>Ga0255052_10000403_pt1 | contig 35337 bp, 47 predicted proteins | sample JV7_2_21_MG_FD_188632 | JGI IMG/M metagenome (GOLD analysis project Ga0255052, IMG submission 188632) | Seawater microbial communities from Jervis Inlet, British Columbia, Canada - JV7_2_21 | ecosystem: Environmental > Aquatic > Marine > Inlet | place: Canada: British Columbia | collected...
ATGGTTGTAAACCTGATTGCACCGATCGCGATGGAAGACGGCCTGCGGTTTGCTATCCGAGAGGGTGGCAGAACTGTTGGCGCCGGTGTTGTAGCGAAAATTATTGAGTAACGTGCCAGGGTCGCGACAGCGTTCGTCAACCTGCCAAACTGAAAATTAAACAAGGAGCCAATCTTGGCTGATAATCAAAATATACGTATTCGCTTGAAAGCGTTCGATCATCGCCTGATCGACAATTCGGCGCGCGAGATCGTGGAAACCGCCAAGCGGACGGGTGCCACGGTTAAGGGCCCGATACCGCTGCCGATGAAAAAGGAGCGGTTTACGGTCCTGATTTCTCCGCACGTCAACAAGGACGCACGGGACCAGTACGAGATTCGGACGCACAAGCGTCTCATGGATATCGTGGACCCGACGGACAAGACTGTTGACGCGCTCATGAAGCTCGAATTGCCGGCCGGAGTGGACGTGCAGATCAAGCTGAATTAGGGCTCGAAAAAAACAGCAAATATCGCCCGAAAAGCGCTTGCTTATGGGGTTTTCGGCGGTATAATTGCTGGCTCGCTGGATTTGGCCGGGCCGGGAGTCGGCTAGATACAGGACAAGCGTCACAAAGCATCGCTCTGTGGCGCTTAAAGGCACTTGGTCGCCGGGAAATCGAAGGCGACACGGCAAATCCCGGAACTGCCGGGCCGAGTGAATCTCGGATCGGAAGCAGGGTCAGCCCCAGAGCTGAGAGGACAAGAGGTCCTCCGCGATGGCTGGCCCTTTCGCGTGTCTGAAATAAGCGCGAAAAGACAGGCCAGGCCAATCGTAGTCGGGCCGGTGGAAGAGATTTTAGGATTTTAGGCGCTGACCAATCGAAGTCAGTGCGAGGTTTTGAAGATGACGATGGGTATTGTTGGCCGCAAGTGCGGCATGACACGTGTCTTCACGGAAGACGGGGTTTCGATCCCGGTTACCGTGATCGAGGCACAGCCAAACCGAATCACACAGGTGAAGACTGTTGAGACCGATGGCTATCGTGCCCTGCAGGTAACTGCTGGTGGCAAGAAGCCGTCTCGCGTGTCGAAGCCTCAAGCCGGCCACTTTGCTGCAGCAAAGGTTGAAGCCGGTGACTTAATCACGGAATTCCGTCTCGATGATGCCGATGAGGGCGAGTTCGAGTCGGGCGGCGAGCTCAAGGTTGACCTGTTCGAGGAAGGCCAGAAGGTCGATGTTATCGGTACATCGATCGGTAAAGGTTTCGCGGGCACGGTCAAGCGCCACAACTTCAGTATGCAGGACGCAACGCACGGCAACTCGCTGGCACACCGCGCGCCAGGATCGATTGGCCAGAACCAGACTCCGGGCCGCGTGTTCAAGGGCAAGAAGATGTCCGGTCACATGGGTAATGTGCGCCGCACGGCTCAAAACCTCGAGGTCGTTCGTGTCGACGCCGAACGCAACGTTCTTTTGATCAAGGGTGCAGTTCCAGGTCACAGCGGCGGCAAGGTCATCGTTCGGCCCGCCGTCAAGGCTAAGAACCAGGGAGCTGCATCATGAAGCTGAAAATGCAGGGCACCGGCTCAGTTGATGTGGCCGAGACAACCTTTGGCGCTGATTTCAACAATGCGCTCGTCCACCAGGTTGTTACGGCATACCTCGCCGGTGGCCGAGCCGGAACCAAAGCACAGAAGAATCGCTCGACAGCTCGTGGCGGCGGTACTAAGCCTTGGCGCCAGAAAGGCACAGGTCGAGCTCGCGCCGGCACGATCCGCAGCCCGATCTGGGTTGGTGGTGGTCGCGCGTTTGCAGCACAGCCGCGCAACCATGAGCAGAAGGTCAACAAGAAGATGTACCGCGCGGCGTTGCGTTCGGTCCTGTCCGAGCTCGTACGCCAGGATCGCCTGGTCGTCGTCAAAGAGCTCGAGCTCGAGGCACCGAAGACCAAGCTGTTGGCAACGAAACTCAAGGAACTGGATCTCGACAACGTGCTGATCCTGAACGAAGCCTTTGACGAGAAGATTTATCTCGCGGCGCGCAATCTACCAAATGTTGGCATTTGCGACGCAGCATCGATCGATCCGGTCGTACTGATTCGCTTTGAGAAGGTGCTGGTGACGTTGGCGGCGCTGAAACTGATTGAGGAGCGCCTGTCATGAGTGCCGCTGGACACCAGGAGCGACTGATGACTGTTCTGCAGGGGCCGTTGCTCACCGAAAAGAGCGCGGTGTCGGCTGAGATGCACAACCAGGTCGTATTCAAGGTTCGAACCGATGCGACTAAGGCCGAAATCCGGCAGGCGGTCGAGCTTTTGTTCGAAGTCGAGGTCCAGGGCGTTCAGGTCGTCAACTATCGCGGCAAGATCAAACGCTTTGGGCGCACGCTCGGTCGTCGCAACGATTGGAAAAAAGCCTACGTAAGGCTGGCTGAAGGTAGTCAGATTGACTTCCTCGGCGCGGAGTAAAGGTCATGCCACTTCATAAAGCAAAACCGACATCTGCTGGGCGCCGCTTCGTCGTCGAAGTGAAGACCGACGGTCTTCACAAGGGCAAGCCACATGGTGCGCTCATCGACAAGAAATCGTCGAAGGGCGGTCGCAACAACAATGGTCGCATCACGGTTCGTCACCGCGGCGGTGGTCACAAGCAGCGCTACCGCATCATTGACTTCAAGCGCGATAAGGACGGTATTTCTGGTGTTGTAGAGCGTCTCGAATACGACCCGAATCGCAGCGCACACATCGCGTTGATCAAATATTCCGACGGTGAGCGCCGTTACATCCTGGCGCCGAAAGGTATTCGCGAAGGCGCGCCAGTTGTTAGTGGCGAAGATTCGCCGATTAAGCCCGGCAACTGCCTGCCGTTGCGTGCGATTCCGGTCGGTACAGTAATTCATAACGTTGAGATGAAGCCCGGCAAGGGCGGACAGCTCGCACGTTCGGCTGGTGCCTATGCACAGCTCGCAGCTCGTGAAGGCGCATATGCAACGCTGCGTCTGCGTTCAGGTGAGACGCGCAAGATTCATGTCGATTGTCGCGCGACGATCGGCGAGGTCGGCCACTCGGAACACAACCTGCGCAAGCTCGGCAAGGCCGGTGCCTCGCGTTGGAGAGGCGTACGCCCCACGGTTCGCGGTGTCGCGATGAATCCGGTCGATCATCCGCATGGTGGCGGCGAAGGCCGTACGTCGGGCGGCCGTCACCCGGTTAGCCCCTGGGGTACGCCGACGAAGGGTGCCAAGACGCGTTCGAACAAGCGCACCGACAGCATGATCGTGCGTCGTCGCAAACGTAAATAGATGGGAAAGGCATCGTAGGAGCCCGCCCCAGCGGGCGACAAACGTAGATAGGAAAAATTTATGCCACGCAGTGTTAGAAAAGGCCCGTTCGTCGATACGCACCTGGCGAACAAGGTCACAAAGGCAGCAGCCAAGAACGACCGCCGTCCGATCAGGACCTGGTCACGTCGTTCGATGGTGCTTCCGGACATGGTTGGACTGACGATCGCCGTTCATAACGGCCGTCAGCACGTACCTGTTCTGATTTCGGAAAACATGGTTGGTCACAAGCTCGGTGAGTTTGCGATCACACGGACGTTTCGTGGTCACTCCGGTGACCGAAAAACCAAGTAGGAGCGGCTTTAGCCGCGAATTGGGGTAAGGATTGATGCAAGTTGCAGCAACACTTCGATATGCGCGTATTTCACCGCAGAAGTGCCGCCTGGTGGCTGACACCATTCGTGGCAAGATGGTAGATGACGCGCTGCGGACTTTGACTTTCACGCCAAAGAAGAGTGCGCGTATCGTGAAAAAGGTACTGGAGTCAGCAATTGCCAACGCCGAGCACAATCACGGCGCCGATATTGATGAACTGAAGGTTTCGACGATTGAGGTGAATGAGGCACCGACGTTTCGCCGCTTCCGCGCGCGGGCGAAGGGCCGTGGCGCACGCATCATCAAGCGCAACAGCCATATCACCATCCAGGTCGTGGACGAGTAGAGAATTATGGGTCAAAAAGTACATCCAACCGGGATTCGCCTTGGAATCGTCAAGGACTGGACATCCAAATGGTATGCCGACTCCAAGACGTTTCCTGAATACGTCAGGATGGACCACCAGCTGCGTGTCTTCATCAAGAACAAGCTCAAGGATGCGTCGGTCAGCAAGATCTCGATCGAGCGGCCGTCGAAGAAGGTCAACATAACGATTCACACGGCACGTCCGGGAATCGTTATTGGTAAGAAAGGCGAGGACATCGAAAAGCTGCGCTTGGAAGTTTCCAAGATGATCGATATGCCGATCCAGGATGTTCGCATCAATATCTCGGAGGTTCGCAAGCCGGAGCTCGACGCACAGCTTGTGGCAGAGGGAATCGCACAGCAGCTCGAGCGTCGCGTAATGTTCCGCCGTGCCATGAAGCGTGCCGTAACCAACACGATGCGTGTCGGCGCGGAAGGCGTCAAGGTCAAGGTTGGCGGTCGACTGAACGGCGCGGAAATCGCGCGTTCCGAGTGGTATCGCGAGGGTCGTGTCCCGCTGCACACGCTACGCGCTGACATCGATTACGGACTGGCTGAGGCGCACACTACGTATGGTGTCATCGGTGTCAAAGTTTGGATTTTCAAGGGTGAGATTTTCGACAAGCCGGAAGCTGTAGCGGCGGAACCTGCAGAGGCATAAGAGATGTTACAGCCTAAACGTACAAAATTTCGCAAGCAGATGAAGGGCCGCAATCGCGGTCTGGCACTGCGCGGCAGCACCGTTGCATTCGGCACCTATGGCTTGAAAGCGACGGGCCGCGGGCGAATGACGGCACGGCAGATCGAAGCGGCACGTCGTGCGATGACGCGTCACATAAAGCGTGGCGGCAAGATCTGGATTCGTGTGTTTCCGGACAAGCCGATAACGAAAAAACCGCTTGAAGTACGCCAGGGCAAGGGCAAGGGCAATGTCGAGTACTGGGTGTGCCAGATTCAGCCGGGTCGCGTGCTCTATGAAATGGAAGGTGTGACGGAAGAAGTTGCGCGCGAGGCATTTCGCCTGGCCGCCGCCAAGCTCCCGTTCCAGACCGCGTTTGTTGAACGGCAGGTGATGTGATGGAAGCCAATGAATTTCGCAACAAGTCAGTCGAGGAACTGAATGAAGAGCTTCTCGCGTTGCGTCGCGAGCAGTTCAATCTGCGCATGCAAAAGGCAACCGGTGAGCTGGCGCAAAATCACCAGCACCGCCTTGTGAGAAAGGACATCGCGCGTGTAAAGACCGTGTTGAACGAGCTCGCGCGCACATCTGGTGAAAACGAATGAGTGAAGAGAAAAAGAAAGTGCAACGCACGATCAATGGCCGCGTAGTCAGCGACAAGATGGATAAGACCGTTTCGGTTGCCGTCGAGCGCCTGATCAAGCACCCCATGTACGGCAAGTACATTCGTCGCACGACCAAGGTGCTCGCGCACGATGCAAACAATGAGTGCAAGCCGGGCGATCGCGTGACGATTGCTGAGTGCAAGCCGATTTCGAAGAACAAGTCATGGGCTGTCGTTAGCGTCATCGAACGTGCGGCAGGTCAATAACGATCCAGGAATGCAGTCATGATTCAGATGCAGACAGTTCTTGATGCGGCCGATAACTCCGGTGCTCGTCGCGTGCAGTGCATTAAGGTACTGGGCGGTTCAAAGCGTCGTTACGCTGGTGTCGGTGATGTCATCAAGGTGAGCGTCAAGGACGCAATCCCACGTGGCAAGGTCAAGAAGGGCGAGATCTACAACGCGGTCGTCGTGCGGACACGTAAAGGCGTACGCCGCAAGGACGGTTCGCTGATTCGCTTCGACGGTAATGCCGCGGTGTTGCTGAATGCTCGCCTCGAGCCAATTGGTACACGAATCTTCGGCCCGGTTACGCGCGAGCTGCGTACCAACCGTTTCATGAAGATTATTTCGCTGGCACCCGAGGTGCTTTGACAATGAACAAGATCAGAAAAGGCGACGAAGTCATCGTTCGTAGCGGCAAGGACAAGGGCCGTCGTGGCACTGTGCTGCAGATTTTCGACGATGGTCGCGTACTTGTTGAGGGTGTCAACTTGGCCAAGAAGCACACCAAGCCAAACCCGAATGTGGGTGAGCAAGGTGGCATCCTGGATAAGGCCATGCCGCTTGATGTATCGAACGTTTTGGTATTCAACCCGAAATCCAAGAAGGGTGAACGCGTTGGTTTCCGTGTCGAGGACGATGGCAGCAAAGTCCGCGTCTTCAAGGGCACCGACGACGTTGTAGATATATAAGCGTAGGAGCGCTGCTTGCCAGCGCGACAGCAGAGACAGAAAAGATGTCGAGATTACAGGAACAATACAAAAACGAATTTGCTAGCGAGATTCAGAAGAAGCTCGGACTTGCGAACTCGCAGGAAGTGCCGAAGATCACCAAGATTACGCTCAACATGGGTGTGGGCGGTGCCATTGCTGACAAGAAAGTGCTGGAAAAGGCGCGGGCGGACATGGAGAAAATCTCCGGTCAGAAGCCTGTGATCCGCCTGGCGCGTAAATCGGTAGCCGCGTTCAAGCTTCGTGACGGCATGCCAATCGGTTGCAAGGTGACCTTACGGCGCGAGCGCATGTACGAATTTCTCGATCGCCTCGTCAACATCGCGATCCCGCGTATTCGCGATTTTCGTGGGTTGAATCCTAAGTCATTCGATCGCGCGGGTAACTACAGCATGGGTGTCACCGAGCAGATTATCTTCCCGGAGATCAACTACGACGAAATTGATGCGATTCGTGGCATGGACATTACGATCACCACAAGCGCACGTAACCCCGAGGAAGGCCGGGCGCTGCTTGAAGCGTTCGACTTTCCTTTTAAAAAATAACTGTGGGAGGGGCTTTGCCCAATGGGGCCACACCGTGAGCCCCGATTCGCGGCTGAAGCCGCTCCTACGAAGGTTTACTACAGGAATACAGAAAACAGATGGCCAAGAAATCCATGATCCAACGCGAATTGAAGCGCACCAAGCTCGTGGCACGCCATGCTGAAAAGCGTGCCAAGCTCAAAGCGATCATTCGTAACGTCAACAGCTCGGACGAAGAGCGCCAGGCTGCACAGGCAAAACTGAACAGCTTGCCGCGCGATGGCAGCCCGACGCGTTTGCGCGCTCGCTGCGCAATCACGGGACGTCCGCATGGCGTATATCGAAAATTTGGCCTCGGCCGCAACAAGCTTCGGGAAGCAGCCATGAATGGCGAGATCCCGGGCCTGACGAAGGCCAGTTGGTAGAGGGAAAGTGAAATGAGTATGACCGATCCAATCGCAGATATGCTGACGCGCATTCGTAACGGCCAGAAGGCCCGGATGGTAAGCGTTTCAATGCCGGACTCGAACGCAAAAGAGGCTGTCGCAAAGGTATTGAAGGACGAAGGCTATATCACTGATTACTCGAGTGAGGGCGAGGGTACGAAGAAGACACTCAATGTCGAGCTCAAGTATTTCGAAGGTGTGCCGGTAATCGAGCGCATTCAACGCGCAAGTCGCCCGGGCCTGCGTATCTATCGCGGCAAGGAAGACCTGCCCAAGGTGCTCGGTGGTCTCGGCGTTGCGATTGTATCGACGTCAGCTGGCGTGATGTCGGATCGGCAGGCCAGAGAAAAAGGAATCGGAGGCGAGGTTCTCTGCATCGTTTCCTGATGCATTTGAACCACGCCGGTTGAGACAAGACTATGTCTAGAATTGCAAAAGCACCCGTTGAGTTGCCGCAGGGCACTGAATTCAAGCTGGAAGGCAATGTTGTCACGATCAAAGGCAGCAAAGGCGCTTTGTCACTTGAATTGAACTCGGAAGTGGAGCTGAAAGAAGAAGAGGGTGCGCTCAAGGTTGCACCACGCTCAGGATCACGTTTTGCGATGGCCGTGACGGGCACGACCCGCTCACTGTTGGCAAACATGGTGCAGGGCGTAACCGAAGGGTTTGAGCGCAAGCTGGAGCTCGTCGGCGTTGGCTATCGCGCGCAGGTGCAAGGTAGCAAGCTAAACCTGACGCTCGGTTTTTCGCACCCGGTCGTTTACGAGGTGCCGGAAGGTGTCAGTGTTGAAACGCCGAGCCAGACTGAAATCGTCATTAAGGGCTCGGATAAACAAAAGGTCGGCCAGGCAGCGGCAGAAATTCGCCGTTTCCGTCCGCCCGAGCCTTACAAAGGCAAAGGTGTTCGCTATTCCGATGAGCGTGTCCGGCTCAAGGAAGCGAAGAAGAAATAGTGTAGCGAGAACGATATGAAGCTCGATAAGAAACAAAATCGTCTGCGCCGGGCCCGCAAGGCTCGCGCAAAGATCTCGGAACTCGAAGTGAACCGTCTTAGTGTTCACCGTACACCGCGTCATATCTATGCGCAGGTTATCGGTCCTGATGGTGGCACTGTGCTGGCGTCGGCTTCGACGCTCGAGCAGGAAGTTCGCAAAGGCGTCAAGAGCGGCGGCAACGTTGAGGCAGCTTCAATCGTTGGCGCACGCATTGCCGAGAAAGCAAAGGCAGCCGGAATCGATACGGTCGCATTCGATCGTTCGGGTTTTCGCTATCACGGACGTGTAAAGGCCCTGGCCGATGCAGCTCGTGAAGCGGGACTCAAGTTTTAAGGAAAAGGTGCGGTAAGCAACCATGGCAAGAAACGAACAAACACAATCGGGCGATGACCTCATCGAAAAACTCGTAACGGTTAATCGTGTTGCGAAAGTTGTGAAAGGTGGTCGTCAATTCGGTTTTACGGCATTGACCGTCGTTGGTGACGGGCAGGGCCAGGTCGGCTTCGGTTACGGCAAGGCGCGTGAAGTGCCGATTGCCATCCAGAAGGCGATGCAGGCTGCACGCAAAAACATGATCAACGTCAATCTGAATAACGACACCTTGCAGTACGCGAAGAAGGGCCGTCATGGCGCGACCAACGTGTACATGCAGCCGGCCTCGGAAGGTACTGGTGTCATTGCCGGTGGTGCGATGCGCGCCGTTTTCGAATGCGCAGGTGTTCGTAACGTGCTGGCAAAGAGCTACGGCTCACGCAACCCGATCAACGTCGTGCGCGCAACGATCAAGGCACTGTCGGAGATTCATTCACCGCAGGCGATCGCGGCGAAGCGTGGCAAGAAAGTCAAGGAGATCCTGGCCTGATGGTTGCTACAAAAGAACTGAAGGTAACGCTGGTCAAAAGCAAGCACGGGCGGCTCAAGAGCCACAAAGCCTGTGTTACCGGACTTGGCCTGCGGAAGATACACCAGACGGTCACGGTTGCCGACACCCCGGAGAACCGCGGCATGATCAATCGTGTGTCGTACCTGCTGTCGGTAGAGGAAGCTTGAAATGCGATTAAATGAACTGTCGCCCGCCAAGGGTGCGAAGAAAACCGGCAAGCGCCTTGGGCGAGGCCACTCTGCGGGCCAGGGCAAGACCTCTGGTCGCGGCCAGAAGGGCCAGCACGCGCGCTCGGGCGGTTACCACAAGGTCGGCTTCGAGGGCGGCCAGATGCCGTTGCAACGTCGCTTGCCGAAGGTCGGATTCAATTCGCGGATGGCGAAGTTGTCAGCCGAACTGCGTTTGCATGAGTTGGCGATTCCGGATGCTGATGAAATCACGATCGATGTATTAAAAGCCGCCAACCTGGTGCCTGCCGTCGTTACGAAGGTCAAGGTCATCAAGTCCGGCGAGATTGACAAAGCTGTGAAGCTCAAGGGCATCGCAGTTACCAAAGGTGCGCGTGAAGCCATCGAGAAAGCTGGCGGCACCATAGAAGCATAGGAAACTATCGTAGGAGTCCGCCCCAGCGGGCGACAAACGAAGACAGGAAAAAATGGCAAGAAAGCCCCAACAAAACCCGGCGGATATTGCGAAAACGGCGAGCAAACTCGGCGAACTGAAGGTTCGGCTGCTGTTTCTCATCGGCGCGCTGATCGTGTTCCGTGCTGGCACCTATATTCCGGTACCTGGCGTGGACCCCGTGGCGTTGGCTGAGTTTTTCGAGCAGCAGGCGGGTGGTCTGCTGGGCATGGTCAACCTGTTCTCTGGCGGTGCCTTGTCGCGCTTCGGTATTTTTGCGATGGGCATCATGCCCTACATCTCGTCATCGATCATCATGCAAATGGCGAGCCACATCCTGCCGAGCCTGCAACAGCTGCGCAAAGAAGGTGAGCAGGGCCGTCGCCAAATCGTTAAGTACACGCGATACGGAACGGTAGCCCTGGCCAGCTTCCAGTCAATAGCAGCGGCGTCGTGGCTGCAAAACCAGGCCGGCCTCGTCGTGAACCCGGGCCCGGCATTCCTGGTAACGGCGATGATTACGCTCGTGACGGGGACCGTTTTCCTGATGTGGCTTGGCGAGCAGATCACCGAGCGCGGTATCGGTAATGGTATTTCGATGATCATTCTCGCAGGTATCGTTGCGGGTCTGCCGGCGGCGATTGCCGGTACAGCCGATCTCGTTCGTAACGGCGAAATGTCGCCGGTTACGGCTATCCTGATGCTCGTTGGCGCCGTTGCCGCGATTGTCTTCGTGGTCTACATGGAGCGCGCACAACGGCGAATTACTGTGAATTACGCACGACGCCAACAAGGCCGGCGAATGTACCAGGCGCAAAGTACGCACCTGCCGTTCAAGATCAACATGTCGGGTGTTATCCCGCCAATCTTCGCGTCGAGCATTTTGATGTTCCCGGCGACTATTGCCAGCTTCTTCGGCCAGGCCGCGGAACCGAATGCTATGCAGGGTGCACTGCAGACGATCGGCGCCAACCTGAGTCCGGGACAGCCGATTTACGTATTGCTGTATGCAGGAATGATCATATTTTTCTGCTTCTTCTACACCGCGTTGATGTTCAACTCGAAAGATACCGCGGACAATTTGAAGCGGTCAGGCGCGTTCGTGCCGGGCATCCGCCCTGGTGCGCATACGGCCGAATATATTGACAAGGTACTGACGCGACTGACGTTTTGGGGTGCGCTTTATATCGCCGGCGTCTGCCTGCTGCCCGAGTTTGTACGCATGTTCTACCCGAGCATGCCGTTCAGCTTCGGCGGTACCTCATTACTCATTCTCGTCGTTGTAACGATGGACTTCATGTCGCAAATGCAGGCGCATGCCATGAGTCATCAGTACGAGGGCATGATGCAGAAAGCCAACCTGCGCAATTACGGCAGGGGCGGACAGGTACGCTGAGGAGAGGACAGCGCATGTAGGATGAGCCCGTTTGAGGCGTGTGGGCCTGAGGGCCTCCTACAGTTGGATATTTGGAGTGATCTCATGAAGGTAAGAGCATCAGTTAAGAAAATTTGCAGAAACTGCAAAATTATCCGTCGCAACGGTGTTGTACGGGTGATCTGCACTGACGCACGTCACAAGCAGCGTCAGGGCTAAACCAAGAGGTAGTCAGAGAGAACGCTGTTGATCATTCGGCCGAAGCAGACTGAAAAGAACGGCAAACTCAATTGAGGAAAAATTAGTGGCACGTATAGCAGGCATAAACATACCGCTGAACAAGCACATCGTGATCGCGCTAACGTCGATTTACGGTATCGGCAACTCGCGCGCGCAGCAGATTTGCACGGCGGCCGGCATCGATCCGGCGACACCGGTCAAGGATCTCGCTGAGCCCGAGGTGGCTAATCTTCGTACGGCGGTTGATCAATTCGAGGTTGAAGGCGATCTACGTCGGGAAATCTCGATGAACATCAAGCGCCTGATGGACCTCGGTTGCTACCGCGGCATCCGTCACAGACGTGGTTTGCCGCTGCGCGGCCAACGCACTCGTACCAATGCACGCACGCGGAAAGGCCCGCGGCGCCCAATCAAGCGGTAAATCATCGTAGGAGCCCGCCTCCCCTCAAGGGGGACCTAGCCGGCGGGGGACAAACGAAGTCAGGAAAACAGAATGGCAGAAGCAAAGAAAAAGAAGGTCAAGAAGCATGTGGTCGATGCGATCGCTCACATCCACGCTTCCTTCAACAACACGATCATCACGATTACCGATCGCCAGGGTAATGCCCTGTCGTGGGCGACGGCCGGTGGCTGTGGATTCCGCGGCTCACGCAAGTCGACCCCGTTTGCGGCGCAGGTAGCTTCAGAGAAAGCCGGTCGCACGGCACTCGATTTCGGCGTCAAGAATCTCGACGTACGTGTTCGTGGGCCAGGCCCGGGTCGCGAGTCTGCGGTGCGCGCCCTGAATGCCCTGGGTTTTCGTATTCAAAACATCGAGGACGTTACACCGATTCCTCACAACGGCTGTCGCCCGCCGAAGAAACGTCGGGTTTAGAGGCTTAGATAATGGCAAGATATTTAGGACCAAAATGTAAACTGTCCCGCCGCGAAGGCACGGATTTGTTTCTGAAGAGCGGTATTCGTCCGCTCGAGTCGAAGTGCAAGCTCGATGTTCCGCCTGGTGGCGCTCCGCAGCGCCGCCCGCGTCTGTCGGACTATGGCTTGCAGCTTCGCGAAAAGCAGAAACTCCGTCGTATGTACGGTGTGCTGGAACGCCAGTTCCGCAATTACTACAAGCGCGCGGCACAGTTGAAAGGCTCGACAGGTGAGAATTTGCTGCGCCTTCTCGAGGGTCGTCTCGATAACGTCGTTTACCGTATGGGATTCGCTTCCACGCGCGCCGAAGCCCGTCAGCTCGTTAGCCACAAGAGCATCGAGTTAAACGGCAAAGTTGTAAATATTCCGTCTGCCCAGATTCGGGCTGGCGATTCGATTGGTATTCGTGAAAAGGCACGCAAGCAACTTCGCATCCAGAATGCGATTGAGATTGCGGGTCAGGTTGGTTTGCCCGAATGGGTCGAGGTCGATGCGAAGAAGATGGCAGGCGTTTTAAAGGCGGTGCCGGATCGGGAAGACATTCTCCCCGACATCAACGAAAACCTTGTTGTTGAGCTGTACTCCAAGTAGTCAGGAGGGATTTTTCCCATGCAGGAATCTGTACATGAGTTTCTAAAGCCGCGTGTCGTAAAAGTCACGCCGGTTAACGATCTGATGGCCAAAGTGGTCATCGAGCCGTTTGAACGTGGCTTTGGCCACACATTGGGCAATGCGCTGCGGCGCATCCTGCTCTCGTCAATGCCTGGTGCTGCAATTACCGAGGCCGAGATCGAGGGTGTGTTGCATGAGTACACGAGCATCGAAGGCGTGCAGGAGGACGTTGTCGAGATCCTCCTGAACCTCAAGCAGGTCGCCGTGCGCATGCATACACGCGACACGGCCGAGCTTCGCATTTCGAAGAAAGGCCCGGGCCCGGTGACGGGTGCCGATATCCAGCTTGACCATGATGTCGAGATCATGAATCCGCAGCTCGTTATTGCCAACCTGACCAAGGTCGGTGAGCTCAACATGATCCTGAAGGTTGAGCGTGGCCGTGGCTATCGCCCGGCAACGCAGCGCCCGGTATTCGAAGAGCAGGCTGGCCCGATCGGCCGCCTGCAACTCGATGCGTCGTTCAGCCCGGTAGACCGCGTCACGTACATCGTCGAAGCGGCTCGTGTTGAACAGCGTACTGACCTCGACAAGCTGTTGATCGAAATCGAGACGAACGGCACGATCGATCCGGAAGAAGCGATCCGCCGCGCGGGCAGCATCCTCAAGGATCAACTGTCGGTATTCGTCGATTTGCAGGGCCAGGAAGACGGCCTCGCGGCCCAGGCAGAAAACCAGGTTGACCCGATCTTGCTGCGCCCGGTCGACGAACTCGAGCTTACGGTTCGTTCGGCGAACTGTCTGAAGGCCGAGAACATCATGTACATCGGTGATCTCGTGCAGCGCACTGAGGTCGAGCTTCTGCGGACGCCGAACCTCGGTAAGAAATCGCTGACCGAAATCAAGGAAGTGCTCGAAGGCCATGGCCTCGGACTTGGCATGCGCCTCGAGAACTGGCCGCCGGCAAGTTTGCGTCCGGAGCATGAGCTCGGACTGCCAGCTTAAGACATACCAGGAATAGACAAATGCGTCATAAGAAATCCGGTCGTCGACTGGGTCGTAACAGCTCACATCGCAAAGCCATGTTTCGCAACATGGCGACGTCGATGCTAAAGCACGAGACGATCAAGACGACATTACCCAAAGCCAAAGAGCTGCGCCGAGTTGTGGAGCCGCTGATCACCTTGGCCAAGGAAGACAGCGTCGCGAATCGTCGCCTGGCGTTCGACCGCCTGCGCGACAAAGAGGTTGTCGGCAAGCTGTTTTCAGATCTCGGTCCTCGTTTCAAAGACCGGCCAGGTGGTTACCTGCGTATCCTGAAGACGGGACCGCGCCCAGGTGACTCTGCGCCGATGGCTATCGTCATGTTGACGGACCAGGCTTCTGAAGCGGAGGCCGCTGCGGAGTAACAAATTGTAGGAGCGGCTTTTCCCCACGTAGGGGGACAATGAGCCGCGACCAAAAAAAGGCTGACATGTGTCGGCCTTTTTTTTATGAGCTGGTTTTCCCCGCTGGATCTGGCGCGACCTCAGCCTTCAATTTGTCGATAAGTTGTGCCACGTACTCGGGCGAGTGGGTATTCCTTGCGACGAGTGCGTAAACAGTCGGCACGACGATCAGCGTCAATACGACCGAGAACGTCACGCCGAAGAACACGACTGAACCGATCGACTGCCGTGACAGCGCGCCGGCACCAGTCGCGAGCAATAATGGTATCGATCCGCCAGCCGTGCACATGCTGGTCATGAGAACCGGCCGCAGGCGGGTCTTGGCGGATTGGATGACGGCTTCTTTAAACTCTGTGCCTCGGTCCCGAAGCTGGTTGGCAAACTCGACAATCAGGATGCCGTTCTTGGCAGCAAGGCCGATCAGCATGATGGCGCCAATCTGACTAAAGATATTCAGTGTCGAGCCAAAGATCACGAGGCCGATCAAGGCACCGGTAATGGCGAGCGGTACGGTCGTCATGATGATTATGGGATGACGGAAACTCTCGAACTGTGCCGACAAGACCAGGTAGGCGATGACGAGGGCAAGAAGAAACGTCGCGTAGATGGTGCTGCCTGTATTCTTGTAGTCGCGAGACTCGCCGTCGTAGTTGAGCCTGACGACGGGCGGCAGGTTCTCCCTGACGATATTCTCGAGATCGGCGATTGCAGCACCGAGTGAGTAGTCCTTGCTAATCGTGGCGCTGATGGAAATTGAGCGCATGCGGTCGAAGCGCCGCAAATCCACAGGTCCCGCTACCTCAACGAGTTGTATGAGGTTAGAGAGCGGAATCAGTCGTCCCGAGGAATCCGACCGCACATAGATGCTCTCGAGGTCGCTCGGTGTCTGACGTCCTTCGTCAACCCCCTGCAGAATGACATTGTATTCCTCGCCGCCATCGATAAACGTGGTAACGATCCGTGATCCGAGGATTGTCTCGAGTGTGCGGCCGATGTTGGAGAGGGAAATTCCCAGGTCCGCAGCCCGGTCACGGTTAACTCGTATGTCGATCTTGGGCTTGCGCTCGCGGTAGTCCGATTCGATATTGGAGAGCCCCGGGATTTTCTCGGCCTCCCGAATGACGATGTCCCGCCACTCGGCCAACTCATCGTAGTCCACACCACCCAGTACGATCGCGAGCGGCCGGTTGCTTTGACCCAAACGCCAGTTGCCCGGGGCAAATGCGAAGGACTGCACGCCAGGGAGCCCGGCGAGCTCACGGTTCCAGCCGGCAACGATTTCGTCGATCGTGCGTTCGCGTTTGGACCAGACCTCCAGCTGTGCGAATACCATGCCTTGGTTAACGGAACCCTGGCCCCATCTGCCTGATCGACCCAGTGCGTGCAGCGCGTCGCCGCGCTCGACGTCCCGCATGACGATCTCCTCGGCGGCCCTGATGTGCCTGACCGTGTAGTCGAGGCTGGCGCCATCGGGCGCCGTCATCATGATCATGGCGAAGCCACGATCCTCACGAGGCATATACTCCTGCGGCAGAACATTGAGGAGGCTCAGGCTGCCGACGAAAATCAGCAGGGCCGACCCAATAACGATCACCGGATTCTTGATCGCGCGCCGGATCAGGCGTTCGTAACTGTTCGACAGGTTGCGAAAAAAGGTGTCGAGAGCGCGTGCAACCCAACCACGATGCAGGCGGTTGTCCCAAAACAGTTTCGAGGTCAACATTGGCACAAGCGTCAGCGCGACCAGGCTCGAGAAAACAACAGCAGCCGCAAGGGAAATACCGAACTCGCCGAAAATCAGGCCGATATTGCCGGACATGAACGACATGGGCAGGATTACGGCGACGAGGACCAGGGTCGTCGCGATGACGGCGAAGCCGATCTCGCGGCTGCCATTAGTTGCCGCCAGCAATGTCGGTTCGCCTCCCTCGATTCGCCGCACGATGTTTTCGAGCACGACAATCGCATCATCCACAACGAGTCCGATCGCAAGTACGAAGCCCAACAGGGTCAGCGTGTTGATTGAGAAATCGAACGCTGCCATCACAATGAATGCGGAAATGATCGAGATCGGAATCGTCACGGCAGGAATGAGCGTAGCCCTGACGGTGCCGAGAAATGCGTATATGACGATCAGAACGAGCAGCATGGCAAGGCCAAGGGCTTTCGCGACTTCGACCAATGATGCGCGAATGAATTTTGATGTGTCTGAGATGACTGACAGCTGGATGTCAGGCGGCAAACTTGCTTGCAAATCCTCGACGCGCCGGGCGACAGCGCTGTTCACTTCGAGCATGTTCGCCTGAGCCTGCGGGATGATCCCAAGCGCCATACCGGTAACACCATCGGTTGCCGAGTAGCTTCTGTCGTCTTCGGGTGCCAGTTCGACGTCGGCGACTTCGCCGAGCCGGATCAGGTAACCGTCACGACCTTCGCTCAGGACCAGCTGGCGAAAGTCGTCGGATGTACGAAACCCTGTATCCGTACGCAATGTGAATTCGCGCGTGCTCGATTCGAGGCGACCAGACGGAATCTGCACGTTTTCACGCCGCAGCGCGTTCTCAATATCGGTCACGGTCAGTTGGCGGGCCGCGAGTCGCTTCGGGTCGATCCAGATACGCATGGCCGGCCGGCGCAGACCGTTACTTCGCACACGAGCGACACCGTCGACCGTTGCAAGCGCATCAATAATGTACCGTTCGGCAAAGTCCGACATTTCCATCATCGAGCGCGAGGTACCCGAGACGCTGATCCACATCGTCGTCTCTGCCGAATCGTCCTGTTTGGCTACAATCGGCGGGTCCGCTTCCTCGGGCATCATTCTGAGTATTCGAGAGACGCGGTCGCGTACATCATTGGCCGCTACGTCGATGTCAACGTCTCCCTCGAATTCGAGGTTGATCGACGAGCGCTCGTCGAAGCTGGTCGACGACATCTTCGAGATTCCCGAGATACCGGAGAGCTGGTCTTCGAGCACCTGCGTGACACGCCGCTCGACAATATCCGACGCCGCACCGCGATAACTCGTAGAGATCGAAACTGTTGGCCGCTCAATTTCGGGATATTCACGAACGGTCATACTGCTGGCTGACATGACCCCGATGATCAATAGAATCAACGACAGCACCGCGGCAAAAACAGGGCGGCGAACGGAGACCTCGGAGATCAGCATGGCTGCGGCCTAGGTGCGATCGGAGCCGGGCGTGATGTGGGTGGCCGCCTGGCCCGGCACCTCGACTGCCGACCCGTCGCGAACCTTGTGAGTGCCTTCGGTAATGACAGATTCTCCGGCATTCAGGCCGCTCTCGACGGCGACAAACCCCGGAATGCGACGGCCGAGTAAGACCAGGCGCTTCTCGGCAACGCCGTCGGCGACGACAAAGACATACTGGTTGCCGCCTTCGGGAACGATTGCCTGCTCAGGTGCGACAACAACTTCTCCGCGGTCTCGCTGGAGATCGACCGACATGAACATGCCGGGTTTCAGCATGCCGTCGTCGTTGGGAAGAATTGCGCGAACCTGCACAGCCCGCGAGATCGGATCCAGCCTGGTATCGATGCTCGCGACCGTTCCTTCGAACACCCGGCCCGGGTAAACGAGGCTCTGCGCCGATATATTCATGCCTTCGGACAAGGCTGTCAGGAAGGTCTCGGGAACCGAAAAGTCGAGTTTTATCTTGCTGACATCGTCGAGCGTAGTGATGACTGTCGACGTATTGACAAAACTGCCAGGACTGATGCGGCGCAGACCAACGCGCCCGGAAAACGGCGCGCGTATTACCGTGTTATCGAGCCGGGCTTTGGCCGCTTCAACCGATGCTTCGTCGACGCGCACCTGGGCAAGCAGTGCGTCGAGACTTGATGCTGAAATCGCCTGGGTATCCGCGAGCGACTGGCTGCGATTGTAAAGACTGCGGCTTTCGGAGAGATTCGCTTTTGCAAGCGTAAGTCCCGCCACTATTTCATTATCTTCGAGGTGCACTAACACGTCACCGGCCATGACGTTCTGGCCTTCCAGGAACGAGAAACTTTCGACCAGGCTCGAAATGCGAGGCTGGATTTCGACGGACTCATTGGCATGCGCGGTGCCCAGCGCTGCGATTTTGTCGACAATATGCTGTTTTTCGACCCGTTGCGTGACGACGGTTGCAGCACCTCCCCAACTGCCACCTGTGCCTGTCACAGGCTCCTCTTCGCAGGCGAAGAGCAGCACAGCAAAAGCGAGTGGCAAGAGCCGCATAGTTGGGGAATTCATCGTGTTGAGCTGTCCGGTATTGTTTTTCATTATACGGACCCAACAGTGTAGCCCGAACACGCCGAAAAATGTCATTTTCGCTCGATGAAGTCCCATAAATCGTTGTTTTTTAAAAAAATAATACGAGTTTCGGGTCTTGTGAGCCGACTCACAGCTTGGCAAGCGGTTCCGGACTAATCTATAGCCATTCCGATTAGGGAAGCAGAGCTATTAGCAACAAAAAAGCATTTTCCGGCGATGACTGCGTCATCCTGTCGAGCGAAGCCTTCGATCCTGACGCAGTGTTTCTTGAAGATATCGTCGACGACGAGGTGCTGCCGTACCTGAGCCTTGCTGTCGATGGCCTGACCGAAGCCAAAGAGGGCAAGGCCGGCAAATTGGAGATACGGCCTGAGGACATGGCTGCCAACGAAGAGCCGAAACCCGATACCACCATGCCCGTCGCCACGCTGGACTCCGATCAGTTTGTCGAAGTCTACGGGTGGGAGACCTCGTGGTGGAAGAAGATCCGAGGCTACTTCGGCTTCTGATCGTCATTCGCCCGCCGAAGCGGGCTCCTGCAGATAGTTTTCTGTAGACTCATCGCATGATTTTCAAAGATAAGACGGTCGTCATTACTGGCGGCTCCGAAGGCGTGGGCGCGGCTGCCGCACGCATGTTCGCCGATGCCGGCGCCAACCTGATGCTCGTCGCCCGCAACAAGAAAAACCTTGAGGCCATTGCCGCAGAGCTTCGCGACAAGACGCGCGTCGAAATATTCGCCATGGATGTTTCCGATGCGGATGCCTGCGTCGACGTATTCAAGAAAACCGAGTTTGAATTTGGGCGCATCGATATTCTCGTCAACAATGCAGGATTTCATCAGCGTGGCCGATTCGAGGCAGTATCGGCGGAAGACCATGCCAACATGGTCGATGTGAATCTCAGGGCACCAATAATGCTGAGCAGACTTGTGCTGCCTTATCTGCAGGAAACCGGGAACGGCGCCATAATAAATGTCGGTTCGCTGGCCGGCCGGCAACCCCTGGCCGATCAGGTGACCTATTCGGCAACCAAGGCTGGTCTGCGCACGTTTACCTATGCGCTGTTCGAGGAGCTTCGCGGCACAGGGATAAAAACGGCACTCGTGTCACCGGGGCCACTCGACACCAGTTTTATCATGTCAAATCTAGATGTCGTCGCAGACCTGACCATGTCTCAACCGATAAGCACTGCCGAAGACGTTGCACAAGCGATTCTGGGATTGTGCGGTGACCGGCAGCGTGAAATTGCACTGCCAGCGATCAGCGCGGCGCTGAGCAGATTTTTTACAATTTTCCCCTGGCTTAAGGGGTTCCTGTTGCCTGTGCTTGAGGCGAAAGGCGCGCGTGTGAAACAGAAGCTAAAGGCACAGGCTAGCCAAGAGCAGTAAACGCGTCACGCGTTAGATTTTCGCAGCCATCTGCTGTGACACGTACGTTGTCCTCGATGCGCACACCACCGAAAGGCCTGAGCCAGTCCACGCCATCCCAGTTGATGTGACTTTCGGCCGGTGTGCCGCGCAGTTTGTCGAGCAACATGTCGATAGCGTATATGCCGGGTTCGACCGTCAACACCATGTTCTTCTCGAGTTCACGAGTCAGGCGCAGGAACGGATGGCCAGGCGGAGGATCAATGGTGGAGCCCGATTCATTTTCCATGAATCCGCCGACATCATGTACCTGGATGCCAAGCAGGTGGCCAAGGCCATGCGGGAAGAACGCCGAGCTCACACCGATCGCAAGCAGCGTGTCCGGATCACCATTGACAATTCCGGCGTCTGCGAGCACGCCTGAAAGTATGCGATGAGTTTCTACGTGCAGTTCGCTGTAACTGATGCCGGCGCGAATTCTGGAACAAATGTCGAGCTGCGCGGCGTTCATCTGGTCGATGAGTTCCGCAAAGCGCGCATCGTCATACGCATAGGTGCGGGTTATGTCCGAAGCGTAGCCGTGTACCTGGGCGCCCGCATCGATCAGAAAAGAGTGCAGCGGTTGCGGAGTTTCACGATCGAGTTCGGTGTGGTGAAGAACTGCGCAATGCGAATTGAGCGCGACAATATTGGCGTATGGCAATTCATTGTCGGTGTGGCTGACAGCCTTGCAGTAAGCTCGATGAATCTCGAATTCTGGTTGTCCGTTACGAAATGCCGCTTCGGCGGCCACATGCCCGCAAGCGCCGCGTCGTGAGGCAAGTCGCAGGCAGGCGACTTCATAGTCAGTCTTCACACCACGGGCATAATGAAGAATGTTGATGGCTGACGTGGGATTGACCCGGTCGATACCGAAAGCGTGCGAATCGTTATCTATTTCGCCGATCAGAATGCATCGCTCCCGGTCCTCAGGCAGTTGATCGGCAATGTCTTCCACCGCGTGCACGACGCGCACGTCAAACTCGCCGGTCCAGTAGCCATCCGGCTGCCCTGGCACCGGGTGCCAGTAATCGTGCGGCAGATAGTAGATGAGCCGCGGCTGTTCACCCGGGGTGTAAACGATGTACGAAAGTGGCAGGCTCGGTAATGGCGCCCAGCTCAGGAAGTGAGCATTGGCGTTGAACGGATATTGCTGGTCGTCCAGGAATACGGTCTTTGGGCACCCGGAGAAGATGACCGCATGGGCGGCGCCGGAATTCTCCAGCGCATGGTCATGGCGTGCGCAGAGGTCAGTGACATGCGCAGCGTACAAGCTGCCGAGATTTGGGTTCTTGTCGGAATAATCAATACTCATGGTCCGCATCATACCGTGTTTAAATCACCTAATAATGTAGGCATTATGGGCGCCCTTGCCCGGAAAATTGGCAATAGCTATGAAATTCAGAATCCTTCTTGCAGGTCTTTCAATAACGATCATTGGAGGCAACGTGGTGGCTGATTCGAAGCCCGGATATGACCGCAACTCGGGGCTGCCTTTTGCGTCCCGCTCGGAAGTCATCGCGCGCCACGGTATGGCGGCAACAAGCCACCCGCTGACGACGCAGATTGCGCTCGACGTACTCAAGGCAGGCGGTAACGCCATTGACGCTGCGATCGCGGCTAACGCCGCGCTGGGACTAATGGAGCCGACCGGAAATGGGATCGGCGGTGATCTGTTTGCGATCGTCTGGGATGCCGAGAACCAGGAACTCGTCGGCCTGAATGGGTCTGGACGCGCACCGGCACTGATGACGCTTGATTATTTTCGCGACAAAGGCCTTGAGGAGATACCGAAGTATGGACCGCTGCCTGTTAGTGTGCCTGGCGCCGTAGACGGCTGGTTCGAACTGCACAGTCGGTTTGGCAGCCTGCCGATGGCCGAATTGCTGGAGCCTGCCATCCGATATGCCCGCGAAGGTTTCCCGGTGACTGAAGAAATCGCGCGTCTGCTCGTCGTCAACCAGAACCGCATCGGTCATTACCCCGGATTTGCCGAGACGTTCATGCCGAACGGGCGTGTTCCGGCCAAGGGCGAGGTCTTTAGTAACCCACGACTGGCGGATACGCTGCAGGCCATCGCGGACGGTGGCCGGGATGCCTTTTACAAGGGGGACATCGCGCGACGCATCGACGCGTATATGACGGAGCACGGCGGATTGCTGCGTTACAAAGATCTTGCTGCCCACACGTCCGAGTGGGTAACACCGGTTTCGACCAACTACCGCGGCTGGGATGTATACGAGTTGCCGCCGAACGGGCAGGGCATCGCCGCACTGCAGATCCTGAATATCCTCGAAGGCTTCGATATCCGATCCATGGGCTTTGGTAGCGCAGAGTATGTGCATACGCTGGTAGAGGCCAAGAAACTCGCGTTCGAAGATCGGGCGAAGTACTACGCTGACATGGACTTTGCCAATGTCCCGGTCGGCACGCTGATTTCCAAAGAGTATGCTGCGGAGCGGCGCGAACTGATTTCACCCGATGAAGCGGCCAGGTCGGTTCCGGCAGGCGATGCTCGACTCGAGGATGGCGATACGATCTACATGGCCGTCGCGGACGGTGATGGCAATATGGTCAGCTTGATCCAGAGCAACTACAGCGGCATGGGATCGGGCATGACGCCAGGTGACCTTGGCTTCGTATTGCAGAATCGCGCCGATCTGTTCTCGCTCGACCCGGAGCACGCGAATGCCCTCGAGCCGGGCAAACGCCCGTTTCACACGATCATCCCGGCTTTCGTCAAGAAAGATGGCCAGCCGCTTCTGAGTTTCGGCCTGATGGGTGGTGCGATGCAGCCGCAGGGCCATGCACAGATCATCGTCAATCTCGTCGATTTTGATATGAATCTGCAGGAGGCCGGTGACGCCGGGCGCATCAATCACCAAGGATCGTCGCAACCAACGGGTGCAGTCATGCACGATGGCGGCGTCGTGCATCTCGAGAATGAATTCAGCGAAGATACGCGCAAGGCACTCAAGGCCCTGGGTCATAGAATTGGGCCGAGCGATCGCGGCTTCGGAGGCTACCAGGCAATCATGTGGGATGCCGAAGAGGGTGTGTACTATGGCGCCTCTGAAGTACGCAAAGACGGGCAGGCGGCGGGCTACTAGTGGCAATAAGAAAGGACGCCTATCTCACCGGAATCACTACGACCGGGACGCCGCACATTGGCAACTACGTTGGCGCTATCCGGCCCGGTATCGAAGCCAGCAAGGACCTCGATACCCAGCACTTCTATTTCCTCGCTGATTATCACTCACTCGCGAAGAATGAGGACCCGGACAAGATCGGCCAGTCGACACTGGAGATTGCCGCATCCTGGCTTGCGCTTGGGCTCGATACCGAGCACGCGTATTTCTATCGCCAGTCAGACATACCCGAGATTCCCGAGCTCACGTGGATATTGCACGGTATGACGGCAAAGGGGCTGATGAATCGTGCGCATTCCTACAAGGCGTCGGTGCAGTCTAACGTAGAGAGTGACAACAAGGATCCTGATAAGGGTGTCACGATGGCGTTGTACAGCTACCCGATCCTGATGGCTGCCGACATCCTGATGTTCAAGTCGAGCAAGGTGCCAGTCGGCCAGGACCAGAAGCAGCACGTCGAAATGGCGCGCGACATCGCGCAACGCTTCAACCATCACTACGGCGAGACCTTCGTATTACCCGACGCTGTGATCGGCGAAGACACCGCCGTTCTCAAGGGTCTCGATGGGCGCAAGATGTCCAAAAGTTACAACAACACGATCCCGCTGTTCGCCGAGGAAAAGCGGCTTCGCAAGCTGATCATGAAGATCAAGACAAACAGCCTCGAGCCTGGAGAGCCCAAAGACACTGCGGACAGTACGTTGTTCGATATTTTCAAGGCATTCGCGACAGCGGACGAAACGGCGGAGGTTGCGCAGTGCTATGCAGACGGCATCGCCTGGGGCGAGATGAAACAGCTGCTGTTCGAATACATCAACGAGCAGATCAAGCCGGCGCGCGAAGAGTACAATCGCCTGATTGCCAACCCGGGCGCCGTGGAGGCTGAACTTGGGAAAGGCGCTGTTCGGGCGCGGGAGCTTTCAGTTCCTTACCTGGCCCGGATCCGTGAGGCGATCGGTATTCGCAAGCTCGGCTGACATCAATGAGGGGATCCGGATGACCGTGTCGAAAAGAGAGCACTGGGATCACATCTATGAAACCAAGGGTGCGACGAAACTCTCCTGGTTTCAGGCCGTGCCGTCCCGTTCGATGACGATGATCCGCGACACCGGCGTACCCGCGGAGGCGCCGATTATCGATGTGGGTACGGGTGTATCGTCGCTAATCGATGTTCTGCTCAACTCCGATTACAGCAATATAAACGTGCTGGAAATTTCCACCGCGGCGATCGCCGAGTGTCGTGCGCGGATCGGCGATGCTGCGTCCAGGGTCAAATGGATGCAGGCCGACGTGCTCGAGTGGGCCCCGAAGACGCGCTACTACCTCTGGCATGATCGCGCTGTTTTTCATTTTTTGACCGATCGGGCGCACGTCAATACATACCTGGATACCCTGCGTACAGCGCTAGTGCCCGGCGGTTATTTCGTGCTGGCGACTTTTGGTCCGGAAGGCCCCGATTGCTGCAGTGGCTTCGATGTGCAGCGCTACTCGATCGAGCAGCTCAGCCACCTGCTCGAGGACGACTTCGAGCTCAAGTACTATGAGTTGGAGGATCACACGACGCCGACAGGCAACGTGCAGCAATTCCTTTACAGCACCTGGCAGATGAACGGTTGATGCTCCCGGCTGCCCAGGCACTCGAATGTCTTCGAGAAGGAAATCGCCGCTTCGCGGCGAACGAGCCCACGCATCGGGTTGGGGCCGAAGCTCGCCGACGCGAGCTAGCAGACGGCCAGGAGCCTTTCGCCATCATCCTTGGGTGTTCGGATTCCAGGGTGCCGGCCGAGATTATATTTGACCAGGGTCTGGGCGACCTGTTCGTCATCCGCGTGGCTGGCAATATCGTGGAGCCGTCGCAGATCGGCAGCATCGAGTTTGCCGTCGGGAAGTTTGGTACGCGCCTCGTTATCGTGTTGGGCCATTCGCAATGTGGGGCGATCGAAGAGACGATGCGGGAAATTGAGGAGCCGACGGGGGTTCGCTCGGACAATGTGCGAGCAATAGTCGATTTCATCCGGCCTTCGCTTGAATCGTTGCTCGAGCAGAGTCCTGGCGATAATCCCGATGCCGTAGTCCGGAAGGCCGTTCGCGCGAATGTCCGCACGTCGGCGGGGCGGCTGCGTCATGGTTCGGAAATCATTGAGAAATTGGAGCGCGACGACGGTCTGCTGATCGTCGGCGCCGAGTACTCACTTGAAACCGGGCTGGTCGATTTCTTCGATGGCGCCCCGCCATGATCAATGGCGCAGTACTTGAAACCGACCGCCTGCAGCTGCGCAAACTGACGCTAGACGATGCTGGCCTAATGCTTGCCGTATGGAACGATCCGGCGTTCATTCGTCATGTCGCCGATCGCGGCATTCATACTACTGGCGATGCCCATGAAGCCATGCGCAAGGGTGCGCTACATCTTTATGAGGCGTATGGCTATGGACCCTATCGCATAGCCCTAAAGGATGGTGATACGCCGATCGGAATTTGCGGCCTGTTTCGTCGCGATGGACTGGACGAACCGGACATCGGATATTCGACGTTGCCGGATTTCTGCGGCGAGGGGTACGCTTTCGAGGCTGCAACAGCCGTCCTCGACTACGCGCATGCCGAGCTGGCCCTGGAGCGCCTGATCGCGATTATCTCGCCGGGAAACGATGCCTCCATCGGCCTGATTAGGAAATTGGGCTTTGAATTTGAGAGAATGCACACGATGCCAGACGATGAAGACGAGGTCTGCATCTATGGTAAATCATTGATTGGATAGGGAAAAATGGAGTTCTTCAGGAACGATGGCGCACGCACCGGGCTGTTTTTTGGGGCGACATCGGGCGTCATCACGACGATAGGCCTGATCACGGGCCTCAATGCCGGCACGGGTTCAGTGACAGCAGTCCTTGGCGGTATCTTCGTTATTGCCGTAGCCGATGCCATGTCAGACGCGCTCGGAATCCACCTCGCCGAGGAGGCTGACCCTAACGCGACGTCTCGCCACATCTGGGCGGCAACTGTGTCGACGTTCCTGAACAAGTTCTTCTTCGCGCTGAGTTTCGCTGTTCCTCTGCTGCTATTGCCGCTCGACCAGGCCGTGATCGCATCATTGCTGTGGGGCATGCTCGTCATCATCGTGCTCAGCTTTTTCCTGGCCAAGGCACAAAACGCGTCGCCAATCATGGTTATCGGGGAGCACCTGGGAATCGCCGTCCTGGTTGTTGTACTGTCGCACCTGATCGGCGTCTGGGTCAGCAGGACATTCACCTGATGGCGGCGCGGCGCTTCAAATCGAAGATCGACCGCTGGATTTTCGTGCTCCTGGTTATCGTTATCGTCGTGCAAATCGTCGCCGTTGGCTCGGCTGCGCTGCAGGCGGGTGACCCGATGGCAACTACCGGTCTGATACTCGTGATGATTGGCATCGTCGGACTGATGATCTGGCTGATCTTGGGCACACATTATACGGTCGATCGCGGCGTGATCCGTGTCGCATCCGGGCCGTTTCGGTGGAAGATTCCTATCGACCAGATTACATCGGTTACCGCGACCAAAAATCCGTTTTCATCACCGGCGTTATCGCTGGACCGTATTCGTATCCGCTACGGCAAGCGCCGGCGAATCATGATATCCCCGGCCGACAGGGCCGCTTTTCTCAAGGCGATCGGACATGAGCTCAGCGAGAAACACGAGGAGGCCTCATGAGCGAAGTAAGAGGAGAAGGAAAAATAGATTACATCGAAATTCCGGTTACGGATCTCGACAGGACGAGAGAGTTCTTCGCTCAGTTATACGGCTGGGAATTTCAGGAGTGGGGGCCCGACTATTACAGCTTCAATGATGGACGTCTCGATGGAGGTTTGCGGCGGGCTGAAGAACCCGCATCAGCCAGCGGAGTTCTGCTGGTCTTTTACACTGAGGATATTGTTCGTGACTATGCGCGCGTTAAGGAACTCGGTGCGACGATTAGCCAGGAGATTTTCGATTTTCCGGGCGGCAAGCGATTTCATTTCGTCGATCCGGCTGGCACAGAATTCGCCATGTGGGCGAGTGTAGAAGAACAGTAACGGAGCATATCTATGCACGAGCAGATCGATCATCCATGTGTGCAGCACAAGCTCGCGATCATTCGCGACGTGGATACCGGGCACAAACGATTCCGTGAACTGGCGACGGAAATCACCCTGTTCCTGTGTTACGAAGCGCTCAAGAACATCAAAACCAAAGACGTCGAGGTGCAGACGCCATTGGCGACAGCCCACTGTCACAAAATCGACACGGACCTCGTTGTGGTGCCTATTCTTCGTGCCGGTGTCGGCATGCTTGAAGGCATTCTCGAGCTCGTGCCGACAGCGCGCGTCGGCTTTGTCGGTTTATATCGCGATGAAAAGACCAAGCAGCCGGTGAGCTACTACGAGCGATTTCCACCGCAAACCGATGGGGGCACTTGCATCATCATCGATCCGATGCTGGCCACGGGCGGATCAACGGTCGCGGCAATTGATGTGTTGAAAAAAGCCGGCGCGGGACAGATAGTCGTCATTTGTATCGTCACCTGCCAGGAAGGATTGTCCCTCGTCGAAGAAGCGCATCCCGACGTTCCAGTCTATACGGCCTCGATCGACGAACGGCTCGATGACAACAAGTATATTGTCCCGGGGCTCGGCGATGCCGGCGACCGGCTATTCGGGACCTCGCACTAGAGGTATCATGCGCAAGCGCTATAACGTTAAGTGACCTGATTATGAGTGACACGATCAAATCCAAGATACTCGACGGGGCGCACCTGGTCGTCGAAACGCGGGACGGAACGGAGACTTACGATTCAAAGTTCCTGGTGGCCGCGATGCTGATTTTCATCGCCAGAGGCAGCGGCACGATCGAACCCGAAGAATCGGCGAAAATGATCGACCTGATAGGAGAACATTTCGCTCTGCAGGGAGCTGAGTCGCTCGAGTTGCTGAGGCGTGCAATACGGGAAATGGCCGAAAATCCGGATCTGGGACAGGCCTTGATCGCACTCGCGCCGACGCTGACCGAGGGCGACAAGGAAGAGATTGCGCTTATGGCGCTCAAGGTCATTGCGGCGGACGGACGGCGCCATGTCGGTGAGATGGAGAAGTTCAACCAGGCCGTTGAAGCCATCGGCATTTCACCCGAAACGGTGCACCGTGCTTTCGACCGATACTTCGCGGAGACATTGCCGGGGTCGTAGATCGGCTATGACAGAGGAGGCGCTGAAATGCGAGGGGTGGTCGCTGCGGAATGCGACAAACGCAGATATCGAAGACCTGATGCGCTGGTTTCCGGAGCCGGACGACGTCGTTATCTGGGGTGGTCCATCGTTTCGCTTCCCATATACTCGCGAGACCTTTTTTGAAGATGTCCACTGGCAAGAGATGGCATCTTATTGCCTGCAAGATGCAGCCAGTGAGTTCATTGCTTTCGGTCAGTTATATGAACGCGATGGACGCATTCACCTGGCCAGGCTGGTTGTCAGGCCCGACATGCGTGGCCGGGGCATCGGCCGGCACCTGATTGAAATGCTGATGGAGGCTGGGAGCACGATATTTTCAGGCGATGAGTATTCGCTGTTCGTTTTTCGCGAAAATGCTCCAGCCTACGAATGTTACAAGTCACTGGGTTTTGTCGTTCAAGACTATCCGCAAGACATGCCACATGCGGATGTCTGTTATTACCTGACACGACCTGCCGAACTTAAGGAGCCCTGAAATGCACCGCAGCCGACTTGCCGGATTCATAATCGATTGCAAGACAGACGATCTCGAGGCCGCCGCCGATTTCTGGAGTGCGGCTCTGGGATATGACCGCGCCCGGGAAACCGAGGAAGACAAGTATGTACCGCTAACTACCCCGGACGGGGAACCCTATATCGAAGTGCAGAAAGTCAGTCACGCAAGTCGTGTTCACCTCGATATTGAATCTGATGATGTGGAGTCTGAGGTTCAGCGCCTCGAAGAACTCGGAGCGAAACGCGTTGATTCGGTCAGGACCTGGGTAATTATGGAGGCACCTGACGGGCAGCGCTTTTGCGTCATACGCCGCGGACACAAGTACTTTGATGACACAGCAAATAGCTGGGACTAGCAGGAGAGAGTAATGACTAGCGAAATGATGAGCCTTACCTGGGTGCTGGCCTTATCGGCCGTAATGTGGGTCCCGTACATTATCAACTCGATCATGGTGCAGGGTCTGATCGATGCCGTGGGCTATCCCGATAACCCGAAACCGCTGGCGCTGTGGGCGCAGCGCATGAAAAAAGCACACTACAACGCCGTTGAAAATCTCGTTGTGTTTGCTGCGCTGGTACTTCTCTTGAACGCTGCGGGTATCAGCAATGAGACGACGGTATTGGCGTGCAACATCTACTTCTGGGCTCGGCTTGTGCACCTCGGCGCCTATACTCTCGGCATCCCCTGGGTTCGAACTTTATCTTTCGCGGCAGCTTGGATATGCATTGTCGGCTTGTTACTGCAGGCGATTTGAGCCAAAGCCACCGCCTCCGGGCGTCTCGATGACCAACATGTCTCCGGGGTCCAGCGGCACTTCGTCGTTGCCCCGGAGATCTTCCACGTCGCCGTTTGCTCGGACGACATAGTTACGGCCACACCGGCCCGGCTCACCGCCCTCGAGCCCAAACGGCGGTACGACGCGATGCGAGGTCAGCATCGTCGCGGTCATCCTCTCGAGGAAGCGCAGCCTGCGTATGACACCATCGCCACCGCGGTGAAGCCCGGCGCCACCCGTGCCCGGAAGTATTGCGAACAAATCATTGCGAACCGGAAAGCGCGCCTCCAGCACTTCGGGATCGGTCATCCGGGTGTTGGTCATATGGCTGTGCACGGCACTGGTGCCATCGTGATCAGGGCCGGCACCCGTGCCGCCACAGATGGTCTCATAGTTCTGGTACTGGTCGTTGCCGTAGAAAATGTTATTCATCGTTCCTTGTGAGGCGGCAAGTACGCCGAGCGCCCCATAGAGCGCGTTTGTCACGGCTTGTGATACCTCGACGTTGCCGGCCATGACCGCCGCCGGATATTCCGGGCTGATCATCGACGGATGCGGGAATACCAGCTTGATCGGGTTGAAGCACCCTTCGTTCAGCGGTATGTCATCGTCAATGAGGGTTCGAAAGACATACAGGACTGCCGCCTTGGTGACCGCCTCAGGCGCGTTGTAGTTGCCGGTGTGCTGTGGCGAGGTACCGGTAAAATCTACGGTTGCACTGCGCCTGTCGCGGTCGAGCGAAATGCGTATACGAATGACGCTACCGTCGTCCATCGGGTACTCGAACTCGCCGTCCTGCAGCACCTCGATGACGCGACGCACCGATTCCTCGGCGTTGTTCTGCACGTGTGTCATATAGGCGCTGACCACATCGCTACCGTAATGCACGACCATCTTGCGGAGTTCGGCGACGCCAGTCTCGTTGGCGGCAATCTGCGCGGACAAATCCGCAATGTTCTGGTCGATATTGCGGCAAGGATATTCACCGGAGCCAAGCAGGGAGCGCAGCTCCTGCTCCCTGAGTTCGCCGGACTCGACCAGCAGGAAGTTGTCGATGACGACGCCTTCTTCGTCGATATGTGTGCTGTCCGGTGGTGCGGAACCCGGCGTGCGGCCACCAATGTCAGCGTGATGACCACGTGATGCGACGTAGAACTGGACGAATTCGCCATTGGCATCAAATGCCGGCGTCACAACAGTGATATCCGGCAGGTGCGTGCCGCCGTTGTAAGGCGCGTTCAGGACATAGACATTGCCTGGCCGGATGTCGCCGTGGTTGGCGTCGATGATTGTTCTGACCGAGTCGCTCATCGACCCGAGGTGCACGGGGATGTGCGGTGCGTTGGCCACAAGGTCACCGTCAGCACTGAATAACGCACAGGAGAAGTCGAGACGTTCCTTGATGTTCACCGAGTAGGCCGTGTTCTGCAGCGTGGCGCCCATGTGCTCTGCGACCGACATGAACAGGTTATTGAAGACTTCGAGCATTATGGGGTCAGCGTTGGTACCAATGGCTTCAACGGCTTTACGCTCGATATACCGCTCCAGGATCAGGTGGCCATGCGCATTGATGCTGCCGCGCCAGCCCCGTTCAATGACGATGGTTCCAATCGCCTCAGTGACAATTGCAGGACCGACGACGACTTGCCCCGCGCCAAGATCGGCTCGGGCGAACAATGCCGTGTCACGAAATTCGCCGCCGTCGCACATGCGTACACTTGCGGATGGTGCTGTGGAGCCTGTCGCGCCTGACGGGGCTGGCTCATTCACGGCGCTGCTGGCGCCAACCGCCTCGACCGATACGGCTTCGACGACCAGTTGGCGATCCGGTGACGTGAAGCCGAAGCGTTGGCGGTGAGCCTCACAAAAATCAGCCAACATCACTTCACCCGCTGCAAGATCGACGAACAGGCAGGTATCGGTGCCCTCATAACGAAGATGCACCTTGACGATGATGTTGATTTGCTTGTCTGCAACGCCCTGTGTAAGAACTTCGTCGCGAGCTGCTGCAGCTAATGGCTCGCAACGAGCTTGCAGTTCGCGTTGGGCCGTTTCGGTGTCGAACGCTATGTCGAGTTGTGCCTCGCGCATCGCACGGATATCGGCCAGCCCCATGCCATAGGCTGATAGCACGCCGGCAAGCGGGTGCAGGAATACACGTGATATGCCGAGTGCATCGGCTACCTGGCAGGCATGTTGTCCACCGGCGCCACCGAAGCAGTTGAGCGTGTACTCGGTAACGTCGTAACCCCGCTGTACCGAAATCTTCTTGATTGCATTGGCCATGTTTTCGACGGCGATACGTAAGAAGCCTTCCGCAACCTCCTCGGCCGATACCCCCACTCGCTGTGCGAGATCCGCGAACATGCTGTGCACAACCTCGACATCCAGCTTCTCATCGCCGTCCGGGCCAAAGATCGCCGGAAAATGGTCGGGCTGGATCTTGCCGAGCATGACATTACAGTCCGTTACGGTTAGCGGCCCGCCACGTCGATAACAGGCGGGGCCCGGATCCGCTCCCGCGGACTCGGGGCCGACGCGAAATCGCGAGCCGTCGAACTGCAACATCGAGCCGCCACCGGCGGCCACGGTGTGAATGTTCATCATTGGCGCGCGCATGCGCACGCCGGCAACTTCTGTTTCGAAACTGCGTTCGAACTCGCCGTTGAAATGGGTGACGTCTGTCGATGTGCCGCCCATATCGAATCCAATCAGCTTGTCGAAGCCACTAATCGCGGCGGAGCGTGTCATGCCGACAACACCACCGGCCGGGCCGGAAAGGATAGCGTCCTTGCCCTGGAACAGCTGGGCATCGGTCAGGCCGCCGTTCGATTGCATGAACATGAGCCGCGGACCCTGGCCGCCGTTGACACCCAGATCCCCCGCAACCTGCTCGACGTATCGTTTCAGGATTGGCGACAGGTAGGCATCGACGACCGTCGTGTCGCCGCGGGACACAAGCTTGATCAGCGAACTCGTTTCGTGACTTAGCGAAACCTGACTAAAGCCGATCTGCCTGCAGATCTCGCCAACCCGGCATTCATGCTCCTGGAATTTGTAGCCATGCAGAAAAGTGACTGCAACCGCCCGGATTCCCGAGTCGTAGGCCACTTGCAATTTGTCGCGAACGCCATCCTCATCGAGCGGAATCAGGATATCGCCACTCGCGCTGACTCGCTCATCCGCTTCGATAACGGTTTCGTAAAGCAATTCAGGGAGCTTGATATCGAGGGCGAATATCTTCGGACGCGCCTGGTAGCCGATGCGCAGCGCGTCCCCGAAGCCTCGCGTTGTGACGAATACGACGCGGTCGCCCTTGCGTTCGAGTAGTGCGTTGGTGGCTACCGTCGTACCCATTCGGACGTGCTCCACCGAACCAGGAGGAATCGTCTCAGTGGCTTCGAGGCCCAGCACTGTTCTAATACCTTGCACCGCGGCATCGTCATATCGTTCGGGATTCTCGGACAGCAATTTGTGGCTCACGACCCGCCCATCGGGACGCCGCGCAACTACGTCCGTGAATGTGCCGCCGCGATCAATCCAAATTTGCCACATAGTGAGGCGCCTCAGCGAAAGCTTTCCTGCAGGATTTCGAGTTCCGACCAGCGCTCAACGCGCTGTTCGAGGTGTGATTCAGTATCCGCGAGTTCCTTGAGCTTTTCTTGCACGACCTCGTGTTCCTGCGCAAAGAAATCCGGCGCTGAGATGTATTCTTGCAATCCCGCAATCGCTGCTTCTATTGTCTCGATTTCCATTGGCAAGGAATCAAGCTCGCGCTGGTCTATATAGCTAAGCTTGGTCGGCTTCTGTTGCTTGCGGCGTTCTACGTGCGCGCGTTTGCGATCCTCGGATGTCAGGGCGAAAGGATCATCGGTTTCGGCAAGCTCGTGTCCTCTTCGAAGCCAGTCGCTATAGCCACCGACATATTCCTGAATGTTGCCATCCTTCTCGAAAACGATCGTGCTCGTCACGACGTTGTCGAGAAACTCGCGGTCGTGGCTCACGACGATCAGCGTGCCGCCGAACTCAACGAGCTTTTCTTCCAGAACCTCGAGTGTCTCTATGTCCAGGTCGTTGGTCGGTTCATCGAGTACCAGCAGGTTGGCGGGCCGCGTCAGGAGCTTCGCCAGAATTACGCGATTGCGTTCGCCACCTGACAACGCCCTGACCGGCATCATCGAGCGCTTGGGACTGAACAGGAACCCCTTCAGATAGCCGACAACATGCCGATCCTTGCCGTTGAGCTTGATATAGGTTCGCCCTTCGCCGATGTTGTAGGCAACTGACTTATCCAGATCGAGTTCTTCGCGCAACTGGTCGAAGTAACCCACACACAGGTTGGTGCCATGTTTCAGAGTCCCGCTTTGTGGAACTAACTCACCAAGAAGCAAGCGAAGTAATGTTGTCTTGCCGACACCGTTGTTGCCGATCAAGCCAATGCGATCACCGCGCATGATCTTGATCGAAAAATTTTCGATCAACGGATGGTCGCCGTAGCTATAGCTGACATTCTTTGCGCGTATAACTTTGCGTCCCGATTGTTCCGCCTCATCAATGTAGATACGAGCTTTTGCGTCAGGTTTGATGCGCTCAGCACGTTCTTCGCGCATGGCTATCAGGGCGCGGACGCGGCCTTCGTTACGCGTGCGTCGCGCCTTGATGCCTTGCCGAATCCATTCCTCTTCCTGGGCAAGTTTCTTGTCGAATTCCGCATTCGCCGAGTGTTCGTCTTCGACCGATTTTTCCTTTCGCCTCAAGAAGTTAGCATAGTCACCGGGCCAGCTGGTGACGCTCGTGCGATCAATCTCAAGAATGCGCGTGGCGAGCTTTTGCAGGAACGCGCGGTCGTGTGTGATGAACATCACGGCGCCGGGATACGAGTACACGCGGTCCTCGAGCCACTTGATCGTTGCGATGTCGAGGTGATTCGTTGGTTCATCGAGTAGCAACAGGTCGGGCTTTTGCACGAGTGCCCGGGCAAGGGCGACGCGTCGACGCCAGCCACCTGACAGTTCGTTCATTTTCTTATCGGTCGGAATCTCCAGGTCCGAGATGGTCTCGTCAACACGTTGCTCGATGTGCCAGCCATCATGCGCGTCGATCTTGGCGTGCAACGCCTCGAGTTCACGCAGGCCGTGCTTGTCAAGTTCGAGCTTCGATTGTTGCGAATAGGTTTCGAGCAATTGCTCGATGCCGGCAAGTCCGGAGCGCACGATGTCACGCACCGGTTGGTCCATCGCCTCAGGCAATGTCTGCGCGAGCTGGCTGACGACAAGATTGCTGCTGCGGACGATTTCGCCCTGGTCAGCTTCGAGTTCACCTGTAATCAACTGCAAGGTGGTCGATTTGCCGGCACCATTGCGGCCTATAAGGCACACGCGCTCGCCTGACTCGATCGCCAGGTCGGCGTCGCGCAGGATGACATGGTCCCCGAACGCGAGCGTGATTTCGTCAAAGCGGATTAGTGCCATGGGCCTATTGTAGGAGCCCGCCCCAGCGGGCGATACTGTTTTCAAAGGAGGCAGGCATGAGCGAAGACAGGCTTGTTGATATCGAGGTTAAATTGGCGCATCAGGATCAGTTGCTGATCGATCTGGACAGGATCGTCACCGACCAGCAGTCGAAGATCATGCAACT
>Ga0255052_10000404_pt1 | contig 35291 bp, 56 predicted proteins | sample JV7_2_21_MG_FD_188632 | JGI IMG/M metagenome (GOLD analysis project Ga0255052, IMG submission 188632) | Seawater microbial communities from Jervis Inlet, British Columbia, Canada - JV7_2_21 | ecosystem: Environmental > Aquatic > Marine > Inlet | place: Canada: British Columbia | collected...
CTCCATATATTTTAGATGCAGATTCTGATTCAGAAAATCCCAGCAAGCTGAATATCACAATCATTAAAACTATAAACATCTTTTTGAACATTTTTTATAACCCTGCCTCGTATAAGTTTTTAACTTCAGTTGCGCTTAAAGCCCGAGTGAAAATCATCGCTGAATCTATTAGTCCATCATTATTACCTATTACTAAATCTACTCCAGTAGGTGCAGTCATATTCCTTGCATTGTTATTTGTAACATGAGTGCTCTCTACTCCATTTACAAAGAACCTTGCTCCAGAAGAAGTATGCCTTTGGACTACAAGATGTGTCCAAACTCCATCTACTACAGCAGTACCTGCTTCTGCAAAATCACCACCACCACCATTAAAAGTGTAAAAAGTGGCTACCCCATCACCGTTAAGATAAAGAAGATAACCTGCTGCCATCCAAGTTGACTTATCAACTAAACCGGAATTTGGGGCGGGGGTTGTTTCAGGTTTTAACCACATAGCTATAGTCATCAGTTCGGTTGTGCAATCACAGGCGGCAGCAACTCCACAATTTACTACATCCGAGTTGTCCTTTTCAAAATCCAGAGCCATTCCATTCCTACCCTTTCCTACCCATGTTGCACCAGTTATAGTGCCATGATTACCATTGCCACTTAAATCCCTCAGTGTTGCACCAGCTTTTTCAAATGTGTAATATGCTTTCAATGCAGGGTCACATAAGATAGGATGCAAGTATGGCTTCATCAAACCTTTTGCCCTTGGAGCTACTATTGTAGGGACAGTTAAAACTTCCATGTATTCTTACTCCCTTCTGGTAACTTTTATGGTTGCATCTAATCTTGCACCAGTATTTAAATCAACATATATCTTCCACCAGATTGAACCACAGTTAACAAAATATGACACCACCGCACCTGCTTCAAAATTCTGTTCTGCTCCCCTAAGAAGTTTATATGTTCCGTCCTCTGTATCGCAGGTCATTATATTTACATCCCAATCCTCCGCTGTGCTTAAAACCGCTGTGGAGTCCACCGATATTTCTACGGGGGATTGTGCCTGACCCATATATATTGATGTATCATTGTCGTCAACTTTTCCAGACCCACTAACCCCTGTATATGTCAATGTTGCAATCTTATTGGCAAAAACTACATTCCCGCCATCTATCTTAGGCATGTTATTCTCCTTTTAAACTTAAATGTTACTTGGGTATTTTTTTTAAACACACAGCGTTTGTATGCTTAAAAAAAAGGGGGGTAGAATCACCCCCCCCCTTAGAGTTGTTATGCTAAAGTCAGATTAGCCTGTGCAATCTAACTGCTTGACTGCATCTCTGAATATGCAACTGAAGAAAATCGTAGTTGTCATATACATCTGCTCGACCTGACGAGAGATGACCCTCTGAGTTTCAGTCAAATCCATACCAGCGTATGTGTATGCCTGCATAGCATACCTCTTATCAACTGCGAGAATTTTATTCGCCATGATAGAGCTGTGCACGGTTATCAGGGGATTCGGCATCCTTAACCCTGACTGCGGGTTGGGAGCTCCACCTGTCTGCCCTGTGGAGATAAGGGTATATAACCACAATGGCATGGTGTTTGAAGCTGTCTGCACGTTCATCAGCCTTGCATAGCCAGCCTGTGTTGTTACACAGGTAATCGGACTATATGGAAGCATAGCCAAAAGCCATTCAATCCATGCAGTGTATGTGATGTCGGCAATTGTTGAGTTGCCAGTAACACCACCATAACTGGAAAGGCTGTCATCTGAGAGCAGTGAACCTTCAACGGAAGTCCCGTCACCCTGAATCAGCACTTCTATTGCATCAGAAATATCGTCTATAGAATTCTGCTGGACGATACCTGCAATAGCAGTCTGTAAAACGGGGAGAGATACCTGCTGGATGAATTCATAACTCCATTCCAGACCGATACCTTTTTTCGTTCCACGTGCTGTTTTATCACTCCATGTGAGTGTGGTGCGGGGGATTTCTGCTGCTTCCGCCACGTCTTTCTTCCGCTTCTGGGCGGCCGTCTGAGTAATATACAGATTTCTGACAACTGTTCCAGTAGCTATGTTCTGAATCGAAGAAACTATGTCCTGAAGATTTGTTGTGGTTGTATCAACAAGCGCTACCCTTGCAGCCCTGTTAAGGAACTCAGGGAATAGCACGGTGTTGTCATCAGATGTGAAAAACAGTCTCCCCTGTCCTGCGGGGATGCCTGCCTTGGGATTACCATTTACGTTAATCCCCTGTTTTTTTAAGACTCTCTCAAAAGCATCAAGCTTATCTTCGGGTTCTGTAGGTGACATTGTTTCAAGTAACTGAGAAAGTGTCATGCCATTATCCGCAGCTTGCGAATACAGTCTTGGAGTAAGCTTAAGTTCTTTAAGGTCTTTAGTAAGAACCTTTATCTCGTTCATCAATTTCCTCCTTGTTGGAATATAAAAAAGCTTCCCGAAACACAGAGAAGCTTTTTATTGTTACGTTAAATTGTTAAACTTATTTAAGTCTGAAACTACAGGTTGTGCCCGATGTGGTAACATTTACAACAACAACAGAAACACCAGAACCATCACCTGTTTTTACTTTTGCACCACTGTCTCCTGCACCTGCTGCATAAAGGTCAGTATCGCCCAATGTCGGAGCTGTTCCAGAATAAGTAACATTCTCAAAATAACCCCTGTCCTGCACTGTGCAAAGACCTGAAGAAGAAGCAGCGGCTGAAATCTGGTCGACTCTGCCTATGAACTTATCATCTTCGGCAGCCTGGACAACAGTATCAGAAACTGTTATTTTGACGAACCTGTTTTCGTCACTTCCTCTTGTGAAAGCTGACTTGAAACTTGTGTAATGAGCATCGAGCCCCTTATATCCTACGCTTGCTGATGGCATATTGCCTCCTTGTTAAATAAAAAACCCGACTTTGGAATCCTCGGGTTTCTATGTTTTGGTTAATGGTTTAGTTTGGAATTACAGACGTCTCATAGTGTAAAGCTCATCATTGTCACGGTGAGTGTATACTTTCTTATCCTTATCATCTCCACCTTTGCTGTGCTGACCAAGTTCTTTCTTCGAAAGCTCTTCCGTCATCAGCTCGATTTCGGCTTTAAGGAATTTTATTTTTTCATTATCGTTCAATGCTTTTAATGAAGTATCTTTCACTTCCCTGTCCCACTTATCGCCATGCAAAGAAACACCACACTTATGATACTCGGCGGTTTTCCCCTCTATATGGGCTGCACCTATCTGAACCAGTTCTTTGTTTTCATCAGCCTCAGCATTGAGATTGGCAAAACTCTTTACGAGTTCCCCATGTTCTTTAGTGAGCTTCTCCATTTCTTCTGTTACTGTCTCATTGTCCTTTGTAAGCTCTTCAATGGTTGTTGAGAATGAGTCCTTTTCATTTACAACTTCCGCAAGTGCTGTTTCATGTTCTGTTTTCAAAACATATTCTTCAGCCAGTTCTTTTTTAAACTTGGCTTTTACATCTTTAAATGTCATGTCTTCCTCCTGTTGTAGACTTTCAAAAAGATTTATTGGCACAGTGAGCTTATGGCTCAATTCGCCAGAAAGTCCAGTTTTTTTAAGTTTTTTCCAGTTAAGTGTGGCTGTGTCTTTTTTCCTGCCTCTTGACATCTTACCTTTAAATTTAGCACCCGGAAGTGCTCCCTTCCAAACTCCAGAAATTTCACCAGCAAGATGTGCATTTTCTATGGTGCATGTAGACATCTTACCTTCATATTCAACACCCGGAATGTGAGGACACTCAGGGTCTCTTATATCTAAATCACACATGTCACACATGGGGTCTCCATCTTCCCATGATACTGACACATCAGTTAAATGCCCCGCCTCAAAAGCTTTTATAATATCATCAGTAGTCTGTCCACCAGAATCTAAGCCCTTAAGCATATAAACTGGAGCTTCAACTACATACCCTTCCAGTACCTTTCCAAGACTTCCACCTAACCACGTCCCCATAGGGATGCCCGCACTGTGGTTTATAAGGAACTTCTGGGGGTTCTCCATATCGTTAAGGTCGTTCACAAAGTTATGCAAGCTGGTAGCCCCGAGAAAATAACTATATTGAGTTATCATAAAGTCATTAGCTACAGTAGCATCAAGCATGTAAATATCCTCTGCCTGCAATTCCTTCTTCGATAAGTATTTGTTTATGTAATTAAGTTCTGATTCATTCGGTTCTCTTACCATCTATCCCTCCTGTAATAATTCTACTATTGCTTTTTTTACGTCTTCATATTTGATAGTATCTATACACGGTCTTTGACATCTTGCGTTACCATGACACGGACTTATGAAAGGACAGTTCCTTATCCAATCTGGAGTAATAACTACACCTTTAGTTTTAGGACTCGCTGTTGCTCTCGGAGATGCACAGGAAAAAATTGCAACCTGTGGAGTCCCCAATGCGCTTGCACAGTGGTGGGGAAAACTGTCAACACCTGTGAATAACCTTGCATGGGCAATCACCCATGCTGTTTCACGGAATGAAAGTTTACCCTTTAAATCTATGGCATCTTTCACTGCCAAATCACCCTTACTGCCTATCTGGACAATCGGCATCTTTATATCTTCGAATACTTCATCATAATATCTGTAAATTCTATAAGGATGCCCACCAGTAGTGTGAACTACGATATAGTCCTCTGGCAATTCAATGTCTTTAGGTTTCTCACACTGAATACTCACATCTTCGGGCTCTACCCCGCATATAACAGGATAAAGCTCTGCCAGAGATAAATCCCCTGTTCCCCAATTACCATTTTTAATTTTATCTATATGGGGTTTGTAAACAAACGGATAAGCCGCTAATAGATTTCCATTCCAAGGAATAAGTTTGTCTATATAGGGATTCCCCCTTAAAATATCCATATACATAGGGTGAGTCATATAGTGAAGCTCAAGCCCCTTATGCTTTTCTTTTAAACCCTTTAAACACTGAGTCGAAAGAAGAATGTCCCCTGCTGTTTCATACTGTGCAAAAAGAAACGCCTTACTCGGGTCGACAGCTCGGAAACTTGTAGTTGCCATATCGTCAAGCTCCTTGAAAGCTTCACTCCACATCCTACATATAACTTCTTTCTTAAAATTAGCTGCTGCGTATTTCCGTGCTTCTTGGGTTTTTTGTTTGTCTTTAAGATTACTTATCTCCAACAGCTTGCTCGCTATATCGTCCGTATTAAGCACGTTATATAAACCAGTCGAATCAAAGTCGGCTTTATCTTCAGTGGTCTTTATCTGCCAAGTAAAATCTTTATATTCTTCCGACATAGCAATGTTTTCGGGCATCAAAACTGGAACACCAGAAAGCATCGCCTCCGTTATAGGTAAACCCCAAGCCTCAGACCATGAAGTATTCAAAAGAACATCAAGTGATGCTATTAATTTTTTATAATCAGCGAGTGACAATCCTATGCGTGGTTTAAACCCACGTATATGGACAACATTGCCTACTATATCCAGTTCTTCAATAGCTCTTAAAATTTGCACCCCAACTTCACTGTGAATATATAAAATAGCATCAGGCTTTGACTTTAAAAGTTTTTTGAATCCCACAAGTGCTGACATCATATTCTTTCTCGGATTTTTGGCAGCACCTACATAGCCGACAATAAATCTATCTTTGAATATGTTGAAATAATCATTCCTGAATTGAATCCTGTCAAATGGATTTAATTCGCTAAAAACGCTTTCAACCCCATGCGGGATTATTTTTACATCCTTATCAACATGTTTTTGGATTTTGTCTTTACCATATTGATTGGGAGTTATAACTATGTCTGCCTGCTGGACAAGCCTTAAATATTCGGGATAAGTCTTACCATCCACAGTGTAATAGCAGATAATCTGGAAATCCTTTCCACCCCGTTTGGCAAGCTCCTGCTTTAGAAGAGCGATTTTATCCCCGAGCGGACTGGTCAAATACATATCCTGATAAACAAAAAGGATATCATACAGCCCCGTCATTAGTTGCTCTATCACAACATCAATCCCGCTACATTGTGTATGGTTTCCCTTCAAAATGCTTCTGAATTCGCCGCTTACCTGTTCGATTTCCTTTGGATTAAAAATAGGCAGAATCCTGTAAGGGAGTTGGTGTCGCTCACCGTGATAATCTTTACCAATAATACTTATATTATATTTGTCAGTTTTGTAAAGGCAGTCTAAAATTAAACTTGCCTGTCTACCGAAACCACTTGCTACCGTAGGGCTTGAACACCATGCTAATATCTGTTTTTTCAAAGAACCTCTCCTTTTGTCTTATGACTTTGGTTTAATCAATATATTCGCAGATTTCCCTGTTCCAGCATCGCCTGCAATATTTAGGATAATCCAGACACTTGATTTCCCGTTTATTATTTGACGATTTATTTTTGTCCCGCTTCTTTTTTCCCACTCAATTTACCTTCAGAAACCTTCTCTATCTTTTGAATAATCTCCACTTTATTGAGAAGTTTTTTAATCCTCTTTATCCTTTCGGGGTCTTGAAGTCCCTTCCTTGTTTTTTTATTTCCCTCTACCACTTCTTCTATCCCTATTGGTTTCAGAACGCTTATCTTCCTTCTCGTCTTCAGCCGATGAAGGTCTCTCTGGCTCATTAGGCTTGTTACCCACAATGCGTTCTTCTGCTATATCATCAGGAGCTTTACCTTTCAGCTCGAGCAGTGTCCTTATAAGTGTCTGTTTTTCCTCAAGCCCTATTGACTGCTCATTAAAAGCTAATGCAATATTGGAAAGTGTCACCGCTTTCCACTGAGCCATTTCCTCGTCTGTTCTAAGCTCTGGCTTTTTAAATTTAAAATCTACAGTGGCAATAATACCGTGCTCATATCTTAATATCATTTCGAAAGCTCTCCCATAGAGCTTCTCGACTATTTTTTGGAAGCCACCGATTATCTTTATATATAGAACCATTTCAGCGGATGTGAAACCTTCAGAACCACCACCAAATTTTTTACTTAAAAGAACAGAGAATGTCTTTAGCCCGTTTGCTATCTGGTTGTCAATAACATCGAGCAAAGGCTTTGGGTTAAACATAGCGCCTTGACCAGTTCTTATTTGTTCCACTTCCATTGAATCGGTGTGGACAATATTTGCATCTGGCTCTATATTTTCATAATCAGCCCTTATTTCACTTAAGACATTTGTTACATAATCTCTTTTCTCTATCGGACTTCTGACAGAGGGGGGCAGGTTTTTAGAAATCGCTTCCTCGAGTACCTTAAAGCCAAGCCTGTCCCATCCGTTAACATGGATAGCTCGCTGTAAGTCCTGCATGACCATAGCTTTAAATAAGATGGGCTGGATTGCCGAGGAAATCTGTTCCTCTCCATACGGGTCATCACCCATAGGGTCAACGGGTATATAAATTACATTTGCATAATCAAGGACTACCTGCTTCCCATCCTGATGCTGTTGCGGGACATAACGCCCGTCTTTATTACGGGCAAATGTTAAACTCCAAGGGTCTATATAATGCAGAGTGTCCGCAGACATCTTTTCGTCAAAAACTATTTCAGCAGCAACAGCTCCCTTAAACAGGGCGTCAAGGGCAAGTTTAGAAGCAAGGCTGTTAATGTCTTTAGGTAAAGAAAAACCTTCTTCGCTTGGCTGCCCTAATCTTGAAAGTGTTTTCAAGAGTAGTTCCCTTGCGTTCTTGTTTATTTCGGTATTCTTTTTCTTTACGACAATACTGTGTCCACTTTCAAAAGTCCTTAGAAATGTGGTAATGGCAGAAGATGTTTCTGGAGAAATAGCCCTGATAACCTTGATAATATTCTCATGGGTATAAGACCTTATCTCAGTCAGGTCTTTATTCTGATAATCCCTAAATTTTCTGCCGATTAAAGATATAGGCGCTACAGCAGAGAATGAATCATCAGCCCGACTTCGCCTGCCTGTCACGACAAGGCTGCCACTCTGGTTCTTTTTTCTGAAACGATTTATAAGTCCTGTAAAGAATCCCAATAAAAACTCCTAATTGTGTTATCCACCGATTTTTAGACCAACTAAACTTAGACACCCTATTCGGGTATCCTTTGGATTTATTACTGAATATATTTCAAGTGCCTGAGACGCATATTTGCCAGCCTGACAGTAATGGTCAGGTTTGTTACCGAGCTTAAAATACCTGACCCCTAAGTGTCCCCTATTGATACCGTCCTTGCCAATATTGTCACTTTCAGATTCCTTATGAACCGCAAGGTGGTGCTTAACAAAAATATCTAATACCCCACCATCGTCTTTCGCATATTCCCAATAGTGGGATTTGATAGCATCAAAATAACTTTCCAAAACAAGATGCTTATTTTCCTTGACCATCTTAATAACATTTTCATCTTCGTCCTTGAGCTCAACCTTGAGCCTGTCAATTTGACTGCCTGAAGAATGATTCCTCCAGACTATATCTATAAATTCTAACGCTAAGTTATCAGCAAGCGCAGCATTGGGCAGCCTGTCAATCACTACAACTTTAGGCTTCCAGTATTCAATAAGTTTGCTTATCCTGCCCTTTCTAACATCGAGCCGATTATCCTTCACCTTTTCAACTCGGCTGAAGGCATCCATATCTTTGCTGTGCTCACAGTAGACCATCTGCCCTACGCCAACAGGATTTATGTCCGTCCTTGAATCTGGCTTGAGCCTTACAATTGTTATATAGCTTCCTTGGTCAATCCCCATAACGTGTATATAATCTTCATCATACACACCCCATCGAAGGTCAGGGTTTATGTTGCTATATAAATCGTCTGCAACAATTTGAATTAAAGAATCCCGGTATGGCTGACCGAGGGCAAAATTATGGAAGTCTTTTGTAGAGTGCCGATAGTCGGTATCTCTTGCCGAAAGCACCCTTGCTGCTGTGTTGTGCAAAGTAGCGAACGGAAAGCGGTATCCCCTTATTCCACTACCATTCTTAGTTCTATCTGGATATTTAGCAACCCACTCTGAATTGTGTGTTTTGTGCGGGTCGTTCCTATCCCATTTCCCTATCTCATGGAAATTAAGTTTTTCCTTACAGCTAAGACACATCCAATAAGGCTCTTCTGCTGGTTTTTTATCACCCTTCTCATAAAAATGAGCCATAGAATCGGGGTAAATAACCTGCTGCCAATGATGACAGCGAGTGCACTTAATCATCCATTCGTGCTGGTCAGACAGCTCGAATTTACCACTTATTAAAAAACCATCTTCCTCTGGTATAGTCGGAGTTCCATATCCGATATATAAGCCAGTGTGATACTTGTTCTTAAATACCTGCGCTTTCTTTAGACGTGCATAAAGCATGTCCCTGATAGTGAGGTTCTTACCTTGGTCATATTCATCAACCGCCACTATCTCCGCAGGTATTGATTGGACTTTGGCTTCAGAACCCCGCCCCATTGAATATAAAAAAGAGCCATGAAACGACAACAACGACAAGGATTCGCTTTGCCCCGTCTTAACAGCTTCCATTAAAGTCGGAGATTCACGGACTGCTTTAGTCTGCACCCTGTCTTTTACAAAATCCCTTACATCGTTCTCATTGGGGAACGAATAAATTCCCCTGATACCGAGAACACATTTTTCTTCCTCGCTCCCCTCTTCCTGATAATAAAAAGGCGTCAGGGAATATTTCATTAGAATAGCGAGAACCTTCCGCATCATGGTTTCGGTAGCACCGACCTGAGCAGCTTTTAAAATAAACTGTCTCGGGTAAACATCTTCAACTGGCTGGATACAGTATTCGTAACCCTGAAATGAAAAGGGCTCTCCGTTCAAAAAGGTGTTGTCACATATCCACTCTACTAAACTTACGCCTGTATCAATATCTACTGACTTGTGAAACTTATATAACGACTGTTGAATGTCAGGATGCAGGGTTTCTAAAAATTCCATCTTCTAAAGCTCTTTTGAAAAGGGGTCTAATATCAACGAGTACCCTTTCAGCTTCCCCCTTCTCTTTTATTTGTTTTACCGCATCCCTCAACGCTTCCCTATTAAGCCTGTTAACGCTTTCAATCAGCACCTGAGTTATCCAGCTAATCATATTGTCAAGCTGTTTTTTCTTTTCTAAGGTCTGTTTGGAAAGTGTTTCGGAAGAGCGCCTGTTTATCTCTTTTTCTAAATCTATTCTGTCGTGTGCACTCAGTCCTTTTTGGTCTCTTAGTTTCAAAAGAGACTGCATCGAGTCACCCGATATTTCCTCGGGGTCGACCTCTTCGCCTTCCGCTACCCTTCTGCCGACAACGGTTTGATGTGAAGCTGGTGGTTCACCCCTTTGAACCCTGCCCCTTATGGCTTCCTGAGTAACACCGACAAGGGCTGCAAGTTCCGAAAGAGTGAAAGCACCTTTCTTATTTAAATACCAATAAACATCATTGGGAAACTGGTCTGATTTTAGTTTCTTGGCTTTCTGTTTTTTACTTAGGACAGTAAGAATATCGAGGTCAGCTTCGTCATCGCTGTAATGCTTTTTGAGGTCGGTGAGCATCTTCTCGACCCGATGAAGCTTTTCATCGTCAACAGAGCCATTCGCCTGATAATGAAGATTGAGTTCATTGAAGGCAAAGAAAGTGTTGCTAATATCATCTTTTAAGGACATAAATTATTAAGGGATAATGGTAGAAATATGGTCTAACTCAATCCGCCAGCGCTTACATGTGGAACTGACTAAACTGTTGAAGGTTTTTTCCATAGCAGATTTTGAGCTGTAGGCTTCGGAACTCATTATAATATTTCCGTTTTCTGCCATAATCCGCATACGCCACTTTTTATTTTTGTCTTCGAAAAGCTCTATGTAATACATCCGTTAAGCACACATCCCTTCTTGGTATCACAATTTGTGATTTCATATGTCCCGTATATGAAATCCCTATTTGGACAGCCAAAACATACCTTAGTCCCTGCCAATGAACAATAACAATTTGTCATTTAATTACCTCAATATATAAGGGTATAGCTCAAGATGAAACACCATCTTACATTTAGAACATGTTAGAAAAATCTTGTGCAGTTCTTCCCGACTGAAAGATATTTCAAAGAGAGTGTTACCTACACATTCCTTTGCCCTGCACATTACTGTCTTCACTGATAATATTCCCTGTCCAGTAAGCCACGATTTTTAAATGCTGTATAAGCCAACTGGTCAAGAATTTTGTGTTCCTTGTTCATCGGGGTTTTAAACCCCCACAGGTAAATATCGCTATACTTCCCCAACAGCACCTTGCCCCACTTCCCCATTTGCTTTAAAGCAATTTCACAATCACAAATAAAGATATGGGCATCCTCAAGGGTCTTACCCCTACCTTCTTTCTTGTAAGGGTTAGCTCCCCTGATGAAGCCGACTGCTGCTTTTGACTCGAGATACCTTGATATTACAGTTTGTAATGTCATAATATTAAAAAGGTAGCGCTACCCGATTAAAATCAAATCTTTTTCCTGCTGTTTTTTTTCAATCCGAAACTTCGGATGAAGAAGGTGGGCAGATTTGTTTGCCCTTCTACTTAAGGTGGAAGTTATTATAAGAAATGATAAGAAGGCGGGGTTAAAGCTTTATTGCAGCTTTCATTATTACCTTAATAGCCTCAGCATAATGGTATCTTACGGTTTGAGGATGTAACTTCATTTTTTTTGCTATAGCAACAAAAGCTTTACCTTTTAAAATTTTCTCAATAAGTATTTTTTTCTGTTTTCTATTTAATGTTGATAAGTTAAGACTCTCAAATTCCAGTTCTGGTAATTTCCTCTTTTTCTTCTTCACTTAAATCTCCCATTGATATATCTTCATTTCTTACAGAAACATAATCTTGGTTAACGTAATTTTCAGCTTCTTCACACAATTCGATGCATGTAGTATATTTAATACATTTAGGACAATGTAACTTCTTTACCTTTTTCATGGTGCTCCTGTTCCGCTGGTCTCAGACCCCCTTTGAGTTCTTCGAGCCCACCAAATAATCTTTTTATTTTTCTCTTCTTTCTGTCAATCCTCGACTGAGCACTTCCTTTTTCTTTGTCAAACTCTCCCTTCCGCCTTGAATGAAAAAAGGACAGATTGAGCTTCCCTTCTGCCTCGACCCTTCTGGTTACAGCACGTTTAGTTTTCAGAGCATTTAATCTGAGCAATTTCCATATCCTTACTCGTTCCAGCCTTAATTCCCTTTCATCCTCAAGGGTCTTTTCGTATATAGATGTGAATTTGGCTTTAAGTTGTGCAGCCTTATTCTCGAAAGCCTTACCAGTCCATTTTAAATATGTGATTCTTTTATTAAGCCTTTTTATATCTTCTTTTAAATCTTCATTCGCCAGCCTGTAACCGTAAGCCCTGCAATAGCGGGCACTCCTTACCAGTGGGCACATCCACGTACCAGAATGACACACATATCTCTTGTTGAACACTAACCACTTACAGGGGTTACTTTCGTTGATAGTCAGGCAGAGCTTTATAGGTCTTTGGGGCTTCTTAACACGCTTAATCTTCTGAAACATATTTCTTTTTCAAGGCTTCTTGGTTTTCTTTTATTGAGATGTCAAGACCAGAAAGCCACATTCTCATAAAACTTACGACAACGAACATACCAGCTACTTGCAGAAAGGTAATTGTTATCGGAAAAACATAATTTAAGATTGCCTGCATCATCCAAATAATTATAACGAGAACTATTATGGAAAATATTGTCGGCATGGGTTTAGTCTTCATTTCTTTTCTCCTTCAGGTGGCTCTCCGAGCCCCTGTCCTTCTAACACCCTTGCGATACCATCAGCACAAGAGAGGGCATGTTTTGTTGTGTCTTTTTGCCAATCTATTGCCTGCCCACACATAGTCCCTTTCATTATCTTTATGATTTTTCTTAAGGTATCTTCTCCCTTAGAACTATCCTGTATAGCTATCGAGATAACTTCAGCCCATGCTTCCATCTGCACCCTGATACAGCTCCCGTTCCTGCCCGCTGTGGCTTTCAGACCTGTTATCGTATCTGGCTTAAGGGCGTTCCCCTTATGCGTTATAGTTAGATTTAATTTGCCACATCCTATCTTTTTTTCTACTGTGATACTTTTTGACATTTAATCTCCCGTTCCTTAGCCAAATAACCCGCTAAAAATATTTCCTCATAATGCCCGTCATGCAATTTATATACTGAGTGTTTACCAAATACAAACCAGTTCTTTTTCTTATATACCCGGAAAGCCTTCTGGCAGCCCTTGGGCATCCTGTCGAAATATAGTCCCATTATTTGACTTCCGTATGAGTACCATCTTTATATGCTCTCCTTTCATCACACCATGAACCACAATCTTTACACTGATACCTTTGATACTTACGAACCCTTGTGTAAGCAAACCCGTTTTTTCTCAGGTTAGGACTACCACATACAGGGTTTGGGCAACACAGCCCATCCCTAAATAGCCCTGCATTAAGAGGATTGTTCTTAACATAGGGCATCAGTTTCTCGAACACAAAATACAGAGCGTCTATATCTCCCCTGTTATAAACAGCCATCCTCTTGAGTGCCTTTTCGTCTCCTTCCCAACACTTGAGCCATAAATCAGAGGGGTTTGTTATCTTCCCTTTATGCCCTAAATACTTAGCTATGAAATTAAGTTTGTTAGAGGCAAAATTAAAATGCTTACTCGCAATCTTCTTTGTGTCTAAGCTGATGATTTTAGGCAGTGGTGGCAAGTCGTGTGCAATCATTCTTGAGGTAAGGACTGGTAAATCAAATTTAGAATTGTGAGAGGGGAAACCCTCCATTATATATGTTTGGGTTGATGTGCTTAATTCCACAATGTCTTGCATACCTAAAATCTGTACCTTCTTAATTGTTTCCCACTTCTTTGTTTGCATAGCCCCAATATCAGCGATATCAAGTTTGGGCATTAACCTCTCGGGTCTTATTGTCCCCAAAAATCTCAACTCTTCATCTTTCCCCCCTCTTAAATAAATTCTATGCACACTTTTGTCTGTCATCTTACTGGGATTAAATCCCCTGAGTTTAAGTTGTTGTAATGTCATTTTTAGTGCCTCGTTATTTTTCTGTGCCATACCAACCCGGATGGTTTTACCATGTAATGTGTTTTTTATACTCAAATGCCCTTCACCATCAAAAAAAACAGCTAAATAACCAGCGCCAAAAGAACTGTCTGTACTCCACACATCAAGAACCCTCGATACTTTATCACCCGCTTGCAATTCCCCTGCCTGTTTCCACTTCAAATTATTATGAACCTTTTTATTGGATGACATAAGCAGCGGATGCCCAGCCGAACATGTTATAACCCTATCGTGAAAAAATATTCTTACTACTGGTTGTTTGGATTCACCTACATGGGTAACAATACTGTTTTCATATTTCCTGCGATACCCTGAACCAACAACATTGGCGTTAAAACCAGCCAATTTATCACCCACCTTTAGCGAACCTGCGTTAACCCACCTTAAGCCACTTGTTAATATCTTCTGGTCTGGGGTCGGACAACCATAGTGAGCCACATGAGCGTCAGCCCCGCTTAAAATCTTGTGCATTTCTTTCACCACATGGTAATCATCATGGTTGTTTCTTTTAAACCTCTTATAGTCATCTAAGATACTTGTTGTGTGTGTTTTGCTCTCACCATACCAACGATATGAAGCACAATAAATATGTCTATGTGTTATTACATTTTCAGCAGGTATGTTCTGCTTATACAAACCAAACGATAAAACCAAGTTATGACTTGTCTCCAAGTCCCATAATAATATTTTTGGCAATATGTTCTCCTTATCCAGCCCCTTTTTTTTCCTTCTGTTTTTGTTTCCACAGTTCACGCTTCTGTTTATTCAAAATCTTTGCCAGCTCTGGTCTTGCCCACGTGATTGCTCGATTCTCTATATCTATAACCTGTTCCACAGGACACATCCTCACAATAGGTTTCTCGCCAGTCCTGACCGCCATAAGGTGAGAATCTTTAGGTTCTATTTTTATCCTGTGATGCTTTCTATATTCAGCTATTTCTTCTTTCGTGCCGTATTTATAATCTCCGCAAAGTTTGCAGTAAAAACTGTAATGACTCATAATGATGCCTTACCCCTTAACAAGTTCCCGTAGGGGCAATAAAATCCCCTTCGCTTGGTCAAAATCTCCACCCCTTATATCCCTCTTGGAATTTAAATATTTTCTACAGAGATTTTTCAATGTTTCTACTTTAATTAAAAAAATATTTTCGTTAGTTATAACAAATCCCCACCAACTTGCATGGGTTGTCGCAATCCCCGAAGGTTTACCCCTATCACTATATTCAATAAATAAATTACCCGTCTGTGTGGCTTGTAGGTCGGCCTTAATCTCTATTTTCTTATTTTCCAAAATGCTTGCTAAATATTTCTCCCCTACTTGTCCCACCTTAAGGTCAAATTTAAAATCAGAATTAAATTTCATTTCCCATAATAAAAAAAGCCCCGTTACCCCCTTTCATCAGCAAGTAACAGAGCCTACCCCTCAATAAGCTTTTTTTGTTATTTCGTATTACATGCTTTTTAGTTTCCAGTAACCGTTTGCAATCGGATAATGTTCAGCATAATTTTCTTTCATCCCTTTAACCCTATGGCAAAAATCAGTTACCTCCCATCCGTTGCTTACAAAAACCTGCCCCCACCAGTCCTCGTTCTCCCTGATAATATGAGAGCTGTCCATTTCATAGTTAGGTGCTCTATATTCATTATTGTCAGCAAGAGGAATGACGCAAAACATCTTATCCCCCTTAAATGACAGCTTCCTTAACAGGTCGCTTATTTCTTCGTGGGAGATATGCTCGAAAACATCCTTTGATATTATCCAGTCAAAAAACATGTTTTTAGGCAGGTCTCTAAAAACAAGCTCCCCAACTTCAGGGTCTAAATTAGTGAGACAATATGTGGAGTTTTCTACCCCCCACGCCTGCCTGTGCAACCAGCGCAGTCCCTTAACAATAAAACCCTTTCCACATCCGAAGTCAAGTATCCTCATCCCCCTTGTTAATTCTAAGTGGTCTATGAAAGCCATACAGAACGGTAATGTCTTAGACGGTATCCACCTGTAATTCTGATAGCAGGACTTGCCCGTTTCTATCCCGTGCTCGTAATAGTCTTCATCATACAGTTCTTTAATTATCCGCTTAATCATCTACTTTGCGCTCCTTATAATCTGGCAAATCGTTTAGTTCTGGCGGTAAGATACCAAGTGCAATTAATTCCTGCTGGTGCATAATAGCACCTATGTTCCAAAAAGCATGTCCCCAATGGTCTTCATCGGTCAGCCCTTGCATGGCTTGTAGAATATGCCTTATGGCTGAATCAACATAGCGAGACATAGGCATCCCTTTTTCCCAATTGCGGTCATCATATTTCTTTGCTCCACGCTCCATTATGTCTGCATAGCGCTTGAGAGCAAAGATGCTCATTAAGTCGTGCCTGCCCTTTCCTTCCCTTATGTCTCTCACAGCACCACTGCTATGCTGCTCTCTCTTCCCACTGTCTTTTAATTTAAAACATTTCATACATAAACCCCTCTGCTTTAAAATAATATTGACCATCACTATATTCACGTAAATAAATAACGGGGATTCTAAGCTCGTTTGCTGTTGCTATTTCTTTTTGTGTCCCCACAGAACTCTCGCTGTCGGGACAGACAAATACCACATCACATGCTTTAAGGAATGGCTGACTATTATTAAAGTAATCTCCATAATTAAAGTCTCCGTTCACCAGCCCCTCTAAAAAATCCATACAAGGGATATAGACTGCATACCCTATCCCACGCACATATCTGGCACATTTTATCATCTGGTGCATATTCTTAATGTAACCCACCGCATCGGCATTTAATTTCCCCGCAATATAAGCTTTTTGCATTTTATCTCCTATAGAAATTCCTCACAGTCCTGTGTATTCCTAATGTAATCCAACTCCTGATTGTTCTCTGTGAACACACAATCTGCACATTTTGTGCCATCAAGGGGCGCTATCTCTCCACTGTATATCTTGCGGGCATCTGACCAGTGATACCACCTATATTTGGGATTAAACTGTCTGTCAGCATCATCATTAAGCACAGTGGAAGAACACGGATAAACATAGCCATCAGCATTTAAAAATGGTTTGATATACCCTACTAAGCAATTTTTATAGACAGCCTTGGTTTTTCTTTGGTAGAATAATGGAGCTCCTATATAACTGACAATTTCCGCTATCTTCCTGTGTTTACTTTCAATTTCCCCAATACAATTAGGGACAACCCTCACATATTTAACATTGTGTTTTATAGCAAGGTCTCTTACTTCCCATAGAGTCCGGATTGTGCTGTCTCCGTCATAATCAAAACAGTATGAAAAACCAAGATGCGCATCCTTGTGGAGTTTAGGGATAAAAATCTCTTTCCCATAATCAAGGCTATTGGCTGATATGCGTAACCATGAAAGTGTTTCTGGATTTTTCAGCTTTTCGAGTAACGTCCCGTTGGTAATTAAACCTATCTGGAGACGAAGAATATATGCGTAATAAACAATTTCATTTATATACGGATGAAGCATAGGTTCTCCACCACCCGTTATTTCTACAGTCTTAGTGCCTAAATCCCTAAATAGTTTCAAGGCATGTAAAATGTCATCTGCTGGGAGTTCTTCCTTGCTATCTCTTTGGGCAACAGAACAGAAAGCACATTTGAGATTACATTTGTTAGTTACCGCCAACTGTAAACTGTGCGGTCTGGCTTTGCCACTATGTAATAGCCTGATTAAATCTGGATGCCTTAAAATCTTTTTACCAGTAGACGTATAAGTGTGAACCTTACTCATTTGTCCCCTTTGAGCCCTTTATTGGAAAATTTTCCACAATACAACAAATACCCATGTAATAGGATTTATTAGGAGAAAACCAATTGCTATCCCAGCTACCAATAGTGAAAATAAGAACATCACAACAAATACTTCAAACAAGTCCTTCATTTTTTCCCCTATCCAATGCGACTAAATGCTTCACATAGCTATCAATAAAAGACCGCCTTTCCACTGTGAAGTTCCTCAGTATGATGAAAATATTCTCCCCTAATGTTTTTTCATCTGAGACGCCAGCTTCAATCCAACATAGGAAGTCTCCACAAATTTCGCATCTGCCTTTATCAATGTTTGTCAATTTTTACCTGCCCTAAACGGATATTGTCACCTAAATTTCTAAAAGCTTCATGGGCATACGGGTATCTCATAGCAAACTCCGCCTGCTCTGCTTCTGTTGATATATTTTTAATCCTGCTTTCATCAAAAACGTGACGTGCTTCTTCGTTCCATATCAAACCTAACCTTGCTACCACTTCTTTTATCCTGTAAGGTTCTTTATATGATCCTCCGTTCTAAATGGATACTGTTTATCTTGTGGACAGGTAAGCGCTATAGCTTCTGACACCACATAGACGGGGATAAGCTTTTTCTTCATTGCCTCATATGCCATATACCTTTTATATCCGTCCCGCCTTTGGAAGAAAATATCGCTATCCTTTTTTGTCACCAGTATCGGCTCTATCTGGTATCCCTGTTCTATTTTACTTTTCATCCACTCAACACCCGCCTGATGCTCTTTATAGTCGGCTTCTAAATGTTCTTGTGAATACCCCTCTAAACCCAACCAGCCCTCTTTTGTGGGGAAGTGGATATGGTCGTAAGGATTAACACTTGCCAGTGGGAGCATTGTCTCTCTAAGTTTAACAGACAATGAGTCTTTAAACATACAAGCCATTTTAATAAATTCTGACATCTTTAACTCTAAACGTATATCCCCATAATGAAAATGGATACTACCATTCTCCTGCTCTTCTATTTTCCACTGTTGCTTGAAGATTGTATCTTCGGTAATTTTAGTAAGACACAAAACTGTATCTTCCTCTGCCAATCTTCCACTCCATCCAGTCCCCGCCTTGACCACAGCTCCCCCAAAATTCACAAACTGTTTCGGGGTCATTAAGATTCTACAGTCTCTCCAATGTAGGTGGATAGCTTCAGAAACCTCTATCCTTAAATCATCACGGAAATGAGGTTGCTCTTTGGTATTAACTGATGCGAGTATTTCTTTAACGTCTCCCACTATACCTCCTCTCCGCACAAAGCCCTTAAGTTTCCAAAAGTGGAGTGGGCTTCGGGATATGTTGTGGCAAATTCTTCCTTCTCCGCTTCTGTCGATATATTTTTTATCCTACTTTCGTCAAAAATCCGTTCCGCTTCCCCAGTCCATGTCAAGCCCAACTTAGCTACCACTTCCTTTATCCTGTAAGGTTCTTTATATGAATCGGGAAACATAATCACCTGTGCTCCCCTTTCACTTAATAGATATTTAGTTGTATGAAAACTTTCTTTGTAATATTTTAATATTCTTTCTATATTCCAAGTAGGGTCATTAGAAGTGCTTTTCATAATATCAATCGGATGTCTTAACGAAGTAATAATTTTTACATCTGGAAAATTTTCCAGCAAGAGCAGTCCTAAATATTTCCAGACAGAATCATGTACCAAATGAACATTTTTGAAACCAAAGAAATGCCACCCATGTTTTGTAGCTTCTTCATTGTAAGATTTTAAAAATCTATCAAAATTTTCAACATGATTCTTTCTGTATTGTGAATGATGATAATCTTTATTATAATATGGGTTTCCAAATTCTTGCGCTAAGTGCATTTCATTTGTAATTGTGCATAAACCCCAATTTTCCCTAATCTCTCCAGCGGGGCAAGTGTAACCACAAGAGTTATTCCCCAACTCCATACCACAAGCATGTAAAATTCTCAAGAGAAGCCTTGAGCCTGTATGCCAGTGACTTAGAATCGCTATAGGTGTTTGTTTTGGCAGGGATAAATTATCCATCTACAATCTCCTTTTGAGCAATTATTAAAAAACCATTGCTACGTTCCCATTGCGATTTATCAGCAACTTCAATTCTGAAATCCGACCTTTCCTCTAAAGCGTCTCTTACTTGAAGCAAAGTAAATCCAGTAGTTTTCATTCCATTTGCTTTATAATTCCCACTATCATAATCCAAGTATGGTGTGTTAAAAATAATCAACCCCTCAGAATTAAGGTGATTGCAGAGGAAACCAACAAAACCATCCAGCTCTTCATATAAAACATGATGTAAAACATACCAAAAATGGATTATGTCGTATTTCTCAGGGAAAATATCAGAGTAACTATTAATTAAATGTCTATTTTTTATTTTTTTATGCACCAACGCATTTAGGGCTCTTGCTGATATATCGGCAAGGGCATACTCCTTCACAATATCTATAACCGCCCTCATTTGTCTTCCTTCTCCAGCGCCAATTTCTAAAACTTTTTTATCCCTAAAGATTTCAATATGCTTTTCAAAGGGGACTTTTACACTGTCTCCTTGTTTATATTCTATATATCTCGTATCCCAATAACTGCTTCTCTCGTTTAAATCTTTTAACATTTTTGCTCCCTTCGCATACTTTTATACCACCTGACTGTTTTTTCTAATCCTTCCCTAAGCTCTGTTTTTGCATTAAAACCAAACTCTTCCTGAGCTCTTGAAACATCAAGACATCTTCGTGGCTGACCGTCAGGCTTTGACAAATCCCATGTTACATCCCCATAAAATCCTGTAAGTTTAGCAATAAATCCCGCAAGGTCTTTTATAGACACCTCAAATCCAGACCCTATATTGACTGGCTCACCTTTATTGTATTTTTCAGTTGCAAGCACTATCCCTTCAGCAGCATCTTCTACATACAAAAATTCCCTTGTTGGTTTCCCTGTCCCCCAAATAGTTACTTTTGGATGAAACGGGTTCTCTTGAATGGCATTAATAAACTTTTTAATTAAAGCTGGGATTACATGGGAAGTGTCAGGGTCGAAATTATCTCCTATGCCATATAAATTAACAGGCAAAAGATATATCGAGTTAAAATTGTGTTGCTTTCTATATGCCTGAGACTGAACAAGAAGCATTTTCTTTGCAAGCCCGTATGGAGCATTTGTTTCTTCTGGATAGCCATCCCATATATCCTTCTCTTTAAAGGGTATCGGGCAAAACTTAGGGTATGCGCATATCGTCCCGATAGCAACAAACTTTTCTACGCCAAAATGATAGGCTAAATCCATTGTCTGTATCCCCATAACAAGGTTATCGTAGAAGAAACTGGCAGGGTATTCGCTGTTAGCTTTTATTCCACCGACAACCGCCGCAAGATGAATAACAATATCGGGCAGAAATTCATAAAACATTTGCCCACATTCTTCTTTGTCGGTGAGGTCATACTTCTCACTGCTCGGGGCTACGATGTTTTTACATCCACGCTCTTTGAGCTTTTTAACCACATAAGAACCCAAAAAACCGTTTCCGCCAGTTACTAAAACTGTTTTATTGTCCCAAAATTCCATATTACACCTTAAGTTTGTCGCAGTCGCTTTCGACCATTATCTCGCATAAGGCACGAAAAGTTACCTTCGGAGACCAATTAAGCCCTATCCTTGCTTTTGTAATATCAGCCTGAAGAACATCAACCTCAATAGGTCTAAAATATCTTGGGTCTATTTCTATAATAGTGTCCCCCTCTTTTACTGGACACTTATCCCGAGATACAAATTCAATAACTCCTTTTTCTTTTAAACCACTATTCCGCCACTCTATGCCGATACCGACATAATGAAACGCATATTCTACAAATTCCCTCACAGAATGGCTTTGTCCTGTGCCAATCACATAATCTTCAGGTTTATCCTGCTGTAACATCGTCCACATACATTCCACATACTCGGGGGCATATCCCCAATCTCTTTTAGCGTCCAGATTCCCGAGGAAAAGCCTTTGCTCTTTACCTGCAAGAATATTTGCCAGAGCCCGTGTAATCTTTCTTGTCACAAAGGTTTCCCCTCTCCTTGGAGATTCGTGGTTAAAAAGAATACCGTTACAGGCAAACATGTTATACCCATTCCGATAATTGACAGTCGTCCAGAAAGCATATGTCTTAGCAACAGCATAGGGGCTTCGGGGTGAAAAGGGCGTATCTTCGCTCTGCGGTGGTTGGGCAGAACCGAACATCTCTGACGAAGATGCCTGATAAAATTTTGTTTTTATCCCACTTCTCCTGATGGCTTCAAGAAGCCTTGTTGTGCCAAGCGCTGTTATATCGCCAGTATATTCTGGAATATCGAAGCTAACCCTTACATGGCTCTGAGCACCAAGATGATAAACTTCGTCTGGTTCAATGTTGTAAATTATGTTGGTTAACTGTCCTGCGTCGGCAAGGTCTCCATAATGAAGAAATAATTTTGCATCAGGGGCATGAGAGTCTACATATATATGGTTAATCCTACTGGTATTAAAAGTGCTCGCCCTTCTTATAAGACCATGAACAGCATAGCCCTTGGACAGAAGCAGTTCTGCTAAATAAGAACCGTCCTGTCCAGTAATACCAGTTATAAGTGCTTTTTTCATCTTATCTATTGTCCCGTACCTTATCAAGAATATGATTTATTAAAAAAACAGACAATTTATGCTGGTTGCCCTTTATCCATTTTCCATAAAGCTCAAAGCAGTTAGAGGATATATATTCATATTGCTCTTTTGTTATGTTAGTGGCATCTTTTAAATCAGAGAAATCTTCACTAAATGTAAGATAGTGTTCCCCATCTTTCATTTCAGGGAAGAACGACTGGTCGTTAATCCTTCTTGGGTAAAGGTTTATTGTCTTCATAGCGGCAGCTTCCCAGAAACGGGGCGGTGCAAGAATAGAGAAAGCCCATTTATAGTCACAATAAAATAAATATTGTTTGAGTATATTGTAGAGATTCGCATCAGCAAGTGGGCTTGAATTTAGAGCCCCCTCAAGTAAGCCTAAATTGATATCCCCATGATGTTTTTTAAAAATCTCTGCTGCTTCGTAGAAAAACGGGACACACTGGTTATTCCAGTGAGCCTTACCAGTTGTCTGTCCATTGAAATAGTCATCTGGTATAGGACTTGGTATTCTACAAGATGTTTTGCTCCCCCTATAGTGAGCAAGAGACATACCCCCATGTTCTTTCCATATCTTTCTACAGTCATCACAATACTGATGGACATAGTGCGTGGTAAAAAAACAGGAAAATTCATCAACCAAATGATGCTTTAAAAAATGCAGATACATTATAAATCTCTGATAGTGATGCCCGCCACGCACAAGGCATAGCTTCTTTCTACCTTCCCATGTTAAAGAGGGCACTATGTCGGGGTCTCGCCACATTACGTAGGGCAAAGAATGTAATCGCCCACTATTTTTAATAGTAGAATATGTCTGCCAGTGTTCATCTGAACAGAAAGGTCGTAGTCTCTTGGTAATGTGCATATTATTATCAATATACATTTCGTCAGAACTTTGAACCTCTTGGATGCCTGCCACTTTAAAGATTAAATCTATATCTAATATTTCCTTGGACTGTCCATACATGCTGTCAAAAGATGAATGGTCGTTAATATCAAAAGAGCATATAGTGTTACCATTGTTTTTAAGCTGTGATATTGTCACTGGAGTCAAGCGTATGCCATCAACCAAAACAATGGAATTCTTAACAGCCCGCAAGTCCGCAGCAATTTCAATCGGCGTTGTAGTCCCTTGCGAGTAATTAAGCAATGACATAAAATAAACCTGTTCCAGATAAATATTGACTGGCTTGAACATTACTATTTTTTTCATTTCACCGCCTCGATATTTAAGCTCATTAATATACCTTCGTCTTTATCCATATGGGGCAAATATGCCTGTGAATAATCATCATATTTAGAGTGCTCGGTTTTTCTCCAGTCCCATTCCCTGATGGTCTGGAAACCTACAACCTTTAAGCACTTAATCAGATACTCCCTGTCAAAAATAATATGGTGTGTATCAATCTGTATTTTTTGTCCGCCATACATTAAACCAAGGACTTGCTCTAATTCTCCAGTGCTCTGATAGTATCGGCAGATAGCTTTAAAATCGGGGACAGCCAACCTTAAGATTCCATTATGGATAAGCAGGTCTCTCCAGTGGGTAAGGACAGCGTATGTCATGTTTCTGTTGAAATGCTCGAGCACATGGCTTGCGTAGATTAATCTGAACGATGCTCTTGGATATGGAATAGTCATGGCACTACTGTATAAATCCACTTTGTTATCTGAGAAAATATCCAGATTAATCCAGTCGGGCAAATAGTTCTTCCCTGCTCCGATATGAAGCTTATCTATCATTTAGCTTTTTTCTTTTTCTTAGCTATGGTTTTTCTTTTGACGGGGGCTGGACACAATACTTTGTCAAATGCCTCTTTCATACAGAAATGACAGGCGGTATAAACCCCCCTTATATTCCATAAGGCTACTGTTGCCCCGCAGTAATCACATTTACAGCCCTCTGGTGCACCCGCAGTCCACTTCGAGGGATGATTCAACAGCCACTTAATATTTGACCACCAACGCTTTAAGGTCTCCATTTTATTTCTCCTATGGTATAGATTGTTTGCTATTGATAGCTTTTAATAAACATTTAATACTGCAAAAATCTGTTATATCATTCTGCCATCCGACTGAGTGCATGTAACTTTCAGCCATTCCCTTTTTCTTGAAACGTGGCTCATTAAGCCATACCCGTAATTGTCCACTTAATTGCAACCAATTTTCTTTTCTTTGTTGTCTTTCTTTTATTGCTTGTTTTTTACAAATATTACATAAAGTTATTTCTTTTTTCATTCGCTTTCCACCTTCCAATATTTTAAATACTCTTCACTCTCTTCTGATGCTTTCATACTCTTTTTCTTTTTATACCACTCCTGCCAATGCGGGGATGACATGGCATGTCCGACTTTAGCCTCGTTAATATATGTATCCTTAAACTGTTGGTCTACTTGCCAAAGCTCTTCACACATACCCGCAATGGATTTTAATCTTGCTTCGGTCTTAAGAAAACCAAAATGCCTGATGACTGGACTGCCCATATGAAGAAGCGGATTCTGGAAACCGCTTGGTCTCTCATGCACCATGCGCTCAAACCCCACATTCGGCAAGTTCCTAAAAAACCTCGGTTGCCAGTCGGGATGACTTCCAAGATTAGCTATCTGCTCTTCAGCGGACGGTTTAGTGAGTAACCCCCCGTCACGGGTCTCGACTATAGACATATCAAATGCTCTATAATGCTGTCTCGGAAGCCAGATTAAATCATGGTTTGATTCACACATCATCCCAAATTTCTTGACATCCGCTGGCAGTATCCGCTCGTCACCGTCAAGAATCAAAACCCATTTGCTTCTGGCTAAATGAGCTGTCAGGGTACGCATTCCACCATATCCGCCTACAAACATGGGATGTGTTATCTGATAAACCCTTGCCCCCAAAGACCTGCAAATTTCTATAGTACTATCCGTGCTCCCACTATCAACAACTACCCACTCGTTAATAACGCTTTTAACACAGTTGTAAACTGCTTCTGCGTTTTTTTCTTCGTCTTTAAAATTACAGCATAGTGTTATGGTTGACATTATTCTCCCTTTAAATGTCGGAGATAAGTATAGGGTAACTGGCTATAGTCTGCGACTTCATAGGTCACACCCTTAATAACTTCCTTGGATTTAATTCCAATCAATATACTTCTAATGTTAAAATTTATCCTGACATCATCTGTTAATTCAATTCCCTCTGGCAAATCTAACAACTCCTGTAATTTCCGAAACGGGATTTGGAGTAAACCCCTATATTCATTCCCCCCCAAGGTCGACCCCCACTGCATTAGATTCATCTTTTAATGCCTTAGTCATCTTTATCCTCCCCTTGGAAAGTTTAAATTTCTTCTTTTTTTCTACCTTACCCTTGTTCTCTCTGATTTCCTTATTGCGCTCCTTGTTTTTCTTTTTGTTCTCAGCAGTGCGTTCTGCCTGCTTTTTATATTTACCTGTTTGTTTGTTGTGATATGAGCGCCTGAGTTTTTTCCCGCTTCCGCCTGTTGCTAATTTACTCATTATGTCTCCTTGTCAAACTCCATTGTTGTTAGTGCCTGATATAATAATTCGCCCATAGTAGAAACAAATCTCTCATTATTATCTAATTCATCCTCACTCATAAAATGTAGTGCCCAATGGACTAACTCATGGCAAAAAGCATATTCTATTTGAGTCTGTGGTCTATGACTCCTTACTTTTTGTAGTAATATTTTCCCCTCTCTATATTTAACTAACCCTATGCAATCCTCTCTATCTGTGAGTTCATCCACAAAAACAACTTCTACTGTATGCCCTAACATTTTAAATCTATTTGGTATTTTCAAATAAGGTCTATCTCCTTAAATAGTTTTTGCCATATTTCCCTATGAGCTAAAACCCCATTGATTTCAAACATATTATCTGGTAAACCAAGGTAAATCCGCACTTTTTCATCACAACATCCACATTTAACCAAAACAGATGCGCTTTCTTTTTGCTTGCCCTTTTTCCAATAAAATCGGGGGACAGGACAACCATGTGTCGAATCTTTAGAAGGTTGCATCCCAATTTTCTTATTGTTTAGTATCTTGTCTATTTTTCTGGACATTTTACTCATTACCTTGAGCGAATTTACTCAATCGAATATTTCAAATCTCTTATCCCAAATTGTTTTATCTACTCTTCTTATATGCCCAAGCAACCCGCTATACAGAATAAATTTGTGCTCGGCTTCCTTTATTTCTTCTTCGGTAAATTTCTGTTCTTTTGGTCTCTTATCTTCCATTGCTTATTCTTCCTTTCTGCTAATAATATTCCTAAAACCAAACCTAATAAAAATATAAACAGATTAACTACTTCCATAATTTATATTGCCCACATATTTTTTCCACACCTTCCAAAATATCATCTGCGCTTCTTGCGACCACAACTTTACAGCCCTGCTCTTCCAGCTCACCTAAAAATTTCTCTTGGTAAGGTGAAAGCTTACCCTTTTCTGTCTTCACTTCAATAGGCAGGAATAAAACCATCGCACCCTCTTTTTCGAGAATATTATAAATCCGCTCTATTAACATATCTGATGTGCCCATATAGTGTGTGCTCACTTCATCTGTTACCATTTTTTTAAACTCGGATTCTTTTATCTTTCTGACTGCCATTAAATCGGGGATGCCTTTTTCACAGCCGAGCATTTGCAGATTATTCCAGACCCTAAAATTAAGCACTCTCAATATCTGTTTCACATCCCGCTTAATCATCCCTTCGGGAGTCAGCTTTCTTTGCATGTCACTTCCAACCTTCCACTTCAGCCTTCTTAATCACTGCCTTAACTAAACCCCAAGCCCCCGATTTTTTACGTGGAAAATCTTTAAGATACACATGGCATATCTTAGATAAATCCTCACTATAAAAGACTGCTGTATAGTTGCCTTTTTCTGGAGAACCTGTCATGTCGTTAGCAATAACGCCATAACCCAATCTTCTTCTTTTTTCCTCGTTCCCATGCGGGAGCAGGTTAATAACCACTTCCACCATATTCTTCTCCCTGAGCTAATGACTTAAACCTTGTGTATTCTGGTTGCCATTGCATCTTTACTGCGCCTGTTTTCATATGTCTACCCTTGGCGAAAATACACTCTGCCTCGTTAGTGTTGTCGATATCTTTTTTGTAATAAGCGTCCCTGTAGAGAAAAATCACACTGTCAGCATCCTGCTCTATCCCCCCCGACTCCCTTAAGTCCGAAAGGAAAGGTCTCTTATCGTCCCTTGCTTCGCAACCACGGTTTAATTGAGCAAGACAAATAACCGCCACGTCATACTCTTTCGCAATCTGCTTCATTGTTTTGCTGATTTCTGCCACTTCCACTTCTCGACTTCTATTTTTCTGTGCAGGGGTAATTAACTGGAGATAATCAATAGCCACAAGTTTAATCCCGTAATCTTCAACCATACCTTCGACATATTGCATAATGCGGTCAATTGTAATAACCCCGTCAAAGCAGTAATATATCGGGAGCTCCGCCAGCTTGCGAGTAGCCTGAACGAAATCCTCACCATAATCTTTTATAAACCCCTGATTTAAAGAAAGAGAGGGGATTTTACCAATATCGGATAAATGCCTTATCCCAATTTCAGTGCGTCCCATTTCAAGCTCAAACACCCCAACTGGATGACCAGCCTTTGCAACATTAAGCACAATGTTCCCCATAAAAGCACTTTTCCCCATGCCCGGACGACCTGCGACTATAATTAAATTGGTCTTCTTTATCCCGCCCATTGCTTTATCAACATCGTGGAAACCAGTAGGCATACCAACTATATGATTAGGGCTCTTTGAAATTTCTTCGACATATGTAGAAGTTTCTGTGGCAAGTTCCCTCGCAGTTATAACTCCACCTACCGTTCGGGTTTCTTTTAATCCTGCCCTGACAAAAGCCTTAAGCTTATCCACATCAGCATCTTCAATGTTAGAGATTACATCTATCGCTGACCGCATAAGGGCTCTTCTTTGCGACTTCTCTTTAACAATGCCAGCATGAGTTTTAATCTGTGCCGAAGTCGGCATTGTATTTGTGATAGATGATAGATATGTAGCTCCGCCAATTTCTCCGATATTACCTTCTTTAGTCAGTAGGTCTGTCATCGTTAGTAAGTCTATTGTCTCCCGCCTGCTTTTAAGCACCTGCATAGCCCTGTATATTTTCTGGTGAGCAGTTTTATAAAAATCATCGGGTGTAAGACCAATTTTTTTAAATGATTTATCATCAATTAAAATAGCGCCTAACACACTCGATTCTGCATCCAAGCTGTGCGGTGGTATTTTCCCATTCATTTAGCCCCCTGAACATAATCAGGAATCTTTAAGTCATACAGGGTTAACACTTTATTTAAATTGTTTATTTTTCTTTCATCGCCAGAAGCTAAAATGTGAGTCGCAATATTCAGCTTAGAGCATATGCGGTCTGTGCACTTAAAACAAAACTCTGAAAATTTCACTTCACATGTTTTTGTCATTTCGCCCTCGCATTTATATCAGCTTCAGTTAAATATTCATGGTAAGGTGGTTTTTCGGTTTGTTTCCCAACATCTACTTTTTTAATCCAGTTGTTTATAAAAAGTATAAAATTCTTGACAGCTTTTATATCACGCCATTGCTTCATCTTTTGGAATTCGCCAACAATATCAACATTGGGATATCCCTGTTTGAGTGACCCCACAAATGTTGTGTCGGCTTCAGCTTCCTCAATCGTTTTATAAGCATACCCAGTTTCTTTGCGCCCTTTTTTATTGTGAGCACTCCCATTACCGTAAATTTTCCTGTAACGCTTCCATATTGTTTTCAGTTTTAGTGGATTAGATGAATGGTATTTTCTGGTTAAATAATCCCCTGCAAAATCAACCCAATCATGGACTTTCAGGTCTTTGTCTATAAAGCTACCCGTCAATGCCTTTAACAACTCCCCCCCTTCGCCTTCCCATTCTGCTCCTGCTTCGATGATATCGACCTTAAACTTCGACAAATCACCATCTTCCGCATATTTCAAAGTCCATATCCAGAGACACGTTAGATGCCCGATTAGCTGTGCCTTTGACACTTGCAAGTCTCTACAGACTAACGTAATTTTCGGATGCCCCGATAGTTCGGGCATTATTTTTATCCACGCCATATATCCACCCCCTTTAGAGGTTTAGAATGGTTCTGCTTCCGTTTTTTCTTCTGGTGGTGTTTCGGCGCTCAAGTCTTCGTCTTTCTTTTTAGACTTAACAAACCTAAAGTCCCCCACACTGATTTTTGTTTTTTCCCTCTTGTTCCCCTCTTTATCTTCCCACGTTGATTGCGTTAACCGACCAGTGACATGAATAGCATCGCCCTTCTTGAAATATTCTGCTATAGTTTCGGCAGTCTTCCCCCAAGCCACACAACCTATAAACGACACATCTTCCTTGTCTTTATATCTAAAATTTGTTGCTACCGTAAATTCGACTACGGGGCTTCCGTTGTCTCTGTATCTTAGTTCGGGGTCACGGACAAGATGCCCCGCCTGAATCGCTAATGAAAAATTCATATTATTCTCCTTTCTTTCCTTTATGTAGCCCACTGCTTGGTGCAGGTGGCATAAACCCATGAGCTTTAACAAGCTCCATAGCTTGTGATGTGGAAAACCCCTCTTTTTCAAGGGATTGTTTATAAGACCAACAAAGCTTTGCTTGAAGTCCAGTAAATTCTCCAATAAAAGCTAAATCGTCCTTAAACTGTTGTATCGTTACCCTGTTCTGTGCTTCACGTATTGAACGATTTGCAAATTCATTATTTTCCCTCGGCATTATCGTCCCCTTTTTCTGTAGTTTTGGCTTGTTCATCCGCCATCCATACCAGTTCTTTTTCCAAGCTGTCTTCATAGACTTTCTTTGCATAAGAAAGGAAAATAGCATAAGCCACTTCCTTTTGAGCATCTTCCGCAAAATTTATTCCCTTAGTCATGCGCTGTTTCTGTTCATCTGAAATTAGCCAGTAGTCTTGGTTTTGAAGATGCATCACCGTTTTCCAAATATCATCAAATCTCACAGAAGCTTTCACGGGTCTTTCCATTTCTGTGCTATCAGGATTAAATTTACTTGACTCGTTCTGGTATATTTTGAGGATTTTTACTTTGAACATTATTTTTCCTTTTTCTTGCCTTTTTCATCGGGGTCTTCGACATCGACATCGCAGATATGAATATCTTTTATGCCATATTTTGTCTTGGTATCTTTCTTCACCCCCCTATAAATCAACCTACAGTAATCCCCCGCCACAACTTCTGCCATCGCATTGTTGAGAACAGTGAAACCATAGACCGCATACTCACTACCTTCATCGTCAGTAAAATGATGATGAAGCTGTTTTCCAAACTTACCGTCAACCTCTTCACTTTTGATAAACGTGCCAGTGTGAGGCACATCTTTCTCCTTTGTAATATCAATTTTTCTAATCCCTATCCTTCTCCAAGCCATCTTGCCCCCCCATATTAAGTTTTATTGTTGTGGGCATTTTAAATACCCTCGGTGTTAGATTTTTGTTTTCGGCAGACCAAAGCTTCCTGCTCGGCAGGAAACCTTCTTTGAAATCCTCCCTCATTTCCTCTCTTGTAGAAAAGTTCATCTTCCACCCCTGCGCTGTTTGAGCCTGAGTGTGCAGAACAAAAGCACCTTCGACTTTAATGCCATGAAGCTCTTCCGTACTGTTTACGTAATCCGACAACTGGTAACGATGTATGCTCCCTGTCGCCTTACCAGTTTTTATATCGCCTATGTAATTGCCCTCTTTGATTGTTATTTGTTTTGCAAGTCCGATATTGTAAGTCCCGCCCTTGATAAACCAAGGCAGGTCAAGCGTCCCTGCGCTAAAATGTTTAATCGAATACACGGTAGTCTCGGGCTCAAAGAAGGGGGTGGGTCTTATCTCGTTGAAACATTTTGCAAAACGTAAAACTTGTATCCATTCGTCCTGAGTGAAATCACTTGCCGAAAGCGTTTTGCCTAATTGGAGTTTATAATCTCCTTCGTGTATCCTTGAGCCCGATTCCGCCGCTTTTGCTGATACAAAATCTGCTTTCTCATTACCTAAATCCCCACGCCAGTGGTTTAGCCAACGCTGATTAACAATGCCAAGGACAGTTGTCGTTGACGGTATATAAACAAACCGCTCCTTGCCCTCTTTGTATATTGTTGCATTATGGCTTTTCTTTAAAGCGGTTGCCTGTTTAGCGCTTACTGGTATTTTGTAGAAGCGACTGTCGAAATATTCTACTGTTTCATATTTCATTTACATGCCCTTATAAGTCAGCGTGTTCATCCCTGTATTTAATTTCCTCGATAGCGTTCTGGTATATCTCGTCAGGGTCTTCCGATAACCACTGGCTGTGTGCATATGCTATCTGGTCATAAAGGTTATCCATTTTTAAAAACTCTCCCAAACGGGAAGCCTAAAAAGTTTCTGGATGAAAAAGAAAGAAACGTAACTTGTTTCAGGGCATTCTCTCAGCTTTACGCCTTCGAGTTCCGACCTTACTCCCTTGACTCTTGCGCTCTTAACGGTTTTAAGCCTTGTTGACTTGACGCTTAAACCTTGAGCCTTTAAAGTAGTTATCCACCAATTTGTTCTGACTCGTAAGTGGCAGAACATAAGGTTGATAGGCTGACTTATACAGTCAATTAATGTGTCATCATATCGCTGATTACTTGCGCTTTCTTTTGCCAGTTTTTATCTCCGCTTGTAGAGTTTTAGGTTTATAGAACACTACACTTACTATGTTTGTAATTCAGTTACTGCATTAACGACTTCGAGTTTAGAGTCAATAGTGGAAGGTTCGTTATCGTAAATCTCCACCTTTTCGTCCCTTGTCTTCGGGTCATAGCATCTGACAATTTTAATTTCTTTTAACTCGCCAGTGGACTCCTTATGGCTTGTTTCCCTTAAACCCCTGTCTGTAAGTCCCTTCCACGCATTTCTCTCGTCGTTTGCTAAATCCCTGCGCCTGTGTATCCACTCAGCAATGGACTTCTCAACGCCTTTGCCATTAAGATTAATTGTGACCATAGTATTGATATTGGTTTTCTGGATTGTGATACGCAGATTCAGCACTTCCTTTAACACATCGCTATGCGCCTGTAGCCAGTCCTGCACCTGACGCTTTTGATTCTCATAGACAGCAGTTTCGGTGGAAAGATAAGCTGAGTGATGTTTAATTTTATCCCTTAAATCCTCTGCTTTTTTCTGCAACTCTTTGATTTTTTTAAGACCCTCGATTATTTTCATGCTTTCCCCCTTTCGAGACTGACGTTAAAATATGGTTTACGGTATCTGACTCTAATCGGCTTCATTGCACCGACTATTCTTTCGTTGACTGTTCCACGATAGCAGTCTTCACAAGCGACATACCTACAATGTCCATTTGCCATTTTATAGCTCTGCCTTTTAACGCAAAACAGTCTTTCAATGTTCGCAGAGAGCGATTTACATCTAAATGTCTCTTTGCCCCTATTCATTTCCTTTTACCGAGCCAAGCTTCATGTTTTTATTAAGGTAATCAATCACCCACAGGTCTTTACCTCTCTTAGAGGCAGGCGAAAGCATAATGCCCTCTGAGGTTGTAAATGTTTTTTTCTGGCAGATTAAAAGTTTAGTTTCTGCTGAAAGTGTTGGGGTTTCACCCCTTCTGTCTTCAAATGCAAACAACCAAAACAGCCCCAAAGCAATTACACCAGCAAAAAAGCCTATCCATAAATCTCTTCCTTTCATATTAGCCCCCTTTTTTTATTACTTCTTCGATTCCACAACCTTCTTCATCTTCCCACTTCTGCCAAGCATCACCGACATCCATTTGTAATTCGAAGGAACTCTCAATCCCCTGCTCTATGTCTTCCGCCATCAGTCCCCGAGCTAAGGTTTTAGCCTGTCCTACAGAGTCGCACATCAGTTCCCTATGCTTAAGGACAGGTGAAAAAGTACCCTCGATATGTCTATTGTGTATAAGCTTAAACTTATCCATTCCTGCATATCCTTTTTACAACTGGATAAGTCCAATCGTCTATATATCCCATACAGTTCTGGGCAGTTTCCCACATTTTAAAGACACCTTTTTTAGTAAATGTTGAATTACAGAAAACCCTATCTTCTTCCTTTTCCACGTATTTCATAAACCCTTCCTTGCATCTAAAAACCAGACCTTCATAATCATACTCTCCGTCTACTTTCTTTAATGTGCCCCGCATGTTATAACAGCTCTCGCAAGTTTTCTTTGCCATGCTACCCCCTTTGGTTTATCCGTTCCATTCAAGTGTGAGTTTTACTTTCTTTTTCGGTGATGGAGATATAAGATTTTCTTTTTCAAGCGCCCTTTCAATAAGCAAACACCCCTCGCAAATTTCGGGCGTTAAATGAAAATCTTTAATCACAATTTTTATTTTTGCCATTTAATAGTCTTTTATATATCCCAATGAGCTTTTGCTTTTATTAATTTCCCGTTTTGACGCTCTTTAAGCTTTCTAAGCTGAAATTACTATAAATCATTATAATAACAATGTCAAGCAAAATGTTCCATAATATCGCTTAAGAAAAACCTTCTTGGTCGGCAGAACGCTTTCATAGCTCCTGCGTGTTTATTGACCCACCACTTTGAATAACCCCTATCAAGGAAATATTTATCTGTAACAATTTTTTCCTCGTCAAATATCATAAAAACAGTATCCCTAATATAATTATTGCCCAAAGAACAAACCCTACTATTAAACCGTAAACCATCCCCCGAGCAGGAGCTAATTTATCTTCCTTCATCCTGTCCCCCATTACCAAGTAACAGCTTTATGGTTTCCCTAAGTATCTCGATACGCTTTTCCTTTTCCTGAGTCCCGAAACCCAACAAAATCCGCATGGATTCTATAAGCGTGTTTAAATCTGGTTCAAGTCTTAGCTCCTTCAAGTTCAGCGATAGCCTGAAAGCACCCTTGAGAATCTCGACAACCCTGACCGTCTCACCAGTTGGATAGATTTGACAGCCCGAGTAAGCAAGCATCATATGTATCTCTTTTTCAGCCCACCCCGTGTGACCATTTATCCGCTTAGATAACTCCGATGCGTTTAACCCTAAAACGGACGCCAGCACCTCCTGACTGCCTGCTTTATAAATTGCCCTTTGGACTAATTCAAATAAATTCATACCCTTCATGCCCTACCCCCTTGTTTGTTTTATTTGCCTCCAGCCAGTAAAAGAAATTTACAGAAATTTAATTTTCTTCCACTTTCTCCCTAAAAATGGTAAAAAAATATACATACCCCCGCTACATCCCCCACTGATGATTGGGGCGATAAAGGGTTTTAGGGAACATAACGAGGGTAAGACAAAAATTCGGTTCAGACTTATAGTTTTAGTATATTTCATTTTGCTATAATTTTATGTTAACACACCTAAATATCAATGTCAAGCAAAAAGTGAATCCTGTAAATATTAAAACGATTACCTTTAAAAAACTATGTAGCTGAAATTACTATAAATCATTATAATAACAATGTCAAGCAAAAAGTTATTAAAACTGTATAAAGCCGAATGACATGTTAGGCATTTCTGTATATATCTTTTCAAAAGACTAATATGGTATAAATCATATGATAAAAATCATATGATAAAAATAATCGAAGGGATAAAATGAGAATATGCAGGCTATAGATATTAATAAAATCATGGGGGAAAACCCTGACCAACACTTAATAATCACCCGCCTTTTTTTTCACCCACCTTTTGCTTGACTATGTTATTGAATAGTGCTATCTTTTATTAATAGCTAAACACCTATAGGCTTATATGCTAT
>Ga0255052_10000405_pt1 | contig 35267 bp, 25 predicted proteins | sample JV7_2_21_MG_FD_188632 | JGI IMG/M metagenome (GOLD analysis project Ga0255052, IMG submission 188632) | Seawater microbial communities from Jervis Inlet, British Columbia, Canada - JV7_2_21 | ecosystem: Environmental > Aquatic > Marine > Inlet | place: Canada: British Columbia | collected...
TAAATTTTCCAACATCGACAGTTTGATCTCCCGCCGTCAACGTGTAGGCGCCAACGTTGTAGGCGATATTGCCTGAGACCATTGTCTCGATATTGGTGAGTTCGCCGCCGAAGCCCGCGTCGATCATTGCGCCGAATTCAGCGCGCACGGCATCTCTGCCTCTCGACATCTCGCCGTTGGGCGGCAGGATGCGCGCATCAGTTGCATAGAGCGCCACGAGCGCATCGATGTCTTTGGCATTTAGTGCGGCTTCCCAGGCGTCCGAGCGTGACGTGATGACCGAAGGGTCTGCTGACGGCGCGCTTTGACTGCAAGCCGCGATCATGAAGATCGCAGCGCTTAACGTGAGTAAGTTCTTCATTTGCTTCTCCCCGATTGATTGTCAATTCTTGTCCGACGTTCTTGTTTGTGGCTGAGTATAGGCCATTGCAGGAGAAACCCTCAAACCCGCTCTTGTGCGAAAGCGACTTACATTAGTTTCTTAAAGTCGATTCGAGATAGAGCACCCGAATTCTGCATCAGGGCACGCATTTGCTTACGTGAAGCCCGGATACCCAGGCGCATTCGAACGACATAGGCTGTCGCTGGCGGGAAGATTCCAAAGCGGCTGCAAGGCAGGGTCATGAGAGATTACTCGGGATTGCGTGATCAGATGGTTCAGGACCAGATCGTGGAGCGTGGCGTAACGTCCGAGAGGGTTCTCGAGGCGATGCGGAAGGTGCCGCGCGAGCGATTCTTGCCGATCGGGCAGGCAGATTACGCATACGACGACTCGCCGTTGCCGATTGGCGAGGGTCAAACGATTTCACAGCCGTATATCGTCGCCTACATGGCTGAAGGCCTCGACCTGGAGGGCGGTGAGAAGCTACTTGAGATAGGCACAGGGTCCGGTTACGCGGCCGCGGTTCTCGCCGAGATTGCCGCCGAGGTATACACGATAGAGCGCATCGAGGGGCTCGCGGGAATGGCGAGCGCCGTTCTCGACGACCTCGGTTACAGCAACGTGTATGTAAAGTGCGGCGACGGAACGCTCGGCTGGCCCGAACAGGCTCCATTCGACGGCATTGTGGTTACGGCGGGCGGTCCTGAAGTTCCCGAAACGCTGAAGCAACAGCTCAAAATCGGTGGGCGAATTGTCATGCCTGTTGGCACCAGCAGCTGGTATCAGGAACTCGTTCGAGTTAGCAGGGTTGCGGAGACCCAGTTTGAAACGGAGAACCTGGTGCCTGTTCGCTTTGTGCCGCTCATCGGTGAGCACGGTTGGGATTCACAGGGGTAGTTGAGGATACAAGGATCAGTGCCGCAATTGCGTAAAAAACGAGCGCGAGCATTATCACAAAGTTGAAACCAAATTCGATCGCGAGCAGCGTGGCAAGTACGGCGCTCATTACCGAGGCAAAACCATTGATGCCCCAGGCCCAGGGAATGAAATCGGGCGCGGTTTCGGCCGTGCGCTTAAGCCCCAGCGGAAACGGCATGCCCATACACACCGCGAGTGGTGCAATCAAAGCCACGGACAGCGTTATTTTGACAGGGTCCGAATAGCCGATAAAGCGCTGAAACACCAACGGCAGCAGGAAAACATACAAGAGTGTAAGCAGCGCGACGCCACCGGTAGCCATGGTGATGGGCGCGCGGCTGCTTCCTTCGTATTTTTGCGCAAGTTTTTCGGACCAGGCACTCCCGAGGCCGGCAAATACGAGGAAGCCGCTCAAAATTACGGCAACCGAATACAGCGGATGGCTCAGAAACAGGATGAACTTCTGAATGAATGCCATTTCGATAAACAGAAACGCGAAGCCAAGTAGCAAGAAGTAAGTGCCCATGCGAGGCCCGGTACCGGCCGGCCAGCTTCGCTCAGCGAGCGAAAGCGGCAACAGGATCAATACAAAGCCGGCGATAGCAGCCTGAAGCAAAGTTGCGATAAGAATCAGGTAACTCCATTCGATCAGCCCCGCGCCACCGACCTTGCGCAACGCCATCACCTCGGTAAACGTTGCCCATTTGAAGAAGTGAAAATAGTACGGTCGGTTGTCGGTTGCAGGCTTAATATAAAACTTGTAGCGCTCGATGAATTCGCCGGCTCGCTCGCCAAGCAGTGCTGTCGTACCGGTATAAAGGTACGGTTCGTCCAGCAGATTGAATCGATTCGCATCACTGGCCTGAATACCCGGAAACCAGGCTGTGTCGAATGAACGCGACCGTGCAAATTCCCGTATCGACGCGACATTGTTCGCAGTCAGCTCACCATTTTTGACGAGCAACGTACTCGTGTTCCAGCTGCGAATCAGTGCGAGACGCGTTTCGGGCTGACTGATGCCCAAGGATTCCAGCGCATCAATTGCGGTTGCCACCAGTTTCAAGCTGTCGCGCGGCGGCAGCTTAAGCCAGCGAGTAATAGCAAGCAGGCCGCCGGGCGCCGTGTGCCTGAGGTAATCGCTAATAGCCTCTACCGTATAGATATAGCTTTCACTTTGTGCCTGGACGCCGGCGCCTGACGCGCCAAAGGAATCGAGGAGACCGATGTGGATAAGGTCATACTGAGTGTTGCTCTGGGCAACGAAGCCGCGTGCCTCCTTCGTGTGCAGTGTCACCCGGGCGTCGTCATAGACAAAACCCGCGAAATCCGAGTATGTCTTCCCGACGAGTTCGGTCATCTTCGGATTCAGCTCCACCGCGTCAACGCTGGTCGCGCCGTGAGAAAGGGCAAGCAATACATCGGTGCCACCGCCGGCACCGAGAACCAGGACGACGGGCTCGTCGAGTAGCGCATACGGCAATGCCGCAGCGGTGTCGCCAAGGTAGCCCAACGAATCAAGATCACCATCGAAACGCGTGATAGCGCTCATGCTATCGGCATCAGTAAATACGGCGAGTTGCGGTGGCGGAATATGGTGAGTATTCAGGCTCAAACCGGGCGCGTGGCGAACAGGGACTGTCGGACTCTCAACGACCGTGAGCAGCCCCAGCGGGCTGGAGGATACCTCCAGCACACGGTTATCCATGACCTGCAATGCCTGGCTCAGTCCTTTGTAGTCGGAGACGTGCAGGCCGAGACGCTCCTGCGGAGCGCCGGCAAAGATCAGGACGAGCCAGAAAAGCTGCGCGGAGAGAAGCGATTTGCGTGCCGTCGAACGAGAACACATGATTGCCGAGGCGACCAGCGGCAGTGTTGACAGTAGGAGGAGCGCGTTCTGTGGTATCAGTGCGAATAGTGCGCCGATAATCAGGATAGCGCCTAGACCCGCGCCGAAGAGGTCGAAGAAATAGATGCGACCGATGGCCGTGCGCCTACAGGTAAATGCGAGGCCGATGCAGGTGGCGGCGAAAAAAAACGGCACGAAAAACACCAGGTACATGAGGCCCAAATACAGGAACTGCCGCGAGTCCCACACTACCTCCAGCGCGTTAAACGGCACTTGCTGACCGAGCGCGAAACACAGCACCATCGAGATGCTGAATAGCAGGGCGCTCGCCGAGAATGCGGCCTCGAAGCGGGAGGCCAAGCCAGACCTGAAAATTGCGATAAACGTGCCGCTGGCACCGTAGCCGAGCAATGCGAGGCTGATGATCATGTACGCAAAGTGATGCCACTGCACAATGGAAAGTACGCGCATCAATAACAGTTCGTAGCCGATCGCGCCTGCCGAAACGAGCAGAGTTGCAGGAAACAGGCGGCGCACGGGGGGTGTCTAGTGCTCGCCGGTGAGCGGCACGAATCGAACGGCACCATATTGTCGCGTAATGACTTCGCCCTTGTCGGTCTTCTCGAGCAACAGCAGTGTTTGTGTCATGAAGCGGCTGCCCACCGGGATGATCATTTTGCCGCCCGGTTTCAGCTGTTCAATCAATGGCGGCGGTACGTGGCTTGCAGCAGCCGTGACGACGATGGCATCGAATGGTGCGTGCTCTCGCCAGCCGTAATAGCCGTCGTCGAGTTTGGTCGTAATGTTGTTGTAACCGAGGCGCTCGAGGTCCTGCCTGGCCCGCGTGGCAAGCGCTTCGATAATTTCGATGCTGTAAACGTGGTCGACAAGCTCCGCAAGAACTGCCGCCTGGTAGCCCGAACCGGTGCCCACTTCGAGCACCACGTCATTGGCATCGGGCTCAATGAGTTCTGTCATCAGCGCGACGATGTAGGGCTGTGAGATCGTCTGGCCATAGCCGATGGGTAATGGCCGGTTCTCGTACGCGAAGCGCCTCTCCGCTAGCGGCACGAGTTCATGGCGTTTCACGGTGTTCATCGATGCCATTACGGCGTCACTGACTCTGGCTTCATCCGTATCGTCCACGAATTGTGCGTAGAGCCAGAGTTCTTCAACCATTGCCGCTCGTGCCGCCGCGTAGTTGGCCTCGTCGGTCGAGGCGGCGATCGCTGCGAAGAACAAAAGGCAGGCAAGTAATTTCATTTAAACGAACATCCATGCGCCATAGCCGACGACACCGCCCTCGTCGCCGGCCGTATCGCCAGAGTTTCTGAGATCGAGGGTGGTCACTCTCATGCCATGACGTTTCGCAGCGATGAGCAAACCAGCAACCGGTGTCGCACCACAGGCCATATCATGGTTGATCGAACCAGCATCGAGATCTTCGATCATCTGGCAGGTTACTGCATCAATTGCGCGGGCATCATCGTAGTTCAGGTAATGACTCAAGTCCGAGCTGATGACGATCAGCGTTTCAGGCCCTCCCCAAAGCGCGTTCAGCACTCGCGACACCAGCTCGGGCGCAGCAGCGCCGACGACGATGGGAATGACGGAAAAACTACCGAGCACAGCCTGCAGAAACGGCAGATGCACCTCCAGACTGTGTTCGCTCTCGTGCGACTGATCAAAGACCTGCACGCCGGGGATGTCCAGACTCGAAATCACAGAGGTGTCGAGCGGCACATCGCCCATCGGCATGCGATACGCATCGGCACTGCTAAGGGCAAGACCGTGAAAGGGAGTCCGATGGCACGGCCCAAGCAGAATCACTCGTTGATACTGGTCACGATAGGGCCACAAGCAGGCGTAAGCGTTTGCTGCCACGGGGCCTGAATAGATGTAGCCGGCATGCGGCACGATCAGTGCTTTGGGGGCAGGCGTGTCTCTCGCCTGCGCCTCTCTAAGCAGCGTCGCCACGGTCGCGCTCAATTCTCCGCCATTCTCGGAGTAGAACTGACCGGCAACGGCGGGTTTTCGGATCGACGTCATCGTCGCGGTCTCCGATCCACATACAGATCATTGTAAACCCCTGATTTCGAGTAGCTATAGGTAGGTTTACGAGTTCGCGTATTGATAGAGCGAATGTGTGCCCCCATGTACTATCAGTGAGCACCATGTCGAGTAAGCCCGACGTCACGGGCGTTTCAGGCCGTTACTGGCACCCGGTCAGCGACGGACGGCTACAGTGCGACCTGTGCCCGCGCTTCTGCAAACTGCGCGACGGCCAACGCGGCCTGTGTTTCGTGCGCGGCCGCGCCAATGATGAAATTGTCCTCACGACTTATGGCCGCTCGAGTGGCTTCTGTATCGATCCGATCGAGAAAAAACCGCTTAACCACTTTCTGCCTGGCACGCCTGTTTTGTCATTCGGCACAGCTGGCTGCAACCTCGCCTGCAAGTTTTGCCAGAACTGGGATATCTCGAAGTCGCGGGAGTTCGATCGGCTGCAAGCGAGCGCGACGCCGCAGGCTATAGCCGACGCGGCTGTTGGGTCCGGCAGCTACAGCGTGGCGTATACCTACAATGATCCCGTGATTTTCCTCGAGTATGCGGTCGACGTGGCCGAGGCTTGTCGCGAGAAAGACGTTAAGAATGTCGCGGTGACCGCGGGCTATATCACCGAACAAGCTCGCGAGGAATTTTTTCACCATATGGACGCGGCCAATGTTGACTTGAAAGCGTTCACAGATCGCTTCTACTGGAAAGTCTGCGGCGGGCATATCGAACCCGTGCTCGACACGCTGCTTTATCTCAAGAACGATACGGACGTCTGGTTTGAAATAACAACGCTATTGGTACCCGGTGAGAATGATTCCGAAGCCGAGATCGAAGCGATGACCCAGTGGATCGCGGAGCACCTGGGTCCCGACGTACCCTTGCACTTCACGGCGTTTCATCCGGACTGGAAGATGACCGACATGCCGAGCACACCAAAGAGAGCGCTAACCCGCGCGCGCGACATCGCACTTAGAGCGGGGCTGCGGTACGTGTACACAGGCAATGTTCACGATTTCGAGCGCTCCAGCACTTACTGTCACGGCTGCGGCGAAATGCTGATCGGTCGAGACTGGTATCAGTTATCGACCTGGGACCTGGAATGCGACGGTGCCCGCGCCGTCTGCAGATACTGTGGTACCGAAGTCGCCGGTATGTTCGACGCTCAACCCGGTCACTGGGGTTCGCGCCAACTGCCCGTTCACGTTAGTCCTATCGCGACTTAAGCAGCGCCTCGATTTCTTGTACCTGCGCTTCTGTCACTGGCTGAAATTTGCCGAGACCGCAGGAGGCACCCGATCCAAAGCTACCCCATTGCCATGGCCAGCGTCGGTACCAGGGCCAGTCGAACCAGTCGCTGACCTCGAATCTGTCCATGTCACACATGCGTGTGCCACTGGATTTTCTTACAATAAGCACATCGCCGTGGCGCAGGTCATGGCATCGGCCGCGCAGGGTGTTGACCCACAGCTTGCCGTCGCACATGCTACGGTTAAAGCATTATTTGTCGTGCCCATGATGCGCTCCTTATCTTCATCACCTGTCAAAAAACTAACGCGAAACCATAGGCTTGAAAATAAGGGATGTGTGCAGGACTTCGGACCTCGCTATTAAGGTTTCCTGAACAACATTGTAAACCGATCCGTGTTACCGCTTACTGACCGTCGCCCGACTTCGTATTCGAGTTCGTCATCGGCCCGAAAGTGCAGGTCGGAATAGTCGACAAACTCGAAGCCCATATCGAGCATTTCCTTAATGACCAGAACCGGATCGATACGCCGCCGGTTTTCGCCGTCAGGTGGCTCCATGTGTCGCATCGTGTGATCCACCACACCATAAAGCCCACCTCTTTTTAACGCATTGAAGACCTGTTGGTTGACTCTGGCCCTGGAACCCGCGTCAAAGTTATGCAGGTTGCGAAACGTTACGACCATGTCCAAACCGGAGACGCCGAAGTCGAAATCATCGATGAGGTAGAAGCGGCTGCCTTCCGGCCGGCGAATATTCTCGTTCGTTTCGAGCAGCTCCACCTGCTCGAACCCGGGTTCAGAAAGGAGGCCTTCCTTGACGCGGCGTGTGCCAATGGCCACATACAATTTGCCGTTTTCGGCAAGGATCGGTGCCAGCACGCGCGTATACCAGCCGCCACCCGGTATCAGTTCCAGAACTCGCATATTGTCTTTTAGACCGAAGAAATTCAGCGTTTCGAGCGGTCTGCGATTGCTATCGCGTTCGCGGTCTGTTGCCGGGCGAGATTCCGCGGCGAGCGCCGCTTCGACTTTCGTATCGATATCGTTGGCCGCAAAGGCTGCGCTGGCCATGGCGAGTACCGTGACTGCAAGGAATACTCTCAAGGGTCTGCTCCGTCGCTTAAATCCAGCACGGATAATAACACCGACCCTGCAGCGACCCTAACCGGGGCAGCTAATGCATTTGTATGTTTGTCGCGGGATTGACATGCGGAAGATGGTGTTCGCACTCTTCCGTCAGGTGTTCTGCGTTACGAATCCAGTTACAGGTTTCGCAAGTACAAGTCGTCTCATCGTGTCTCAGCTCGTTGTGCAGTGCCTCGACCAGCTTGATGCCTTCGCGCAACGAAACGCTCAGCGTCTCCGTTGTTTTTTCGTCGAAATTCCTGAAGTCCCGCATGCAGTTGACCCAGTTGCACTCTTTCGTCGTGTCGCAGTGATTGCAGCGCTCGCCGGTGGCGGCAAACAGGCTTTCGTGGGGGAAGTTTCCTTCTTCGATGAGTCGCAGTACCAATAACCTGGGATAGGTGAGCGCTTCTATCAATTGTCGTCGCATAACTATCTCCTGTTGACTGTGACCTTATAGTAGGCGCATCGACAAACCGTCTCAACTCGGTTTCTACAGATGTGCAGCCACAATCCAGGGAATATGCGTCTAAGAGCGCCGTGGTCTGATAATGAAGTCGCCAATCAGCACGGTATCGTCCGCACGCAACTCGAGGCGAGTTATGGTCTTTGAATTGACGATTACGCCGTTGAAGCTGTTCAGGTCTTCGACGTAGACGCGGTGGTCGGTGACGAAAATCAATGCATGGTGGCGACTGACGAATTTGCTGTCGAGACACAGTTCGCTGTCCTCACTGCGACCAATCATGATGCGTGCCTGGTCCGAGTCGATCGGGAAAACCTGCACGACTTTTTTGTCCTTGACGACTTCGAGGGCATTGATGGCACCAGCCGGCCGCTCTGTAGCCTCGTCGTGCATGGACAAACGTGTGTTCGCAGCAGCCAACTCTGTTTCCAGATCGGCGATGCGCGCGTCCTTTTCCTCCGCGCTCGCGTCGAACGAATTCTGTCCTTCGGCACTTGAACGCAAAGAGTCACATTCTTTCTGCGACTCTCGAAGCGTCTTTTCGAGTTCGGTCAGTACCTTGTCTCGGTCGCTCAGTTGTGCTGTCTTGGTCTCGATCTTCTTTTTCAAGGCCTCATTGTTCTTTTCGACAACATGCGACTTGTTAACGCGTTTGTTAGTTTCTTTTAAGTCGCTCGTCAGGGCGCTAACCGATGCCTGCAACTCAGACTTGGTCTCTTCGAGTTTTTCAGTTTTGGTTTTTAGCTTGGTGACTTCTGCATTGGCTCGACTTGTGGCGCGTTCTTCCTTCTTCAGGTCGGCGGCGAGTGTACCTGCATCTTTTTCGTTATTTCGTAGCGCCGCCGTGCTTTCCGCCAGCGTCTCTTTCAATTGCCGTATTTCGTCGGCGTGCCTTTCGCCTTCGCTTTCCTGTTTCTCGGCATCTTTTGCCTGCGTGTCGAGCAGTTTCTGAAGTTCGGCTATTTCCTTGTCGCGTGCGCGGATACCCTGCTGCGCCTCTTGCTCTGTCGCCTCGAGCGACGCGAGCTGATCGCCAAGCTGGTCGATTTGCAGTAACAACGCTGCGACTTTAGCGTTTGATTTCCCGGATTCCGGGGTCGCTTTTTTGGCGAGTTTTTCGTGAGCCCGTAACGCTTTCGCGGTATCCGACAGCTCTTGTTTAAGTCGCCGAACCTGGTCCGCTTTTTCCTCGGCAGTGCGTTGCTGTTTCTCGGTCCTTTTTGTCTGCGCGTCCAGTTGCTTTTGAAGGTTCTGCACGTCCTTATCGCGCGCAAGAATTTCCTGCTGCGCCTGTTTCTCCACCACCTCGAGCGACACCAACTTATCGCTGAGCTGGTCGATCTGCACCTGCAACGCGCCGATCCGGGCCTTCGGCATTTTCGAATCCCGAGTCGCGCTTTCGGCGGCTTTTTCGCTAATACTCAGCGCCTTGGCAGCGTCAGACAATTCTGTCTTGAGTTTCCGAATCTTATCGGCATTTTCCTCGGCGGTACTTTCCTGTTTCGCCGTTTTTTTCAATAGTGCGGCAAGCTGTTTGTTTAGCTTGTCGACATCCTTGTCGCGTACACAAATATCCAATACAGCCTGGTTCCGTGTCGACTCGGTTTCAGCCAGTTTTTCCGAAAGCTCACCGACCTGTGCCAATAGTGCGGGGACGTCGACGTCCGGAAATCCGGAATCTCGATCGGGTTTACCTGTTGCTGTCTGTTGGGGCACGTCGCGCGCCGTAATACGGGCCTCTGGTTGCCCCGGTACCGGGAGACCGTAGTCGGGATCGGTCTTGCGACGCCCTTTGGGTGCCGGCACGGGCGTAGGTGGCTCAATATGATGGCTGTCCGCGACGATACGTACGAGGTTCGCCGAAATTATCCGGGTCTCCCTGGTGTAGGCCTCAGACAGGACTTCGTTGCACAGCCTGTTGATTGAACTGGGCACGCCGCCGGAAAATTCGTAAATAAGCGGCCGCGCTTCATTCGCAAATTTTGCGGCATCGATGCCTCCGGCCAGTCGCAGACGATGCCTGACGTAATCCTCCGTTTCCTCTTCGGTATAAACACGAATATTGAAATCGATGTGGCTACGAAATTTGATCGACTGCATGGCTGGCGAGTCCATGATGCGCTGCAGGTCCTTGTTGCCAGCGAGGACAACACTCATTACGCGCCGGTCGTCAACTTTGGTCTCTGCAATCCAGCGTAGCTGCTCGTAGACAGATGCACATATAAGGTGTGCGTTATCAATGATCACCAGGACAGGGTCGCCGGCATTGCCACGGTGGATGAGAAATTCTTTAGTTATACGTCGCAGCTCTCGCAGGCTGCCCGTTATATCTCGAAAGCCAAGTTGCCGTAGAAATCCGATGTAAAACTCAGTGCCGTCCTTACAAGTATCGTCAAAGGCCGCAAAAGAGACATCATCGCTCAGGCTTGTAATGTAGCGATTGAGCAGCGTGGTTTTTCCCGAGCCGTCGGCACCACAGATCGACATCAGGCAATCCGACTGCTCCGTGGCACTGGTCAAATGCGCGGTTAGCAGGGAATACTGGTCCGACAGGAAGATAGGGGAGGGGCCGGGCAGCTGGTCAAATGGCGGCCGCGTCATCCCGAAATATTCGAGATACGTAGGTTTAGAATCCGGGTTCTCTAATGCTCGTGCCACGCACCAATTCCCCTACTAGCGTCTGTTTTTATTATCCGGATCAAAGCTGGATCGTCTTGTTCCAGTTGTCCGGTCGCTGGCGTAGTCTGTATTTTTATACACAAATCCGCGCACAACCAAGTATATCGACTTTTGTTTCTAGGGTTGCCTTGTAACTTATTGAAAATAAAGGATAATAATTCTTGTAAATAGTACCGACGGTGACATATTGTGGCGTCGTGCGCGAACTGCGGCTACCAGTATCCTGACCCGACTATGGCGGTGCTATCATTCCGCCGATCTGCCACCAGATAAACCACGGTCAATTAGGGAATAGACAGGAACAGGAGCGTTCATGAAGTATCGGCACCTAGGCAGGGCTGGCATTCAGGTTAGCGAACTTTCCTTTGGCTCATGGGTAACTTTTCACACCCAATCCGGCATCGATTCTACGGTCGATATGATGGCGGCGGCGTTTGACGCGGGCGTGAACTTCTTCGACAACGCTGAAGGTTACGCGGAAGGGAAATCCGAAGAGATCATGGGCGCAGCGTTGAAGAGACTCGATTGGCGTCGCGGCAGTTATCTCGTTTCCACGAAACTTTTCTGGGGTTTGCACGCACGGCCAAACGAGCAGAACACGCTTAATCGCAAGTATCTCATTGAAGGCATCGACGGCTCGCTAAAGCGCCTGGGCCTGGACTACGTGGATTTGCTGTTTTGCCATCGAGCCGACCCGACGACGCCGATAGAAGAAACCGTATGGGCGATGCACAACATTGTCGAATGCGGCAAGGCTTTGTATTGGGGTACATCTGAATGGGAAGCAGCTGACATACTGAGCGCCATCGAGATTGCCGAACGCCATCATCTTCACAAGCCCGTGGTGGAGCAGCCGGTTTACAACCTCTTCCAGCGGCATCGATTCGCCCCGGACTATGAACGTTTGTACCGAGACTTTGGCTATGGCTCAACAATATGGAGCCCTCTGGCGTCGGGGTTGTTAACGGGCAAATACAACGACGGCGTACCGAGCGACAGTCGTGGAGCACTGGAAGGTTACGACTGGCTGCGCGAACAACTTACTGACAAAGACAGTCTGGCCAAAGTGGCGCTGCTTGCGCCCATTGCCGAGCAAATGGGGGCGACACTCGCACAATTCTCTTTGGCCTGGTGCCTCCAGAACCCGTATGTCAGCACCGTAATGACCGGTGCGAGCCGCCTTGAACAGGTGCATGAGAATATGAAAGCGCTACAGTTCGTGGACAGTTTCACACCAGGTGTGTTGAGCGAGATCGACCGTATTTTTGACGTGACATAGAGCAACGATGGACAAGTACCTGGCAGCCGCTATTGAAGAAGCCCGCAAGGGGCAGCTTGCCGGCGGCATCCCAATCGGCTCGGTGCTGGTAATAGACGACCAAATCGTTGCCCGTGGACATAACCAGCGATTGCAGAAGGGCAGTCCTGTAATGCACGCCGAGATGGACTGCCTGGAGAATGCGGGTCGATTGCCGGCGTTCGATTATCACAAGGCCGTGCTTTATTCCACGTTGTCGCCGTGCGATATGTGCAGCGGTGCGGTCCTGTTATACGGCATCCCGAAGGTGGTTGTTGGTGAGAACAAGACGTTTCGAGGCCCGGAGGAGTACTTGCGGTCCCGCGGTGTGCAGCTGGAGGTTGCCGATGAAGAAGAATGCCGGCAAATGATGCGCGACTTTATCGCCGCACATCCTTCGCTGTGGAATGAAGATATAGGTGAGACCTGATCTTCGGTGAAGGCAAACGATTCAAATAATAAAAGGTGCATCACGCATGAAGAAAGCCGTCCGATTTGCTGTCCTACTCGCCATGTCTGTTACTGCAATTGCCGACGAAGGCATGTGGACGCTGGACAACTTTCCTAAAGCAGCCGTCGAGGCAAAATACGGCACTAAAATCACTGATGCCTGGCTAGAAACGGTCAAACGTGCTGTGCCCCGCATGGACAGTGGCTGTAGCGCGTCGTTTGTGTCGCCGAATGGTCTCGTTCTAACCAATCACCATTGTGCGCTTTCTTGCATTACGCAGAATTCTTCTGCGAATAACGATCTCGAGGCTGATGGCTTCCTCGCGGAACGCCCTCAGGAAGAAGTGTCGTGCGAGACGGACCGCCTGTCGGTGTTGATGGCTACTGAAGAGATAACGGATCACGTCATCGCTTCGACCGACGGAATGAGCGACAAGCAAGCCGGCGAAGTCCGGCGCCAGACGCTCAAGCTCGCGGTGCAGGACTGCGAAGAGACGTCGGGGTTCAAGTGCGAGTCGGTCGCATTCTACAAGGGCGGACAATATTGGCTCTACAAGTACAAACGTTATGAGGATGTACGCCTGGTTTTTGCTCCGGAAAGCGGCATCGCGGCTTTCGGTGGCGACCCGGACAACTTCAATTTCCCGCGCTGGTGCCTCGATATGTCCTTGCTGCGGGTATACGAGAACGACAAGCCAGCCTCGACGCCGAACCACCTCGATTGGCGCACCGAGGGTCTCGACCCTGGTGAAGCGATGTTCGTTGCGGGGCGGCCTGGAAGGACACAGCGCCTGCTGACAGTGGCTGATTTGAAGTACTTGCGTGATACCTCGATCCCGCACTGGCTGCTGCGCAACGTTGAATTACGCGGTCGGTACATACAATACGCAATGACCAGTGACGAAGCTTATCGCATCACACAAGCGCCGCTGCAAGGTGTCGAGAACGGTATCAAGGTGCAACGCAAACGGATGGACGCACTGCACAATGACGCGTTGTTTGAACAGAAGATGGCGGCCGAGCGTGCGCTGAAAGCGGCGGTCGAGGCCAGCCCGCAGCTTGCAGCCGAGGTCGGCGGCGCGTGGGATGTCATTGAGCGCGCCAACAGCACATACCTCGGATTTCGCGAAGACCATTATTTTATAGAGGTCGGCGCAGCGTTTAGCGGCCGACTATTTGGCTACGCACGTTCGCTGCTGCGTGCGGCTGCCGAGCGAGAAAAGCCCAATGCGGAGCGAATCCAGAGCTATACAGAAGCAGCGCTGCCGCGTATGAAACAATTGACGCTTGCCGACCGTCCGATCTATGCCGAGCTAGAAACTCTGCAGCTGTCTTTTTCGCTCGACAAAATGCGTGAGTACCTTGGGCCCGACTCACCGTTCGTGCGTCAAATGCTGGGGTCGAAGTCGCCAGCAGAGTTGGCCGACGAATTGGTGTCCGGGACGCGCCTCGAAGACGTCGCCGTGCGCGCGGATCTGTGGGGCGCCGACTGGGAAACCGTCCAGACCTCGAATGACCCGATGATCCAGTTCGCACTGTCGATCGACAAACAGGCCCGCGACTTGCGCAAGCGCTATGAAGACGAGGTCGAAGCACCGTCCGATCTCGCTTACGAGAAGATTGCCAAGGCATTGTTTGTAGTCTACGGCACGGATGTCTATCCCGATGCGACGTTTACACTACGGGTGAGCTATGGCTCGCACGTGGGTTGGACTGAAAAGGGCAGTGACGTGCGGCCGTGGACGACGATTGCCGAGCTATTCCCGCGAGTGACAGGGGGCGACCCTTTCCGTTTGCCGGCAAGTTGGGCGGACGCCGACAAAACGCTGGCAGATGACATTAAGTTCAATTTCGTGGGTACCACCGACATTATCGGCGGAAATTCCGGTAGCCCGGTCGTCGACAAGGATGGCAAGCTGGCCGGCCTGATATTCGACGGCAATATTCATTCGATTTCAGGTGCTTACTGGTTTGATAGTGAATTGAATCGATCGGTCGCAGTTCACCCCACGATAATGATCGAGGCGCTGCGCTCGATCTACAATGCTGGCTTCCTGCTCGAGGAAATGGGGATCAAATAAAATGGTCAGTCTTCGCGTCCCCGTTTTGTACGGTGCCTATTGCAGCGTAATCACTGTATAATAGGGGGTCTTTCGCCGACCCTTTTCGCGTGTTCCAAACGCGCAAGTTGAACGCCACTCCACAATGATTGAACAATTCTACGAAATCACGTCAGTATCGCCGACAGAGCCTCCGGCAGATGCCCAGTCGTCCGAGTGGCATAGCTATACCATCGTGCAGGGCAAGAACACGATACGTGGCTACCGCGAAGGCAATCTCCGCTCCGTCACGCGAGCAGCAGAATTGATTGTTGAGCAATTAAACGAACGGCGTGCCGGAAAACGCTCCCGTGCTCAGATCGTAATCGCGACAAAAAAATCCTGAGCGGAGACGCGAAGACCATGTCCAGTTCGTCAGACCACAATCTCGCTCTGTTTTGCGATTTCGAAAACATTGCGCTCGGTGTTCGAGACGAAAAACACGCGAAGTTCGACATCAACTGGGTTCTTGAGCGCTTGCTTGTGAAAGGCAGTATCGTCGTTAAAAAAGCGTATTGCGACTGGGGGCGGTACAAGGAATTCAAAGCGACCATGCACGAGGCGGCATTCGAGCTAATCGACATCCCGCACGTACGGCAATCCGGCAAGAATTCAGCCGATATTCGTATGGTCGTGGACGCGCTTGACTTGTGCTATACGAAGTCCCATGTGAACACGTTCGTCGTCATTAGCGGTGACTCCGATTTTTCGCCGCTCGTCAGCAAATTACGCGAGAATGCCAAGACCGTGATCGGTGTGGGCGTCAAGAATTCTACGTCCGATCTACTCATAAGCAACTGCGACGAATTCATTTTCTACGACGATATCGTTCGCGAACATACACAAAAGAAAATGCAACCGAAACCTGCCAAGGGTCGCACGGCAAAACGTAAGACTTCGAAATCGAAGCCCAAGGATAAGAAGCAGGAAGGCATTGAGCTGGCGCTCGAAGTGGCCGCGGCGCTCGATGCTGAACGCGGTGATCAGGACAAGCTCTGGGGGTCGATGGTCAAACAGGCGCTAAAGCGGGTAAGACCAGGATTTAATGAGGGCTACTACGGTTTCGAATCGTTCAGCAAGTTATTGGAAGAAGCACAAGCGCGGGGTCAACTGGATCTCGAACTGGATGAGCGATCGGGCGGATACATTATTCGCAAGGTTATTCGCTGATTTGACCGGCCGAGGGCAACGCGGCAAGCGATCTGAACTTCGTGAAATATGTTGCCGAAGCCCAAAGCGAAAAAGAAAAAGAAGCTGAAACGCTGGAGCCGCTCGCGTATCGCGAGCGCATCATTCAGCGTCTATACTGAGTGCATAAACAAGAAGAGAGGGGGAAAACCAATGAGAACTACGAAGATCCTTGTGATGGCTGCGAGCCTTGCGCTCGTGTCGGCCTGTGGGCAAAAAACGGAACAGGCGCCAGTGGCTGCAGACTCAGGTGTGGGTAGCGACGCGGGTGGCATGGTCTTGCCGGCGACGACTTCAAACGATACGGCCCGCGAGCATTACATGGCGGGATGGGCCGATTTCGAGAACAGCCGAGCGACTTCCGCAAACAATAAGTTTCTGAAAGCGTCCGCCGCCGACCCCTCGTTTGCAGCGGCGCACCTGATGGCAGCGTTAACTTCGGCGTCGACCGAGAGTTTTGTTTCGAATCTCGGCAATGCAACGGCGCACAAGGCGGGAGCATCTCGCGGTGAACAGCTCATGATTACGGCGTGGGAGAAGGCGCTCTCCGCCGACGCGGCGGGCCGGATCGCCGCGATGCAGGAGCTGACAACTATACATTCGGATTCAGCGCGCGCCTGGGTGTTTCTTGGAGACGCCTACGGTAACGTGAATAACTCGGCCGACGCGCGGGCCGCCTACGAAAAAGCCATCGAGCTCGATGCGAGTCTTGTGCCAGCGCATATCAATTTCGGCAACAACCTGTTAACCCAGGAGCCGAAAGACTTTGCAATGGCCGAGGCACATTTCGGACACGCCGTAGAACTCACGCCCAACGAACCAAATCCACATGACTTGCTCGGCGACGTGCACCGCGCCCAGGGCAACCTGGAAGCGGCCTACAAGGATTACACAAAGGCGGCTGAGTTGGCGCCAGACCTCGGTTCACCCTTGCAGCAGCGCGGCCACGTCAATTCGTTCCTTGGCAATTATGACGAGGCGCGTGCCGACTACACGCGGTCCGCGGAACTCGAAGATGCGCGTGGCAGCAACGCTGGCGGTTTCTTTCTGATTTATCGGGCCTACGTTAGCCTGCATGAGGGCAATCATGACGCCGCGATTACCGAGCTTCGCGAAATCGCTGACGCTGCTGACGCTTACTCGGAGGGTGCGGCGGATATGAAGGCGTTTGCGCTGTCGAATGTTGCATTGATTGCGGCCGAGGCCAAAGACGCCGATGCAGCGAGTCAAGCTATCGCAGATGCAGCCGAGATTATGCGGCAGCAGGCGAACGCACTTGATTCCGATGATGTACGCGATGCGCAGGAGGCAACGATCGCGTACATGGAAGGTCTGCTTGCAGCGCGCATGAAAGACAGTGCGGGTGCGGCCGCAAAAGCGGCGGAGTTCGAGGGCCACGTGGCATCGAGCAGTAATCCGAAGAAGCTCGAGCGCAAGCACGAGATTCTAGGTATGGACGCTTTCTGTCAAGAGGACTACGCGAGCGCGATCGAACACTTTTCTGCCGGCGATCACCTCAATAACATGTATACGAAGTACTACCTGGCTCGTACGCATGAGGCGGCCGGAAATGCGGAAGAAGCCGCGCGACTCTACGATGAGCTCGCGGTATGGAATTTCAATGGACCAGGGTACGCAATGTTCCGTAAGGAGATCCTCGAAAAGGCCGGGTCGACCTGATCCAGCGCATAACCGGGGTCATGAAGCAAAGCCGCTCCGCATTATGCGGGGCGGCTTTATTTTTTTCGCGTGGCCTTATGCGTAGTGCGGATACACTGGTTGGTACATATGCTCGTGCACGTCGGCCAGTATGTCATCCGGTTCTTCGCGATCGGTAAAGCCGTTGTCGTACGCCATCTTGGCGACGTCTCGGGCGATGAGTGCGGAAACCTGCCGAATGAGGGACAGCGCCGGGTAGACGCGTCCCCGCTCGAGATCAGATTCAGTGACCTGGCTCGCCAGCGAGTGCGCCGCGGACAGGAACATCTCGTCCGTGACGACACGCGAACGGCTGACGATAACACCCAGCCCAACGCCCGGAAAAATATAGGCGTTGTTGCCCTGACCGGGTACGAAGGTCTGGTTGCCGAGCTTCACAGGATCAAACGGGCTGCCGCTTGCGAATATCGCTCGTCCACTGCTCCAGTTATAGGCTTGCTCCGCGGTACATTCCGCTTTCGATGTCGGGTTGGACAGCGCGAAGATGATTGGCCGTGCGTTTATTTCCGACATGGCTTCGACGACGTCTTTGGTGAACGTAGCCGGCTGCCCGGAGAGCCCGAGTATCGCGGTCGGTTTCAACGCTGTCACAGCGTCGACGAAATTGGCGATGTAGTCATGCTCGTGTGCATACGGCTCCTTATGCGCGGCGATGTTGTCTCGGCCGGCAACGAGGAGTCCCTTGCTGTCGACAAACCAGCAGTGTTTGCGGGCTTCCTCAGTCGACATTCCTTCTTCTCTCAGGGCGGCAACGAAAACGTCAGCAATGCCAATACCCGCTTCGCCGGCGCCAAGGAACAAAATTTTCTGATCGGACAGGTTGCCGCCGGTTATGCGCATCGACGCGATAACTCCAGCGACGGTGACAGCACCGGTGCCCTGTATGTCATCGTCGAACAGGCAAGTATTGTCACGATATTGCGCCAATAGCCGAAACGCGTTGGTATTGCCGAAATCCTCAATCTGGATCAACACGCCAGGGAACAATTCTTTGGCGGCTGCGACAAATTCCGCGAAGAGCTCATCGTAGTCTTCGCCCCGTGCGCGGCGACGCTCAAGACCGTTATAAAGCGGATCGTTAAGTAGCTTCTCGTTATTGGTTCCGACATCCAACATCACGGGCAGGCAATGGGTTGGATGGATACCGGCGCAAGCGGTATACAGCGCAAGCTTGCCGATAGGGATGCCCATGCCATCTGCGCCGAGATCACCGAGTCCGAGGATGCGTTCACCGTCTGTCACGACAATGATGCGTGTATTCTCGTGAGGCCAATTTCGCAGAATGTCCTTAACTCGACCCTTATCCTGCAAGGAAACGTAAAAACCCCTTGGTTTTCGATAGATGTGCTGAAATTCCTGGCATGCCTTGCCCACCGTCGGCGTGTAGATAATAGGCATCATCTCCTCGATGTTGTTCATGATCACGCGATAGAACAGGTTTTCGTTGCGGTCCTGCAAGGCGATCAGGTACAGGTAGCGTTCGAGGTCCGTCGGTTTTGAACGGAAATTGCCGAGCACCCTTAGTTCCTGCTCGGCCATCGAATGCACACGCGGTGGCAAAAGTCCCCGTAACTTCAATGCATCACGCTCCGCGTCGGTATATGCCGTGCCTTTGTTACGCACGGGATCGTGCAAAATTTTTACGCCTAAATTCAGGTCTGAGGGGGTTTGGTTGATCACAGCATTTCCTTAGTTTCCGAAGCTCGCAAACGCCGCTCCGGCAGCCATCGACACGTGGAAAATTACTCCTTTTCTTTGCGTTGCATATGTCGGATTCCACGTAGGCGAACGCGCTAGGTAAAAGCTCGTATCCGCCTGAGAGCGCAGTCAGCGTAGCATCTCCAGCGTGTTACAGGACTTTGAAGGGACCGCCATGAGCCGCAAGGTTATTGTAATGGGGGCCGCAGGCCGCGACTTCCATTTGTTCAATTGCTGCTATCGAGACAATCCGGACTATGCGGTGGTTGCATTTACGGCGACCCAGATTCCACACATCGATGATCGCCGATACCCGGCCTCGCTCGCCGGATCGCTGTACTCCGCGGGGATCCCGATCGTCCCCGAACAAAATCTCGATAGCATGCTTGGTGCCGGCGACATAGATGAGGTTGTCTTTGCCTATTCCGACGTAGATCTGGAGTACATCGATAAGCGCCGTAAGCGCGTGGAAGGGCACGGCGTCCAATTCTCTACGTTTGACGTCGACGCCTCGATGTTACCTTCGAAAAAGCCGGTCATAGCAATCACGGCGGTGCGAACCGGTTGTGGCAAGAGCCAGGTCTCACGTCGCATCACGGATATACTGCGCGAACTCGGCAGAAAGACCGTGGCCGTCCGTCATCCGATGCCTTATGGGGATCTCGCGAAACAGTCTGTGCAACGCTTCGAGACCTACCAGGACCTCGATCGCCACGAGTGCACTATCGAAGAGCGAGAAGAGTACGAACCGCATATTGCTAATGGCGTAATTGTTTACGCGGGGATTGATTACGCTGCGATCCTCGCGGCAGCGGAAAAAGAAGCGGACGTCATTGTCTGGGACGGGGGCAACAATGACACTCCGTTCTACAAGCCCGATCTCTGGATTACGGTCGTCGATCCGCATCGTGCGGGCCATGAACTCGAGTACTTTCCCGGGACCGTAAACTTCGAGCGTGCAGATATCATTCTCATAGGCAAAGTGGGTTACGCCGACGAAGCCAATATCAAGATTATCGAAACGAACGCAAAGAAGCTCAATCCCGAGGCACTCGTGCTGCGTCGCCGCTCGCCATTACACGTGCCGGACCCTGATGCGATCGCGGGCAAGCGTGTTCTGGTGATTGAGGACGGTCCTACGACGACACATGGTGGCATGTCGTTCGGTGCTGGCGTACTCGCCGCGACGGAAAACCATGCCGTTGAGCTAGTCGACCCTCGGCCCTGGGTCGTCGGCGAACTCGCGGCGACCTTCGAGCAGTATCCCGACATTGGCGATTTGCTGCCGGCAATGGGCTACGGCGACGCGCAGATTCATGATCTGGAAGCGACCGTCAACGCTATTGATTGCGATCTTGTATTGGTCGCTACGCCGATCGATCTCACACGCCTGATTAACATTGAGAAGCCCAATATGCGAATCGGATACAGCCTGCCAGCGGCCGACGGATCACTAACAGAAGCCGTGAAAAAAGCGATTCTGTAGTTCAGGGACTGTTCACACTAATTTCACCTGCTGTTAAGCGGCACGGCGTTAGTCTGCAAGCGAAAACAATGGAATGTGCATTAGGAGAAAGCCATGGACATCGTAATTGCAGCTGAGAAGCCAAGTATTGCCAAGTTACTGGGTGAGTATACGCGGCGACGGGTAAGGCCTGAGGACATCGAGGTCACTGAAAATCCTGACGAAACCGGCAGTTTCTATATCGGTTTCATGCTTGATCGTTATGTTATGTCGCCAAGCGGTGAGATCGAATCCAACAATCTGGAGCTCGTCGACTAGGCGAACGAACGGATGGCGCTGACCAGATTCACGAACGCACCCGGATCTTGAACGGCGACATAACCGAGTCCTGCCAACGCGCCGCACAGGTGCGCATCATGATTAATGCGCCCACGTGACCGCAGCGATGCCCAGTACGAGTAGCCCACATAACCAATCGCGAAGACCACAGCGGGAATCGGTATGGGTATGGGGATTATCATCAGCGTGGTCGTGGGGAAGTACACGATGTATGCGAACAAGACCGCAGAGATGGCGCCCGATGAGCCCAGGGACGCGTATTCACGGTTGTTTCTTTGCTTGGCGTAGGTGCAGCCGTGGCTCATGACAAGCCCAGCCGTATAAAGGATCAGGAACGCCGTTGTTCCGATATGCTGCTCTAAAGCAAAGGCGAAGAAATAAAACGTGAACATGTTGAACAGCAGGTGGCCCACGTCGGCGTGCACGAATCCGCTTGAAAACATCGTGAGGTACTGCTTTTCGCGCAGGAAGTAGTAGGGTCGAAACAAGCACCTGTCGATCAGGCGTGGCGTCCGAAACAGGCCGAGTAGGCTGGCGCCGACCGTCAGGGCCATAATCGCTGTGGCCCCGAATTGCCCGTTCTCAAACACCGATGTTATGCACCCCAGGTTGCTTGGTTATCCCGCCGCCATTTTGTTTCTGGATTTGTCGTTGTACATCTTGGTGTCAGCTTCAACCAACAAGCTTTCGACAGTGGAATGGCGTTCCGGGTCGAATTCTATTGTACCAACGCTCCAAGCGAGTTTTTCCCTTATTTCGCAATCCGTCCTGGCTGCCACTTCACGTAGTCGAGTCAGAGCCGTACGTGCGCCATTGTCACAGTTACTTAGAAGCACGACAAACTCATCGCCGCCAGGTCTCTGAGAGTCGCGACTTCGTCTTCGGTCATGTCGCGTGGTTCAGGGTCGATCAGGCACAGAGTGCCGATATGAAATCCGTTCGGATCTCGTATTGGACATCCTGCGTAGAAGCGAATAAATGGCTCGCTCACGACCAGCGGGTTGTCCGCAAAGCGGACATCTTGGGCCGTTTCGTCCGCCGGCACGGCAGGCTTGATCATCTATATGCCTCGATAAGGGAACATCAATGCTGTATCGGCCCTGTATCCGCGGACTTTGGCGTCTGCAGGACATAAGTTTCGCGACCGGAGTCCTAAAGAATTGCGTGCTACAGCCGATTAAGCAGTTAGTAAGCTATTGATTTCAGAGAGTTCCCCGAGTGAAGCTGCGATTTGCCTTTCGTATGATTATTCCGGCGGTGCTGGCGACGCTTTGCGCGGCGCCGGTAATGGCCGCAAATGGCACGGCGGAAGCGCCGTTTCGGTTTTACACGGTCCTCGATGGCCTGACCCAGTCCAATGTCGTCGATATTGAGCAGGATCGCGCCGGGTACCTCTGGTTTACGACAGCGCGTGGTCTTAATCGCTTCGACGGCGACGACTTCGACCAGTACACGATTGCGGATGGCTTGCTGCACAATTCGCTGACGGCGTTGCACGTTACTGACGAAAATTCAGTTTGGGTCGGCGATGCCAGAGGCGGGTTTACGGCAGTCCACGGCACTCGAGTTGTCCACACCATCGAACCGCAAAGTGGCATGGCGAAACCGGTACTGGACATTGAAACCGTTGACGACCGCAAGTTCGCGATTATTGAAGACATCGGAATTGTCGAGATTACGACCGATAATCGCGTCATGCGCGTGATCAGTGACGAGAGCAAGGGCTTGCGCAACATATCGGTATACAAAACCCAAGTCTGGGTTGAATCGACGACAGGTCTTTACCGTTTCGAATATGACGGCGAGCCACGGCTGAATTTGCTGTCGGACTCCGTACGGAGTATCTCCTCCGACTCGAAGGGCGAGTTATGGGTTGCACATGCAGACGGCAGGGTCGGAGTCTGGCGTAACGGAAGTTTCGACGAACTGGCCGAAATCGAATCGGAAAACGAAATCGTTGGCATTACTACAGATCGTGATGAGCTGGTCTGGGTAGCCACAAGCAGGGAACTATTCAAAGTCTCCCGAGGTACTTCGAGCTCAGACCCCCAAGTACGCAGATACACCGGTGTGGATGATGTTACGTCGTTGTTTGTCGACCGTGAAAATTCACTTTGGCTTTCGAGCGGCTCGCGACTAATACGCTTCCTTGGAGATCGGTTTCAGCACTTTCGATTACGTACCGAGTCCGACTCGGAAACAGTGTGGACGATTAGCGAGGACCGGCATGGCCGGTTTTGGTTCGGTACAGAAACGAAGCTCGTGATGCGTCAGCACGACGAGTCGCTGGTAGTGGTCGGCAAAGAATCCGGCATGCCAAGAGGCACGGTTCGCGACATCGTTGCGGATGGTGCAGGGAGTCTCTGGATAGGCGTAAGCGAACACGGGCTATATCACTTCGATGTCGATGCGATGGCGGCAACCCATGTATCCGAATCCGGGAACGTTAATGTACTGGACGTCGTCCTCGATAGCGACGGATCCGTGTGGTACGCGACGATTGGCAGCGGCGTCTACCGATACCGGCCTGGCGACAAGTCACTGACAAAATTCGACACGCCGAATGATACGTCGGTCTACTCGCTTGATGTCTGGGCCGATGGCAGCGTCTGGTACGGTGCCGACGATGTTGGTTTGGTGCGGCTCAGTCCCAATGACAAAGGCGGATACGATCAGACGATTATCGGCGATGGCGGGCCATCGGCCGATTCTGTATACCGTTATTCGCGACTATCGTCCGACGGGGAGGGCGGCTTTACGAAAGAGGTGCTGAATCCTGCTGATGGCCTCACAAAGCGCCTGTTTAACCACATCAACCTTACCGGACCGAATTCAGCGTGGATTGTCACGGAAGAAGGCGGCCTGTTTCGCTTCGAGAATGACGAATTTACAGATGCTGGCGGTGCAACGCCCCTCGCTGACCAGACCATATACCTGGTTCAACAACTTGAAAACGGCACGGTTGTCGTGGGCGGTGAGCAAGGTCTTTACCAATTTCTGCCAGGCGAACCGGGGATTACTCATTACAACCAACAAGCTGGATTCATTGGTCTTGAGACCAATGTGCACGCCACATTTTTCGATTCAGAAGGCCGGCTGTGGATTGGAACGGTGGATGGGGCGGCGCGCATGGATACGTCGCTGCCGACGCCGACGGCTTTCGAGCCGAGCCCGACCATTGTGCGGGTCGAAACTCAGCTGGACGGCTGGCAAATTCTGAATGACCAGGAGATAGAACCAAGCCAACTTGGGGCGCATGTCGAGTACGCGGCAATATCTCTTTTGAGTCCTCGTGGCATGCAATACAGCTACAAGCTGATCGGCGTGGATAGTGCATGGGGGTCACCGACCACCAGCCGCGCCGTCAGCTACCCGCGTATACCGCCAGGTTCCTATGAGTTTGCGGTTCGGGCTCGTTACCCGGGCGGTGACTGGAGCAGCGACGTCGCATCACGTCGGTTTTCCGTACTACCGTTCTTCTGGCAGCAACCATGGTTTGCTTTTCTTATTTTTCTGATCGTCGTTGCCAGCCTCCGTGCATTCTTGGTCTACCGCACACGAAACATTGAGCGGCTCAATGAGATGCTGCGCGCACAGGTCGAGGAGCGCACCCGGTCCATTGAAAAAGCACGACAAAAACTGCTTCTCAGTAATGAGCGATTGTCCAGGGAGGTCGAAGCGCGCGCCGAGATCGAAACGCGCTTCCTCAACGCGTTTGAGAACGCGCCGATCGGAATGGGCCTGCTGGACGCCGAAGGCATATTACTTGACGCCAATCCTGCGATGAAAAATATGTTCTGGCCCGCCCTGGTCAACCGCCAATTCGCGGATGCCATCTGTGAGGACGACCGGGAACAGTTTGTTGAAAACTACGAGAAACTCTCGATTTCGGAATTCGACAGCCTTCATGAAAAGCTGGTTTGCGTCGGGGTCACGGGTGAAGAGCTGCAAGTCCTTATTCACGTATCGGCCGTCTGCTCGGACGCGGGTGAGTTCGTGTACAGCGTTTTGCAAGTACAGGATGTCACCGAATCGATGAAACTCACTTCGCAGCTCGAATACCAGGCGAGCTATGACGAATTGACCGGACTGCTTAATCGACGTGCGTTTGAGAGCCAACTCGAGCGAGCGTGGGAGAGCACCGGCCGTCGCAAGAAAAAAAGTTTCCTCATCTATATGGATCTTGATCAATTCAAGGTCGTGAACGACACGTCGGGCCACACGGCAGGCGATCAATTGCTGCGCGGCGTGAGCGAAATACTTCTTGAGAGCGTTCGCAACGATGACATCGTTGGGCGACTTGGCGGCGACGAATTCGGAATAATTCTTTGGGAATGCCCGACGGACGTCGCTAAACGAATTGCGGAGTCTATTCGGCAGAGCGTCGAAAATTTCCGCTTCCATTGGGATGTCGAAACCTATCGTATCGGCGTGAGTATCGGTGGCGTGCCCGTTGACCCAGACGTCGGCGACATCAGCGAATTACAACAGCTCGCCGATGCGGCTTGCTACGCGGCTAAAGAAGCCGGACGCAATCGTGTTCACATGGTCTCGGGTGAACAGGACTCTGCGCGAGCGCACCAGGGTCAGGTCCGTTGGGTTCAGCGTCTGCGCGAGGCGATGGATAAGAACAGATTTGCCATCTACGCGCAGCCGATCAAAGCGGTCGCCGAAGACAGCGATGAACCCGAGAGCATGGAAATTCTGCTGCGCTTGCGCGACTCGGAGACTCGAAAGCTGATTCCACCCGGCGCTTTTCTGCCCGCCGCGGAGCGCTATGGTCTGAGCGTCGAGCTCGACAAGTGGGTCATTAATAGCCTGTTCGATATGCTGTTTGTCCACCACGCTTTCGATGCCGTGCACCGCAGCTACTGGATTAATCTATCTGGCAGTAGCGTTGGCGACAAGCACTTCGCAGAGTTTCTTAAAGACGCGGTAAAAAAATCACCGCTGCCTCGCGGCACCATCAATTTCGAGATTACCGAGTCGGCAGTAATACGCAACATTACTGAGGCCAGTGAACTAATCGCGAAGCTCCGTGAGATGGGATGTCGGTTCGCCCTCGACGATTTCGGCAGCGGCCCGTCTTCGTATACCTACCTGAAGAAATTGCCAGTCGACTACGTGAAGATCGACGGCATGTTTATTCGCGATTTGATGCTTGACGATACACATCGAATCTTCGTCAAGTCGATCATCGACATCGCACACACGCTGGGCATTAAAGCGATCGCGGAGCTCGTCGAGAACGACGAAATATTGGAGACCGTCAGGGAATTAGGGGCCGATTTCGCGCAGGGTTTTGCGGTTGGGAAACCTTTCGTGCTCGCGCCACGATTCCCACAGAGCGCCGATTTGGAAAAAGAAGGCACCGACATTCACGCACAAGCAGGTTGAGGACAGGACATGACTGCGGCTACGAATTCAACAGAAACATCAGTTCGGTTTGCAAAGACCATTGTGGCGCTGCCACCGCTACCTGCAACTGCGCAGGAAATACTCACTTGCTTCGGTGACGAATTCATCGACGCGAAAAACGTAGCGCGCGTGGTTGAGGGCGATCCGGGTATTTGCGCAAAATTGTTGGGTCTTTCGAACTCTGCCTATTTCGGTCTGGCGGAGCCGGTAAACGATATCGGCGAAGCGATTTCGCGAGTGCTGGGTGTCGATACAGTGCGTTCGCTTGTACTGGCAATGGCAATACAACAGTCCTTCAATAGCAAGGGTTGCCCGGCCTTTGACGTTGAGTGCTTCTGGCAGACCTCGCTCATGACCGCGGAATGTTGCAAGAAACTCGCCTCGCTTGATGCATTGGCCGATGACACCGAGCGTGACCTGGCGTACTCGGCGGGGCTTTGTCACAACCTTGGATTGATGGCCCTTACGCACATCAAGCCCGCCCGCACGGATCGCGTGCTGAAAGCGCACAAGGCGCTGGATCAGCACGGAAGTCTCGCGGAGATGTTCGAGCAGGAATTCGAAACGAACCACAAAATTATGACCGCCGAACTAGGTCGAATATGGTCACTACCGGCGCCAATGGTTGCGGCCTATCAATATCGAGCATTTCCCAAGTCCCACTGTGACGTACGACTTGCTTTCGTTGTCGCGGCCGGCGTAACCGCGGTGTCCAACTCACAACTCGACGAAGACCAACAGCTCAGTCTTGAGCCGTGGTGCGAGTCGCTTGGTATCTCGGCCGACGATGCGCAGGCAATGGCGATCTTAGGTAAGCAGCAAGAAGATCGACTGCTTTCACTTGCCAGCAACATGACGCGTTGAGACCTGAATATATGAACACACCTTCTTCATACAGGGGACTGATCGTTATCGCAGATGATGATGCGGCTCCTCGCAATGGCATGCGGCGAGCACTGGAAGATCAGGGCTTTGTCGTCGCGTGCGTCGAAGACGGTGCGACGGCCTGCGCGGCGTTCCTGGAGCATGGACCGGAAATAGTGATTCTGAATGTTGAATTACCGGGCCAAGACGGCGTTTCGACTTGTACGGAAATTCGTCGCTTGCCACGCGGCGAGAATATTCCGATTTTACTGATTTCGGATTCTGACGATACTGCAGACGTCGAGAATGCATACCGCGCGGGCGCAACAGACTATATAACCAGACCTATCAACTGGAGCTCATTCGAACATCGGCTGCGGTATTTCCTGCGCGTTAGCCAGGATTACCGAAGCATGAGAAAGACGAAGGAGGAACACAACTTATTGCTGAACGCAATACCAGACGCATTTGTTGTTCTGGACATTGAGAACAGAGTGGCCGATTTCATCCCGGGCAAACTCGAGCACCCCTTGCCGCAACCTGCAGACCGCGATGTCTCAGTATTTGATTTCTTACCCAAAAACGTCGCCGAGGTATGGTGCCAGGCAAGGAGTGTCGCCTCGACGAAAGGCGAGCCGACACCCATCGAGTTTTCGCTTGACCGTGACGGCGACGAGATCAGTTACTACGAGGCGCGCTTTGTACCGTTCACTGATCACAGAACGCTGGTCATGGTTGCGGATATCACCGATAGAAAGCTGGCCGAAAAGCGAATCCGCCGACTGGCGTTCTATGACGCTTTAACTGGCTTACCCAATCGGCAGGCGTTCCGACTTCAACTGAATGGAATGATAGATGAGGCAAACGAAGTCGACGACAAGGTTGCTGTCTTCTATATCGATCTTGACAATTTCAAGCGCATCAACGACACGCTCGGTCACACGATCGGCGACGGCGTATTAAACACGATCGCCGAGCGGCTCTCGGGATCGATTCGAAAGCGCGAGCACAATGCGGCAGGCGACGATACACCTACCGGAATTGCGCGCCTCGGCGGTGATGAGTTCGCTTTTGCGATAGGTGGTTTTGAGGATGAAGAGGTACTTTTCGCGATCGCGGAACGCTTGGGTGACCAGCTGAGAAAACCGGTTCCGTACAAAGGTCACGAGTTCGTTGTGACGCCGAGTATCGGCGTATCGGTCTATCCCGATGACGGCGACAATGTCGAAGAGTTACTAATGAACGCAGACGTCGCGATGTACCAGGCAAAGAATGCCGGCAGGGACACGGTCCGATTCTACTCTGGAACAATGAGCGTGCGTTCGCTAGAAGGACTCGCGCTCGAGCACGACCTCCGTAAAGCCGTTGAGAACGAAGAGCTTGAGCTACATTATCAACCCAAGCTTGAACTTGGCACCGGCCGACTCGTTGGCGCGGAGGCGCTGGTGCGCTGGAAAGACACTGACGGGAATTACGTCTCACCGGCGAGTTTCATTCCGATGGCGGAGGAGTCGGGGCTCATTGTTCCCCTGGGCGATTTGGTATTGCGGATGGCCTGCAAGCAGGCGCGTGACTGGCAGCAAAAATATGCTGACGCGCCACGCATAGCCGTGAACATTTCCAGCCAACAGTTTTACCAGAGTGACTTACAGCAGACGATTATGAAAGCGCTTTTTGAGGCGGGCACCAAGCCGAGTCTGCTACAGCTTGAGCTGACTGAGAGCATTCTTATGCGGGATGTCGAGAAGACTATCGGCACGCTGGAATACCTGAAGAACACGGGTATTACACTGGCGATCGACGATTTCGGCACCGGCTACTCATCGCTCGCGTATCTTACTCGCTTCCCGATTGATGCGTTAAAGATCGACCGTTCGTTCGTCATGGACGTAGAGTCGAGTAACGATGGTGCGACTATTTGTGCGGCCATCATAGCCATGGCTCGTCAGCTCGGATTGACGGTGATCGCCGAAGGCGTGGAGACGGTCGAGCAGGTTGACTTCCTGCGCTCCCAGGATTGCGATCAAATCCAGGGCTATTTGTTCAGTAGGCCGATTGACGCGGTCGAATACGAAGAAAGGTTTCTGGCGACGAATGCAGGCAAGTTAGCATTCGAGAACATAAGCTAGAAACACATGTTACTGGTAACCACGTGCCTGCAATCTGAAGAGGTGTGCATATTGGCCGTCTGCGGCCAACAGGCTTTCGTGGTTTCCTCTCTCGAGAATTTCACCCTCGTGAATGACGATAATCTGAGCGGCGGCGCGCACCGTGGAGAAGCGATGCGATATGAGGATCGTCATTTTGTTACCGCTCGCCGTACGAAAGTGATCGAACACGGCCGCTTCCGAGGATGCGTCCATTGCCGCAGTCGGTTCATCCAATACCAGAATGTCGGCTTCGCTACGCATGAAAGCGCGCGAAAGGGCTATCTTCTGCCACTGTCCGCCAGATAGCTCTCGGCCGCCCTTGAACCAGCGTCCGAGCTGCGTCTCATAGCCTTCGGGCATATTGTTGATGAACGGTGCCGCCATGCCGGTCTCAGCGGCCTCCTGCCACCGTTCGGCGTCATCGATGTGACGTACGTCGCCCGCACCGATATTCTCGCCGACTGAAAACTGGTAGCGGCCGAAGTCTTGGAATATAACGCCGATCCGTTGACGCAGCGCCTCGACATCCCATTCCTGCAGGTCGCGACCGTCCAACAGAATGCGCCCTGCAGTCGGGTCGTACAAACGTGTCAGCAATTTAATCAGTGTGGTCTTGCCGGATCCGTTTTCGCCGACCAGCGCGAGACTCTGGCCGGGACGCACTTGCAGGCTGATATTGTGCAGCGCTTCCTGCGCGGCGCCCGGATAACTGAATGACACTTTCTGGAATTCCAGGCCCCGATCCGGATCGGGACCATGAACAGCGGCGCCGCGCCGTGCCGGCACAGGCTGCTCAAGATATTCGTACAAGTTGGATAAGTACAAATTGTCTTCGTACATGCCGCTAATCGACGTCAGAATTGCGGCGACGGCTGACTGCCCCTGTCGAAACAGCACAAGGTACATCGTCATTGCTCCAAGCGTGATCGCACCGCTTATGGTTGTGATCACTATCCACGCGTAGGCACCATAAAGTGCCGCCGTCGACAGCAAACCCAACACAAAGCCCCAGCCGTCGCGCCGCAACGTCAACTTGCGGTCTTCAACGAACAGTTTGCTAAAGATGTCTCGATAACGTTGCAGCAGTCGTGGCCCGAGCTGAAACAACTTGACCTCCTTGACACCGTCTTCGCGGGCAATAACGGTTTCCAGGTACATTTGCATGCGCGTGTCGGGCGAGCGCCATCGAAACAAACGAAAAGCATCGCCCGAGAACTTTGCTTCGGCAAAGAATGAAGGGAGACCGGCGCCAATCAGTATTGCGACGGCCCAGGGTGAAAACGCGAATAGCAGCACTGCGTAGCTGGTAAGGGAAATGGCATTTTGCACGAGACCGAAAGTACGGTTGACGAGACTTAGCGGTCGACTGGACGCCTCTCGTCGTGCTTGCGTCAATTTATCGTAGAACTCGGAGTCCTCGAAATGCGTGAGCTCCAGGGTCATGGCCTTTTCCAGGATCATGACATTTACGCGCTGGCCGAGCAGGGCACGTAGCAAGGACTGGCTCGCCGAAATACCGCGTTGCGCGGCAGCGACGGCGATGACGACGAGTGCTTCCAGAAAGACAAGATACAAGACGCGACGCGTGTCGGGGTCAGTGGCGAGGGTAGCGTCGACTACGCCGTCGACGATCAACTGGCCGATGTATGCGATCGCGGCTGGCAACACACCCGCGATCAAGGTCAGCAATGCTAACGTAACCGTGAGTGGTCGGCTCGTCGTCCATACTAGCTCCAGCGCTCGTCGGCTATAGCCAAATACGCCAAGGCTTCGACGTAGAAGGCCGACGGGCTTAGTGGGATCATCAGGCATGTTCAACTAGAATACTTCAAAACAGAGGATCGTATATTGAGCGCGCATCAGGGGTATTACTGATGCCGTTTCGTGATGCCATCCCTATGATCGGTATCAGATTATGGCTAGCAATGACCTGACACAGCGTGCGGACCTGACGCGCCACGGCCGCGGGACGGGCGCATTGCGTACGCGACGTCCGGATTACGTCGATTTTCTTCCACCGTGTAATGACGCCTGTCCGGCAGGTGAGAACATCCAGGCGTGGCTGGCACTATCCCAGGCCGGCGACTATGAAGCGGCATGGCGCGAACTGGTGAAAAACAATCCGCTGCCATCGATTCATGGTCGAGTCTGTTATCACCCCTGCGAAGACGTCTGCAATCGAGCATTTACTGACAGCCCGGTCAGCATCCATGCCGTCGAACGGTTTCTTGGCGACATGGCTCTGCAGGAAGAGTGGCAGTTCGAAAAGCCCGCAACCAGTAGCGGCAAGAAAATTCTGATTGTCGGAGCGGGTCCGAGCGGCTTGTCGGCTGCCTACCAGCTGGTTCGCATGGGCCACGCGGTTGAAATACGTGAAGCAGGGCCGCTCGCGGGCGGCATGATTCACTTTGGCATACCGGCGTATCGCATGCCGCGCGATGAACTCAAGGCAGAAATTCAGCGTATCGAGAATCTCGGTGTGAAAATCACACTGAATCATCGTGTTGATGATGTGCTCTCGGAAAAGGAGGTGGGCGGATTTGATGCTGTATTCGTCGCCGTGGGCGCACACATCAGCAAGAAAATTGAGATTCCGAACCGTGATGCCGGCAAGATTCTCGACGCGGTCAGTTTTCTGAGCCAGGCCAACGAAGGTGCCCCTCCCAAACTTGGACGCCGTGTCGCGATCTATGGCGGTGGCAATACGGCCATGGACGCGGCTCGCACGGCAAAGCGGCTGGGCGCGACCGAGACAATGATTATTTATCGGCGCGATCGCAGCAGCATGCCAGCGCACGACTTCGAGGCGGACGAGGCAATCGAAGAAGGTGTCAAGATCAACTGGTTACGGACGATCAAAGAGATCGACAAGTCGACCTTCAAAGTCGAAGTCATGGAGCTCGACGAAAACGGGCGTCCGCAACCGACAGGCGAGTTCGAGGAACTGGAAGCCGACTCTCTGATTCTCGCGGTCGGTCAGGACACCGATACGGCGTTTCTCGAGTCGGTACCCGGAATCGAGTTTGAATGGGACCACACGGTCGTCGTCGACGAGAACATGATGACGGGCCACGCTGGAATTTTTGCGGGCGGCGACATGGTGCCGAGCGAACGCTCTGTCACGATTGCGGTCGGGCATGGCAAACATGCGGCTCGTCATATTGACGCTTACCTGGGAGATTCGGAGTACCGTCGTTCGCCGCGGAACGCCTTAATCGGCCACGAACGCCTGCAACTTTGGTATCGCACATCGGCCCCGCAAGTCGAGCAGGATCGGTTGGCGGTAGATCGCCGCGGCAAAGGCTTCGAGGAAATTTTACAGAACCTGTCGGAATCCGAAGCTTTGTTCGAGGCGAAGCGATGCCTGTCCTGTGGCAACTGTTTCGAGTGCGATGGGTGTTACGGCGCGTGTCCACAGGATGCGATTATCAAATTAGGTCCGGGTAAGCGCTACAAGTTCGACTTCGACAAATGTACGGGTTGCGCGGTGTGTTACGAGCAATGCCCGTGCCATGCCATCGAGATGATCGATGAGCCGAATGCCGAAGGAGTATCGGCATGACCGAGAAGCGTGCCCTCGAGGGGAACGAGGCGGTCGCGCGGGTCGCCTATTCAGTCAGCGAAATTTGCTCCATCTACCCGATTACGCCGTCGTCGCCGATGGCAGAGCAGGCCGACGTCTGGTCCGCTGGCGGCGTAGAGAACATCTGGGGGCAGGTACCCGACATCATCGAGATGCAGAGCGAGGGAGGTGCCGCGGGCACGGCCCATGGTGCGTTGCAAACCGGGGCGCTGACGACGACCTTCACCGCGTCGCAAGGCCTCATGCTGATGTTGCCAAACATGTACAAGATTGCCGGTGAACTGACATCCGCTGTATTCCACGTGGCCTCTCGCTCTCTGGCCGCGCAGGCCCTGTCCATTTTCGGTGATCACCAGGACGTGATGGCGGCGCGTACAACAGGATTCGGCTTGTTGTCAGCCTCATCGGTGCAAGCCGCACAGGACCTTGCACTTATCAGCCACGTGGCCACACTCGAGGCACGGGTGCCGTTTATACATTTCTTTGACGGTTTCAGGACATCGCACGAGGTCAGCAAGATCGACCTCGTCAGCGTCAAAGAAATACGCGCGATGATGAATGACGATCTGGTCTACGAGCATCGTAGCCGCGCACTCAACCCGGACAATCCATTTATCCGCGGCACAGCACAGAATCCGGACGTCTATTTTCAGGGGCGCGAGAGTGTCAACACGTTCTACAACAAGACGCCAGGCATCGTGCAGAAGACAATGGATCGCTTCGCTGAAGTTACGGGCCGCCGCTACAAACTATTCGACTACTACGGCGATCCGCAAGCCGAGCGTGTCATCGTTCTGATGGGATCCGGTGCCGACACCGTCATGCAGACTATCGATGCTTTACCTGAGAAAGGCATCGGCATGATTAATGTGCGTCTGTACCGGCCACTCTCGAACGAAAATCTGCTGGCCGCGATTCCCGAGTCGGCCAGGACAATCGCTGTGCTGGATCGCACCAAGGAGATAGGCGCGAGTGGCGAACCCCTGTATCAGGACGTTGTTACTGCGCTTGCAGAAGCGGTTAGCGAAGGGCTACGGCGGTCCATGCCGAGAGTCATAGGCGGGCGCTACGGCCTGTCATCCAAAGAATTCACGCCGGCCATGGTCAGGGCGGTTTTTGACGAACTGGCGAAGGAAAATCCGAAAAATCACTTCACGATCGGCATCAACGACGACGTTACGCATACGAGCCTTGAATACGATGCGTCTTTCCAGATCGAAGACGACAACGTAACACGCGCTTTGTTTTTTGGCTTGGGTTCCGATGGCACGGTCGGTGCAAATAAGAACAGTATCAAGATCATCGGCGAAAATACGGATCTCTTCTGTCAGGGTTATTTCGTCTACGACTCGAAGAAATCCGGATCGCGCACTGTCTCGCACCTGCGTTTTGGGCCCGAGCCAATTCATGCGCCGTACCTCATCCAGTCGGCCAACTTCATCGCCTGCCATAAGTTCGACCAGGTTAACAAGATCGAGATTCTGAAGGATGCGGCCGACGGCTCGGTGTTCCTCCTGGATAGCCCGTACGCAGCTGACAAAGTATGGGATCACTTGCCGGAACCCGTGCAAAGAATAATCATTGACCGCGAAATCAGTTGCCACGTCATCGACGCGACGCGCGTCGCGCGCGATGCGGGGATGGGAAAACGCATCAATACGATCATGCAGGCTTGTTTCTTCGCGCTGTCCGGTGTGCTGCCACGGGATGAGGCAATTCAGCAGATTAAGAATTCGATTGAAAAAAGCTACAAGTCAAAAGGTCAGAGCGTCGTTGAAAAGAATTTTGCTGCGGTCGATGCTGCGCTGGACCACCTGCACGAGGTCAAAGTGCCGAGCAAGACGAGCAGCACGCGGCCATTGGACAATGTCGTGCCTGGAAATGCCCCACAATTTGTCCGGGAAGTCACTGCACAGATGATGCGCGGGCACGGCGACGATTTGCCCGTGAGCATGTTGCCCGTTGATGGCACCTACCCTAGTGCCACGACGCAATTTGAAAAAAGTAACGTATCGGACCGTGTACCCAAATGGGAGCCGGACCTGTGTATTCAGTGTGGCAACTGCTCATTCGTGTGCCCGCACAGCGTCATTCGTGCCAAGTTCTATCACGAGAGCTCGCTCGAAGACGCGCCCGCAGGCTTCCCGTCGGCGCCGATTAGCGCTCGCGGTTTCCCGGAAACACGGTACTCGCTACAGGTATATCTCGAGGACTGCACCGGCTGCACGCTTTGCGTCGATGCCTGTCCCGTGAAGAGCCCGGACGATCCCGATGTT
>Ga0255052_10000406_pt1 | contig 35243 bp, 32 predicted proteins | sample JV7_2_21_MG_FD_188632 | JGI IMG/M metagenome (GOLD analysis project Ga0255052, IMG submission 188632) | Seawater microbial communities from Jervis Inlet, British Columbia, Canada - JV7_2_21 | ecosystem: Environmental > Aquatic > Marine > Inlet | place: Canada: British Columbia | collected...
CTGCTGATCAGCCTGTTTCTTTTACGCCAGCTTGGCCAGGGGCTAATGTTCATCGTCAGCTCTACCACGATGGTACGCTATCTCGATGAACACAAGGGTAAAGCGTCGGCGCTCGCCAGCATGGGCTACGCGGTGGCCGAAGCGATCATGCCGAGCATGCTGGTTGCCCTGCTACTGTGGGTGGGCTGGCGCCAGAGCTGGCAGGTTGCGGGAATTCTACTGGTGGTTTTCATGTTGCCGGCAATACTATTTCTATTGCGCAGCCATGAACAACGCCATCGAGATTACCTGACGCAGATATCGCAGCAGAACGATAACAGGGTTCGCGTTTTCCGTCGCCGTCAGTGGACGCGGCCAGAGGTGATTCGCGACAGGTACTTTTATTTATTTGCACCAGGCCTGATGTCACAGCCGCTCATGTTTACCGGCTTCATTTTCCACCAGGTACACCTGGTGGAGTCCAAGGGCTGGCCCTTAATTGGCTGGGCCGCGCTGTTTTCCGTCTACGCTATGGTCTCGGTCGGCACCAAGCTCGTGACCGGGTTGCTGATCGACCGCTACGGTGCGATCCGCATGATCCCGCTGGTGGCGCTGCCGATGGGTATCGGCCTGATCGTATTGGCGTACTCGAGCAGCCTGGTTGGAGGCGGGATATTCCTGGTATTGACCGGGATCACGGTCGGGTTTCAATCAACCGCGACCGCACCATTCTGGTCAGAAATGTATGGTAATCAGCACCTGGGCTCGATTAAATCGCTCGGCGCCGCGGCCATGGTTTTTTGCACCGCACTATCCCCGATCGTGATGGGTTGGCAGATCGATATCGGCACCGGCATGGATACGCTCGCAATAGCAGCTGCGATCTACATATTTCTAACTTCGGGGCTCGCTTATTACGCCTATCGGAATAGACTAACTAAAGTTTAGACGCCGGCGGTTTTATCGGCCTGCCCGGCAACATTTTGTTGATACCTACCGCTTGTCGGTTTTGTCGAACAGCCGCGGCACGAAAAATTACCCGGAATGCTGACGTTTCACGTTGATTTAAAGAAAAATAATCTATAATAATCAGTAATATATATCGATAATTTAAAGCAAATAATACTAATGAACCATGCCGTTCAGGGATTGCCCCTGGCTTTGCCTCATCCTTGACTTCGAAGTTAGCCAGACTATTAGGTAATTCTCACCAACTGAATGATTTCGCCTATGAACCAGATTGGCACGGTACCCTGTTCGCTTGGTTTTCTGCCTCACTCAAACGCAAGTAATTCTCGGTTTGAATGTCGCATCGGTTTGACCAAGATATTATTGTTGCTGATATTCGTTATGACTCTTGCTTCGTGCGCCGACGATAATGGCGCCTCGGACGACATTACATTTAACGCGACAAGTTCAATAGCTCCGACCGTAACGACACCGGCCAATATCACGGTAGCTGCAACTAATTCGAGCGGCACGGCAGCAACCAACCCGGCAATTACAAGTTTTCTCAACGCTGCAAGCGCCTTCGACACAGTCGATGGCGCAATCGCAACGCTTATTAATGATGCCCCCGGGGTCTTCCCGCTCGGTACGACCACGGTGACCTTCAGCGCTACCGACAGCGATGGCAATACCGGCACCGCGCAGGCAACGGTGACTGTGGCGGATCAGACTGCGCCGTTAATCACGCTGCTGGGAGCGGCTTCGATTACGCTCAACGTCGGGGATCCGTTCACCGATCCGGGCGCGATCGCGAGCGACAATGTCGACGGCGCACTGACGCCGGCGATCGTTACCGGCGGTAGCGTCAATACCGGGTCGGTAGGGCTTTACACCCTGACATACGATGTCAGTGACAGCGCCGTTAATGCGGCGGTTCAGGTGATCCGTAACGTGTCGGTACAGGATGCCGGGGCACCGGTTGTGACGCCGCCGGCCCCTATTACGGTTGCTGCGGTTGATGCAACCGGCACCGCGGCAAGCGATGCGACGATCTCGGCCTTCCTCGCTGGCGCCAGCGCCTTTGATACGGTGGACGGTGTGATAGCAACCATCAACAACGATGCGCCGCTACAGTTTTCGCTAGGTCTTACCACGGTTACCTTTAGCGCGACCGACAGTTCTAGCAATACCGGACAGGCACAGGCGACGGTTAACGTGACCGATCAGACTGCCCCGACGGTGACAGCACCGGCAGACATCACCGTGGCGGCGACCGGCCCGAGCGGCATCGCGGTGACAGACCCGGCAATCGTCGCTTTCCTCGGCGGCGCCATCGCGATCGATAACGTCGATGGCGCGATTGTGACCATTGGCAACAATGCCCCGACGCCACTGCTCCTGGTGGGTGATACCACGGTGACCTTCAGTGCGACTGACGTCGCGGGTAATACCGGTACCGCGCAGGCGACTGTCACGGTGACCGCTCCGGTCGTTTCGTTGCAAATGATCGCCTTTTCGCGTGACGTGAGTGGCCAGCTGGACCTGTTTGCCATCGCCGAAGACGGCAGCGGCGGCGTGGTGACGCTAGCCAACGACCCTGGTGACGAGGTGTTTGGAGGCTCGACCAGCGACAACCGGGTTATTTATGTCCGTGATACTGGCGGAGGGCTAAATGATATCTTCAGCATCAATGACGATGGTAGCGGTCTCCCTGTAACGCTTACCACGGACGCGAGGGACGAGTTACCTGTGGCCGTGACCGCCGCCAACGAAGTTATTTTTATGCGGACTACTGTTACTCCTGCGGATTCTGATCTCCTCAGCCGCAATGCTGACGGCAGCGGCGGCGAAGTATCGCTCGCGGTCACCGCTGACACTGAGCTCTTCGGGGGGCTGACCTCCGACGGACGGGTTGTATACGACAGCACTGCAGGATTAACCGATTCCGATGTATACAGCATTTTTGCGGATGGTTCCGGCGGTATGACACTCGCCGCCACCCCGGAGTTTGAGGCGGGTGGGGGCATTGCGGCCGGCAATGTCGTGGTATTCGCCCGCACCGAGAGTGGTTTTGGTGGTCCGAGCGATATTTTTACGATCGATGCCGATGGATTGAGCGCCGCGTCACCGCTCGTTGACACCGCTGCTGTCGACGAGCTACCCGTCGGTGTCACCGCCAGTGGTCTCGTGATATTTATGCGAACCACGGGTACTGTGTTCAACCTGTTGAGTATCGGCGCCTCCGGGACTCCAACCGAGGCGCAGCTCGCCAACGCCGACCTTGGCGCCTTTGAGCTCATTTCGTATGGCGGTTCCACTGGCGGTCGAGTGATTTACAACATTTGTAACCTTTTCACAGGTAATTACGATGTTTTCAGCAGAAACGCCGACGGTAGCGGTGTCGAGGCCACCCTCGCCGGTGATCCTCTATTAATCGAGGTGTTCGCAGGCGTAAGCAGCGACGGGCTGGTTATTATTGTGCAGGACGACGGCATCACCACCGAGTTGATCAGTATCAACGCAGATGGGACCGGTGCAACTGTGCTTGCCTCGGCCCTGATCCCGGTGCCACCTGGTGAAGTCTTCAAGGGTGTTACCAATAATGGACGGGTGATTTTCGAGCGCACCGTTACCGGTCAAACTGACCTGTTCAGTATTATGGCCGACGGCAGCGCGCCCGAGGTATCCCTGGCTACAGCACCAGGGGCTGATGAGTTTTTTGGCGGAATCTTCTAGACCTCGGTGCTGTCAAATCGGATAAGCCCCTGCATTATCCTCCATCCTTATAGCGAGCGTATGATAGCTGCTCCAGGCCGAGTGAATTTAACGCCTATTCGGGTTAGTTAGCAGGATCTGACAGATTAGTTGAGTGTCCGTACTCCCGATAGCAAATACTCAGGCCTCAGGGATTGAGACCAACATTTGCAAACGCTAATATCAAAATTACAAATGCATCCCTATGTACCCTATTAACTCTATTGATGAGATGTGTGGATAAAATTTTTATATACTGAGCTGCCCTTAAACAACCGGAGAGAACTATGCACACTGTTATAAGAAGTTATTCGGGTTCAGGAGCGTCAGCGCTTTTCGACTTGCTCGAAGCAAGTAAACAAGAGGTGGAAAGCCTGATTCGTGCTGTTACCGGGTTTGTATCCTATTCACTGGTCCGCACTGCCGATGGCGGTGTCTCAGTGACGGTATGCCAGGATAAGGCAGGTACAGACGAGAGCCTGCAACTTGCAAGGGAATGGATACAGGAGCATGGGTCGGATTTGAATGTGAGTCCGCCAACTGTAACGGAAGGATCGAATATCTTGCAGATGAGTTAGTCCAGAATAATAATCAGATAAGTCATTGTTGAAAGCGTCTCCTGCAGTTATCAGGAAAGGGGGGCCTTTTTTATTTCCAACCGCTGCCCAGGGTGTTGGAGAGTCTCCCTTGGGTCGACAGGCTTCCACCACCAAACGTTTCTGAGTCTGCCCTTTTTACCTTGAATGGCGGTGTGCTGAATTTTCTCGAACAGCGCATGGAAAAATCTCAGGCAAATATTTTTTGTATATTCCTGCGCACGATTGCCGATTCTTTTATCACTTCAATACTTTCTTCCGGCGTAATTCCTAACTTTCCCATTGCGGGAACAGAATCGAGCTGCGGCAGGGTATGTTTTCGATCACTCTGCATCATAGCGTAATAATTCGCGACCAGGACCAGGTCGCACAAGTCGACCGGACGCTCCTGGTTGCGCGACCATTCGCCGCACTCCTCTGCGACTAAAATCAAATCGTCGTCAAAGTTCCATTTTCGCAGTAGCAGGCTGGAAATTTCAGGACGCATAACCTGAATAGCATGGTCAATTTCAAGGTGATCCAGCATAAGGTCACGATGATCCAAAAGACGGTCATCAATGACCAATACACCAATACCATGAACCAGGCCTGCCAACATGACCAGGTCAGGTGGAAATGATCCGGTTTTTTTCGCCAGAATCCTGCTGATTGCAGCGACGTTCAGGCTATGATCCCAGAATGAGCTGACGCGCTGCATGTGATCACTGGGCAGACGCTTGACAAGTTTACCAACCGCGTAGGTCATAATCAGGCAATACACCTTCAATATACCCAGGTGCCTGATAGAACGACGAATTTTTTCGGTTGCGCTGAGGTCACTTTTGTTGGCAAAACGGGCCACATTCTTAATTTTTCTCGAGACATCGGGATAGGATGATAGTATCTGCACCATGGAATCCAGGCTGGTAGATTTACCTTTGTAAATCTTCTGGATCCTGGCAGCCACCGAGGGTAATGACGGCAAGCTGATGCTTTTATCCATCAGGTTATGGTACAGATGGTTGACAATGGAGCTGTCTTCTTCGTCGTAATTGGTAAACAGAGAATGCACGCTGATGTCATCTGCGACCGCCTCTGATAACTCGGCGTAATCGACAAGCGTCTGTCGGTCGATTTTCATGTAGTCGACCCGCCCGATGGCTTTGACGTCGTAAATACAGGGTCGTAACTGGGCGATAGGTCTTAATTCGTCAGTTTCACCAACCGTTATTATTTTAGTCTTGTCATCGGGGGCGATCAGGGAGACTCTCCCCTCGATGACATAAAGACTGGTTCGTTCAGTCGATCCCGACCTGATCAGAAACTCCCTGTCTTTGGCAGTGAATACCTTGAGTTGATTAGCAAGCGCAATCAGGTGGTCCTCTGGTAAATCGGTAATCGCCTTGATACGTCGAAGTAGTGAAATATCTGGAATCTGTATTTCAGTCAAATCCGTTAACCTGCTTATTTTTGCCTGATAATATCACGACGCCAGTTGGCATTATCAAGTTAACTTTATAATTCGAGGGTAAATAAAATCTTATCAGTTAAACCCGGGGAGCATGTCTACTGGATCCCCGGTCACAGGCTTCAGCACAGCAAGTTTCAATTTTATCTCGGAAGGCCTTCATGATTCGTGGCGTCAATGGTGATTGGGGCGTACTGAATTCGTGTTCATCGATACGTTTGACCGGTATCAATTCAGCCCCGGTTCCGGTCAGAAAGCACTCATCAGCCTGTTTCAGGTCGCTAACCAGCAAACTGGTTTGCTCGCAGGGAATACCAATCTCCACAGCTACGTCAATAACTACCGCCCGGGTAATACCTGCAAGCAACCCATCGCTCAGCGGCGGTGTTTTTAAATTGCCCGAGGCGATGATAAATATATTGTCGACACTGCCCTCGCTGACATGACCCTCGAGATTGAGCATCAAGGCCTCATCCATGCCAGCCTGGTTGGCTTCGATCCGTGCCAGTATGTTATTTAGATAATTCAGGCTCTTGATTTTCGGATCCAGGCACTGGGCCGGGGGTCGACGGGTGTTCGCAACATGCAGGCTCACGCCCTGACTCGGGTCACTGACATCCATTACGGCAAGTTTATCGGCGATAATAAACATGCCAGGCTGCGCGCACTTACGGGGATCGATACCCAGTGACCCCTGCCCCCTGGTCACTACCAGGCGCAGGTACCCGGAATCTCCCGGGTAATGTTCGATTAGCTCAGCAATCGCCACGCTGATCTGTTCCGGGTTACAGGGCAACTCAAGACCGATCGCCTGTGCTGATTGTTTCAGCCGCTCAAGGTGAGCTTCGAGCATAAATGTTTTGCCGTGGTAGAAACGCAATCCCTCGAAGACCCCATCACCGTAAAGCAGACCGTGGTCAAAGACAGAGATAGACGCTTCATGCGCGGGTATGATCATCTCGTTGATCCAGCAAAGGGCATTTTTATTCATGATATTTTAGGTCAATATAGATGACCTATAAGGATTATACAAAACTGGGTATAATGTCAACAATATTGACATAAATAATTATCATGCAAAAACGCGAACAAGAATTGAACCTGGCACTGGAATCGATGCACTTTGGGTTCCGTGCCATGATATTCAATCCCGATCAACGCCTCGCCAAACTAGGGCTGTCGCGCATCCATCACCGCCTGCTTTATTTCATCGCGCGACAGCCGGATTGCAGCATCAACGAATTGTTACAGAGCATGCGCATTTCAAAACAGTACTTGCACCTGCCATTGAAAAAATTGATTGACCGGGGCTATGTTGTGCAAAAACTGGATAGCGGTGACCGCCGCATCAGGCGTATTCGACTCACGGCAAAGGGAAAGAAACTGGAGCACGAACTAACCGATGTTCAAAGACAGCGCTTCGACGAGATTTTCAAACAGGTGGGGCCCACGGCGGAAAAGCACTGGCGCCAGGTGATGGCGTTGTTGAGCGAACAGATAGAATTCTAATCAATCTCGAGCATGGTGCCGGCTTCGCTAGGCGCGATTGCCACCGTCCAGAACTAGCGGATACCCGGTGATGAATCGCGCTGAATCACTGCAGGCGAACAGCACCAAGTCAGCGACTTCCCGGGCACTGCAAATCCGGTTCAATGGTACTGCTTCTGCAGATTCCCTGAGCCCGATATCAGCCTCCAGGCCGCGGTCGCGAAATTCGCCACGCAGCATCGGGGTATCAACGTCGCCCGGGCAAATCGGCACGATACGGATACCCTCCGGCGCATAGTCAAGCGCCATCGCACGGGTCATCTGCAGCACGGCACCCTTGCTGGCACAGTAAGCAGTGAGATGTTGGCTGCCGGATAGTGCTGCATCCGAGGCAATATTGATAATGGTGCCTTTGCTGGACCTTAAGTGCGGTATCGCAGCCCGACAAACATAAAACACGCCGCTGAGGTTGACCTTCATCGTTTGCTGCCACTGCTCATCGGTAGTTTCTTCAACGGTCGCGTGATAAATAATCCCGGCACTATTGACGACGACATCGAGACCACCGTGAATGCCAACCGCCTCTACCACGATCAGGTTACAGCCCTTACGCTTTGAAATATCGCCAGCAACAAATGCAATGCTGCCGGCAGCGCCTTTGCAACGCTTCATGATAACCGAGGCCCGATCATGATTGCGCCCTGAAATTACAACCCTGGCTCCCGCCTCGACAAAAGCAATTGCGCAGGCCTCGCCAATACCCGAGGTACCGCCGGTAATTAAAACGCGCTGTTGACTGAAATCAAAATGGGCGGAGGCTGCACTCATCAGGATTTAAACCGAGGGCTGCACCGTCCGGGCTCCGGTAATGGCCTTCAACTCCAGAAACTCCATCAGGCCCCATTTACCTTTTTCACGACCGTTCCCCGACTGCTTGTAACCGCCAAAGGGTGTATCACTGGTGCCACCGACATAGTTGATTGCTACCTGCCCCGCACGCAGGCGCCGGGCAACCATCTTGGCGCGTTCTGTCTCGGTTGAGCAAACATAAGCCGCGAGTCCATAATCCGTATCGTTGGCAATTTCCACCGCCTCATTCTCGGTTTCGTAGCCGATGATCGCAAGTACCGGACCAAAAATTTCCTCGCGCGCAATCGTCATGTTGTTATCGACATTGGCAAATACGGTCGGTTTGACATAGTAACCCGTCGGTAAATGCTCGGGTCGCCCGGTGCCGCCGGTTACCAGGGTCGCGCCCTCGTCGATCCCATGCTGAATCAGTCCCTGAATTTTGTCGAACTGGGTTTGATTGACCACCGGACCGATATGGTCACCATGCTTTGTCGGATCATCGACACCGATGCTTTCCGCGGCCTCTCTTGCTGCCTCGATGGCGACACCCATATCCGCGTTCGGCACCAGCATACGGGTTGGCGCATTGCAGGATTGACCACTGTTGTTCATCATGTAATGCACACCATCGGTAACCGCCCTGGCAACATCCATATCCTTCAGAATAACGTTAGCGGACTTGCCCCCCAGCTCCTGGCTGACGCGCTTGACGGTATCGGCTGCTCCCTTGGCAACCGCTATGCCGCCACGGGTTGAACCGGTGAATGACATCATATCGATGCCCGGGTGTTGCGACATCGCCTCCCCCACCACCGGGCCGTAACCGTTCACCAGGTTAAATACACCCGCGGGCACGCCCGCCGCGTGCAATGCCTCGGCAAATATCATCGCATCGAGCGGCGACTCCTCGCTGGGTTTGAGTATCATGGTACAACCCGCTGCCAGGGCTGGAATTACCTTGGCTGCAACCTGGTTCATTGGCCAGTTCCACGGCGTGATCATGCCACAGACACCGATCGGCTCGTAACGCAGGATCATATCGTCTTCAGTGCTCTCGAAAGGGAAATTCAGAAGTGCCTTGATTGCACTTTTTATATGTCCCGCCCCGAGCTTGGCCTGCGACCCCCTGGCCAAATCGACGGGAGCGCCCATTTCATCAGAAATCGCCTGCGCGATATCGTCAAAATAATCTTTATAAACAACGCGGACTTTCTCTAACAGTTCGAGCCGTTGCTGGACGCTCCATTGTGAATAGTCGTTAAAAGCCTTGCGCGCTGCGACCACGGCACGATCGATATCGTCGGGACTGCCGGCGCTGATCTGGATGAAGGCCTTTTCAGTCGCGGGATTGATCACATCGATGGTTGCCGGAATGATCGGGTCTACCCATGCGCCGTCGATATAAAACTTGAGGTGATCCTTCATAAAGCGTTCCTGAATGAACTCGTAAATCTACTGAATACGGAATGTGCCGTGAAGCGCAATTATCTGCAAGGCTTTTTTCATAATAAGGTTAAAATTGAGCTTTACCAGAAAAAAGAAAACCATATCGGCACAGCGTTTTGACACCTATAATCTGCGTTTCCGGGGCCACGCTATCACTGATCAGGTACATGACCGAACATCGACTCTTTCCTTATTTCCTGATCCTTGCGGCCGGCACGATCTGGGGCCTGGTTTTTTCACTGACGTTGATTGCGACCGCTCAGGGTGCTCACCCGCTCGGCCTTTCGGCCTGGCAAGTCGTGTTAACCGCGGCGTTCTTCCTGGTGGTTTGTCTGGTTTCGGGAATTAGGCTTTTCAATTTTGAAAACCTTCGCCATTACGTGGTGCTGGCCCTGATCGGGATCACGATCCCAAACCTGCTTTACTATAATGCCGCCCCCCATCTCTCTGCGGGAATCCTGTCGATCACGATATCGACAGTGCCGTTGTTTACTTATGCCATGATGCTGGCGCTGCGTTTCGAATCTGTTGTCGCAAGACGCCTGTCCGGTATTGTGCTTGGTATGATCGCCATCCTGCTACTGGTGATTCCCGACCAGGGACTGAGCAGCAATGACGCCAGCTTCTGGATTCTGCTGGTTCTTCTCTGCGCTGTGCTCTATTCAGTCGAAAACGTTTACATCAGCAAGGGGATCGCCCCACACACCGATGTGCGCGAACTGTTGTTCAGCTCCAATCTCGTGGCTGCCTTGTTTCAGTTTCCGCTGGCGATTTACCTCGGAGTAGATGAATCCTGGACCTGGCTTGCCAGCGATGCAGGACTTGCGATAGCCGGCATTGCAATTGGCAGCGGAATTGCCTACGCGATGTTCTTTTACTCGATCAAGACCTCGGGCCCGGTATTTGCGAGCCAATGCGCTTACGCGGTGACGATTTCGGGAGTAATCTGGGGTATCATGATATTTTCCGAACAACACAGCATCTGGGTATGGCTATCGGTGATTGTTATGTTGCTCGGGTTGATGCTGGTCAATCCTGACGAAGAAGCAGAGTTCGTCGATATTGGCAAATCCGAAAATGTGGAAAAATCCTTTTAGCAGGGGCATAAAGTGATCATCACCTTTTACGGGGTGCGCGGCTCTACAGCGGCTCCCGGACCACAAACGGCCAAGTATGGCGGTAACACCTCTTGTGTCCACATCGAACTCGATAGTGGTAACGACCTGATCCTGGATGCCGGGACCGGTATTCGCCTGCTCGGAAAAAAGCTCGCAAAAAAATCAACTCCTGCCAATATCCTGCTGTCACACGGCCACTGGGACCACATTCAGGGTTATCCGTTTTTCGAACCGATTTATCAGCCCGAACGCATAATCAACGTTTACGTCCACGTGGAGTCCGGACGCAAGTTGTTAAGCACGTTGTTTCAACAAATGAATGGTACCCATTTTCCGATTAAGGCCGAAGACCTGCCTTCTCAGCACATTCCCAAATTCAAGGGTATCGAGAGCGAACTATACGAACGCGAGGGTATCAAGGTAGTCAAGCAGGCGCTGAACCATCCCGGTGGCGGAGTCGCCTACAAGATAGATGAAAACGGCGTAACCTGCGCCTACGTTACCGACAACGAACTCGATCCACCCTATGCACTCAGCACCAACTACGATGAATGGGTTAATTATCTGCATGGGATCGATGTATTAATTCACGACGCGCAATACACCGAGGACGACATGCCGCACAAGCATGGCTGGGGGCATTCACTGATTTCGCAGGTGCGCCAACTCGCCACCGACGCCGAGGTCGGCACGCTTGTCATGTTTCACCACGACCCGGATCGCAGCGATGCCGAGCTTGATGAAGTCCAGATAGAAAACGAGAAGTATCTCAAGTCTCATCGAGCACCCACGCGCAGCGTCTGTGCCGCGGAAGGCATGCGTATCCATTTAAGCAAGCCAGTGCTTGGCGGTGATACCCTGATTGAGATCGACTGACGAGACAGGTTTAATATCGAACATGAATGACCAGAACCTGCTGGCGAGACGCAAGACCACCCTCGGCCCCACTTATCAAAATTTCTACGATGAACCCCTGCACCTGGTGCGGGGCTCTGGAACTTCGCTTTGGGATGTTAACGGCAGGCAATACGTTGATTGTTATAACAACGTTGTCTCGGTCGGTCACTGCCACCCGCGGGTGGTCGAAGCACTTTGCAAGCAGGCAGCCACGCTCAACACTCACACGCGTTACCTGCACGCGGGCATAATCGAGCTGGGCGAGATGCTGGTCGAAAGGCTACCCGGCGCTATCGACACCTGCATATTTACCTGCACCGGAAGCGAGGCTAACGACCTGGCGACGCAAATCGCTCGTCATGTAACGGGTAACCAGGGCATGGTCGTAACCGAAGCTTCTTATCACGGTGTCTCTGAACTGACGCGACGCCTTTCTACCGACAGTTACCCGCCGCAAGACCGGCCCGACTGGCTGGCGGTGATCGAACCTCCCAATTTGTATCGCGGTCCTTACCATCGCGATGATCCGCAGGCCGGGAAAAAATACCTGGAACTGGCCTGCCAGGAACTCGACAAGCTCGAGCAACGCGGGCATAAGCCGGCCGCAGTGATGATCGACATGGTATGGGATTCCAACGGCCCTCTGGTGGCACCGGATGATTACGTACTCGGACTTTGCGCCGAGGTCCGCAAACGCGGCGGCATTGTTATCGCGGACGAGGTTCAATCAGGATACTGTCGCAGCGGCCAGGACTGGTGGACCTGCAATATTTATGGATTCAAACCCGACATCCTGACCTGCGGCAAACCCATGGGTGCGGGTCATCCGCTGGCACTGATGGCGACCACGCGTGAAATTGCCGACAACTATTCGCGGCGCTACCATTACTTCAATACTTTTGGTGGTAATCCGGTCTCTGCCGCGGTGGGTAAAGCGGTCATCGAGGTGATCGAAGACGAAGGCTTGCTGCAAAATGCGGCAAGCACCGGAACTTACCTGGAATCCGGCCTGCGCGAGCTTGCCAGTAGTCATGCCAGTATCGGCGATATTCAGGGTCGCGGCCTTTTCTGGGGGCTCGATATGGTAACCGATCCTGAGACCCGGGAGCCGATGCCCGAAGCGCAAATGCGTCATCTGGGTAGCCTGATCGTTGAACAGGGCGTGATTACCGGCACCTCGGGACGTTATGGCCAGGTATTGAAATTGCGGCCGCCGTTACCCTTCTCACGGTCTGATGCGGATGTCACGCTGAATGCGATCGATGTTGCATTGACCAGGCTCGAGAGATGACAAAATCGAAAAGCCGCCACCCAGGATTTAGCGGGGCCGGGCTCGAGCGAATCGAACAAATCATGGAAACCTATGTTGCCGAGGGAAAATCGGCGGGCATGCTGACCCTGGTCAGCCGTGACGGCAGCACCGCACAATTGGCCTGTCGCGGCTATGCCGATATTGCGAGCGCTGCACCCATTCGCGAGAACACGATGTTTCGCATTTACTCGATGACCAAACCAATCACCAGCGTCGCCCTGATGACGTTGTTTGAGCAGGGACATTTTCAGCTCGACGATGCCGCCAAACGCTGGATTCCGGCACTCGGAAAGCTCGAGGTTTATCAACAGGGCAGGCTCGATTCCGACATCACGATTCGTCAACTGCTGACCCATACCGCGGGATTCAGCTACGGCTTTGAGCCAGAAAAATATCCGGTCGACAAACTCTACGCCGAAATCTGGCGCCAGCGAATCCAGGACCAGACGCTCGAGCAAATCATACAAACGGTGCTTGAGTTACCGTTGTTTGCACAGCCCGGAACCCTGTGGCGTTACAGTATCGCCACCGATATTTGCGGCTACCTGGTTGAATTGATCAGCGGCATGCCATTTGTCGATTACCTGCAGCAAACTATTTTCGATCCGCTTGGAATGGTCAATACCGCGTTTGAAGTGAGCGCTGACAAGATCGACCGTTTTGCCACCCTGTATGGCTATACCGACGCCGACCCGCTGGCACAGATCGAAACCATCGACCGTTCTCCCTTCATCTCGGCAATATCCGGTGTCCCGGTCAGGCTGCACTCCGGGGGCGCCGGCCTGGTATCGACGGCAAATGACTACTGGCGCTTTGCGCAGATGATGTTGAACCGCGGAGAATTAGAAGGACAGCGCATCATTGCGCCCGAGACGGTATCGTTAATGACCAGCAACCACGTCCCTGAAAAACTGCTGCCGCTCAGCTTCAATGGTGTCGCGCCCGGACCCTTCACTGGCTACGGGTTCGGCCTCGGTTACTGCATCAACATGGACCCGGCGAATACGGGCGCTGCAGGCTCGCGTGGCGATTTTGGTTGGGGAGGCCTCGCCGACACCTACTGCTGGGTTGATCCAGAAAAGTCGCTGGTTGCAATTTTGATGCAGCAATACATCCCTTCGCTGCACCACGCCGGGCGCAAGGATTTTCGTGACAGCGTATACGCGGCATTAACCTGAGCAATTAGAGCGCATCGCGCAGGTAGGTTTCGTCCAGCGCGCGCATGATGTCGTGTCGGCTGATCTGCCCGATCAATTGTCCGTCGCGCAGTACCGGGAAACGACGAAAGCTCGAATGCATAAATTTTTCGGCAGCATCCAGGATGCTGCAGTCGGCGTCGATGTGTTCCACCTCGCGGCTCATGTACTGCTCGACCTGCCCACCCCAGTCCTGGTGATAGGCGGTATTGTAGACAATTGCAAGACAGTCCTTCTGCGACAGGACACCCACCATTTGTCCATCTGAATCGAGCACCGGCCCTCCGGATAAATGACCTTCCAGCAGTACCCGCATCGCGTGAATGATATCGTCATCCGGCGCAAAGCTGACAACCTCGGTTACCATGTATTTTTCGATGCTAGTTGTCATGATCGGGCCCTGCGTATTATGCATTCGTTGCAGTTGCCGCAGCTACCGCAAAGCGGTTTTTGTCTGAGCACGAAACCCAACCCCAATCCGACAACCGCCAGTACGAATAATGGAATTGCAATCAGTATTGTTGTCATAACCCGAATCTCCCGTATTGCTTAACTGCCGAAATCATCATAGTGAATATTCTCCATGGAAACCCCGAGTTCATCGAGCATCGCAAGTACCGACTGCACCATCAACGGCGGACCACAGAGATAATACTCGCAGCTTTCAGGAGCCGGATGTTGTGCCAGGTAGTTATCATAAGCGACCTGGTGAATGAAACCGGTAAAACCTTCCCAGGCATCGCTTTTTTCAGCTTCGGACAGTGCCGGATGCCATTCAAAATTGTCGTGTTCACTTTGCAATTTATCGAATACATCCTCGTAGTACAGTTCTCGAAGCGAGCGCGCACCGTACCAGTAACTGATTTTTCGTTTCGATCGCTGGGTTTCGAGCAAATCGAGAATCTGTGCCCGCAATGGCGCCATACCAGCACCACCGCCAATATAGACGAGTTCTCGCTCAGAGGGCTCTACCGCGAAATTGCCATAGGGGCCACGGAGTGCAACCGGGTCGCCCGGTTTCAACGAAAACAGCCAGCTCGAAACCACGCCGGGTGGGGTCCCGGGATGTCCGGGTGGCGGCAAGGCAAGGCGTATGTTGAGGATAATGATGCCCGATTCAGCGGGATGATTTGCCATCGAGTAGGCACGCGTGACCTCGGCATCAGTGCCGGCGGTCAACTTCCACAGGTTCATCCTGTCCCAGATGTCACGAAATTCGGGTTCGATCTCGAACTCGCTGAAGGCGACCTGGTACGCGGGACTGGTCAGTTCGACAAAACCGCCAGCGCGAAATTCCATCGGTTCGCCGTCGGGTAGTCGCAGTACGATCTCCCGAATCAATGTACTGACATTGCGTACCTTTTCAACCTTGCAATGCCAGGTTTTGACGTCAAAGTAAGCATCATCCACTTCAATTGACATCGGGCCCAGCACCGCCACCTGGCAGGCAAGTCGGGCCCCCTTGCGGGCCTCGCGCTGACTCAGGTGCGCCAGTTCCTGTGGACCCGCCTCACCCCCACCACTAACTACCCGGGCCTTGCACAATCCACAGGTGCCGGCGCCAGCACATGCGCTGGGTATGTGAATTCCCGCTTGCTGGCAAACCGCGAGCAGGCGCTGTCCAATTTGAGCCTTGACTTTCTTTTGAGCATTTATCTCGATTTCGCACTCGCCATGCGGTACCAGTATTCGTCGCGCAGCCAGCACAAACAGCGCCAGCAGCAGAACAATGGCTGAGAAGAACAATACTCCTAGCGTCGCTTCCAGCATCAACCCATCCCTGCAAAGGCCATGAAACCGAGCGACATAATGCCGGCGATGATGAAATTAATCCCGAGGCCCTGCAACCCCTCGGGGATGTCGGCATACTTGAGTCGTTCTCGAATCGCGGCAAAAATCACGATTGCCAGCGCCCAACCGAGTCCGGACCCAAAGCCGAAGACCACGCTTTCGACAAAACTGTAGCTGCGTTCGACCATGAAAAGACTGCCGCCAAGAATCGCGCAGTTGACGGTGATCAATGGCAGGAAAATCCCCATCGCCCGATGCAGTTTGGGTACGTGGAACTCTAGCGTCATTTCGAGCACCTGCACCATCGCCGCGATAACGCCGATAAATGCGATCAGGCGCAGAAACGAAAGATCGACCTCGCCGAGTCCAGCCCAGGATAGCGCCCCAGGAACCAGCAGCCAGGTATAGATTAAATTGTTGACCGGCACCGTGACGGTTTGCACCACCATCATCGCGAGCCCGACGCCGAACGCGGTATCGACGCGCTTGGATACCGCCAGAAAGGTGCACATGCCGAGAAAAAACGAGAGCGCCAGGTTGTCGAGAAAAACCGAACGCAAAAAAAGTTCAAAAAATGCGTTCATTTCGATTCCTGTTCACGAGCGCGCAGCGTAAATTCCGGTTTCTCAACCTGCTGCGGTCGCTTGCGGCGAATAAACCAGATAATACCGCCGATGATAAAAAATGCGCTCGGTGGCAATAACATCAGGTGCAGCGGTTCGAACGAACCACCCTGGCTGGTCGGGAGCAGGATCTGAACATTAAACAGACTGCCTTTGCCAAAAAATTCGCGGATCGCGCCAACAATAACCAGGATCAGGGAATAGCCGAGTCCATTGCCGATTCCATCAAGCGTGCTGGCGACGAAACCGTTGCGCATTGCGAAGCTCTCGGCTCGACCGAGCACAATGCAGTTGGTAATGATCAGGCCAACGAATACGGACAGGCGCTTACTCAGTTCGAAGGCATAGGCCTGAAGCACCTGGTCAACCACGATAACGAGGGTCGCGATGATCGTGATTTGCACGATGATTCGCACCGAGTGTGGAATGTGATTTCGAATCAGGCTCACCGAGCCGCTGCCGAATGCGAGCACGCAAACCACCACTAGGCTCATTAGCAATGCGGTATCGAGTGATGTCGTTACCGCCAGTGCGGAACAGATGCCGAGAATCTGCAGTGTTAACGGATTATCATCGACCAGGGGTCGGGTCAGAATTCGCCAGTTGTTATCCTGCATCACAGTTGCTCCTCACGAAGGCGCTGCAAAAATTTGGCGAATCCAAATTCACCCAGCCAGAAACGCAACATGCCGTCGACACCCTGGGTGGTGCGGGTCGCACCCGAAATACCATCGACCTGGTATTCGGCGTCATCGCTGAAAGCACCACCCGCCTGCAACCTGACCCCGATACGCAGCACCCCGGCGTCGTCGAAGGCACGCAAATCACGCCACTGCGCTTCCCATTCCGGCTCGTCGATCCGAGCTCCAACGCCCGGGGTTTCGCCATGCTGGTAAAACTTGAGCGCACGCACGGTTTGCGTGTCACCATCCATTACCAGCCATGCGCGCAAGGTCGACTGATAGCCACGCCCTGACACCGGCAGAATGACGAGATCTATCTGTTGGTTGGTACCTCGTACCAGGTAAACAGGTGCGTAAAGCGCACGTCGCTTGAGACCGGCGAGATCGAGATCAGCTGGAATCGCAACGCTGGTTCCCGGCCTGACGGCCGCTTTGTCAGCATCAAAGGTAACGGGGTCAAGATTATCGTCGAAGGCTCCACTGGCGAGTACGACGACACGCGCTTCGAGATTTTCGATGGATTGTGTGTGCCCGATATCCGAGAGTGCACCCAGCACCAGTTCGAGCTGGGCAATACGCTCTACCTCGATGTTGGCCTTGTGTATCGGCCGCAACTGGACCGCGACGACCGAAACCAGCAGGCCACAGATAAACGCAACCGTGAGCGCAACCGCAAGCGCCCTGGTGGTACTGTCTTTTGCGATTGCTTCAGACATGGCGGCGTGCCCGCCCGCGAATATTCCACGCGATTACAAGGTGATCGATCAATGGCGCGAGTATCGAGGCAAGTAGCAAGGCTGGAATAACGGCGTCTGGATGCGTGGGATTGGCAACCCGGATAAGCACCACCAGTGCCGCGATCAGGAAGCCCTGAATCCATCTGCCGGGATTAGTGCAAGCCGATGCGACCGGATCACAGGCCAGAAAAACCGCGCCAAAGGCGAAGCTTCCCAGCAGCAAATGCCAGTAAGCCGGCATTGCGCTGGCGCCTGGGCCCGTCCCCAGCAAATTGAATAGCGTCGCAAACACGAACAATCCGATAATTTGCGCAATCAGCAAACGCCAGGCAATCAAGCGCTCTATCAGTAACAGCGCGGCGCCGAGGAGCACGGCAAGAATTGAAGTCGTTCCCATGGTTCCCGGCGTGCTGCCGATGAATGCCGACCAAAGATCGATATCAATGGCACTCAATGCCGCTTCACCACCGCGGTGGTAAACTGCGATCGCATCGCTGCCCGCATAACCGGTGAGCCCGCTCCACAGGGGGTGCTGATCAGCAACGCCTGGAAAACTGACCTGCACGATGGCAATGCCGAGCAAAGCGGGACTCAGAAAGGTTTTGCCATCGCCTCCAAAAATACCCCTGCCGAACAGCATTGCGAAGGACATTCCGAAAACAACATGACCGAATGCGGCGGCACCGGGCAGCAGCAACGTGAACAATAGCGCGACTAGCATAAAACCGGGTTCCATCGGAGATTGCCGTCGTTCGGCAATAATCCGCTCCCAGAAACCACCCACCAGTAGAGCCAGTGCCAGAATCGGCACCAGGTGGGCGAAACCTGCCGCAAGCATGTCGAACAATCCGAGACTCTCGTGGCTCGCACCGAGGCCGCGGGCAAGCCGGCTGCGAAAATCATCGGTCGATAACGCGCTATTCTGGGCTACTGCCACCAGGTACTGGTAACCGGTATTTACCAGTGCCGCGATGCTGACCGGGAGCAATGCAAGCAGCTGCAACTGCAGTATCCGCTGGCGCCCATTACCTGAATTTGGGAGCAGGAAATTCATCAGCGAGCACCCTCGAGTTGATCGAGTACGTCGCGTAGTAAAATTGCATAGTCACTGTGGGAGACGCAGGCGCGACTGAGCGGCATCACATCCTCCTCCACCAGTTCCAGCGCACCGAGTTCGCGGGCGCGCTCGGCATCACCCAACTGCAGGGCACGCATAAACGGCACTGGAAAAATACCGGGCAAGATTAATTTCTCCAGGGTCTCGCTGGGAATCACGGCGTTGTTAGTCGATGCAGTAGTACCGGCTAAATCACTGGCCGATGCGCCGAGCACAGTAACCTGGCGCTGGCCAGCAGCGAGATAAGCCGAACCTGTCGCTAGCTGACGACCATAAATGGATGATCCCGCAAGAATGCGCGAGGGGCCGTCGTCGACTTCGTTCGCCAGCAGTTCGCCGATCGCCGAGCCCGGGTAAACCGCAAGACTGCGTGAATTTCTGACCGCGTTGCCGCCAAGCGAAATAACCCGCTGCAACCACGGCTTACCATGAAGTAACAGGTGCCCCAGCGCGATCACGTCCTGGTAGCCGATATGCCAGACCTCACCGCCACCAAGGCCGATCGGACACAACGTATTAATATGTACCCCGGGTAAACTGACCGAGTATCCGCCATTGAAAGTTACGCAGCGAATCCTGCTGGAATCTTCAAATACGAGTGCGTGATCCGGCGCATGACAAACATAAAGCGGTGCATCGCTGATGCCTGTCAGCGCGTTTACCGCAGCGCGAAACTCCTGCAGGTAAGTATCGATTATGGTGCGTGTATCCGGGGCGAGTGGTTCAGCATCGAGCGCGGTTACAAAAACCGCCGCCGGCTTTCCGTCGGGGTCAGGAATATTACCAAATGGGCGTGTCCGCAAGCTGCTCCAGGCACCCGACTCCAACATGAAATTGCGAATTGAGACGCTGTCGTTGCTGGCGGGAGGTTGGAATTCTGCGACTGCCAGGGAATCATCGACATCGATCTGTAGCGAAATCAGCTTACGCCGCGCGCCGCGCTCAATCCGGCTAATCCTGCCGGATACCGGTGCACTGAACCTGATTTCAGGCCGGCGCAGATCGCGCATCACCGCAGCGCCGGATTTAACCTCGTCGCCCAGTTCGCAAAGTAGTTCGAAATTGACACCACGGTAATCGGGCCCCAACAATGCGGCACGCGATACATACTTGGTTTCAAGACCGGGAGATACCGACATGAAGCTTTCCATGAAACAGACACATTGAAGCAAATTCTAGCGATCAGGTAACTGTTTTTACTGATCTAGATCAGTTGCCAAGCTTATCCAGTAAATGTCTTAGGGCTCGAATATGCTCGGGCCCGGTACCACAACAGCCACCGACGACCTGTACCCCGTAGTTCTGGATCCAGCCTGCAATTTCGTTGGCATAATCATCCGGTGAGCTGATTTCTTCGTAGTGCCAGTCAGGCAGAATCAACTTGCCGGTTTCGGCATAAGCCATCAAGGGACCGGACCAGTGTTGCTTGAGCACTTCGAGCGCCGGAACAATATCTTCCACCCTGGTGTGCATGATCCCCGCCACCTGTCCTCCGAGCGGTTTCAGGGCCTCAACCATTTCGCCGAAATCGTGGGCAGAGGTGGTGTCGTCGGTGTTCTTCCAGCGCAGACTGCGTACGTCAACGCCGTTGTCTGCCATCATTGCGCTAAACCCGATAAACACGGGCAATCCGGTTGACACCGCGGCCTTGATGACGATGCCCGCGTTTTCGATATCGCGCATCATTTCGGCAATGATTAAATCGACGCCGGCCTGGGCAAGCCCATCCGCGAGCTCCTGGTAGCTGGATTCGACCTGGCCATCAATCGCCACTTCCCGATGACTCGTCAACGGCGGCATACTCGACATCGAACCGGCGATATACACATCTTCCTGCGCCACGTTGTCCCGAGCCTGTTGCGCCAGCTGCACCGACTTTAAATTCAGCAACTTCGATTCGTGCCCCAGGTTGATACATTCCAACACGTGCCGTGCGGTAGAATAAGTATTCGCGGTAATAATTTGAGCGCCAGCCTGGATATAATCTTCGTGTACCTGGCACACTTCATCCGGGTTTGTCTTCGTGGTCAGCCCGCTCCAGACATTTTTATCCAGTGCCACCCCGCGCCTGCGAATCTCGGTGCTCACCCCTCCATCGAGTAGCAGAATTTCTTTATTATTCAGACGCTCGGTTAGACTGCTCATGATTACATCGGTATGGGACAATAGGTTGGCGAAAGTGTACCAGAGATGCTCCGACAACCGCTCGACAAATTACCGTTTATTGGGATACCTTTGCATTGCAGATGACCTATCTTTATCTTATGACGCCCGATTTTCACTTCAAGTATACGGTTTGCATTCTAACCCTGACCTTCATTCTGCTGCAGGGCTGTGCGAGTTCAGGTCCACAACTTGATCTTCCGCCGACCGTTGAAAAGCAACGCATCCAGGATTTAAATCACGCGATCCTGAACCTGGGTGATGATATCGATGCGAGCGAAGCGCAGCGTTTGGCGAGTATTTCGATCAAGTATAGCCATGAGCTGGCGCGGCAATATGAAATCTCGAGCTCACCCATAATGCATAATTTGCTGGTAAATCTCGGATTAAAACCGCGTGGTCTTTGCGTCGACTGGACCACGGATTTGCTCGCTCGTCTGAAACAGGAGCGTTTTTACAGCCTCGATCTTCATTGGGCCATCGCAAATTACGAAACCACTTTTAGTCTCGAACATAGCACGGTTGTTGTCAGCGCCCGTGGAGATTCGATCAATCAGGGACTGGTGTTGGATCCCTGGCGTTATTCCGGAGAGTTATTCTGGGCACCGACGCTCGAAGATAGTGGTTACGTCTGGAAGCCTCAGGCTGAAATACATGCGATGAAACGAGAGCGCAGGGAAACCAGAGAGAATCGCCTTTTTATCCGCTAACAAGTCTTGCCAGCACGAAATAACCTCGTTGGAGTCGAGCAAATGACAACCAGGATCGGACTGATCAGCGACGTCCATTCCAGCCCCGGACCACTTGCGCAGGCGCTGGAAATATTCCGCGAAGAGCAGGTTGATGAGATTATCTGTGCCGGCGATATCGCCGGTTATTACGATACCCTTTTGCCAACGATCGAACTGCTGGCTGAGTCAAACTGCAAAGCTATTGTCGGCAACCACGATCAATCCTACCTGGAAAAAGCACGCCCGGAAGACGATCCATCGATTCGCGCCTACCTGCAGAACCTGCCCCAGTTCCTGGACCTCGAAATTGAACAGAAGCGATTATTTGTGGTTCATGCCAATCCTCCCTGCGAGCAGCACGGCGGAATTAAACTGCTCGACCAGCAGGGCGCGATTAAAGACGATAGAAAAAACGAGTGGACCCTGGCCCTGTCCGAGTTTGATTACGATGTGTTGATTGTCGGCCATACCCACCAGGTCTACGCCGAACAGCTCGGGAGAGTTCTGGTTATCAACCCGGGCAGCTCGGTCTTCAACCACAGTTGCATGATCTTGTCGTTGCCCGATATGAGCCTGGAAACTTTCACACTGGGGAAACGGGAAATCGTCAAATGCTGGAACTTCAGTATGTTATATAGTTAGGGCATGGATACTTCGACGGCCATCTTGCATGTAGCTACCATCCTGATAGCTGCGCGTATCATAGGTGAAGTCGCCGCTCGTTTGGGGATTCCTTCCGTGATCGGGGAAATTGTTGCCGGGGTTATCCTGGGACCATCGATGATTGGTTTGATCGAGGCCGAGGGATTGATCTGGGTGCTGGCCGAAATCGGCATCATCCTGCTGCTGTTCCAGATCGGACTCGAAACCGACCTCAGCAAGCTCGTCAAATCCGGTGCTAAATCCGTTATCGTTGCAGTCACCGGGTTCATAGTGCCATTCGTGACCTGTTTCGCCCTCAGCCATTACTGGTTCGAGCTGGACCAGATTGTATCACTGTTGATCGCGGGTACCATGACCGCCACCAGCATCGGTATCACGATGCGAACCCTGTCCGACCTCGGTCGGGGCCAGAGCCGCGAAGGCCGCATCATTCTAGGGGCCGCGGTACTTGACGACATCATGGGCGTATTGCTGCTGGCGATCCTGTTCAATTTTATCACCAGCGGGTCCGTCGATATCGCCGGCGCCGCGAGAATCCTTTTGTTCATGGTCGTCTTCTTTCTAATCGCACCGGCGATGGCAAAATCGATCAGCTATATCATTCATCGCTGGGAAAAGGTTAGCGAGATTCCGGGCATGATACCAACGACCGTAGTATCGCTGGTGCTATTCCTGGCCTGGGTATCACATGCCGTCGGTATCCCTGAATTGCTGGGAGGATTTGCTACCGGGCTTGCGCTATCAAGGCGGTTTTTTCTCCCATTTGGGGTCGCCCTTAAGGCCGATGCCAAGTTTTCGAAGCGCGTTAACAAGCAGATGCAACCGATAGTTCAGTTATTCACGCCGATATTCTTTGCCGCGGTCGGACTATCGCTGGATTTGAGCGCATTGGACTGGAGTTCGCTTTTTTTCTGGATATTTTCACTATCGCTTGCAGCTGTGGCGATCCTGTCGAAGATTTTCGCAGGGCTACTGATTCGAGAAAAGCTGGCACATCGCGTTGTCGTCGGCATGGCTATGGTACCGCGGGGAGAAGTCGGCCTCGTATTTGCCGAGATTGGCCGCCACACCGGTTTGTTCAATACGGAAATCTACACCACCGTGGTCATTGTCATCGCTTACACCACTCTATTTACGCCCTTTTGGCTGCGTCTGTTTTATAAGCACTATGGCCACCTGGTCGACGACGGACCAACTCGCGAGCAGGAATTAGTAAAGCCAGCTGAATCGCCCTAAAACCTGATCAGACTGATCCCTTCTTAAGGGAGGTTAAGACCAGGCAAAGATGTCAGCGAAAAGATAATATCATCAAACTGATACACTCAACGGCCGTTTTGCCAACTGTACTTTTTGATTCAATCGATCCGAGACCCATGCGACAATGGAGGCTGAAAACCGAAGGCGGTTCCAACATCCAGGATTAATAGCTCAACATATGACCCGGCCGTATCGCCCCTCCCTTGCATCCACAGATGATCTGACACAGGCTACGGATATAGACTTGAATGCGGCGCTGGCGCCACTAATAGAGCAGCGTCACCTTGCACCGATCATTCGCCCTTCGACAGTCGCTGATGTCACGGCGCTGATCGACGAATCTTTTCCTCAGGGCGGCGATTCTCTCGAACAGCTGGTTGCGCAAATATCGAATGCAACCGAACGATATCCGCGCCGTAACACCCATCCGGGATTCTTTGGCTGGATCGCGCCATCGGGCCTGCCAAGCGATCCGCTAGCTCATGCGATGGTGACTGTTTTAAACGAAAACGTCGGTGGCTACTGGGCTTCTCCAGTAGGCACTACGATAGAGAAAACCGTGATTCGCTGGCTCGCCGACCTGGTCGATTTCCCACAGATATCCGAAGGTGTTTTCCTCAGTGGTGGATCCATGGCCAATATGTCGGGTATCGCAAGCGCATTCGCAAAGCGATTCGGTCCCGAATATCGTGCCAAAGGCCTGTGTGCGTTTGGCCAGGAGTCGAAACCAGTCATTATCTGTTCACAGGGGGCACATTTCTCGATCCGGCGCGCCGCGGTAATGCTTGGCATCGGTACCGACAATATCATTGCCATCGACACCGATAGTGAATTTCGGATGCGTGTTGATAAACTGGCCGCAGCAATAACGCAACACGATAACATTGTGTGCGTGGTCGCAACGGCAGGTACCACCAATACCGGTGCCATCGACCCACTCGATGAAATCGCCGATCTTTGTGCCGCGCACGATATCTGGTTGCACGTCGACGCGGCTTATGGTGGTGGTGGACTCATGTCCGATGAGTTACGGCCACGTTACTGTGGCATCGAAAAAGCCGACTCGGTGGTCATGGACCTGCACAAATGGTTCTTCCAATCACTGGACGGCAGTTTACTGCTTTACCGTGATGCCGACTGGGCCCGCAATCTGTTTTTTGAAAGTTCGGACTACCTGCGCGCCAGCGAAGATAACTCACCCGAGCAATACATGTTTTTTCATATCGCACCCGAGTTGTCGCGTCGATTCCGTGCGCTTCCATTTTATATCGCGCTGCGCTGTTACGGCCTCCCAAAACTGGGACGAAACGCATTGCACAATGTGCAATGTGCCGAGTATCTCGCCGATCTGATTCGTCAACAAAGCGATCTTGAACTCATCGTCGCGCCACAACTTTCGATACTGTGCTTTCGGTTTCGACCTGAAGATCTCGATGACGATAAAGTTGATCAAATCAATACCGCGATTCGCGATCAAATTCAGCTCGAGGGCGAATACCTGATGTCGGCCACGCTGGTCCACGACAGGCCGGTGCTGCGAGTGTGCATCATCAATCACGCGACCCGAGCCGAACATATCGAAGGATTGCTTGACAGCGTACTGCGGATCGGCAGATCCCTGGTTTAACCTGGCGCCCGTAAATGAAAAGCTTGTTTGAACATCCGCGGGGCGACCGGCCTGTGGTCGCACTCGCCCTGCTTTTATTGGGCGTTTTTGCGCTCGCACTGCAGGATTCCCTGGTCAAGTTGATGTCGGCAGACACTTCATTCTGGCAGTTTCAGACTCTGCGTTCGATCGGCAATCTCAGCTTTATCATAATCCTGGCACTGGCCAGCGGTAGCCTCGGCCTGATCATTCCCAGGAACTGGCGACCGGTTTATCTGCGCGCGGCGTTGTTAACGGTTTGCATGTTCTTTTTCTTTGCCGGTGCTCCTTACCTGACGGTGCCACAAATGGCGGCGGGGCTTTATACCTATCCTTTGTTCGTATCACTACTGGCAGGCCCGATACTGGGGGAAACTGTCGGCCCCTGGCGGGCAAGTGCCCTGCTAGTCGGAGCAACCGGCGCCGCTATTATACTCAGTCCCTGGGATGATGATTTCTCGGCCGTGCAGGTACTTCCCATCCTGGCCGGTTTTTTCTATGCCACTAACATACTCACGCTGCGCAAGGCCTGTCGCCATGAAAGCACCCTGGCGCTAGCATTTTCGGTCGGCATCGCATTTATTGCCTGCGGCATGCTGGGCATCTTGCTACTGTCCATGTTTCCCTTGTCTACCGAGATTCGCGCGAGCATGCCGTTTGTCGCGATCGGCTGGCCCGAGTTAACCCTGCTGGTCGCGGGGTTCGCACTGTTCGCATCGGTGCTCAACCTGACCGGCAATATCTGCCTCAGTCGTGCCTACCAGACCGCGGATGCGAGTTGGCTCGCGCCAATCGATTTCAGTTACCTGATTTTCGCCGCGCTGTGGAGTCGGCTCATTTTCGATCAGTGGCCAACCAGTGAGGCAATTATCGGAATGGTCCTGATCGGCTCTGCCGGTGTTGTTACCGCATGGCGCGAACGCGTCGTTGCAAGCGGTAAGCAGCTTATCCAGTAAACACGCCTTAGTCGTGGTCGGTGAGCGTGCTCAGGTAAAGCACCAACTGCCAGATTTCTTCATCGGCCAGGTAATCGAAAGGCGGCATCGCGGTGCCGGGTGAACCCTGCTTGATGATCCAGTGCAGCTGTCCATCGGGAATACCGTCTACGGTTTCGGCGCGGGCACAAAGTCTTGATTTGAATCATATAAAGACAATCTTTTTTAAGCATAATGATTCCATACTCGAGTGCAGGTTTTTATCATGAGGACAGGTCTGTGGAGGTTTAGAAATGGAGCAAATATTTAGCAAGAAACACAGCGAGCCTGGCGCGAAACACATCAGTCCGGTGATCGCCATACTTGCCATCGCGGCGGCTTTATTAGCCGCCAACGTAGCCGCGCAACAGCCAGGTGGCATCTCATCGGGCTCGAACGATCCTGAAATTTGGGATATCGCTCGTGGCGGCCAACTCTACGACGATTGGATGGTCGTGCTCGAACACTCTGTGCCGAATGACAACCACCCCGCCTATCCTGATATCGGCAAAAAGAAAGGCAAGGCGACTTGGCGCTGCAAGGAATGCCATGGTTGGGATTACCTGGGCGAGGATGGCGCCTATGGTAAAGGCGGGCATTATACCGGCATCAAGGGCCTCCGTCGTGCTGTTGGTATGGATACCGATAAGTTGATGAGTATCATCCGGGACAAGACTCATCGATACACCGAAGCCATGATTCCCGAAACAGCGGTGCACAAACTGGCGTTGTTCGTCAGCCGTGGCCAGGTCAGTATGGATCAATACATCGATCGGTCCACCAAACGCGCACAGGGCAACCTTCGGCGCGGCGCCGCGTTCTTCCAGACAATTTGCGCCATTTGTCATGGCTTCGATGGGGCCACCATGGTTTCAAGAACCGAAACCGCCTTGGCGGCCTTTGGTGATCGAGGGTATCTCGGAACCCTTTCTAACGATAATCCGTGGGAAACATTGCATAAAATTCGTAACGGCGAGCCCGGCGTCGGGATGGTGGCATTGCGGGTATTGAGCGTCCAGGATCAGGTCGATGTGCTTGCTTATATGCAAACCCTGCGTCGGCGCCGGCAGTAAATCTGAAATAGTACAACGCGGCTAGAATACGAGAGACCGGATCGATGATTGCGCGCTTGTGGAAATGGTTCTGGGGACCGACGTCCCGCTTTGGTTGGGGTGCAATCCTGATCGCCGGTGGCCTTGGGGGCATCATATTCTGGGGTGGTTTTAACACCTTGATGCAACACACCAACACGCTATCATTTTGCACGTCGTGTCATGAAATGCGTCAATTCGTCTTCGAGGACTACAAGGAAACGGTTCACTACAAGAATGCCTCGGGCGTGCGCGTTATCTGTGCGGATTGTCATGTGCCCAAGGATTGGGGACGGAAGTTAATCCGCAAGATAAAGGCCAGCACTGAGGTGTATCACAAGCTCATCGACACCATTGCTACGCAGGAGAAATTCGATGGCAAGAAGCTCGAACTCGCCGAGCGGGTCTGGGCTTCGATGGAGGCATCGGATTCACGCGAATGCCGGAACTGCCACAGCTATGAAGCCATGCAGTTTGACGAACAGAGCCGACGTGCGGCGGAAAAAATGGAACACGCCCAGGAAAAGAATGAAACCTGCATCGAATGCCACAAAGGCATTGCCCACAAGTTGCCTGACGATATGGATGACTAGAACGCGTCAGGAATGATCCCGGTCGGCTTTGTCAAACTCAAATATAGGGATAAACCGACTAATCACGTAATACGTAATAAATGGAGCAGCAAACAATATAGTCGCAGTCAAGAGCCCTTCCTTGCCAAAAATATCCCAGTGGAAATCCACAAATCCACGAGCGGATTTCGAAATAAGCTGACCGCCGATGACGACATTGAATCGCATAAAAAGCACCTGGCTCAGTAGCAGAAAACTACCGACATTGACTATGAAAAACATACTTTTTCCGTTGCCGGCATAAAGCACCGCGTAGCCCAATAGAAAAACCGGAACAACCGAAAGCCAGATAATCTGACCCCAAACGTAAGAGTCATACAGCGGCCCTAGAATCAGCGGTTGGATTACCGACCACTCGTGCGCATCCTGATACCAGACATGTACCAACTCGAGCATTTCCAGGCCCCAGTCAAACAGAAACGCAGCCCACAGTATGGTCGCTAACTTCTTAATCATTGCATAATCCGGGGATACTCGATGCCTCCAATGTATAAAGGTGTACATTAAGATGAGTATGGCGATCCCGCTTACCACGGCAGATGCGAGAAATATGATGGGTTGGAGTGCCGTCGCCCACCACGAAATGGCCTTAACTGAGCCGAATACGAATCCTACATAACCATGTAATAGGATCGCCCAGGGAATTCCGATACCAGCCAGAATGCGGGTTAATTTACGATCCAATGGCGCAGAATCGGGATGGTATGTAGTCACGCCAAGGGTCAGCAGGTACCAGATACGCTGTTGAATCCCGGTAGTATTGTTGGCTTTGTAAATGAAATGTTTACGATAGATCAGCCAGATTTCAAGCATTAAAAGAACCAAATATCCGGAATAGATATACCCGAATATGCTCATCGCCGATGTCAAATGTGGGGTAAAATATATTTCGTACGCCCGTTGTGGCTGGCCCAAATGGACCAACAATGGCATTGCCGCGAACAACCCGAAACAAAATGCAGCAACCAAGGCAAAATTAGCGATGGGCTTGAACTGTTTTAGATTCAATACATGATAGAGCGCGGAGACCACGAAGGCGCCAGCAATGAGTCCAGTAAGGTAGGGATAGATAACGATCATTAATGACCACCATACTTCCTCATTATTGGGAAATATAAAATTCACCAGGGCGTTATTGGGCAGGTCATGCATCAGATTACCTCCTTAGGCAAACCAATGTAAAAACAGCTGGGCCCGGTATGCATTGCTGGTTGCAGAACTGTCCAGACACCTTCTTGAAGAATCTGGCTTACCTCGCTCTCTGGATCTTTCAAGTCTCCGAATTTCCTTGCACGGGTAGGACAAGCTTCTACGCAGGCCGGGAGCTTGCCTTGTTTTACCCGATGATGACACCAGGTACATTTATCCGATTTATTAATCTCGTGGTTGATGAACCTAGCAGCATAGGGACAAGCCTGAACGCAATATGCGCAGCCGAGACAATAATCATGATCAACCATCACGAACCCCTCTGGAGATTTATACGTTGCGCCGACAGGACAGACCTGTACGCAGGGTGGATTCTCGCAGTGGTTACACATTTTAGGCACAAAATAGGCGCGCTTTGCCTTTTCCTTAAGGCCTGCATTGACCGGCTCGAAGCCTTGCGCACCACCTTTTGGAGAGTCGACATAGACGCCGTCTTCGGTGACGACGTACCTTTCCACCCATGTCCGAAAATTACCCTCGGGCACGTTATTTTCCTTCTGGCAGGCGCGCACGCAACCGCCCCACCCGATGCATTTGCCAACATCGATTATATAAGCCCAGTGGTGCTCGGTGCTTCTTTGCTTCCAAATCCTGGAGGTCTCATGGCCACCACGTACCCCTGACGTATATATCATCAAGGCCGTCGCCCCACCCGATACAATCTGCTTCAGAAATACCCTGCGTGATTTTGAGTCTAATATCGATGAATTTGAATTTATTTTTTTCATTAGTGAATTCTCAGTATTAGTGGCTGGCTCATGGCGTCGGGTCATGAGCATCGTGGCACTTCAGACAACCTTCTCCTTCTTCAATAGTTGTGTGCTTGTCCACTTCATCGGTAAATTGAGGAAAATCTGGTGGCTTACTGATGAGTTCAGCGTGGCAGTTAAGACACTGCCAACGGGACTGGTTAATCACTTCTGCATCGGCAATCTTTTCCTCTCCACGAACGTGGGTTCCCAACGGGCCATGGCAGCCCTCGCAAGATAGTTTTTTGTGTTTCAACTTTTTCGTCTCTTTGACAACCTCTTCATGACAGGTCTTGCAAGAGTCATTTCCACCATACAGCATTGGTTTGTTCGCATCTTCGATCAGAGCCGCGCCTCGATACCAGACCTCGTAGTTCCAGCTGGAAGGTGTAGCCCATTCCTTGATTGCCAGGAAAGCTACGATAAAGACGATGAACAATGCCCCCATGCGATAGAGATGGGTCTTGGCGGAAGGGTTTTGCATGTTGTAAGAGCCTTATGCGAATTCGATTATTATTCTTTGCTCGGCAGCCACGGCCCTTGATCACGTTGGTGATCAAGGGCCGACTAACATAGGATTTCACCTAGGATTGACGGTTAAAGCTTCTTCTCGGGCAACGTCTTGATATGCGTCAGGATGTCAACAATAACCTGCCGATCGAATGCCCGTAATGCCGGCATCTTCTCACCAGGGTGTCCATTCAGAATTTTGTGCATGACTTCCTGAGGATTCCCCATTTGAGATCCCAGCGATTTCCCCATATCTTTGGGTCGGCTGCCATCCTTTCGATGGCATTTAGCGCAGACGGTATTATAGTAGGCTGCACCTTGTTGCGCATTTCCGCCCTTCGGTGACTTGGAGGCATAGTCGATGTACTTGCTCATATCAACCTGGCCTTTGGAAACGAAGATGGCTAGATCCTGGAAATCCTGATCTTCCATTTTGCCAGCATATCCGTGAGTGCTATCTTTGAGTACGGCGATAACTTTGGCAGGGTTTGCACCTATCATGCCGTTAATACCCTTAATGCCGGTAGAGTGTTTACCCTTGGCATAGGCGCCATTGACACCCTTGTAATCCCAGCCGTGACATTCCTTGCAACGCCAGTTGGCTTCAGGTTTTTTTGCGTATTTCTTGTCAGATGGATAGGCCGGATGCGATTTTTTGGGTGCATCTACGTCGATTAACTTATACCACTTGTCATAGAGTTGGCCCCCGCGGGCCATCGCTGACTCTTCCTCAGCCTGCGCCGGCATCGAGAAACCGAGAATTGCAGTCACAATAATAGCAATCAAACCACCTTGTAATTTTTGAATCGTCATGATTATTCTCCTTAATTAGTGATTGAATATAAATTTTTTTGACTTTTAATCCACGAACTTAAAAGCCCTCAAAAACTAAACTATCTATAATTGATTTACCGCCGACGGAACATGATCTGTGTCAACTAATCAGCCAGTTTGCTTTAGCTACAAGTGATTCCGGGATACTTGATAAAAATTTTCGATAATCGCTGCACCTTAAGTAATTTGAACAATCGAAGTGGTACCGGTTTCGGCACAAACCCATTCCATCGACCGGACGATCGAAGCCACTCAACAGACCCCGTATTCCCGTTCGAGGAAAGATGCTGAAAACAAAACATTGGATTCTCTCTGCCTCGATTAACTAACGAGTGCAGATGCAGCCTCAAGTCGCTACTATTTGGCAGTCGATCAGATTATTCGAGGATCACCGACATGAGGCATGAAATATTCCCTGAGGAAGAATTGAATCCTCGACTGGCAGCGGTCAGACAGATGATGAAAGATCGGGACCTGGATGCATTGTTAGTATCGGTGCCGGAAAATATCTACTACCTGACCGGTCTGGATCACTGGGGATTTTTTGCCTGTCATGTTCTGGTTGTGCCCGCTGAGGGGAGCATGGCGCTGGCTTGCCGCGCGATGGAACGCATCACGGTCGAGAACCAGGTCGGCAACGCTGACTTTTATGGTCATGGTGATACCGAGGAATTATCTGATTATGTTGCGCAGATACTGGCTGACCGGGATTTATCTACCGGAAAGCTCGGGATCGAAAAACGCAGCCTGTTCATGACACCGCGCATCTACGAGCTGATTCTGGCGGCTGTTCCGGGAGCAGACTGGTCGGATGGATCCGGTATTATCGATGACCTGCGCCTGGTCAAATCCCCGCTGGAGCAGGAATACACGCGTAAATCGGCAGCGGCGGCCGATGCCGGAACCCTGGCAGCGATCGAGGCGATCCGGGATGGCGCGAGCGACTACGAGGTAGCCGCGGAGTGCAACCGGGCCATGATTCTGGCGGGCAGTGAGTACCCCGGTTTCGGTCCATTCATTCGTCCTACTACCCGTCTTGGCGAGGAGCACACCACCTGGCGCGGCGATATCTTTCACAATGGCGATGCCGTATTCCTCGAGGTCGGCGGGGCTTATCGCAAGTACCAGGCACCAATGGGGCGCCTGGTTTACGTGGGTACCGCCCCGCCCGGCGCTGAACGCTCGGCAGAGCTTGCTATACAGGGGATGCAGGCTATCTGTGATACCCTCAAACCCGGTGCCACTGCCGGAGAGGTTTACCAGGCCTGGAAGGATGTTGCCGACAGTGCCGGCCTGGTGGACTATCATCGACACCATTGCGGCTACATGGTCAGTATCGGTTTTCCGCCGAGCTGGACTGGCGGTAGCATGGTAACAAGCCTGCAGCCCGGCAGTACCAGGGAGCTTAAAACCGGCATGACCTTCCACGCTCATTCCTGGTTTACTAATACGGACGTTGTCGACTATTTCATCTCCAACACCGTGCTGCTCACCGACGAAGGCGCGGAAAATCTGACGCACCGTACTCCAGAGACTTTAATCATTCGATGACATTACACTAGCCCAGCCAATCACTGGGTTTACGACTGACAATTTGCGTCTTGTCACAAGATTGAATCTCAGTACTCGAATCTTTTGTAACAATCAGGTAAAATTCGGGATGTAATAACCCTATAAATGCAAATGAATTATGTTTGCATAATTATAAATTTAGAAAAACTAGTTGAAGTAAAACCGAGGAGAGATATTCAATGAGTAATAAAAAAGAATTCAAAGCGTTACTGACCCAGGATGCGAAAAGCGGCAAACTGGGTCGACGCGACTTCATGCGTTACGCCGTTGCGGCCGGTATGACCATACCGCTCGCATCGGGGCTCTGGACCAGTGAGGTCGCAGCCGCTACCCCGAAAAAAGGCGGCAAGTTCCGCGTCGGTGTGCACGATGTGAACACCTCCGATACCTTCGATCCGGGTACTTATCTAAGTGTCGGCATGATCCAGCTCGCGCATGCCCATCGCAGTTACCTGACTGAGATTACACCAGAAAACGGCTTAGGCCCGGACATGGCGGACTCGTGGAGCGCGACGCCTGATGCAAAGACCTGGACCTTCGAGCTGAACAAGAATGCCACTTTTCACAATGGCAAGAAGTTTACCTCGAAAGATGCCGTTGCTTCGTTGAACCACCATCGCGGTGAAGATTCGACTTCGGCAGCTGCAGCGCTGCTGTCTTCGGTTGTTGATGTCAGGGCCAAGGGTGTCCATGCGATCGAGATCGAGCTGAACCAGGGCTCGGCCGATTTGCCGTGGTTCATGACTGATTACCATCTTGCCATAGTGCCGGCGACAGCAGACGGCAAGGCCGACTGGCAAGGCGGTATTGGCGCTGGTCCCTATATGATTACCAATCATAAGCCCGGTATTAGTACTGAGCTTAAGCGGCACGATGGCTGGCACCGCGAGGGCGCGTACTTCGATTCAATCGAAATGCTCGGGCTCAACGATCCAAACGCACGCCAGACCGCATTGATTACCGGTGACGTCGATGCGATCACCTCGGTCGATCTGAAAACGATGGCCTTAATGGCGCGCAACAAGAATCTTATTGTTGAAAACGTACCCAGCGGCTCGGCGATTACACTGCCGATGTTTTGTGACCATGCTCCATTCGACAATGTTGACGTCAGGTTAGCACTTAAATATGCGATTGATCGTGAGGACATCGTCGAGAAAATCATGTTCGGCACGGCAACGGTAGGCAATGACTACCATGTCTCTTCCGGTATGCCCTACGCACCGACCGATATCCCGCAGCGACCTTACGATCCTGACAAGGCCAAGTTCCATCTAAAGAAAGCGGGTGTGAGTTCGCTCAACGTAGACCTGTCCGCTGCCGACAGTATTTTGCCGGGCGCGGTCGATATGTGTGTGCTTTACAGTGAACATGCCAAAAAAGCCGGTATCAGTATTAATGCCGTGCGCGAAGCAAACGACGGTTACTGGTCGGATGTCTGGTTGAAGAAGCCCTGGACATTCGTCAAATGGGGTGCGCGTCCGACCCCCGACCAGATGTTCACACTGGCCTACAAGGACGATGCAGCGTGGAACGAATCACACTGGCAGAACAAGCGCTTCAATGAGTTACTGCTGATAGCCAAGGCGGAACTTGATGACGTGAAACGCGCCGAGCAGTATCGCGAAATGTGCCAGATCGCCAGTGATGACGGCGGCACCGTGATTCCGTTCTTTGCCAACTTTGTCTATGCCCGCAACAAGAAAGTGGCCCACGGACCTAACCTCGCAGCTGCCTGGGAGCTGGATGGCGGTCGCGGTTACCATCGCTGGTGGTTTGCCTGATAGCGACCGCAGTGTTGGTTAAGTAGGGACGTTTAGTAAGGTAAAGGTGAATCTGGGTTCCCCGGTAGTGCCGGAGGAACCCGGATAACCTCAATAATAAATCAAGGTGCTTCACGAGGTTGGGGTCACCTTAAAGGGGGTAGCACTATGGGTGACATATTATCCATTATTTCAAAACGGCTCGGCCTGGGGTTGGTAACACTCCTGGTCATTTCAATTATTATCTTTGGTGCGGTGGAACTATTGCCCGGTGATATTGCCCAGGCAGTGCTGGGACAGGGGGCTACCGAGGAAAACCTGGCCGCCATGCGCGAACAGCTTGGTCTCGATCGCGCAGCGCCAATCCGCTATTTCGAGTGGCTGGGCAATGCTGTGACCGGAGATTTCGGCAAGTCACTAGTATCGCAACAACCGGTTTCGAAGGCCATCGGCACCCGCTTTGCCA
>Ga0255052_10000407_pt1 | contig 35161 bp, 29 predicted proteins | sample JV7_2_21_MG_FD_188632 | JGI IMG/M metagenome (GOLD analysis project Ga0255052, IMG submission 188632) | Seawater microbial communities from Jervis Inlet, British Columbia, Canada - JV7_2_21 | ecosystem: Environmental > Aquatic > Marine > Inlet | place: Canada: British Columbia | collected...
ACAGCTTATGTATTTCTTGTAGATGAATTAACAGGCAAAAATGGCCTGGTGTTGTCAAAAAATGTACAGTTCCTTTTCGGCTGTATTATTTTACTAATAAGTATTTTTTTTGCATGCGCTGTGTATTTCGGCATTCGGAATTTACCACCGATATCTGCAAAAAGATATGAATAATGGGTAGATTTCCTCAGCCATCAGACCCGCGCAGGGCGCTTTTACCCGCCAGGTTTTTTTGTGGGCTGCCCCACAGAAATAGAGGAATCAATTATGGAGGTTGAACCTCCATAATTATCACAACACTTTAGCTTGTCGAAGAACTCACTCCCACACTGTTAATCCTTTCTTCAAACTCCTTTGTCTTTCTGTCCAGCTCAATATGCAGGAGTTCCAACTCGGGGAAAAGAGACTCAATCCTCGACTTATAGCCATGGATGGCTTTTGAAAGCCTTTTGATAGTTTCTCCATCACCTGCCTGAGATGCCTCTAAAAGATCACTATTGTCCCTGGCAGTCTTTTCCTCCAGGCTTATTATTTCTATCTCTATCTCATTAATTTTTGTCTGGAGTGTCCTCAGTGTCCTTGATCTCTCATTGATCAATTCAGCCCGGACACGCTTTATGTGCTTTTTGTTTGCGCTTGGGGCCGAGGTACTGTTCACTGCTGATTTAGGCTTAACAGCATTTTTTTCATCTTTCCATCCCACCCGGTCCAGGAAGTCCCTGTACGTCCCTTCAAAGAAGGTCACTTTCCCGTTGTCAAAGACAATAAGGCGTGTTGCCATTGCGTGGAGTATCATTTCATTGTGTGTAACGATGATTACGGCACCGCTGAATTCATCGATTGCCTCGACAAGAGATTCGGTCGACTCCATATCAAGGTGGTTGCTGGGCTCATCCAGCAGCAGCATATTAGCGGGGCTGACGAGTAGTTTGCCAAGCAGGGCCCGGCTTCTTTCCCCCCCTGAGAGAACGCTTATCTTTTTTAACGCCTGGTCTCCGGGAAACATCATGGAACCGCATATACTGCGGGCCGTGCCCCTGCTATGATCAGGGTGAGCGGCCATAATCTCCTCTTCAACTGTATTCTGCAGGTTTAGCCTGTTTATATTTGTCTGCCCGAAATAGGCCAGCTCCAGATATGAATGACGCCGGATAGTCCCTGCCAGAGGTGACAGCTCTTCAGCCAGCAGATTTAAAAGTGTTGTCTTTCCCTTGCCGTTTTTTCCGATAATGGCAATGCGGTCGTTCTTCCCGATATAAAAGTTTAACCCGCTGATCAACAGGGGCAAACCGGCGTCAAACCCGAAAGAGAGGCCTTTGACTTCCATAAGCTGTTTTCCGGTAAAAGGAGCTGATTTGAATGTGAACTCAAGGTTTCTTGTTTCAGACAACTGCTCGAGTCTATCCTTTTTCTCCAGGGCCTTGATCCTTGACTGGACAGCCCTGGCTTTGGTTGCCTTTGCCCTGAAGCGGTTTATGAACTGCTCGACTTCTTTCCGCTTTTTCTCGTCGTTTATCCTAGTCTGCTCGTACACCTCTTCTTCCTGCAGCAGCAGCTGATATACCTTTTCCGTAGTACCGGCCGCCTTTCGTATTTTGCAACGGTGTATTGCCATGGTATGCGTGGTAACGCTGTCCATGAATTCGCAGTCATGCGTGATCAATATGAGCTCTTTTTGCCAGGTGCGCAGGAATTGCGCAAGCCAGCGCAGGGACACAATATCTATATAGTTAGTCGGCTCGTCCAGAAGAAGGATATTAGGGTCAGAAACCAGCACCTTTGCAAGGTTCAGACGCACCTGATATCCGCCGGACAAATCCATGGGGTCGGTATTGAAATCGTCGATGGAAAACCCGAGGCCCATCAGTATGGTTTCCGCCTTATAAGTCTTATCCTTACTGTCCTCTTCGCTGGGAAGGCTCAGGCATGCCTCTTTCAGCACCGTATCTCCGGTAAACCTGATGTGCTGTGAGAGATATCCTTTATTGTAGCCGGCTGGAACACTGACAGTCCCGGAATCAGGATGCTCCTGCCCCAGGATCATCCTGATCAGCGTCGTCTTGCCATAGCCGTTTCTTCCGACAAGACCCACCCGTTCACCGGGATTGAGTACAAACCCAGCCTTGTCAAAGACAACCTGCTGTCCGTATGATTTATCTAAGTTGCTTACCTGGATCATTTTAATCTTATTTTAAGATTTACAACGGAGTTAATGCCAGTTAAAGTTTGGTTTATACCCTCAGTATATAAACGACAGTTCACAGTTATCAGTTGTCAGTAGTTAGTGTTTTTTTACCCCTATTCGAAAATTAATGTTCCCATTAGTGATATTTTGTTGAAAATCAGCATAAAGTCTGTTATATCTGTTATAACTGAGAAAAACCATATAATCACTTGTTAGCTAGGAGGAAATTATGAAATATATGAAATTTGTTTTCACAATTATTTTTATATTAGTTGTTTCATCTGCTGCCAGTGCTGCCGGAAAGGCAATAGCCTATGAGGTTGGTGGAAAACCTTATGAAGGATATTTCATCAGCCCATCTGCCAAAGCCCCGCTGATACTGCTTATACATGACTGGGACGGTTTGACTGATTACGAAATAAAACGTGCCAACATGCTGGCTGATATAGGGTATGCAGTATTTGCAGTTGACTTGTTTGGCGCAGGAATAAGGCCGACAGAAGTAACTGATAAACGCCAGCACACTGGTGAACTGTATAAAGACCGTGAAAAAATGCGCTCCCTGTTACAGGGCGCACTTGATACTGCAAAATCTAAAGGTGCCAATGTTAATAATGCTGTGGCAATGGGATACTGCTTTGGCGGTGCAGCTGTTCTTGAGTTTGCCAGGTCAGGAGCAGACTTGAAAGGCTTTGTCACTTTTCATGGCGGATTAACCACACCGGCAGGGCAAGAGTACTCCAAAACAAAGGGCAAACTGCTGATCATGCATGGTACAGCAGATACAAATATTACTATGGACCAGTTTGCCAGACTTGCCATAGAGTTGGAGGAAAAAGGTGTTCCCCACGAAATGATCACTTACAGCGGGGCACCGCACGCCTTTACTGTTTTTGATTCCAGCAGATACCGGGAAGATGCAGATAAAAAATCATGGAAACGTTTTACAGAGTTTCTTAGCGAGATATTTAACTGATCACTAACTCCTGAACCCTTTTCTTTTTCAAGGAAGTGGTTTTTACAAGACCCCTTTCGAAAGGGAATGTTCCCTAAAGGAAACCTAAAAGTAAGGAGAAAGTATTATATAAATTCGCTCATTAACCACCAGCCAAATTGACTGGCAGGTAAACTCGCTAGTCATTTGACAGGTGAGTGATGGAGGCCGAAGGGTGAAAAGACAGAGGTCAGGGGCCAGGGGTCAGTTATCAGTGTTTAAAAACCCCATAGAGCGATTTTAGGTTCTGAGCGAAACCTGCTTACCGGCAGGCGGGACTGGAAGGAAGAAGAAATGATTTGTGTTTGAGGTCGAATCGACCGAGTTTAAATCATTTCCCTGGAAGTTGAGCGAAGAACCGGCTCGAAAATCGGTCAGGGCATCCTTTTCTTGGTTCCGTTCTTTTGGGTGCGCAAAAGAATGAACCCGGGGGTATGGGGGCGGAGCGCCCCAAAAATATAGTTCGAATCTGCCAGAGGCGGACAAGCCACGCCAAACAAACCGGCAGGCAAGCCACGCCAAACAAACCGACGGGCAAGCCACGCCAAATAAACCGGCGGGCAAGCCCGTACGGGATGGGGAGCCAGTCTTTATAGTTCGAACAAAAAAAATCGCACAATTTTCACCTTATGCGCAAACCTACAATATAGGATCTTTCCATCTCCAAAAAACACTTGACAAGCCCTTTTTGATGTGGTACAGTAAATTCAGTAAATACTGATAAATCTGAAAATACTAACTTATCTGAAGGGGGTGAGAATATGGCAAAAAAGAAAAAAGTCAGCTGTTGCCCTGCTGATAAAGCAATGAGCTGCTGTAATGTCGAATCAGTAATAAGCATTGACGAAAGGGGGCAGATGATACTTCCCAAAGAATTAAGAGACAAGGCTAATATCAAGCCGGGCGACAAGCTAACCGTTGTAACCTGGCAGAGAAATGGCAAAATCGGCTGTATCTCATTAATCAGGACTGAGGACTTTGCAGACATGGTAAAGGATATGCTCGGGCCCATGATGAGAGACATGGTCACAAAATAAAAAAACTTTAAAGCTCCATGCAGCAAGCTACAGGGAACCTGCCCCGACTTGTCGGTACTAGCAGGGTTCTTTAATATTTTATCCTCATGGCAAGTCGATGCGACTCTTCGCGAGACTCGCTTCAAGCCACGGGGCATTCTAACGGGGTAAACAATGGATATGCCAAACAATACTTTTAATCTGGAAGTTTCAAAGACAAATGCAACCTGTCCGATAGGAGAAAAAGTCGGAAGTAAAAACCTGGAGAACGGGAAAATTCCCGTTCTCTCCTGTGAAGGCCCCTGCATCCGGGGAGAAATCGCCCGTGTTGCAGCAAACATCGTGGCAAAAGAGGAGCCGTACCGCCGGGGCTGTCACGGCGAACTGTTTTCTGTGCCTCATTCAGCCATAGCCAACTGGATTAAGAAGTCTGATAAGGTTGTGCTGATTGACGGCTGTTTCCTGAGGTGTCATGGCAGGATTCTTGAAAACATGCTCAGGAAAGAGAATCTCATACAGTTTGATGCCCTTTCCTTTTATAAGAAGTACACAGACCGTTTTGATATTGACTCAGTACCTGAAGAAGAAAGAAAAGAAACAGCGCAAAAGGTAGCGGACACAGTTCTCAGTAAGCTGAAAAACGGAACAGGAAACCATACCTAAAAAACGTGCGGGTGAAAAGCAACGAAAGAGGTAGTTTATGGCCTGGTTTGAAGATGTTTTTTGAAATGGGTAGTCAAGTATCGGCAGTTAATCATCGTTGCCACTTTGCTTATAGTGTTTATCACGGCAAGCGGAACCCGGTTGTTAACAAGATAACTTGAAATAAAATATGGTTAAACTTATATTAAATACTGCTTATTTCTTTTCTCATTAAATCTGATTGCCGGAGGCGTCCATGAAAGGGATAATTCTTTTTTTATTTTTACTTTTTGTTCTTTTTCCTTCCTTTGCCAATGCACAAACCGTAACACTGGATGATTTTTTTCAGCAGGTGCAGGCGAATCATCCGTTCTTTAAGAAAGAGGCTCTCTCATCAGACATTGAGCGCAAAGAGCAGGAAAGGTTTCTCGGAGATCAGGACTGGATTATCAGGTCAAATCCGTATTACGCACATGAGGAAAACGCTAAATCCGGCAGTTTTTTCCCTGATGAGGTTGACAAGGCAGGCATAAATGCTGCTATAGAGAGGACATACTGGAAAACCGGCGGACAATTGTCCTTTGCATATGACTACACTAAAACCGACCAGGATGCTGATGATATTGTTATCCCCTTTAACGGGCTCTCTGCCACTATTCCCGGCGACTCGGGAATATTCCATGAAAACGCTTTCACAGCCACCTATTCACAACCGCTGCTTCAGAATAGGGGAGGGATTCTAAGTCGTCTCAACTATGAACTTCAAGGCTTCAATATCACAGGAACTGACTTAGTCGTAATAGAAAACCAGGAGAACTTCCTGCTGGATGTCGGAGACCGCTTTCTTGACTGGGTATTGCTTACAGAACAGAGGAGTATTTTATACAAGCGCCTTGAACTGGCAAAAGAGGAATGGGAGCGGATGAGAAAAAAACGAAAACAGAACCTGGTGGATGAAGTGGATGTTATAAGAGCCAGGGACGCTGTCCTAAGCGCTGAACAGAACGTTCTAAGCGTTGAAGCAGGATGGAAAGCCAAGAAGGCAGAGCTTACTACAATCGCGCAGTACGAAAAGCAGGAAGATTTTAATCCCCAATATGATCTCTATTCACTGGTAGCACTGCCTGCCGTTGAAAATGCCATTGGACAGTTAAAACAGGCTTCAAGAGTGTTAAATGTCTTTAAGGTCAGGATCAGGCAACTGGAACACCGGAAGAGAGGTTTAATAGAGCAGAGCAAACCGCAGCTTGATTTCAACATTTCCGGTGGTTTAAAAAGCGGTGATGAGCATTATGGGGAGTCTTATGATTATGATAAACCCCAGTTCCTGGCATCTTTGAGCTTCAGCTACCCGCTTGGAAACACTACTGCACGAGCCGATATCCTGAAGACGGAACTTCAGAAAGACCAGGTGCGCGAAGATATGAAGAGCGTGGGTCTTGAACTTGAATCCAGCCTGAAAAACCTTATGACGCAGATAAAAGAACTTGAGAAGGTCCTGGCAATTAACAAGGAGCAGGTTATGGTGGCAAAAGAAAGAACCAAAGCAGAACTGTACCGCTACAACCAGGGGCGTATTGAACTGACATTTGTAATACAGAGCCGTGACAATGAACAAAATGTGCAACTGATACACGCAAAGAACGGAGTTGTCTACCACAAGCTGGTTCTTCGCTACCGTGCTTTGATGGACAGCCTGCTTGAATCCGGTATTTGATCAGTTTTGTGTTTTTGTCAGAAAACGCCGTAATTTTAATGGTTAAAAAGGATTAATAATTATGAAGAGTTTTTTCAGGTTTTTTGCAGAACGCCACCTCTTTGCCAATATCTTTACAATAATGGTCATTCTTCTCGGCATTTCCACCCTGATGATTATCAAGCGTGATATCTATCCTGAAGTTGACATTGGGCGAATGATCATAACCACCGAATACCCCGGGGCATCCCCTGAAGATGTAGAACTGAATGTAACTAACAAGCTGGAAGAAGAACTTAAAGAGATAACCGGCATAAAGGAAGTCATTTCGGTCTCCATGGAAAACATCTCATCCATAAAAGTGGATATAGAGTCTGACGTTGCTGACATGGACGAAGTTAAAGATGATATCCGGAGGGCAGTAAACCGGGTTGCTGATTTCCCTCCTGAAGTTACCGAATCCCCGCATATGCTGGATATAAAGACGCCATTTGACCCTTTTATAGAGGTCGGTATCTCAGGTGATATCCCCTACAGGCAGTTGAGAGAGCTTGCACGTATTTTTGAGAAAAAGCTTGAGAATGTTGAAGGTGTGTCAAAAACAGTAAAGTACGGGTACCGCGCCCGGGAAATAAAAGTAGAGGTATCGCCTGATGCATTGCGTAATTACGAGATTCCTCTGAGGGATATAATCGCTGCAATTCAGGGCAGGAACATCCGGGCAACAGGCGGTTCCCTTGAATCCTACACAAGCAAAAAAAATGTCGTGACACTTGCCCAGTTCCGCAGGCCCGAAGAAGTGGGCGACGTGATTGTACGTTCCACTTTTGACGGCCCGCTCATAAGGGTCAAAGACCTTGCTGTTGTCAATGATAATTTCGAGGATGAAAAAATAATCTCGTGGATGGACGGTAAGCAGGCTATTTCATTTGCAGTCTTTAACAAGGCGTCTGCGGATATAATCCGTACTTCTGAAAGGGTTAAAAAGCTTATTGAGAAAGAACAGGATATCATGCCAGAAGGCGTGGAAATTATTTATTCAAATGATACTTCAACATACATGCGTAACCAGTTCAGGATAGTCCTGTCAAACCTGTCCATCGGCCTTGTCCTTGTTACGATTCTCCTGACTCTATTTCTTACTTTCAGAGTAGCTTTCTGGGTTTCTCTTGGAATACCGGTAACATTTTTAGGTGTTATTTTCCTCCTGCCTTCTTTCGGAGTTTATATCGATACAATAGTGCTCACCGCCATGATTATTGTGATAGGCATTATAGTGGACGATGCGATAATAGTATCTGAAACCATTTACGAACGTCTGCAAAGAGGCGAATCCCCGATTGAAGCAGCAGTTAACGGAATAAATGCGGTTTACCGTCCCGTTTATACCACCTTACTTACAACATTCGTTGCTTTTGCACCCATGTTTTTTATGCCCGGTATGATGGGGAAGTTCATTTATGTTATACCCCTTACTGTCTCGCTGGCCCTTTTTATTTCCATGCTTGAGGTAACAATTGCACTTCCCGCACACCTTGTTTACTGCTTTAACAGGTGTGCCACTTACGGGAAAAAAATTCACACGGGTGAATGGTTTGATAAATTCAGGAAATGGTTTAAAAAAATTATTATCTATCCTTTGCGTTTAAGGTATGTAATGGTTTTGCTGTTCATAGGTGTTCTTATTGGCTCGCTCTATTATGCGGTTAATTATATGAACTTTATCCTGTTTCCTACCAAGGGCGCTGAAGTGTTTCTGGTTGGTTTGGAACTTTCTATCGGCAGTTCACTGGAAGCAACGTCAGATAAGGTAAGGCAGGTTGAAGAAGTAATATCAGGCCTGCCTGAAAATGAACTTGAGTCTTTCCTGGCAAGAGCAGGCAGGCTTTTAGTCCTGGATGCACCGCCAAGAGACGGAGAGAACTACGGCTCCATACTCGTAAACCTCACCCCATGGTCAGACCGCACACGGACTGCTGACGAGATTGTCGAGGCAATCCGGCAAAAGGTTAACCAGATCGGAGGTTTTAAAAAAGTAACTTTCTCTGTTGCAACCGGGGGTCCGCCCACAGGCAAAGCTGTAAACATAAAGGCCATTGGTTCAGACGACCAGATGAGAAAAAGACTGGCCAGAGATGTTGAAAAGTATCTCAAAGACATAGAAGGAGTAAAAGACATTGAACTTGACGACGTTCCCGGCAAAGAACAGGTGGAAATAAAGGTTGATTATAAAAAGCTTGCAAGAATGGGGCTTACCATGGCTGATATTGCCCAGAATATACGGATTGCTTATGACGGGGAAGTTATAACAAGTGTTCGCTACGGCGATGAAGACGTTGACTTTCGCGTTATTCTTCAGAAAGAAGCACGTAAAAAACTGCATTATCTTAACAAGCTCACTATTCCGAACAGGCAGGGAAGATTGATAACATTAAAGGAAGTTGCAAAGCTTGAAATCAGCCCCGGACCCAGTGACATACACCACTTTGATCGTGAGAGAACAATCACAATAACCGCAGATGTTGCGCAGGATGTTACAACACCGGTTCAGGTTACAGACGCCCTCTTAAAACATTTTGACCTTGACAGGGATTATCCCGGAATGCGTTTTCATGTAGGCGGTGAAGTTCAGGAAACCGAGCAATCTATGCGGGGCCTTTATATCGCTTTTGGCATGGCAGTAGTTGGTATATATTTTCTGTTAGTCCTGCTTTTTAACTCTGTCACCCAGCCAATCATGGTGTTGCTGGCAATACCATTTGGAATTGTCGGTGTAATAATATCTTTTGCACTGCACGATGAGCCTTTTGGTTTCCTTGCAATGCTGGGAGCCGTGGGTATGGCGGGTGTGGTAGTAAACGACTCGCTGGTGCTGGTCAATCATCTTAATGACCTCAGGAAGAAAAATCCTTCTCTAAGCGCAATGGAACTGGTCGTTCAGGGAACATCCGACCGCCTGCGTGCCATACTGATGACGACATTTACTACTGTTGCAGGGCTCCTGCCGCTTGCATACGGTATCGGCGGAACTGATATTTACATGGGGCCGATGGCACTGGCCCTGGGTTACGGTATTCTGTTTGCAACACCGCTTACGCTTGTACTGGTTCCCTGTCTTTACCTTATTGGGAATGACATCAAAAAATTGTTCAGGAAAAGCCCCGCGCAAGTCGAGGTAACTGCTGGATGATGAATTAGGTTTTAAAACTTGACATAGGAAAGACAGTTACTTAACCAGTACCATATCAACAATTTCTTCAATCTTATCAACTATATGAACTTCCAGTCCCTTTTAGAAATGTTTGGTATTATTCAACATCAACCCTTCGGGGTCCTGCAGGTTGCCAGCTTGGAGATATAACCCCCGGGCCCCTGGATCTTGCCAACAGGCTGCCGTATGTTACGGTAAATTCGCCATAACGGTCGTTTATCCTGTCCATGCTTTTCACCAGTTTATCTTTTATCTTATCTTCAATAAAAAGAGGCATTTGAGAATCTTCGATAAGGTTTGTCAGGCTTACCCCAAGAAGCCTTATTGACTGTCTCAACCTGATGGAGTCAAGAATCCTCAGGCTGACTTTATATATCTCCGGACTCCTGCTGATATGGTTACATACAGATAACCGTTTAGAAAAAGTGGTAAAATCCTTATACCTGACTGTCAAAACAACGGTTCTCCCCCGGTAGCCGTGTCTTCTTATCCTTCTTCCCACCATTTCACAAAGCTGTAAAATATATCTGCGTATGCTTTTTGTATCATATATATCCCTTGCCAGGGTCATGCTGTGGCCCACGGATTTAACACCGCTGGTCTCTTCCACAGGCACAACAGGGCTGTGGTCAACCCCTAATCCCATGTTATGCAGTCTCTCCCCTATTATGCCAAACTTTTTTTTCAGCAAATTTACCGGATACCTGCCCAGGTCCCCGCATGTTTTAAGACCCATTGTTCCGAGGTAAGCTCCGAGTTTATTGCCTATCCCGCATAATTCTTCAACAGGAATATTTTTAATAAAAGCCCGGACCTCCTGTTTGTTTATTATTACCAGGCCATCAGGCTTTTCCAGGTCGCTTGCAAGCTTTGCAAGGAGCTTGTTTGGTGCAATGCCTATGGAGCATGTAAGTCCCAGGGTGTTCTTTATCCGTTTTTTTATTGCCGTTGCTGCCTGCCTTGCTCCTTTGAAAAGTGACAGGGACCCGGTAATATCAAGGAAAGCCTCGTCTATGGAAAATACTTCTAATTGAGGAGTGTAATCCCTGAGGATTGAAATAATCCTGGCTGAGGTATCAACATATTTCCGGTTATTGCCAACCACAAAAATCAAACCCGGACATTGTCTTTTGCCTTCATATTTATTCATCCCTGTTTTTACCCCCCAGGCACGGGCCTCGTAAGAAGCAGTGGTTATGACTGTCCTGTGCTCGGATCCTATCACTGCAACCGGCTTGTCCCGCAAAGCGGGATTACACTGCTGCTCTACAGAGGCAAAAAAAGCATTCATATCCACGTGCATTATTGTCCGGTCCATATCATTCCGTCTCCACTGCCATTAACTTCCATTTCAGGGCTTCAGCGTTATAACAGATTTCATAAAGGCTGTTCCCGTCTGTAACCGAAAAATTGTAAACCGCAGCACTTCCCTCCCTGCTCATCCACGAGTAAGTGCTTTTCCTGATACGATAATATCTTTTATTCCAGACAAACCACACTGGTTTTATCTTTATGCTGCTGCCGAAAACAGCTCCTACCTTGATTGGTTCATCTACACGGGTAATCATGTAATCTTCAAGAGGAAAATCAAAAATTAAAAATCAAAAGTCAAAATTGTGGAAATATTAATTACTTCTAAATTAAAAAATTCTCGGAGCGAGTCTTCACAGAAAATCGCTTCGACCTTAATTTTGCATTTTACATTTTGATTTTTGCATTTTATTATTTCCCGTACGGTCTTATAACCCCCACTACCTTCCCTATTATCCTGACCTCGCTTTTTCTGATAACAATTGGTTCCATGGCAGAGTTAGCGGGCTTTAAAACAATATGGTCTTTCTTTTTGAAGAACTTTTTAACAGTAGCCTCTTCATTTATAACCACCGCCGCAATATCACCATTTTCTGCCACGGTTTGAGGCCTGACCAGGACAAGGTCATTGTCCTGAATGTGAGCCTCTGTCATACTGTCTCCCTGCACACGGAGGATAAAAGTATCCTTCCATCTGGCAAGGGAGCTGTCCAGGGCAATGCTGTCTTCAACATTCTCAACAGCCAGGACAGGCCTTCCCGCGGCTATTCTGCCCAGGACTGGAACCATCCTGGTTCTGACTGCGGGCAGGGGATGCTCCATAATCTCAATAGCCCGTGAAACGCCGGGAGACCTGCGTATATATTTTTTCCGCTCCAGGATATCAAGGAACTTTTTTGCTGAGTTAGGGCCTGCCAGCCCAAGGTGCCCTGCAATTTCCCTTACAGTAGGCGGATAACCTTTTCCCCCGAGGTATTCCCTGAGAAATAAAAAAACCCTTTCCTGTTTACGGGTAAGCTTTTCTTTCATGAAAAACCCCTTTTAAAAGGTGTACAAATGTTATACTTTACTATAATGACTCATTTTTGGTTTGTCAACAGAAAATTTTATATGGCCAGAAAAGTGATCGATATTTATCTTTTATTAATAAACTGTTGGGCTAGATTTACTAATATTACACATTAAACAATAAATTATAATATTATGGAGGTTCAACCTCCATAATATTATAGAAGTGTAGTGAATAATGACAGGAAAAAAAAGGGGTTAAGAATTCTGGATTTTAGAGAAGATTTCATAAGCGGTTTTATAACCGTTTTCCACACAGTCATTGATACCCACACCTCTGTATGCATTACCGGTAATATACAGGCCGGGATGGGACTCAAGACGCTCATCAATAACCCTTAATTTCTCACTATGCCCCATAAGATACTGGGGAATCGCCCTCTCCCACCGGTAAATCCTGACCATATCAGGTTCAGCCTTTAAAGAGATTAATGGCTTTAACTCATCAAAAACCGTACTGACAAGTGTATCGTCATCAAGCATTGCAAGCTCAGGTGACTGCGCACCACCAATCATACTCCTCAGTAGGACATGACCTTCCGGGGCCCTGTTAGGGAATATGCTTGAATCCCAGAGCGTTCCAAGTATCTTTCGGCCTTCAGTGTGCGGGATAAGAAAACCAAAACCTCCGAGTCCATGCTCAACCTTCTCCTTTTTATAACCGAAACAAACTACAGACAAAGAAGGGTATGTAATGCTTGAAAGTGTTTTAAACAGTTCGCGATCAAGGTCATTTACAATACTGGCAGATGCATAAGCAGGAGAAGCGAGCACAACAATGTCTGTTTCAACTGTTCCTTTTGAAGTGAAGAGCTGATACCTGTCCCCTCTTTTTTCAATCCCCTTTACGGCAACTCCTGTGTTCACCCTCTTGCCGAGTTTTTCTGCCAGGGCATCAACAATCGACTGGGCACCGGAATAAAATGAAGTGAGCCTTCCGCCAGGTGTAACAGAGACCTTCCCTGCCCCCTCCTTTTTACGTTCTTTCCTTATTTTTACAAGTGCCCTGATAAGGCTTCCATATTTTTGCTCAAGTTCTTTTATGCGGGGGAAACAGCTCTTTATACTCATCTTGTAGGGATCACCGGCAAAAACTCCGGACACCATAGGGTCTATTAGTTTCTCAAGTGCTTCCTTTCCAAGCCTTCGAATTATGAAATCAGCCACTGTTTCATCTTCAGGCCCTTTTGGGGCAACTATCTCGTATGCCATTCTAAGCTTCCCGGGCCACGAAATAAGTTTTGAACTTAGAAACGAAGGCGGGGACTCGGGAAGTGCATTAAGTTTTCCATTGAAAAAGATATACCTTTTTTTAGCATTTTCGTTACTCCTCAAAGGTTTAATGCCAAGACTGTCACACAGCTCCAGAGTTTTTGCTTTATTATCAAGAAAACCGTTTGCACCCTTTTCGCACAGAAACCCGTTCACCCTGTCAGTCCAGATCTTTCCTCCGGGCCTTGAATCAGCTTCAAAGACCTCGACTTCAAACTGTGAACCTTGACCTGTACTCTTTGAACTGTTTACCAGTGTATAGGCAACCGTCAGACCGGATATCCCTCCGCCAACAACTACGATTCTTTTCAAATAACCTCCCTTATTTGAAAAAGTAGTCTGTAGTCAGCAGTCAGTAGTTAAGGGAAATACTTAATTAAAATTCCCCGGCTACTAACTACTTGCTACCAGCTACCCTAATTTTGTCATCACCAGTTCTTTAAGCGTATTTATAAATTCCCCGGAAGTGTTCAGCGACTGGCACCTCTTTAAATTTACCCCGTGCTTTCTTGCAAGTTCTTTATACAAAATGTCTATCTCATAAAGTGTTTCTATGTGGTCTGATACAAAACTTATTGGCACAACAAGCAGGTTTTTAGAGCCGGTTTTTGCAAGCCTTATTATGGTCTCATCTGTTGAAGGTTTTAACCATTTTACAGGCCCGCTCCTGCTTTGAAATGACAGATGCCATTTTATGGGTGACGAGCGACGCCCTGTACCAGACGGTACAGGGTAACGAGTGACAAGTAACGAGTTAACAGCTTCAATTGTTGCCTTAATGTGTTCAAGGTAAGGGTCTCCTTTATTGATGAAATCCTCTGGCAGGCTATGGGCACTATATATAATATTTATATCATCAGCATTAATTTCTGATATACCTCTGCTAATAAGTCCTGTAAGAGTTTCTATATAGTGAGGGAAATCATACCACTGTTCAATGTACTGTATTTTTATTCCTGCCCCCTGACCCCTGACCCCTTTAATCGCCCTTTTGAACTCAGAAATCGAAGAACCTGTTGTTGCCTTTGAATAATGAGGATAAAGGCTCAACACAATAATATGTTTAACGCCGTTTTTGAGAATTTCATCAACTGCATCCCCTATAAAAGGATGCCAGTATCTCATCCCGATATATACTCTGAAATTCCGTGAACTGTCAACTGTGAACTGTGAACTGTTTAAGGTTTTCTCGAGTGCCTGTGCCTGTGAGCGGGTTATATCAACAATAGGGGACTTACCGCCTATAAGGCTGTACATCTTTTCTGTCTTTTTTGAGCGGAGAGTTGATATCAGCCATGCTAAAGGTTTCTGCAAAAAAGGCGGGCCGAGTCTTATAATCTCTCTGTCAGAAAAGAGATTATACAGAAAAGGTCTTACAGCACTTAAAGAATCAGGACCGCCAAGATTTAGTAAGACAACGCCTATGGTCTCTTTTTTTTTATCTGTCAAGCCTAAAATCCTGATGTATTACATTTTTTTTCGTTTTTACCCGAAAAAATAGAATTAACCCCAAAGAGCCGGATTTCATTTCTTATATTTCATTAATTCTTCCCTCTGCTCCTGCTTTTTACCCCGTTAGAATGCCCTGTGTGAGCCTGTCTGCTCCATGAATTGCAGATCGCGACAGGCCAGGCCTTTCCGTTAGAAGACAAAGGTCTTCTAACGGGATTTACTTGTTGCTTAAATTGTGGACAATCTCCACCAGTGCCACAACGTTTTCAACTGGAGTCTCCGGGAGCACGCCATGCCCTAGGTTAAAAACGTGCCCGCGGGCAGAAGAACCCCTCTTGAGAATATCCTTGACACGCCCCTCTATTTTATCTTTGGGCAGAAACAGCGCACACGGGTCAAGGTTTCCCTGAACTGAAAAATTATTATCAAGCCTCTTAATTGCGTTGTCTAAATTAATCCTCCAGTCAATTCCTATTACATCGGCACCACATGCCTTAATCTCCTCAAGCAGGCCGCTGCAAGAGCCTACAAAATAAATTATCGGCACATGTCCTGTTTTTTCAGTCTCCTGCCAGTCTTTAAGGCTGTCAATTATCTTCTTAACATAGGGAAGAACGTAATCCCTGTAATCAGGGGGGGAAAATATTCCTGCCCACGTATCAAAGAGCTGTACAGCCTGCGCCCCTGCCCTTATCTGAGCCTTAAGATATTCTGTAACTGCCTGCGTGACTTTATCCATCAGCAAGGAATATAAATCAGGCCGCTGAAACAGCATTCTTTTAGTGTGGAGGAAATTCTTTGAAGTACCGCCCTCTATCATATAAGTTGCCGTAGTAAACGGCGCGCCTGAAAAACCTATTAAAGGAACTCTCGTACGGAGCTCTTTTCTCAGGATTTTTATAGTTTCCATTACAAAACCCATATCACTTTCAGGTACGGGGACAGAAAGCCTTTTTATGGAAATCTCATTTCGTACCGGTGGAGAAATCACAGGGCCTTTTTTCTCTAAAAATCTGAGCTTCACGCCCATAGCCTCAACAGGGATGAGGATATCTGAAAACAAAATAGCAGCATCAACCCCGAGGGCATCTATCGGCTGTATGGTTACTTCAGCAGCAAGCTCAGGGGTCTTGCAGAGCGTCAGGAAATCAACCTTCTTTCTTATCTTTTGATACTGTTTTAAATACCTTCCGGCCTGGCGCATAATCCATACGGGTGTATAAGGAACTGCCTCACCCCGGCAAGCCTTCAGAAAAACATCATTCATCTTACCTCCGGTTTACGCAGATAATCACTGATATTTTTTATCTCTGTTATTATGAATATATAAGCCTTTTTATACCAACCTTTCGTGTTCCAAAGTTTACCAGAAGTACGAGCTTGTACTTAGTTCACTTTACGTAAAAATAAACCTGATCTTTTATGGCGTTAGTAATGGCCGGGGCCACTTTAATTTCCAAAATAACCTTATCGTCAACTATAAAATCCGGCCTATAAATTCCTATTTTCTTACCTTTATATTTAACATCTATAGATTTTTCTTCTATAAATGGAATCCCCTTCTCAGATAATTCTATAGCAACCGCTTTATGGTAAATAGCCTCCTTATGTACGCTTCCTAATTCTTTATGAATGTCATAAATAACCCCAATTATTTTATAAGTTAAATCTTCATAAATATATTTTTCTGTGATCATCTGCGTTATTTTTTAGTCTGTGCTAATCTGCGTGGTATATAACCGCAGAAAGGCTCTTCTTCAAGATAGTCGCCGTAAACAGAATAAGACCTGGCCCTGCAGCCGCCGCAGACAGTTATATATTCGCATGAACCGCACTTACCTTTATATTTCTTAAAATTTCTTAAATCCTTAAAAAGCCCTGAATCTTCCCATATCTCTTTAAAAGATTTTTCCCGCACATTGCCGGCTGACTTAGGGAAATAACTGCATGGAAGCACGTTCCCGTCCACATCAATCAAAGCAATAAGCTGGCCCGCAATGCAGCCCTTGGCACCGCCCGTAGAAAATTTTAAAGACCTGCGCTTGAATTTTTCCCCTTCCTCCTTTGATTTCTGTAGAATAACCCTGTAATAGTGGGGTGCGCATGTGGGCCTTACAAGCATATCTTTTTCACCCTTCTCCATCTCATAGTGCCATTCAAGTAACTTCTCATAGTCCTCCTTCGATATGAGCTCGTTCATTATCTCTTCCCCCCTGCCTGTAGGAACAATCATGAACATGTACCAGGCAGTAGCACCAAGTTCCTTTGCAAGTTTATATACCCTCGGGATTTCTTCCTGATTCCTTTTTGTAAAAGAGGAATTTATAAGGAACTCAATATTGTTTTTCCGGAATAATTTTGCCGCATTTATTGTTCCTGAAAATGCGCCTTTCTGCTTCCTGAAATCATCGTGAATTTCTTCAGAAGCGCCGTCAAGGCTTAATGAAACAATCCTCATACCTGATTCCTTTACTTTTTTGCACACCTCATCAGTAACAAGTAACCCGTTTGTAGCAAGACACATTCTCAGGCCTTTTTCCGAACCATACTTTGCTATCTCAAATACGTCTTTTCTTAGCAAGGGCTCTCCGCCTGAAAGGACAACTACGGGTTTGGCATAGCCTGCAATGTCATCAATGATTCTAAAGGCTTCATCCATGGAAAAATCAGGATGTTTTTCAACCACCAATTCTGAAGAAGAACGGCAGTGGACACAGTTAAGATTGCACCTTCTTGTTATCTCCCATGCAATCCATTTTGGCTCAAATTTTGAGGACATACTTCATAATTTTTGCATATTACCGGTAAAAAAACAAGAAAAACACATGTAAATGACATTGAAAATAACAAAATGAGTTGAGCTAAATCCGTTAAACTCCGGGTAACTTTGCAACTCTGTGAATAGAGGATTGATGTTATTGTACTCGTTCTAAAGGATCTGACAGAGGGGAGTTCTCAACCTTTACAGATATCAGAAAATAAAATCAAAAATTTAAAGTTAACCCTATTAGAAGCCCTTCGCCCTTCTAACAGGACGCGGTATATGATCAATGGAGCAGGCAGGCCAATCTGCCGACAGGCAGGCTCATACGGGGCATTCTAACGGGGTTAAAAGTTATTAAATATCATTTAATTTATTAAAATTTATGCAATTTTTAAATGGATTTATATAAACCTTGCAAATACTTCATTTGAAAGCAGGAACCCTTTTCTGGTCAGCCTGATATAAGAACTACTGTCTTTACAGCAATCTGAACGGCTTGTCCCGGAGCTTTGGGATGAACTATATATTTCTATAAGCCCCTCCCGCTGAAGTTCTTCCACCTCTTTCTTATATTTAGTCAATACATCCCTGCCATGTGATTCAGACATATTCACAAGGTCTATTCCCCTGGTCTTTCTTAATCCCAGGAAAATAGCTTCTGACAGGGCCTTATCCCCGTTTATATTTTCTGATTCCATGACCGGACTTTTATTCTCGGAAAGAACCCTGATATAATCCCCGAGTTTATCAGTATTAAAAAATCTTTTTCCTCCTGTAAAGGAATGTGCACCCAGTCCGGCTCCATAATACTCCCCCCTGTTCCAGTAATTAAGATTGTGCCTGCATTCATAACCGGGTATTGCAAAATTGGATATCTCATAGTGCAAAAAGCCCTCTGCATTTAAATAATCAATCGCATAGTTATACATCTCTATAATTTTCTCCTCTTCAACCGGTTTCAGTTTTTTTGTTTTTATGAGTTCATAAAGTAAAGTGCCCTGTTCTGCTGTAAGCTCATAAGTAGAAATATGCTTTGGTTTAAGGCTCACTGTCCTCTGAAGTGTCTTTCTCCAGCTATCAATATCCTGTCCCGGGATGCCGTAAATAAGGTCAATACCGATATTTTTATAACCGCTTTCACCTGCCATACAAACTGCCTGTTCAGCCTCAAGGGAGGAGTGGAGCCTTCCCAGGCATGCAAGTTCACTATCATTAAACGATTGAGCGCCGATGCTTATCCTATTTGTCCCGAGAGAGCGGATCACACCCAGTTTTTCCCTGTCTGCGGTTTTAGGGTTCGCCTCTATAGTTGACTCATAATTTTCAATAAAATAAAAATGATTAAGGATATAAATGATTAAATCTGTGAGGGCATCGGCAGAAAGCACACTGGGGGTTCCGCCGCCAATGTACAGGCTTGAAATCTGGGTATCAGGCGGGATATACAGTATCTCTTTCTTAAGGGCATCCAGATATTCTTCTGCTTTTTTACTGTCGTAAACTCCGGATACAAAATCGCAGTAAATACATCTCCTGATACAAAAAGGTATGTGAACGTAAAGGGATGCAGGCATGTTTTATTGTAACAGACACAATAATTTTCTACAGGCAGGAAATCATGCAGGCAGTACGAAAGAGCCCGTGCTAAACCCAAACTACCTTGAAATCGTTGAGTGCCTCAACAACCTGAGTAGAAGCTCCCCTGTGCCCGACCTTTATCTTGTCTTCAAGATCGTAATGTTTAAGGCATGTCCCGCATGAGTAAATCTCCGTACCCAATGACTCTATATCTTTCAATATAGCTGCAATTTCTTCATCTAACGTAGTGAGCTTTACTCCGGCATTAATAAAGAAAAATGTATGGGGTATTTCTTTAGTAGCCTTTACAGTCTCAAAAAAATTCTTAATCACTACTTTGCCTATGTCTTCCTCCTTGCCCATAACGTCGCTGCTTATAACCATAAATACTTTTTGCCCCATGGCTACACCTCCCCTTTTTTTCTGTAAGAATTATTAATGGAATATAATACTATGATATCACAAAACTGAATGTTCGCCAAAGAAATTTTTTCGCTACCTGCCCTGTTAGAAATTTATAATTTCTAACAGGGCTCGCTACTTTTTTTCTCATCGTAGTCATCTATATCTTTTCATCAGTCTTTATTTGAGTCAGCTTATCTGTGCTCATCTGTGTCTTTTAATCTATGATCATCTGCGTTTTTTAGTCAAGTCTTTTAAGCCCTGCTTCACGTGCAGCCTTAACAGCCTTTCTGTGCTCATCATTTGTAAGCCTTCTGTCAAGCGGAGGGTTCTTAACAGCCTTATAGCAGGGGTAATACTGTGCCATTATGTTCGTATAGGTATCAGGAGAAATCTCTTCGGCAAGAAACTTGACTATTTCTTCAGTGCCTGCAATACCCTCGGGAAGCACAAGATGCCTGACGAGTAGTCCCCTTAAGGCTGTCCCCCTTTTATCAAGAACAAGGTCTCCGACCTGCCTTTGCATCTCTTTTATTGCTGCCTTTGCTACTTGAGGATAGTCTTTTGCCTTTGAATATTTCATGGCAGTATCAGGGTTAGAGTACTTAAAATCAGGCATATATATGTCAACAACTCCATCAAGTATTTTTAATGTGTCAATTGACTCATACCCCCCGCAGTTATACACTATTGGCACATTTAAGCCTTTTTCTTTTGCAATGCCAAGAGAATTTAAAATCATGGGCACCTGATGGGTCGGCGTTACAAGGTTTATATTGTGGCAGCCGTAATTCTGCAGTGTAATCATCATATCGGCAAGCGCTTCAAACGAATATATACCGCCTTCACCGGTGTGGCTTATTGTCCAGTTCTGACAGAACAGACAGCCGAGGTTGCAGTGAGAGAAAAAAATAGTGCCTGAACCGCGCTGTCCGACCAGGGGACTCTCTTCTCCAAAATGGGGATTCCAGCTTGATACAAACGGCTTGTCGCCTGCTCTGCAAAAACCTTCTTCACCAGCTGTCCTGTCAATTTCACAACTGCGAGGACAAAGGACACATTTTTTTAATATTTTTAAGGCTTTTAGTGTTTTTTCCTCAAGCGTTACTTTAGGTAGTTTCAGGTAGGAAGCTATGAACCCTTTATCCGCTTTTTTGTCCATTCAATTAAACCGCCGACTGAAATCAGTTCCTGCATGAATGAAGGAATAGGTTTTACACTGTACTGCTCATCCCTGGTGACATTTTTGATACTGCCCCTGTCCGCATCTATCTCAATCCTATCGCCCTGCCCGACCTTTTCCGATGCTATTTCCGATTCAAAAATCGGGAGGCCCGTATTAAATGCGTTTCTATAGAATATCCTTGCAAAGCTCTTTGCAATAACGGCCTGTATCCCGGCTGCCTTTATTGCAATCGGAGCATGCTCTCTTGAAGAACCGCAGCCAAAATTAGCCCCTGCAATTAATATATCCCCGGATTTCACCTTTCCAGAGAACTCTTTATCAGCATCCTCCATCACATGTCTTGAGAGTTCTTTCGGGTCAGACGTATTAAGATAACGCGCCGGGATTATTGCATCAGTGTCCACGTTATCACCGAACTTCCAGACTTTACCTTTTAGAATCATCTTATCTCCTTAAAAATCATAAATGTAATAAAAATAAAAAATCAGACAGGGTAAGCTGATAAAAAATTTCTACCTGTCTACCGACAGGCAAGATACAACACCTTATAAAAAAGACGTTATGGAATTGATAAAAATCATTAAAACTATAATGTTAAAACAGAATAAAAATAACCTGCCGGCCGGCCCGCTTCGCGCCGAGGCTAGCAGGCAGGTCTGTCGATTATGGAAATTCTGAGACAGTTTTCCCTGTCTTTATTGTACCTCCTCCGGCGTCCCAATTCTCCCCAGCACCGCAGATGCTGCGGCAACCGCAGGATTTGACAGATAGACCTCACTCTCAGGATGCCCCATCCTGCCTACAAAGTTCCTGTTTGTCGTTGCAATTGCCCTTTCGCCTTTTGCAAGAACACCCATATGGCCTCCCAGGCAGGGGCCGCATGTGGGGGTTGAGAAAACAGCACCGGCATTTATAAATATTTCAACCAGCCCTTCTTTAATCGACTGTAAATAAACCTTCTGTGTTGCCGGGATAACAATCATCCTTACATTTGCACTTACCTTTTTACCATGCATAACCAGGGAAGCCTCCCTGATATCCTCGATCCTGCCGTTAGTGCAGGAACCGATAACAACCTGATCAACGGTTACATCAGACAGTTCTGCTGCCGGTCTGGTATTTGAAGGAAGATGCGGGCATGAAACAGTAGGCGGTATTTTCGAGCAGTCGTACTCCTTGATTTCTGCATATCGAGCATTTTTATCTGAAGAGTAAAATTTATATTCTCTCTTTGCCCTGCCCGCAACGTATTGACCGGTTATCTCATCAGGCACAATAATGCCATTTTTACCCCCGGCTTCTATTGCCATATTGCACATGGTAAGTCTTGCGTGCATCGGAAGCGATCTTATTGCCTCACCTTCAAACTCCATTGCCCTGTAAAGAGCCCCGTCAACTCCGATATCACCAATTGTGTGTAGTATTAAATCTTTTCCGCCAACCCATTTACCGGGTTTTCCGTAATATATGAACTTCATGGATTCAGGGACCTTGAACCAGCATTCGCCTGTAGCCATTGCTGAAGCCACATCTGTTGACCCCACCCCTGTAGAGAAAGCCCCCAGTGCCCCGTAAGTACATGTGTGGCTGTCAGCGCCTATAATCAAATCACCCGGCACAACCAGCCCCTCTTCAGGAAGAAGTGCATGTTCGATACCCATCCTTCCAACTTCAAAATAAAGCCCGAGATTGTTTTCTTTTGAAAAATCCCTGAGTATCTTACATTGTTCGGCGGCCTCAATATCTTTCTGGGGCGCAAAGTGGTCAGGTATAAGAGCAATCCTGTCCCTGTCAAATACGCCCTCTGCCCCTATTCGCTTAAACTCCTTAATAGCTATAGGCGCGGTTATGTCATTTGCAAGAACAAGGTCAACACTCGCATTTATCAATTCTCCGGCTGATACCTCTTTCTTCTGTGAACCTGCCTGCATGCCTACGGCATGTAAACCGTCAGACAGATGTGCTGCAAGAATTTTTTCTGTTATTGTCACTGTTTCTCCTGATGATTTAAAAATCTATTACTGCCGGCTACTACCCTACTTCTTTTTTACTGCAAGCTTATTAAGGGCATTTATATAAGCCCTGGCAGAGGCAACGATAATATCAGTGTCTGCGCCGTGTCCCCTTACAAACCTGCCTTCTTCCTCAAGTGACACCATTACTTCTCCAAGCGCGTCAGTGCCGCCTGTTATGCTCTTAACCTCGTATTTTACGAGACTGCTCGTAGTTCCGGTTATGGAAGCAATTGCCTTGTAAGCTGCATCAACCGGGCCGTCCCCGTGCTCGGTTTTTTCTACCTGTTCTTCGTTCACTTTAAGTTTAACCGTTGCAGTAGGCTTCTGGTTCATTCCTGAAACTATATTGAAGTCTACAAGGCTGTAGGTCTCAGGTATTTTTGCCACCTCTTCAGAAACCAGAGTCTCGATATCCTCATCAAATATATCTTTTTTCTGGTCAGCGAGTTTTTTAAACCTCTCAAACGCACTGTTAAGTTCTTCATTGCTCAGTGTATAGCCAAGCTCATTAAGCCTTGTCCTGAAGGCATGTCTTCCCGAATGCTTACCCAGGACAAACTTTGTCTTATGGAGCCCTACTGTCTCAGGTTTTATGATTTCATACGTGGACTTTTCTTTTAAGAGGCCGTCCTGATGTATTCCGGACTCATGAGCAAAGGCATTGTCTCCTACAATAGCCTTATTTGGCTGGACCGACATCCCGGTAATCTTTGTAACCAGCCTGCTGCTTCGCATTATTTCTTCTGAGTTAACATTCGTATCAGCATCAAAGATATCACGCCTTGTCCTGAGCGACATAACAACCTCTTCCATAGAGCAGTTCCCTGCACGCTCTCCTATGCCGTTAATCGTGCACTCGATCTGGCCGGCACTGTTAAGGACCGCTGCAAGGGAGTTGGCTGAAGCAAGTCCGAGATCATTATGACAATGAACTGAAATAACAGCCCTGTCAATATTTTTTACCCTGTTATATATAGTCCCTATTAAAGAACCGAATTCACTCGGGATACTGTAACCCACGGTATCAGGTATGTTCACAGTGGACGCACCCGCATCGATAACAGCCTCAATAACTTCGCAGAGATAGCTCACATCACTTCTCGTGGCATCCATAGGTGAAAATTCCACATCTTCAACAAAACTTCTGGCAAATTTAACCATTTCAACAGACCTTTTAAGCGCCTCCTCACGGCTGACACGGAACTGGTATTTAAGGTGTATATCAGAAGTTGAATGAAATGTATGAATCCTTTTTCTGGGAGCATCCTTAATTGCCTCCCATGCCTTTTTTATATCCCCTTCTTTTGCCCTTGCAAGACTGCAGATTACCGGCCCTTCCACTTCCGAACCAATTGTCTTTATTGCCTCAAAATCTCCCTGGGAACTTATAGCGAATCCCGCTTCAATAATATCCACTCCAAGACGCGCAAGCTGTTTTGCAACCTGGACTTTTTCATCCACGTTCATGGATGCACCGGGAGATTGCTCTCCGTCTCTGAGAGTTGTATCAAAAATACTTATAGTTCTCATCTGGTCATATCCTTTAATCTCTTCCTGCGAAAAATAACTGCACTCTCAACAATTCCCCATAACATGTAGCTTACAGAAAAAATAAAAATTACAATCTCAGGGTACATAAATATAAGTATAATCGTTACGACAATGGCAATCAGAAGCCAGAATGGTTTCCTCTTTTTTAAATCAAATTCTTTTATCCCGTGATACCTTAAAGTGCTGACCATAAGTGCTGCAAGCAAAATTGGCAGTAAAAGCACCAGATAGTTCCTGCCGGTTAAAACTCCCTGCACCTCACTATAAAATAACACAAAAGATGCCACCACCGTAGCGGCTGCAGGAATGGGCATACCGATAAATGCCTTGCTCTCTTCAGAGGCCATCTGCACATTAAACCTTGCAAGCCTCAGAGCGCCGCATATAACAAAAAAGAATGCAGCACCCCAGCCAATACGGCCGAATGAATGCAAACCCCAGCTGTAAATAAGCACAGCAGGGGCAATTCCAAAAGCAACAAGGTCTGAGAGAGAGTCAAGTTCAATGCCAAATTTTGTTGTACTGTTGGTTAACCTTGCAACCCATCCATCAAGCCCGTCAAAGATAATTGCAATTAAAATAGCCCATGCGCCGTATATATAAAGGCCTTTAAATGATGCGAGAATTGTATAAAAACCGAAAAACATCCCGCAGAGCGTCAGAGTATTTGGTAATAAATAAATCCCTTTTCGCATATTTAACCCAGTCGCAAAGTAACAAAGGCAGCCGCCAAAAGCCCGTTCAGCTTCGCCGACGAGGCGAGCGAGCCTCGCCAAAGGCGGGAAGGAACAAAGTGAATCTGTAAGTGCCCCTGCCTGCCGGTAGGCAGGTTTGTGCCTGATTTTTTACTTTTATATTATCCCTATAATTGTTTCTCCTGCTTTTACTTTGTCTTTTAATTTTACCTTAATCCGTGTATTTAATGGCAGAAATATGTCAACTCTTGAACTGAATTTTATTATCCCGTACCTCTGGCACTGTTGAAGCGAATCCCCGGGTTTTACCCTGCATACAGCCCGCCTGGCAAGCAAACCAGCCACCTGTCTTAAAACAATTTCACCGTGTCCGGTCTCAAGAAGCATTGTGATATGTTCATTCGATAATGAAGAACTGTTTTTATATGCGGGAAGAAATTTACCCGGGTAATGCCTGACTTCCTTAACCGAACCGTCACAGGGAACCCTGTTTACATGAACATTAAACGCAGACATGAAAATGCTGATTTTAAGGGCACGCCTGTTTAACAGTTCATTTTCATCGGCCTCATCAATAAGAATAACCCTGCCGTCTGCCGGTGCATAGAATGCGTTTCCTTTCTCAGGGGCTTTTCTGTCCGGGTCCCTGAAGAAATAAATCATAAAGAGAGTGAGAATAAACGGAATGGACGTCAGAAGGGGATTTTTAAAAATCAGTGTAACCAGAGTAACAAAAGCAAAAGTAAAGATAAAGGGATAACCCTCACTGGCAAGCTTAAGCATAACAGCAGTAACGAATAACTGGTGACAAGTAACGAATTAAAAAGATATATTGAACTGAAAATAAATATTTATTCATTACTAATCACTCGTCACCGATCACAGTCTTTGTCATGCCTTTGACTTATCTACCAGTTTGCCTTTTTTAAGCCAGGGCATCATGGCCCTGAGTTTTGCCCCGACTTTTTCAATTGGATGTTCTGAGCCTTTTTTAGTAAGTGCGTTAAATACAGGTTTGTTTGCCTTGCATTCAAGTATCCACTCACGCGCAAATTCACCGGACTGTATTTCATCAAGGATTTTTTTCATCTCTTTCCTGATTTCAGAGTTTATAACACGCGGTCCTCTTGTAAGGTCTCCAAACTGAGCTGTGTTGCTTATTGAATACCGCATGTTAGATATACCGCCTTCATAGAGCAGGTCAACTATTAGCTTTACTTCATGAAGACATTCAAAATAAGCCATTTCAGGGGCATAGCCGGCATCAACAAGTGTCTCATAACCTGCCATTATTAGAGATGTCAGCCCGCCGCACAAGACAACCTGCTCGCCAAAAAGGTCTGTTTCGGTTTCCTCTCTAAAGCTGGTTTCAATTACCCCTGCCTTACCACCCCCTATTGCAGAGGCATAAGAAAGGGCAATCGCCTTTGTGTTTTTTGACGGGTCCTGATGGACTGCTACCAGGCAGGGTATTCCGCTTCCTTTTAGAAATTCGGATCTCACCAGATGTCCTGGCCCCTTGGGAGCAACCATAAACACGTTAGCATCAGAAGACGGGACGATTTGGCCGAAATGAATGTTGAAACCGTGTGCAAAGCCGAGATAGACCCCTTTCTTCATATTATCCCGTACTTCGTTCCTGTATATTTCAGCCTGATATTCATCAGGTACGAGCATCATTGCTATGTCTGCATCTTTTATCGCTTCCGATGCAGTTTTAACTTTAAACCCGGCCTTCACGGCCTTTTGCCAGTTTTCACCCTCTACCTCACCTACTACGACATTAATGCCGCTTTCTTTCAGGTTATTGGCATGGGCGTGCCCCTGGCTTCCGTATCCTATAATGCAGACCTTTTTCCCCCTTAAAAGTCCTCTTTTAATATCCTTATCATAATAAATTTTCATTATTTCCCCCTTTTAATTAAAATCTCAATACCCAAACCTGCCTGCCGACAGGCACCAAATTACAAATAAATCTCAAACTATACTATCCAAATTCCAAACTTAATTAATTTTGGTCATTGGAAATTGATTATTGAATTTTATTTGGGATTTGTAATTTGTTATTTGCTATTTAAGAATTATGTTTTCTTTGTTTTCTCTCTTGCGATTGCAACCTTACCGGTTCGAACAAATTCCTTTATCCCATATGATTTCATGAGCTCCACAAATGCCTCTATTTTCTTCTCATCCCCTGTAATTTCTATTGTATAGGTCGTAGGGCTTGAATCAACTACTCTTCCTCTGAAAATCTCCGCAAGCCTTAAAACCTCGGGCTTGTCTCCTTTGCCAGGCGCTATCTTGATAAGAACCATTTCTCTTTCAACATGATCAATTCCCATAAAATCAATTATCTTAATAATGTCAATGAGCTTGTTGAGCTGTTTGGTTATTTGCTCTATTATCTGGTCATCTCCGGTTGTAACAATGGTCATAATAGACACATTCGGGTCAATGGTCTCGCCAACGGAAAGGCTTTCTATGTTAAATCCCCTGCCGCTGAACAGGCTGGAAATCCTTGAAAGCACGCCAAATTTATTTTCCACCAGTACTGATATCGTGTGCCTCATATCTCCTCCGGAGAAATCAAAAATAAAAAATTAATCCCGAAGTATCGGGATGATATTTGCACTTTTATCTATTACTTTTTGACTTTGGTTTTTTCCTGGGCTTTTCATCCTGTTCTTCAAAAATCATTTCGTCAATTGCAGCACCCGCCGGAACCATTGGATAAACCTTTTCCTTCCAGTCAACCTGAAAGTCCATGAAAACCGGCCTGTCCGTTATCTTTAAGGCCTTTTTTATAACAGGTTCTACTTCTTCAGGTTTTTTTGCCCTTAAGCCGACAGCACCGTATGCCTCTGCTACTTTCACAAAATCAGGTACCACATCAAGATGTGTGTGTGAATAGCGCTCTTTGAAAAACAATTCCTGCCACTGCCGCACCATCCCCAGGTATCCATTATTAAGAATGGCCACTTTAACAGGAAGTTTATTAAGGACTGCAGTGGCCAATTCCTGTATGTTCATCTGTATGCTCCCGTCACCTGCTATGTCTATCACCAGTTCGTTCGGTCGTGCAAACTGTGCCCCTATAGCAGCGGGGAAACCATATCCCATTGTGCCAAGGCCTCCCGAACTAAGCCATTTTCTCGGTTGGTCATATTTATAAAATTGTGCAGCCCACATCTGGTTCTGTCCAACTTCCGTGCATATTATCGCCTTGCCCTTTGTAAGTTCATATAACTTTTCAACCACAAATTCAGGCTTGATTATATTTTTATCATATTTGTATGTCAGCGGCCTTTCTTTTTTCCATTTGTCTATCTGTTTTATCCATGACTTTTCCCGTGCAGGCAGCTGCTCTTTCTTATCACCTTTGAGTATCTTTAAAATCTCTCTTAATACAAGTTTTACATCACCGACCACAGGGGTATCAACCCTTACGTTCTTCCTTATAGAGGTAGGATCGATATCTATATGAACTATTTTTGCATCAGGAGCAAACGTTCCTATCTTCCCGGTAACACGGTCATCGAATCTGACCCCGATACCTATTAACAGGTCCGAATTCTGCACAGCCGTATTGGCATAATACGTACCATGCATGCCGAGCATACCCATGGAAAGGCGGTGTGAACCTGGGAATCCGCCAAGGCCCATGAGCGTCATGGTAACAGGGATATCTGCCAACTCTGCAAGCTCTCTAAGCTCTTTTGATGCACCGGAAATAATCACTCCCCCGCCTGCCATAATCACTGGTCTTTTAGCTCGCATAATCTCATTTGCTGCCTGTTTTATCATCCATTTATTACCCTCGTAGGTCGGGTTATAACTTCTTATGTTCACATGCTGGGGCAATATAAATTCAGTCATTCCGGCAGTAACATCCTTTGGTAAATCAATCAGGACAGGCCCGGGCCTTCCTGTTGAAGCAATGTGAAACGCCTCCTTTACGGTTCTGGCCAGGTCCTTGATATCCTTAACAAGGTAATTGTATTTTGTACAGGGCCTTGTTATTCCAACAATATCTGCCTCCTGAAAAGCATCATTGCCTATCAGCATTGTCGGAACCTGTCCCGAGAATACAACAATAGGTATCGAGTCCATTGAAGCAGTAGCAATGCCCGTAACGGTATTGGTAGCACCCGGACCCGATGTTACAATCGCAACACCAACTTTTCCGCTTGCCCTTGCATATCCGTCAGCAGCGTGAACAGCTCCCTGTTCGTGCCTTGTAAGGATAAGTTTTATATCTTTTTCATCATAAAGAACATCAAAAATATTGAGTACCACGCCTCCCGGATATCCAAAGATGTGTTTTACACCTTCTTTTTTCAGACATTCAATTAATATTTCAGCGCCGCTTTTTTTCATTTACTCCCCTGTTCAAGTTCTCACTCAATACTGCTCCAGTGCTGGCCGAGGTTGCAAAGGCTGAATATCTGGCCAGCCAGCCTTTAGTAATCTTGGGTTTTAAAGGTCTCCAATTCTTAAACCTCTTCTTAATTTCCTCATCACTGAGAAGTATGTCTATTTTCCTTTTTGGAATATCAATATCTATCAAATCTCCATCTTTTACAATCACAATAGGCCCGCCCTCCATTGCTTCAGGGGAGATGTGCCCAATGCAAGGACCTCTTGTCCCGCCAGAAAAACGGCCGTCTGTAATCAATGCAACCGATTCGCTTAAACCCATCCCGGCAATAGAAGCAGTTACATTCAGCATTTCTCTCATTCCGGGCCCGCCTTTTGGGCCTTCATAGCGAATAACTACAACATCCCCGGCTTTGATCCTGCCCGCTTGAACTGCCCTCATGGAGCTCTCTTCCGAATCAAACACCTTTGCCCGGCCTTTATACCTTAACATTTTTTTGCTGACAGCTGTTTGTTTAACAACTGCCCCGTCCGGTGCAAGCCTGCCTCTTAAAACAGCTATACCTCCCTCTTTATGGTATGCCTTTTTCAGCGGCCTTATCACATCAGGGTCAACCACTTCTGCATTATCTGCAATTTCATATATCCTTTTGCCCGAGACCGTAATGGTATTATGGAGACTTGATTTTAATCTCTTCAGCACAGCCGGGATGCCTCCTGCATATTCCAGGTCCTCAAGGTAATGTCTGCCCCCGGGCAGCATATTTGCAATATGAGGTGTTTTTTTGCTTATTTTATCAAACATCTCCAAAGAAACAGATACTCCTGCCTCATGTGCAATTGCCGGAATATGTAAAACAGTATTTGTAGACCCGCCAAGGGCCATGTCAACCCTTATGGCATTCTCAATTGCTTTTTGCGTTAATATTTTTTTAGGGTGAATATTCGCCTTTACAAGTTTAATAATTCTCTGGCCGCTGTAAAAAGCAATCCTGCGTTTTTTTGATGAAACAGCAAGGGATGTCGCACATCCCGAAAGACTCATGCCCAGGGTCTCAGTCACACAGGCCATTGTATTGGCTGTATACATTCCCTGACATGAACCAGGGCCGGGGCATGCACACATCTCAAGCTCTGTTATTTCTGAATCATTCAAAAGACCCTTATTGTACTTTCCTATTGCCTCAAAGGTATCATTCACAAGAGAGAGCCTCCTGCCTTTCATATGCCCTGAAAGCATAGGTCCTGCTGTAACAACAATAGAAGGAATATTTACCCTTGCTGCCGCCATAATCATCCCGGGGGTGATTTTGTCACAATTTGTAAGAAGCACTAATCCGTCAAACTGATGAGCCTCGGCAATGGTCTCAACCATGTCTGCTATAAGTTCCCTCGAAGGGAGGCTGTAGTGCATTCCTTTATGCCCCATTGCAATACCATCGCAGATACCAGGTATACCAAAGAAAAACGGATATCCTCCTCCTGTGTGTATCCCTTTTTCTATAAACCTTTCAAGGTCGCGCATGCCAATGTGGCCCGGGATAATATCTGTAAAACTCGTAGCAACCCCTATAAATGGCTTGTTCATCTCTGTGCGCGGAATCCCCGTAGCATAGAGCAATGCCCTGTGCGGTAATCTTTCTATCCCTTTTTTAATAAGATCGCTTTTCATAACTTTTTAAGATACAAGATTCAGGGTTCACGATACAAGATTTGACCCGTTAACCCAGTATCGTGTATCGGTTTAATTGTGGCTTTTTCTATATTCTCTTACAAGTTCTGCCATGCGGTCTTTTTTGAGGAGTTTCTGTTTTTGAATCTTCTTTTTCTCCATTTCCTCTTCTGGAGTAAGGTACTTATTTTTATTTATATCTGAAAGCGTCTCTTTAAGCTTTTTATGGTCTATATAAAGTTTTTTATATTCTTCATTTTGTTCCTTTAATGTTTCCACTATTTCGGTGTCTTTCAAAAACAATTCCCCCTTCCTTATTTAAGTGGAAAATTATCATATTTCTCTAAAAAATACAAGTTATACCCCGTTAGAAAAGAAATCCTCCCCTCTAAGGCCGTCAGTCTTTTATGGGGAAAAGGTGAGAAGATACAAGGCAAACCATGTTAAAAAATATTTCTAACGCGGTATACTTTGACAAAATCCTTTAAGTTTCTCTAACATAAACAAAAAATAAGAACCTGGAAGTGAGAACGGACAAGTAAAATGTACTAGTTTCTTCCTCTGATTCCCCATTTCCTGTTTTTCATTTACTTTGTTCTTCATGTTTAAACTTGGATAAAACCGGGATTGTTAACAGGAGCTAGCTAAAAGATGAACCCAACGTTGATAGATACGCACTGTCATCTTGAGATGGATGCTTTTGATAATGACAGAGATAAAACCATTGAACGTGCCAGAGAAGCTGGAGTTGAATATATAGTAACCATAGGCTCTGACAGAGACAGCAATTTACAAGGGCTGGGGCTTTGCAGTAAATATCCCGAGATATATGCTGCAGTTGGCATACATCCCCACGATGCAAAGACTCTTACCGAAGATCTTTATTCCGAGCTAAAAAACTGGGTAAAAAAACCAAAAGTAATAGCTATAGGCGAAATCGGCCTTGATTACCACTATATGCATTCTCCCAAGGAAATCCAGATAGATGTCTTCAGAAAACAGATACGCCTGGCAAAGGATTCAGGGCTCCCTGTAATAGTCCACAGCAGGGAGGCAAAAGATGATACCCTGCAGATACTTCAGGAAGAGGCACCCAGTATTTCAGGCGTGCTGCACTGCTTTTCAGGAGATATGGATATGGCTGAAAAGGCATTGAAAACCGGTTTTTTTCTATCAATTGCAGGCCCTGTTACATTTAAGAACGCAAAAAATCTGCGACAGATTGCCAGGTTTATTCCTGATGAGCGCCTCCTTATAGAAACAGACTCGCCTTATTTAAGTCCGGTGCCGATGAGGGGCAAGAGGAACGAGCCCTCTTTTTTAAAATACACTGCCCGGGCACTGGCAGAGATGAGAGGCGTGGGAATCTCTGACCTGGCGAGGATTACAACTCTAAACGCCATGAACCTTTTTAACATCGGGAAAATACCTGATAAAGGAGAAATTGCCTATAAAATCAGGGACTCCCTCTACCTTAATATCACAAACAGGTGCACAAACAGGTGCGGGTTTTGCGTAAAGTTCCACACAAGTTATATAAAAGGCCATAACCTGAGGCTTCATAAAGAGCCCTCGTCAGATGAAATAATAAATGCCATTGGCAACCCGGGCGATTATAAAGAAGTTGTTTTCTGCGGTATCGGCGAACCGCTAATGAGGCTCGATACAGTAAAAGAGGTCTCAACGTGGATAAAGCAAAAAGGAGGAAAAGTAAGAATAAATACCAATGGTCACGGAAATTTAATCAGTAAAAGAAATATTCTTCCAGAGCTCAGGGGTATTGTTGACTGTATTTCAATAAGCCTTGATGCTGACAACGATTTAAAATATGAAAAAATCTGCAGGCCTGTTTTTAAAAACTCATTTCAGTCTGTCATATCGTTTATAAAAGAGTCTAAGAAATATATTTCCGAGGTAAAAATAACCGTTGTAGACATACCTGAAATTGACCTGAACAAATGTAAAGCGATTGCAGAAGAGCTAGGGGTGGAGCTGAGGGTTAGGGAGTTTAATGTTGTGGGATGAAATCTCTGTGAGATTTCATCCCACAACTGGTTCATTTTAATTAAACAATTTGTGGGGCTACGCACCCCACACCCGCGGTTCTTCTTTTGCGTGGCCAAAAGAAGAACGAAGAAAAAGCCACCCTGATTATTTTTATACGGCCTGTTTCACGCCTGTTCAGTAAACTCTATAAACTCCTCCCGACAAATCGGGACTCAAACAGTATAGAGTTTTTAACCCTCACAGTCGCTTACAGGCCTAAAATAATCAATGGGGTTTAAAAAGACTAAAAAATGCTTATATTCATCATTTTTTGTTGCTTGTTGCAGTTAATTTTGGTATAAGTAGAGAAAACTATATAATCACTTGTTATACTTTGTCTCGCCTGTTAATCTTCAATAAGAAATCCCCGATCACGGTACCAGCCAGGTCGCCAGCAAGAGAAAAATACCCATGCTCGCAACGTCAGTAGCTGTAGTCAGAAATATGCTGGAAGCAGTGGCAGGGTCTGCACCCAATTTACGCAGGATCATCGGGATAAGCGCTCCGGCTACTCCGCTTATAATACAGCTTCCGGTCATGGCTATGAGCACAACAACCGACAGGAGAAGCGCTTCAGTATTTTGCTGCAGTGTCGCTACTGCATACATGACTGCGCCTGCTACAAGCCCAACGAGTAAACCGTTTAACAGGCCGAGCAATCCCTCTTTTATTACCAGTAAATGCTCTTTGCCAGGTTTAAGCTCACCTAGTGTCATCCCGCGTATCGCAATTGCAAGCGCTTGACATCCGGTATTGCCCGACTGCCCGGCAAGGACCGGAAGAAAAACAGCTAATACAACCATCTTATCAATTGTGTCCTGAAAGGCCCCGACTACTGCGGCTGCAACGAACGCAGTGAGCAGATTCAGCTGGAGCCACGGATGCCGGTACTTAAGGCTTTTTGGCCAGGGCGTTGAAAAATGCTCTTCTTTTTCGACACCCACCATGCTGCCGGGCTGAGCGCTAAGTTCTATTGCCTGCTGTTCGAATAACGCCTGCCCGCGAACCAGTCCTACGAGCTTACCTGATTTCTCGCATACCGGATAAATGGGGTAGTGCTGATTGACAACCTGTCTCATCGCTTCCATTATTTCTGTTTCCGGCAGCAGCGAAAAAGGATTTCTCAGCATAACTTCATCAACAAGGGTATCGCTGTCACTAAAAAGGAGGTCTCTCATGGTTATGACACCAAGGAGTTTTCCGTTCCGGTCGGTTACAAAACCATACGTTATAAATGCTTTTTTAATAAGTTTCCGGAAATGTTCCACAGCCTTTTTAATAGTAATTCCCTCCAGCAAAATCCCGATAGGAATCTCCATTATGTTACCGATACTGTTTTCAGGATAATGTTCATAATTAGCCCATTGGCGCCTGCTTTCAGGTGATGCAGAAGCGAGGATATCTTCTCTCCTTTCGTCAGGGAAAATCTGGAGAATATCACGCACATGATGAGGAACAACATGGCGCAAAACTTCCACTATAAACTCATCCTGTTGAGGCAGGAGGTCAGCGGCAGACTCCTCCTCGCTCATCGCATTGATACGTGCAGCCACATCTCTAATGGAAGCTGCGGCTTCCTCTGAACTGAGAAATGGATTGACGGAATTTATTTCGTTCATACGGTAACCATTATAATGTCTTTGCAGAGCAAAACAAAGCATACCAGAAAAAACACGTCAAAAACAATATTTATGAGTAACTTTAAAACGACATATGACCGGCCCTGTCTTATCATTAAAAATAAAAAAAGCTTTTCAACCAAAATCTCGACCGGAGACCTGTCGATGCTACCGCTCTCCCAGCTGAGCTATAAATTAGCAGCTAAACATTATAGATACCTCAAAAAAAGATTTATTTTCAATTAAATGGACAAACGCCTCGCGGGTGGGCTGTTTTCCTGCTACAATTCACTTAAAAAAAATGGGGTCAGGCCCACCAAAAAAACAGGCGGGTAAACCCGTCTAAGACGGGTAAACTTAACTATTGGCATTTGAAATAATAAACCTAACAAACCAAGGGGTTAGGTGT
>Ga0255052_10000409_pt1 | contig 34874 bp, 33 predicted proteins | sample JV7_2_21_MG_FD_188632 | JGI IMG/M metagenome (GOLD analysis project Ga0255052, IMG submission 188632) | Seawater microbial communities from Jervis Inlet, British Columbia, Canada - JV7_2_21 | ecosystem: Environmental > Aquatic > Marine > Inlet | place: Canada: British Columbia | collected...
TGAAGGGATAACCGTACACCTGCATGATCTCATAAAGTCGGTAGATCAAGGGGTCCGTAGGTACGACCGGACCAAGGCCCTTGCTCGCGAAAGCGGTAAAGAAATGTTCAAAAGCCTCCATGTCCTCTTCAAGCCCCAGTGCGGATATCATCTTCTGTGCTTCTTCGGCTGTCGACTGAGCCTGGCCGAAGATCAAGGCCGCCGTCCACATTTCACTCCGGCCGAATTGCTTGCCGAGTTCCTCAAATGACAGGCCCTTTACGTCCTTGGCGTCGAGCAGTACTTCCGTGAATTCTGAAATTTGCATGATTCCTCCTTTGTCTTTCAAGGTGATGATCTTTCCTGTTTGTTTCAAAACGAAGGTAAGCCTAATGGGTAGTGGTGGTAAAGTCAAGATTGGTGAAGGCAGGCGTGTAGGGCAGGGCGTAGGGCGAAGGGCGAAGGGCGTAGTCGAAGTGATGAAAGGAAGTCATTGCGAGCGACATGTCGCGTCGAAGCAGAAAGGCGAAGACGGAAGCGCGGCAATCTTGTAGTTTTCAGGATCACTTCGTCGTTTCACTTCTCGCGATGACTTTCTATATATTCTGACTTCTGAATTCTGACTACTGAATTCTATCCAATATCCGAGTGATAAGCCTGGAGTGATTTGACATCGCCCCGGGCTTTTTGCTGTTCTTCTATTCCCCTCACCGCGGCGAGGGCTGCTGTTGCGGTCGTAATATAGGGTACTCTGTGCTTGATGGCTGCTTTGCGGATGTATGAATCGTCGTGAGCGCTCATCCTGCCGCTTGGTGTGTTAACCACCAGATTGATCTCACCGTTGGTGATGGCGTCTACCAGGTTGGGCCGGCCCTCGTGGAATTTTTTCATGATTTCGCTCGCTACGTCATGGCTGGCGAGAAACTTTGCCGTACCGTCAGTCGTTGTGATCTTGAATCCAAGATCAGCAAATTTCTTCCCGACTTCGAGGATGGCGTCCTTGTCTCTGTCAGCCACAGTTATGAGGACTGTTCCCTCCCGGGGAAGGGGAGGCCCAGCCGCCTCCTGGGCTTTGGCAAAGGCAAGGCCGAAGGAAGGTGACATCCCCAGAACCTCACCGGTTGATTTCATCTCCGGGCCCAGTACCGGGTCCTCCTCGGGGAACATATTGAAGGGGAAGACCGCCTCCTTGACCCCGAAGTGGGGGATGTTCTGGTGCTTAAGATCCATGTCGGCAAGTTTCTTTCCAAGCATGATCTTGGTGGCTATTTTCGCCATGGGAATGTTGCACACTTTCGACACCAGGGGGACTGTTCGAGATGCCCTGGGGTTTGCCTCCAGTATGTACACGAGGTCCTTATGGATGGCGTACTGGATGTTCATGAGCCCCACGACGTTAAGCTCTATGGCGATCTTTCTCGTATGCTCCTCGATGGTCTTGATATGCTTTTCAGGGATGCTGACAGGGGGGATCACGCAGGCCGAATCGCCTGAATGGACACCGGCATGTTCAATGTGTTCCATTACTGCAGGAACAAAAGCATCTGTACCATCGGCAATAGCATCGGCCTCAGCTTCTATCGCGTCTTCCAGGAACTTGTCTATAAGGATGGGCCGCTTCGGACTAACTTCTATTGCCCCAGCTACGTAATGGCGCAGCATATCTTCATCCAGGACGATCTCCATGGCTCGTCCGCCAAGCACAAATGAGGGGCGTACCATGAGGGGGTAGCCGATCTCCTCTGCGATCTTCAGGGCTTCGGCCTCGTTGCTGGCCATCCCCGACTCGGGCTGGGGAATCCCCAGTTTTTTCATCATCTTCCTGAAACGGTCGCGGTCTTCTGCCAGGTCAATAGTGTCCGGTGATGTGCCGATTATAGGCAGTCCGGCCTCGAGCAGCTCGCCGGCGATATTCAGGGGTGTCTGGCCCCCGAACTGGACAATGACGCCTTCGGGCTGCTCCTTGTCATAAATTGCCAGAACGTCTTCCACAGTGAGAGGCTCGAAATATAGTTTGTCTGAAGTATCATAATCGGTTGAGACCGTCTCGGGGTTGCAATTGATCATGATCGATTCGAAGCCTTCCTCCCTGATGGCGAAGGCTGCGTGGACACAGCAGTAGTCAAACTCTATTCCCTGACCGATGCGGTTTGGACCTCCGCCAAGGACCATTATCTTGCGGTTGTCGCTAACATCTACTGCGTCCGGAACATTGTAGGTGGAGTAATAATACGCGGCATCTTTAACCCCGCTCACCGGGAGGGGCTGATAGCCAGGGATAAGGTCCATGGACTTTCTTTTCTCCCGGATGTCCTTTTCCGTGATTCCCAGCAGTCCCGCGATATACCGATCTGAGAAACCATCCTTCTTGGCCTGTTCAAGTAGCTTGCCGGGAAGCTTCTTGCCGGGGTGTTTCAGTATCTTTTCCTCGAGATCCACCAGGTCTTTCATCTCCTGGATGAACCATGGTTTCAGATGTGTCTTTTTATAAAGGGTGTCGATGGACACTCCCTTACGCAGGGCCTCGTACATGATGAACTGCCGCTCGCTGGAAGGTTCGGCCAGAAGCTCCATGAGTTCATCTAAAGACAGCTCGTTGAAGTTCTTGGCAAATCCCAGTCCGTACCTGTCGATCTCAAGGGAGCGGATTGCTTTCTGGAAGGCCTCCTTGTAGTACCTTGCGATGCTCATGACCTCGCCCACGGCCCTCATCTGGGTTCCGATCACATCCGGCACGGCACTGAATTTTTCGAAGGCCCACCTGGCGAATTTCACCACCACGTATTCTCCCCAGGGAGCGTACTGTTCCAGTGTTCCCCCCTTCCAGTAGGGTAGATCGTCCAGATTCAACCCACCGGCGAGCTTGGAGGAAATAAGGGCGATGGGAAAGCCCGTGGCCTTGGAGGCCAGGGCAGAAGACCTGGATGTCCTTGGATTGATCTCGATGACAACGACCCTGCCTGTTTCCGGGTCGTGGGCAAACTGTATATTGGTGCCGCCGATCACTTCAATAGCCTCTACGATGGCGTAGGAATAATCCTGTAGTCTTTTCTGAAGGTCCTCATCTATTGTGAGCATGGGAGCGGTGCAAAAAGAGTCTCCGGTATGGACACCCATAGCGTCCACATTTTCGATGAAGCATACAGTGATGATCTGATTTTTGGCGTCCCTGACCACTTCCAGCTCCAGTTCCTCCCATCCCAGGACCGATTCTTCGATAAGAACCTGGTCCACCAGGCTGGCCTGGATGCCCGTTGCGGCGAAATTCCTCAGTTCCTCCCTGTTGTAGGCCATGCCCCCGCCTGTCCCGCCCATGGTATAGGCCGGCCTGACGATAACGGGATAGCCCAGTTCGGAGGCGTATTCCTCGGCCTCATCAACACTTTTGGTGATAATGCTTTTGGGAAGTTCCAGACCAAGGCCTTCCATGGTCTTCTTGAAAGTAAGTCTGTCTTCACCCCGCTCAATTGCATCGGCGCTGACTCCGATAATCTGAACGCCGTGCTCCTCCAGTACTCCCTCACGGTACAGCTCCGAGGAGAGATTCAACCCCGACTGACCTCCCAGGTTCGGGAGCAGCGCGTCTGGTTTTTCTACTTCGATGATCTCCTTCATGCGTTCCAGGGTGAGAGGTTCGATATAGGTAGCGTCCGCCGTGTCCGGATCGGTCATTATTGTGGCTGGATTGGAGTTTGCCAGTACTATCTCATAGCCAAGTTCCCGCAGGGCCTTGCACGCCTGTGTGCCCGAATAGTCGAACTCGCAGGCCTGACCGATAATAATTGGACCCGATCCGATGATCATTACCTTGTTTATGTCTTCATGCTTGGGCATGAACTCCTCCTGTACATGAGTTGAGAAAGCGTATTTAGCGGGGCAAGCTTGATAGGGTTGTAAAAAGTCCATCCATGGCTTTTTACTTGGCGGAAAGTGAAAAGTGTCATTTTCACTTTCCTCACAAATCAACGACTTGCGGTGCAAGTCATTGATTTGGGCGCCCCTAAATGGGCGCATTGATGACTTTCTACGAAGTCATCAAGCTTGTTGGCTTAACGGTCCACCTGGTGGGAACCCGTCCGCGCCACGAGGAGTATAGGTGAAGGGCAAGGGGGTTGTCAATTTTAGGATGCCAGAAGCCAGAATCCAGAAGCCAGAAGCCAGAATACTGACTCCTGACAACTGAATTCTGCTTGAACCATTTAGCACTTCGACTGCGAAATCACCGCGCCTCGTGCGTGGTGAAGGCACAAGCATTGCATCTCATTTTGTAGGTCAATTGATTTCCCAAATAAAATAAAAAAAGTAAATATCGCAATATTGCTATTGACACCATATCGCAATAATGCGATACACACGGTATGGTTTGGAGATCATCTTGCCAAAAACAGAGGAGTGAACTTAATGGGAAAAAATAAAAAGAGAGACGATGCTGTCAAAATTCTTCATGGACGTTATGTTGGCGATGATACCGAACGTAAAGCGTCGCTGAAAGAAGAGCGAGTCAATGCTGAAGTTGCAACAGCTATATATAAACTGAGAAATAAATCCGAATTGACACAAAAACAACTCGCAGATCTGATTGGTACTACACAATCAGTCATCAGCAGGCTGGAAGATGCTGACTATGATGGCCATTCTCTCTCAATGCTGAGCCGAATTGCAGAAGCACTCAATAAAAGACTATCTGTACAGTTTCTTTCTGCCTGAATAATTAAACTCTGAAAAATCAAACGGGGTTTGCACCACAGAGTCACCCTTCGGGTGAGTGCGTCCTTCGACTGGCTCAGGACAGGTAGGGCGTAGGGCGTGTAGAACAGGGCGTAGTGCGTAGGGCGTGTAGAACAGGGCGTAGTGCGTAGTGCGAAGGGCGTAATAATCTGTCATTGCGAGGAGCATCGCCAGATGCGAAGCGACGCGGCAATCTTATAAGATCGCTTCGTCATTGTATTCCTCGCGATGACAGATTCTGGATTCTGACTGCTGACTCCTGAATTCTGATACATCGCACTTTGGACGCCTGCCACGCCAGAGGCGTGGTTGGACCTTGGACTCCGGCCATAGGCCGGCCAGACTCCACGCATAAGCGTGGAAGACGCGGCAATCTTGTAGTTTATAAGATCGCTTCGTCATCACGCCTTAGGCGTGATTTCTCGCAATGACTCATTCAATATTCTGGATTCTGAATACGGAATTCTGACTTCTGAATTAACCAGGGACAAGAGCACCCTGACTCAGGACATTGCCCGAGTCAGGGTGCGAGAAACTACATCTTCAGCTTGAACTTTTGTGAGATAACGTTGTAGTAGGCGTTTTCGGAGACCGATCCCCATACGCCCACCTGCGCCTGGAACTTCTTGAATGCTTCATGCACCTTGCGGGCACCGGCATCCTTTGCGGCCACCTCTTCCAACGTCTCCTTGGCAAGTTTGCGAAGGTCGCTGAGAAGCTTCTCGGGGAAACGCACCAGGTTCACATTGTGCTTACTGATGAGTTCCTGAAGGGCGGCGCCGTTACCGGCATCGAATTCCGCCAGACTCCACGTATTATTCTCGACCGCTACGGCGTCCAATATAGCCTTAAGGTCACTTGGCAGGGCGTCGTAGGCCTTCTTGTTGAACATAACGTCCAGGCAGGTTCCAGGCTCGTGCCAGCCGGGATAGTAGTAGTACTTGGCTGCCTTGTAAAAGCCCATCCTCAGATCGTGCAAGGGCCCCACCCACTCGGTAGCGTCAATAACACCTCGCTCAAGTGAGGTAAAGATCTCACCGCCCGGCAGCAGCACAACCGTACCACCGGCTTTGGCGATAACCTTGCCGCCCAGGCCCGGGATCCTCATCTTAAGGCCCTTGTAGTCCGAGATGGAATTCATTTTCTTTCGGAACCATCCTCCCATCTGCACGCCGGTGTTCCCCATGGGGCGTGGGACCAGGTTGAAGGGAGCATACACTTCCTCCCACAGCTCAAGGCCACCTCCGCTGTAGAACCAGGCGTTCATCCCCTGCGCATTTAAGCCGAAGGGGACTGCTGCAAACCACTGGGTTGCAGCCGCCTTTCCTGCCCAGTAATATGCGGCACCACTTCCCACCTCCACCGAGCCGTCGGATACGGCATCAAAAGTTCCCAGGGGCGGTACCAATTCACCCCCGGCGAACACCTTGATCTTGATCCGACCCCCGGTAGCTTCCTCCACTCGTTTGGCATAACGCTCTGCCCCGGTCTGCAGAATCGGCAGGTTGGGCGGCCATGTGGTGACCATTTTCCAGTTGTATGTTTTCTCCGCTGCCCGAACCTTCGGTGCTGCAATGACCGACGCGACGGTGGCCGCAGCTGCGACCTTTCCAGTCTTCTTCAAAAAGTCACGTCTTTTCATAGTACACAGCTTCCTTTCTTGGTTAGGGTTAATAAACCACACTCACCTGCCATCGATCGCGATGGGGTGTGCGGTAAAATAAATTCTGTAAAGTGAAATCGGTGTCCCCCCCAAACACTAACACTTCATACTAATAAACCCGCATACTTAAAATCAAGTTTATTTTGAAAAAAATGAAGGTTCATTACCCAATAAGTTGATCAGAATTCAGTAAGTATATTCATATGACCGGGCTTTTGATGTGATCACTTGGCTTCGCGTAAGGCCAGCTTCGCTTCGTGATCCATCAAAATCCCAGCCTTCCATCCAGGGTTTCGGTAAAAGGAACTGAAGCGAAGCTAAAAGGGGGTTGCGAAGGCGAAGGGGCTTTTACCGGAACCCATTCATTTTGTAATGACCAGCAGCTGATTTAGAGATGAACTAAACACTATAACCGGAAAGATGTACTATGCCGCCTTGTTATGAAAGCGAAATCCGGGTTAATTACCGAAAACAACCCTGGGCAGCCACGTGACGAGTATGGGGAAGGACACAACGATGAGCAGTCCGATAATCTGGAATATTACGAAAGGAATAATACCCCTGTAGATATGACCGGTTTGTATTTCAGGTGGAGTGACGGCTTTGAGGTAAAAGAGGGAGAATCCGAATGGCGGCGTCAGGAATGAAGTCTGAAGATTAACAGCGAGCAGGATACAGAACCAGACAGGGTCGAAACCGAAATCGATCATGATGGGCGCCAGTACCGGTACATGGATAAAGATGATCTCAATAAAGTCCAGGAAAAATCCTATGATGAAGATCAGTCCCATAACAATAGCCAGCACGAACCACTTGCCGTGAACAGCGGCGATCCCTCCCAGGAACCCGCGTACAAGGTCGTCACCACCCAGTCCTCGAAATACGAGGCCGAAGGACGCGGCGCCAACGAGAATAATGAACACCATGCACGTTAATATCATTGTCGTGTGCATGACCTGTCGCAGGATCTGGAGGTTGAACTTGCGGTTAAGGACGGTCAATCCCGTTGCTCCCACAGCTCCCACCGCTGCCGCTTCTGTGGGGGAGGCTATACCGAAGAAGATCGAGCCCAACACGGCGACCATGAGAAGCATAGTGGGAACCAGTGCCCGGAAGACCTTGGCGAACATGACCTGTGGGGTAATTGAATCCAGCTCTTCCCTGGGTATAGGAGGAGCCCATTCCGGTTTGAGCCAGGAGATCAACAGGATGTAGAAAATATAGAGCCCCACAAGTACCAGTCCCGGAAAAACCGCGCCCATGAAAAGATCGCCCACAGGGACACCCACGATGTCACCTATGAGAACAAGGACAATACTGGGTGGAATGATCTGTCCCAGGGTTCCGGAGGCCGCTACGGTTCCCGTAGCCAGTTCCTTCTGATATCCCCGCTTGAGCATGGTGGGGACAGCCAACAGTCCCATAGTAACTACCGTGGCTCCCACGATCCCCGTTGAGGCGCCCAGAAGCGCTCCCACGATTATAACGGATATGGCCAGTCCGCCCCGAAGTCTGCCGAACAGGATGCCCATGGTGTCCAGGAGTTCTTCTGCAAGTCCCGAACGCTCCAGCATGACCCCCATGAAGACAAAAAGAGGTACGGCAAGGAGCGTAACGTTGGTCATGACTCCAAATATCCGCAGAGGCATCAGATAAAAGAAGGACCACCCGAATCCGATCAAACCGAAGGTGAGGGCGGTACCCATTAGAGTGAAGGTCACCGGGAAACCGAACAGCAGCAGGATGGTCAGGGCAAGGAACATCCATGCGGGAAGGAATTCCATCAGACGTCCCCCCCGGCATCAAGGTCCCTGCCGATGATAATGAAAAAGCTCCGTATTCCCATTGCGATGCCCTGGATCAGAAGGAGGAAGATGCCCGCCGGGATGAAAGACTTGACAATAAAGCGGAAGGGAATGCCGCCGGGATCAGGCGAACTCTCCATGACCGCGAACGCGTTGCCGACAAATTTCAGGGAAGTGATCACGATCATTGCACAACCGGGGATGAGGAAGAACAGGACTCCTATCAGGTTCACCCAGGCTTGTGCTTTGGGCCCCATACGCGAATAGAAAACATCCACCCGGACGTGCCCATCGTTGAGGAGTGTTGCCCCGGCGCCCATGAGGAAGATGAAAGCGAACAGATGCCATTCCATCTCCTGGGTAAACACGAAGCTGGTATTGAAGGCGTAGCGCATGACAACGTCGGTGAAAACAACGACAACGACAAGAGCCGTTGCCCAGGCCACAACACGCCCTACCCATCTGTTAAGGATGTCTATTGATTGGCATAAATTGCGGAAAAATGCCGTCATGGCTCCACCTTAAAAATATCCTGATAAATCAGGATATTGCCCCCAGATAACCTGTTCGTGCGACTTGTCTTTTAGTTTGAATTTTTTTACCAAACTAATCGGCAAACTTCAGATATGATACGACAATGATACCTGTACATTCAAGTTTGAATTTATTTAGCTGCAGGCAAAAGCCTGACCATTCCCTCCACACTTGTGAGATGTACGGGTCATGAATTCATCCGAGCGGCGGGTTCTTATCAATACCTGTTACGGTCACTTTCTCTGCCATGTCAACATGCTGGTATTCCCTGCCCTGGTTCTGCCCCTCGTAGGGCGCCTTGATATATCCCTGGCTGAAACACTTCAGATCTCCTTCTGGATGTACATGCTTCTGGGTTTAATGGCTCTTCCCTGGGGAGCCGCCGCGGACCGGTGGGGAGCAGATCCCCTGATGAGGATCTTTTACCTGGGAGCCGGTCTCAGCGGCCTGGCGGCGGCACTGCTGATCGACTCACCGCTACACCTGACCATTGCCCTGGCAGGACTTGGCCTGTTTTCAGGAATATATCACCCAGCCGGTACGGGACTGATCTCAAAGAACATCCGAAAGGTAGGTTTTGCATTGGGAGTCAATGGTATGTTCGGAAATCTGGGTATGGCAGTTGCGCCGCTTCTGGCCGGATTGATGACCTGGATCTGGGATCCCCGTGCGGTTTTCATCCTGGTGGGGATTCTTAATTTCGGAGGGCTCGCGCTAACGGGCAGAGCCAAAGGAGAATCACTGATTGAAAGTGATTTTTTCAACGACGGGGAAAACATTAACTGGCTGATGCCTTTCACGATACTGATGGTTGCGGCGATCCTCGGGGGAGTCGTCTATCGTGGCGCCACAGTTATCACCCCCGTCTATTTCGAGCTGAAGCTAAAGATGCTTTACCTGGCTTTGATGGGACAGTTTGGCAGCAATATCTCCCCAAACCTGGTAGCCACATTTATTATGTCTTCAATATTTATCGTAGGTATGCTGGGTCAGTACACCGGTGGGAAAATAGCCGACAGGTACGATCCGCGAATGGGTTATCTTCTTTTCTCGATGGTTATGGTTCCCGCGGCCTTTCTGATAGCCTGGCTGCCGGAGTTGCCCCTGGTGGCCATGGTTTTCGTCTACTTCTTCTTCCTCCTTGGCATGCAGCCCGTGGAAAATACCCTTGTCGCTCGAATGATCCCACAGCGATATCATCACACTGCCTTCGGCCTCAGGTTCATCCTGACCTTCGGTGTGGGAGCACTGGCTGTGAAGATGATAGGGTTCATTGAAAACAACTACGGCCTGGAAACCGTATTCATTGCACTGGGAGGTTTCGGGATCGCCCTTGTCTTAGCGGTGCTGGTGCTCATTGGTGTTACGAGATCCCATAAAGCAGGGCGTAGTGCGTAGGGCGAAGGGCGTGTAGAGCAGGGAGGAGGGAAGAGGGGTAATGCAGGGCGTAGGGCGTAGTGCGAAGGGCGTAGAACTATTCGTATCGAAATATCGAGGTGTCGATGTATCGAGGTAGAGCATTTGAGCATTAGAAATCCTTCGACTTTGCTCAGGACCGTGAGCCTGCCGCCTGTCCCGAGCCTGCCGAGGGGAACGGTGATCTCTGTGGTGAAAAATCTTGGAACATGGGTCGTGGGTCTTGCCTGCCCTGCCTGTCCTGAGCGTGCCTGCCATGAGCTTGCCGAATGGTCGAAGGGGACCTTGGACGCCTGCCACGCCAGAGGCGTGGTTGGTCGTTGGACTCCAGCTGATGGCTGGCCAGACACCACGCTTAAGCGTGGCCTGGCTTCTGACTCCTGACTCCTGAATTCCGGTTTAAAAAACCTGGACCGACCCTACAATATAATTTCATTAAGACCTCGCTTCGGAACGTGATGCACTCCGCTCTCATCCCGCCAGTACTTTATGTCACCGTCATCGCCAATCGCATCCAACTGAACTTCCTCGACGGGTTTTCCAATGGCCAGGACGAGAAGGATCTCGAGATTTTCAGGGATATTCAGGTTCTGCCTCAGTTTCTTCCTGGCGATATTCCCTATCATGCACCCTCCCAGTCCTATTTCAGTCGCTCCCAGGAGGATTGTCTGGGCTGCGATGCCGTGATCACAGCTTTCGTCACTGCTTATATCTGTGTCACGCAGTATTACGATGTACCCCGATGGCTTCTCGCCCTCCTCCGGGCCCGCCCAGTCTGTCAAATATCCAGCCCAGGCCAGGGTGGGGAAGATTTGCCCGTTCTTTTCGGGATCAGAAGACAGGATGTACTTGAGATTTTGAAGATTGGCTGAAGACGGCGTCAGTCTTGCCATCTCAACCAGTTCCCTTAAAGTTTCTTCCTCAATTGCATGGTCCTGCATGAACCGGCGGTAACTGCGGTTTTTCAGTACGAGATCCTTGAACATATCAGCCTCCCTTGGTTTGGATATGGGTATTGTAGAACAGGGAGGAGGGAAGAGGAAAGAGTAAAAGTTGATAGTTGTTGGTTGTTAGTTGTTAGTAAAGGCATGATGATTCTGGGAGTAACTATCAACTAACAACTTGCAACCAACAGCTAATCGCCTGGGTCCTGCCTGCCCTGAGCCTGGTCGAAGGGAGCCTGCCGCCTGTCCCGAGCTTGCCGAGGGGAAGGGCGGCCCTCTGCGTTAAAGCTCTTCTAAGTTTATCAATGAGCTGGAACCTGACCCCAGTTATCCACATAATTCAGCAAAAACACCGAAATTCTTTACAAATGGCAAGGCAAACGAGTACTATGATAATTGCACTTCTGAGGGGGAGGCCGGAGCATCCGATCCGCAGCTCCAGTTACAGTAGAAACCGATTTTTCATATCACAAATATGTCAGGAAGTAGTGGAAGTAGTGTCAGAGTATGCATTTTGATGTGTATCACCAAAACATCTCAATGCATACTCTGGCACCTTTTTCATGCAGATCCTTATATCAACGTTGGACATTGGACGTTGGACATTGGACGCTGGCCGAGGGCCAGCAAGGAGGATACATGAGCGGTGGAGTGAGCACCCTGAAGGGAATTTTCGTATTTTCGGCTACAATAATCGGCGCCGGAATCCTCGCTCTACCCATTGCGGGTGCAGTTGCGGGCCTTATGCCCACTATCCTGATACTCCTTCTCATAGGCGCTGTCTCGGTCTTTTCAGCCCTTTACATCGCAGAGGCTGTTTTAAACACTGAAGGTGTACACCACCTCCCGACCCTGGCCCAGGTCCACCTGGGAAGGGCTGGCCAGATGGCCATGCTATTGGGCGTTATCATCTACATTTACGGCGCTCTCATCGGCTATCTGAGTGCAGGAGGGCAGCTCTTTTACTCCCTTTCAAACGGGGCAATGCCAGTTTGGCTCGGTCAGCTGATCTATTTTTTCATTGCCAGTCTCGTCGTCCACTTTGGCCTGAAGCTCGTTACCCAGATTGAGACATACCTCTTCCTGGGAATGCTCATTCTCCTGGGAGCCGTTATGCTGATCGCTTTGCCGGGAGTGAAAGTCCCACTGCTGATGAGATCGAACTGGTCAGCCACACCAGGTATTTTCGGGGTGGTGCTTTTCGCCTACGTTGGGCATTCAATCATCCCCTCCATCGCCAGGGGGCTCGATGTCAAGAGAAAGATCAACACGATCGCCGTGTGGGGCGTTCTCATACCTCTTGTCCTCTACATATTCTGGTGCATTGTAGTGATCGGAGTGGTGCCGAAGCCTGCCCTGCAGGTTGCAAAGGCTGCTGGTCAGCCCGCGACCATCCCACTGGGTATCATAGCCGGATCTTCAATCGCCCTGCTGGGAAGCATTTTTGCCGTACTATCAACGATGACCTCCTATATCGGGTTCGGGTTTTCCTTGAAGGAGGTCTATCACGACACGGCTGGATCCTACAAAAAGAAGCTTGCTCCTTTCGCCGCCACCGGACTTGTAGTCGTTCCGCCCCTCATCATAACTTTTCTTAATCCTGGAGCCTTCATCAAGGCCCTCGACATTGCCGGAACCTACGGGGGAGGTCTTTTCGTTGGAATACTGCCCGTGTTTATCGTCCTGAAGTCCAGGAAGGGGGAAAAGGGCCAGGAGTACATCACCTGGGGTGGGAACTGGATGCCCTGGGCGGTTCTTGCTGTGTATATCACCGGCATGGCATACGCTACGTGGAGTATATTTTTCGGGTAAAGGTTTGTTTTGAACCACAGAGCCGTAGAGAGACCCGTATCGAAGTAACGGCGTAGTGCATTAGACATGTTACTCATCACGCATCACGTGTTACGGATTACTAATCACAAATTACTAATCACCAATCACCAATCACTATTCACTAATTACTCATCACCCATCACATATTTTTGGATTGCACTTGTCTAATTTCCAATTTCGAATCTCGACTTTTGAATTTCCAATATCTATTTTCTATTACTCGTGAACCGATTCCCTGTATCCTTGCACTATATATACGAACACTCGTTACAGACCGTGTAGAGGAAAGGCAGCAGAAGTAATGCAAAGCCCGAAACGAATCATCGAGAAATACCTTGTCACATGCGCCAGGCTGAGCAACAGGGTCGCACAGGAAGAACTCGTCACACGGTATCAGAAAAAGTTCCTGGGCCATGCATACAGGCTCCTCGGGGATGCCGAGCAGGCAAGGGATGCTGTACAGGAAGGATGGATCGATATTTTACGCGGAATAAGAAAGCTAAAAGATGATGGCGCATTTCAGGCCTGGGCCTTTCGCATCATCACACGTAAATGCTCAAAGCATATTGCCGGCTCACAAAAGGACCGCGTGATACACCAGTCCATATTGGACGAACCTGGGCCGGACCATGTGGCCGGGGATGAAATTGAACGGGCAGCCGACCGCCAACCCCTCAAAGAAGCGTTGGCGAAACTTCCACCCGAACACCGCGCGGCTGTGGCCCTGTTTTACCTGGAAGAAATGAGCGTCGCCGAGGTGGCGGTGGCTCTGGAGATACCGGCGGGAACCGTAAAATCCCGCCTGATGAACGCGCGCAAAAAACTGCGCAGCGCACTTGAAGGAGAAGATCATGGATAAACTCGACAGAAAAATCAGTGAAGCCCTCGACGATGAGGAGCGTGAGCTCCTGGAGATAATCGGCCAGGATCAGAGCTTTCCCCAGCAGGTTTTTGGTCTGTTCAGGGGATGGGGAATACAGAGTTGGATGAACAGGGGTATTTTTCTTCTGCATCTCGTATGCGCGATCGCAGGTATCTATGCGGCCTGGCAATTTTTTATCATTAGCGATACGCTTGAAGCCATTCGCTGGGGTCTGCCCGCAGCCGTCCTGCTATTGGCTGCACTTATCCTCCGGTTGACCCTTTTACGGACGATGCTTACAAATAACGTTCTCCATGCTGTCAGACAGCTGGAAATGAAGGTCGCTCTGCTGGCCACCAAGCGCTGATCTTTCTCAAAGCTTCATCCAGGCGGTCCTTGCTGCTCTCTAACAGAGTGGCAAGGACCGCAGCTGTATCTAGATTGGGGTAGGGTCATGACGATAAGATCCAAATGGATTGAAACCTTGTACAATGTTGCCACAGGCAGCAGAAAAGTCAGAAACTTTTTTACACCTGTCGGGGCGCTCTTTTACGGTTTTTTGATATTTGCCTTTGTGGTTATAGCCTTGCAGGTGGACAGGTTATTAGGCCTTACCGCAATATTCCCCAGTCCGTTTCGTATCATCTTATCTTTACCGGTATTTTCCATTGCATTGTTCTTGATCGGGTGGTCGGTATTAAACTTTATGAAGGTAAAGGGCACTCCGGTTCCTATCAATCCTCCACCCAAACTGGTTACGACCGGACCATACGCCTATACGCGCAATCCAATGCTTACCGGTGTCTTTGCCCTGCAATTTGGTTTCGGTGTATTTTATGGATCTGTTTCTCTTCTTGTTGTATTCACACCGCTGTTCATTTTTCTTAATGTTTGGGAACTAAAAGCAATTGAAGAGCCGGAACTGGTGAAGCGGCTTGGTGAGGATTACGTTGAATATCAAAAAAGGACACCCATGTTTTTCCCGGGCCTTGGGATGATGTTTAAACGGAGAAAATGAGAGAAGCCTTAAAGTAAGATTTGGTTTGAACCACAGAGGTCACCCCTCGACAGGCTCTGGGCAGGCAGAGGGCACAGAGAAAAACTTGGGCTTTGTTTTTACCACAGAGGCACGGAGGACACGGAGAAAAGCTGAGGTTGGGGTTTAAACCCTCAAAAGCCTTAACGCAGGGGATCGCTGGATTTACTCCCCTCCCCAGGCGGGAGGGGAACATAAGGGGAGGGGGCACCATCCCCTTATTGCGTTTGTCACGCCTGCCACGCCAGAGGCGTGTTTGGAGGTTGGACATTGGTCGTTGGACGCTGGCCGAGGGCCAGCTAACCTGGTCCGACCCCACATCATGGACCTCGATACTTTGGAGTTAAATAGCCGAACATTCTGTTGATTTACATATTTTACACCACACAATAGTAATAATACAATATAGTGGTGTAAGTATATGCTTGATATATTTACACCACATGGTATAAATATATGCATGAGTGTGGTGAAAAAAGACAAGGTAGTTCATGGGATGCTTCAGGATGAACTCGAGCGGTGCAAGAGGTTGGCCGAATCTCTTGAGGCAGCTATATCTGAATTACCGAAGGGATCGTTGCATGAGCGTAAGATGAGGCATAAGAAAAAGGAGTTTGTATATAACTATCTGAAGTTCAGAGAGGGATCCAGGAGTGTCTACAAACATGTACCAAAAGGACAGGCAGGAGAACTGGGAAAGTTGGTAAAGGAACGGCAAAAAAAAGATAAAGATCTGAGGCAATTAAAGGCTCGAATCAAGTATCTAAAAAAACTACTCAAGGCAGGAGTTGATTAATGTTTCAACACCGCATAGGCAAAGAGATACCTCTGCCTGCTCAGATTAATGATGTGCTGGGAATCCTTGATGAGTCAGGGTTTTTTGAAGATGGACTGCTGGTCGGTAGCTGGGTGTTTCCATTTTATAAGGAAGTTTTCGGGATCGAGTACGTCTTGCGTACCGACGACGTTGATTTCGCCCTTGCTCCGGATGTCATGAAAAGCAGGCAGCGCATAGACCTGGAAGCCGCTTTTATAGGTAAGGGATACGACGTGGTGATGGATAATCTTTCCGGGTTACAGAAATTTCTTGCAGGTACTTTTGATATCAAGTTTCTGATCCATCGCAAGGGGGGGCGCGAGGAAATTGTTACCATTAGCAAGTATAATGTTCACGCACAGCCCTTGCCGTTTCTGGATCTGCTGTTTGTTGCGCCAATAGATATTAGTTTGCCTGAATATAGAATCCGCATCCTCTCACCGGAGACCATGTTTCTGCATAAGCTGATTATCGCGCAACGTCGGAAAAAAGGCTCGAAACAGGATAAGGATTTGGAACAATGCGAAATTCTTGTACCTCATATGGACTCGGACAAGCTTGTCGGGATCTTGAAAGATTATCGCATAAGCAAAGCTACGATCAAGAGTATCAAGAGGTCCTGCGCTGCCATAAATATCCAGGCTAACTTTCTCTAATCACGCTTTCCGCCGCAGCTACGCTTTTGCGTAGCTATGTCGGGACAGGTCAGCGTGACTTTGGTAATATTATTCAGCTCAGCTTTTGCATAGCCCACTGTTCCTCGAATTAAATGTCCTGCCTTGAGCCTGCCGAAGGGAAATAAGAAACTCCACACGCCAGTGTGACGGACTCCTGAATTCTGATACACCCCAGTCCCATTACTAGAAAAATTTCCATTTCCCCTTTTCCGTACCTTTGGTATAATTTGTACAAAAGTTACAATATATTGCTGGGAGGATCATGTGGAAAAGAAAAGAGGGAAGGGCCTGAAACAGTACGAGTCCGGCTCCATCGACAGCAGTGTAGCCAGGGACAGCCTTGCCGATACCCTGAATCGGGTGTCTTACAGTAAGGAGCGTATCGTTATCCGCCGCCATGGAAAGGACCTGGCGGCCCTGGTTCCCATCGAGGACCTCATGTTCCTGGAGGCGCTTGAGGACAGAATGGATCTGGAGGAAGCCCGCTCGGCCCTTGCAGAAGCCGAAGAAAAGGGCACTATCCCCTGGGAAAAGGTCAAGCAGGATCTGGGAATCTGAACTGTGGCAGGTTTCAGGATTGAGTTTGCTCCCGCGGCGATCAGGCAGTTAAGATCACTCCCAGCAAAGTTCCAGGTTCGCATCCGTACACGGGTTGAAGCTTTAGGGTCTGATCCCAGGCCGGCAGGCTGCAGTAAGCTCACGGGGGCTGATGACATTTACAGGATCCGTATCGGGGACTACCGGCTCCTCTACCAGGTCCGCGATGATGTCCTGCTTGTACTGGTTGTAAGTGTGAGAAAAAGAGGGGATGTATATAAAAAGCTGAGATAATTCTAAAGGAAAGAGCCTTTAACGCAGGGGGCCGCGGGCAGGGCTATTCAGCCCTGATCGCAGAGTTTCGCAGGGTTTGGGGTAGAACATTAGAGCATTAGAAATTAGATTATTTTTTGCACTAATCACAAATCACTAATCACACATCACGCATTACGCGTCACACATCACGATCTTGAAATTTGGACCTTGGACCATAACCATAGGCCACCAGTGGCCTCCTTTTTGCACATTCATAATAAACCCTCACTGCAAAAAGGAGATGATCATGAAAAAGAAAGAACCGTCCAGTGAAAAATATCCTGGTAACGACTGGCTTGCAGAAAAACTTGTTGAACATGATTTGCAGTTCAGTGTCGCTTTCGTCCACGGTATCATCCGTGGTTCCATAGCCAATCCAATGATGGTCGAGCCTGCTGAGGCTATCGCCGAGATCTTCGATAAGAAAAAAGCAGACAAAATGAGTATTTCAGACCTGGAAGTAGTGTTTATGGGGATGTTTGCACTCTGGAAGGAGACGGCTGTTTCCTTCCATGTACCAACAACATTCCCGAATGCTGTTATGACCCGTCCGGGAAGCGGCGCTGATGTCCGGACATTCAATGGTGATATTGTGGATCTCGCGAACGGTTTTATGAAGGGGTTCTCGCTGAAGCCGATCCCGAAAAAAATCAGGTCCGGGGCTGTAAGATCCTGGTGGAAAGATATTACCGACGAAGCCAGCGAGTGTGCTGTGTGGTACGAGCGTCCGGAAAAGCTGTCCAAGATCGCTCCGGACGAAAAGTCGAAGCGGCAGGTCCTTTCGAACGCTCTTGAATGGATCGAGGACTGCATGGTCTGGCTGTTCGTCTATTCCCGCTTCGCCCTTGACAGTGCCGGTGATGCTCCCGGAAAGAACAAGATCGGCAGAAACGAGCAGTGCCCGTGCGGAAGCGGCGAGAAATATAAGAAGTGCTGTATTCCAGATCACGTGATTCACTGAATGCCGGGACTGGTTTTGCCAACTGCAAGCGAGGAAGAAATTCAACCTGAAGGACCTGCCCAGGTACACCAAAATCTGCCGGGTTGAAACAGTGATGAAAACTTGACAATGGTATCAATTGATACCATAATTAATCTGTGGGTTGGCTCAAGTCGCCGCGAAACTTTTTATTTGGTTTCTCTGCATGCCTGCACAAGTCAGGGAAAGTAGAGGAGAACGGTCATGAAAAAACAAATAAAGGCAATGACCTGTCCTCAATGCCAGGGGCAGACACAAAAAGTCGAAGTTGAAAAGCATACACTGATAAAGGGGGTTAACGTTAGTTATACAGCCAGTTTACACCGCTGTGACAGTTGTGAGCTGGAACTGGCCGATATCGAAGAGGCCGCCATCATGCAGGAGCGGCTAGCCGATGCCTATCGACATGCCGCTGGATTGCTGAGAAGCGAAGAGATCCGCCATCTACGTCTGGAGAAGGAACTGTCGCAGCAGGCCCTGGCCGACGAACTGAAAGTCGGGATTGCCAGTATAAAGCGCTGGGAATCCGGGGTCATTCAGAGCAAGTCCATGGACAACTTGTTAAGGATGGTACTCGAAGATCACCCTTGCAACGAACACACGGGTAACCGTGAGTACTCCATCCCTCGTATCCGCCTGGTCCTCGATAGCTTCCAAAAATGCCTTGGGCGATCGATACTGAAAAAAAATGATCACATGCTCTATGCCGCCAAGTATCTCTGGTATGCTGACATGGTTGCCCACCGTGACCTTGGACGGAGTCTGACCGGTGCGACCTATGCCGCATTGCCGATGGGGCCGCAGCTCAATAACTACCGGGATCTAGTGGATGAAATCCTCAATGCAGACCCCTTTAGCGCACCACTTCTAACGCCTGCGGAAGAAGCAATCATTGATGCAATCGCCAGGAGATTTCCGAAAAATAAAACTATCTATGCCGCTGCCCATAGTGAAGTAATCTGGCAGCAATGTGCCACTGGGGCGATCATTCCTTATACACAGGCTGCTGGCCTTACCGAATTTCCGTTATCCGAAGATCTTTCAGATTAAGTGCTCTGACCCCCTCAACCCCCGTAGATGTCAATGATATTCGCTGTTGACAAAAGCTAATTCACCGCAGGGTTATAGGTTGTGTAAAAACATTAGAGCGTTAGGAACTAGATTGGCTTATTTGCACTAATCACCAATCACTAATTACCAATCACCAATTACTCATCACGCATTACGAAAATCACAAAGGTTTTTGATGAACGGTTTTTTTCAACTTAGGCGGATTCTATGCTATGATTACAAACAAACCGCTATGAACCTAAATGAACCAACATGAACCGAAAGGGCAGGGGGCAGATGAGCAAAGAGGCATTTACAGTCCGTTCAGACAGCAAAAAGGTTAAGGAACTGGACAAGCTTGCAAACAAAATGGACAGGTCGCGCAACTATCTGGTCAATCAGGCGATAGACCAGCTCCTGGAAGTGCACGCATGGCAGACAGAACGCACCAGGGAAGGTATAAAGGCTGCTGATGAGGGACGTTTCGCGAGCGGCACTGAGATGAACCGCATCTTCAACAAATACGAAGATGCCTGAAAATGCAGATTAAATGGACGGAACCGGCGGCCAAAGCACTGGAAAGCATTCAGGACTATATCGCGAAAGATAATCCGCGTGCGGCATTTGAGGTGTCGCAAAGGATACGGCATGCCACCAAACAGCTTAATGATCATCCAGAACTGGGCAGAGCAGGGCGTGTACGAGGTACTTATGAGCTGGTCATCCCCGGTCTTCCGTATTTAGTGCCGTACAGGGTGAAGGGTGAGGAAATCCAGATCCTGAGCATATATCACACTTCACGGAAATGGCCGGGAGCTTTTGAATAGAGCAGTTTTAGGAAATCGAGGAAACCGGTAAACGGGGTATCGGAGTATGGGGGGTTGGGTGTATGGGTGTAGAAGATTAGAACATTAGAAATTAGAGCATTAGACATGTTATATATCACGCATTACGAATTACTAATCACCAATTACTAATCACCAATCACTTATCATACGTGTCTAATTTCCAATATCCATTTTCTAATTTCCACTAACTACTCATCACGCATTACGCGTCACGTATCACGATCTTGGATCACTACACTTGGAACATGGAACACCACGCATAAGCGTGGCCGGAGAGGGGAACATAAGGGGAGGGGGAAGTGTGATCCAGTTACTAGAAACCCGAAACTAGAAATTCCAGCCGAAGGCTGGCAGGGTTTGGTTTGAACCACAGAGTGCACAGAGCAGCACAGAGTTTACGGGCGTTGGGTAAGTACATTAGTTATTAGATTAGCTTTTTACACTAATCACAAATTACTAATTACCAATCACTAATTACGCATTACGCGTCACGTATCACGATCTTGGATCACTACACTTGGAACCTGGAACTCTGGCCGTGGGCTAGCCGGTCAACTCCCGCTTTTGGTCGAATATTATGCTTTGAAACCGGTTTTCCTGAGTAAATCCCTCACAGCACCAACGATATCCGCCTTTAAGTCTGTGTCTTCCGGTGTGCCCAGAAATTCCGCCGCCCTGGAAGGGCCAATACTACCAGGTGATTTGAAATCCTCTGCGAGAAGAGATAATGCTTCTTGTGTTACAGGATCATTCAGCAAAGGAACCAATCTGGCTACGACATCCTTCAGGCTTTTGCCAAAGAATCGGACGACATGTTGAAGATCATAGGAATCTTTTGGTTCATTTCTCCCGCGAACTGCAAGTGCCTTTAAAATAATATATGCACCCGGCCCGCAGACCTGGATGTCTCTTTTTGCTGTTTCACCCTTAATAATGTGGCCATCAATAGACACAGTCACGAGATCCTGGAACGCAAGATGCAAGCCAGGAGTAATAATAGCGGCGAAATCCGCTTCCAGGTCCTGCTGCTCGCCACCTTTTGATTCCGGATTTGGCGGTTGAATGAGGAAATCAACCTTGCCAGGTGGTTTTCCATCAACTTCAATAACCCATCGCTGCCGCGTTGGGTTTCCCTCCCTGTTGACATCTGGAGCAAATCCAGCCTTTCTTAACCTTGAGGAAACTTCCGTATAACGCCGTGCTTCCAGAAGTCCAAAGGCCAAACCAAGGTCAACATCCATCGTGCCCACATGGATTGGGACATCGGAACTTTCCTTAACGATGAGAGATGGCACAAGCCCGCCCACCAGAACTATTTGATCTAACAGGTCACCAAGGGTGGTAGCAATGTATAATAGAGTTTCACGAGCAGAAATAGTCAGTTCGGGCGTGTAGTCTGTTGCTGTTCGAGATCTATCAGGCACGATTATCATTCCAACTTAAATATTGTTTTTTCATCTCCTCCGCCGCTTCTTCCGAACGTTCTGGATGTCCCTTCAGATCAAGGTAGGTTTGAAGTGGACTTGCACAATTTATGCCGTCAATTTCCCGGGAACCTTCAAAAACACCTGCATCGTTTGGCAATACAAACCATGTGTTGGCACCGACTTCCTCTTCCCTGAATCCAAGTTTCTCGAGAAATGAACTTTCCGGAATGTCATTAATGTACATGCTGACTATTCTGAAGGAAGCAAAGCGGGTGTATAGCCACGCAGAAGCCAGTCCAGTAGCGGAGTGATCAATGTTGTCTTCACGTAATGACAAAGTTATTTTCTTCAGCAGCTCTGCACCGGACCTGGCGGCTATATGGCCCTTGATAATTCGATGTTTAGAAAAGTCATATGATTCACGCCAGGTTGTTAAGAGGAGATTCGGATTATCAACCGATAATTTACCCAGGTTATCCCTGTAAAGCAGCTTAGACTCCACCAGCCTTTTAATGATCTTACTGGCATGCCCCTCGTCAACGTGAGTGAGTTGGGATAGCTCACGCTGTGAAAAACCTTCATGTGGATTTTGAAGCAGATGCCTTACAATACGTGAGCTTTTGGGGGCAAATAAATTCGGCTTGCGTCCAGGTCTCTTGAATAGATCAGGTTTTCCTTCAATGTGAATATGCAACCCTGGGGCCATGATCCTCCCGTTTCCACTTAAGTCAAACCAGTTGAAATCAGATTGTTCGCAAATATTTCTTCCCCCTGGACCCATGAAAGGTACGCAAAGCAGAAGAATCAGCTTTGATTCAATGAGGTTCGCAATTTCTAAAAAACGGAGAAAGGGCACGAGGGACTGTGGGTAAGAACTACTCTTCCATTCAATAGCGAAATAGAGGTCTTTCCCTTTGAGAAAGATGTCAGGCTGGAAATCACCCATGGCTCCTGGTTTTGCAACTTCCTGGACAGGAAAGCCAAGAAATTGCTCCAGGGTATTGATAATCTCTTGCCTGGTATGTTTTCCAAATGGATTCATGCTTGAATAAATAGCATAACTTGGCTGTTTGAGTCAAGCAGGTATGTTTGTTCAAGTGGTTGATTGTTAAGTGGTTCATTTCAGGTATATACCTGGATTCTGACTTATGAATAAACTTGGGTCCTGGGTCGTCCTTCGACTCTGCTTCCTTTGGCCATGCTCAGGACGGGCAGGACCGTGAGCCTGTCGCCTGTCCCGAGCCTGCCGAGGGGAACGGTGATCTCTGTGGTGAAAAATCCTGGAACATGGGTCGTGGGTCTTGCCTGCCCTGCCTGCCCAGAGCCTGTCGAGGGGAGCCTGTCGAAGGGGAACTCCGGCCGTGGGCCAGGCGGACTCCACGCCTAAGCGTGGCTGGGGAGAGGAAGAGTAAGGTTGTGGTGCTGTTTGTTAGCCCAGTGCCCAGAGCCCAAAGCCTGCCCTGAGCGTTGAGACTTATTTGGTCGAAGGGCCCAGCGCCTTGTTTCACTCATCACGCATTACACATCACGATCCTGGCCATAGGCCAGCTAACCTGGGTCTTGGATTCTGACTCCTGAATTCTAATTCAACCCACGTTGGGCGTTGGACCTTGGACGTTGGACTCCAGCCGTTGGCTGGACCGGTTGACCAAATATTCCGTATACCTGGATTTGATCTGATCCGTGGCCAGTACCTGCTTTATCGGTGGAAGTTTCAGGATAACGCCAAGAACAGCGGCCAGGGCCCGGTGTGAAAATAGCACCTGGTTGTCGAAAATAAGCTCCTGCAATTTTCCCCTTTCGATAGCCATAATCACCGTCCGATGAGTGGAGTTAAGAGGTGTTATAACCCTTTCGGGCCGGGATTTAAGTTCCATGGCCCCGGAAGAACAGTTTCTCACGCATACCCCGCATCCCAGGCATATATCCTCCTCGAGCCGGACTGTCTTTGCGTTTGGGCGATCCTGGTTCGCGCTATCTTTGTTTGGGCTGGACATAAGTTCCAGGGCATAAACCGGGCAGACTTCTACGCAGTTACCGCATCCAGTGCACTCATGGTCTGTTACTTCCGGGATGAAGTTGGTTGTATGCACCGGGTTCATTATCCCGAAGCGCTGGGCAGCAAGCATCGCTTCACAGCAGCAGCCGCAGCAATTGCAGATGAAATTCACTTCCTCCCGGACGTTCTCCCCGAACTGGACCAGGTTGTCCTCCCAGGCCTCGCCAAGTATTTCCATAGCTTCTGTCTTATCTACTTTCCGGGCTATTTTATGCTTCACAAGGGAGGCGGCCGTACTGTTCAAGGTCATGCAGATATCCATGGCCGCGTCGCAGGCCTTTTCCATGTGCTTCATTTTATGACGGCAATAACAGGTCCCGATCGCGATATGAGAGGCGGACTCGATCACGTCAGTTGCCCTCTCGTAGTCCAGAACGTGCAGGGCATTCTCCCTCGTAAGGACCGGCTCGTGAACGAAGACTCTGCCGAATTGGGTCTCACCACCGGTAAACAGCTCCCGGATGAAGTCTTCTTCCACGTTCAGGTACTCATAAAAGAGCTCGGACAGGACCTTCTGGTCTATGTCTCCCCTTGTTCGCATCAGTGAGAACTCAAAAAAGCCTGCCATGGGCGGCGGAAGGACGTAAACAGGCTGTCCATCCTGCTCTATATCCACCAGGATTCCCCTGCCGGCAAGCTCATCCAGCTTCTTTTGGGTCTGGGCGAGGCTCATCTTCCAGATACGGCTTGCCTGCCCTGCGGTGAAAGGCCTGATGGGCAGATTGGCAGCCAATCCGGCTTCCCTTTCTGAAAAGAGCATCTCCAGGATCCGGTAGAGCAGCTCCGACGGCGGGGCTCCCTGCGGAAAGCGGTTTAACCGCTCCACAAGCTGGCTGTATCCTGACCTTACCGTCCTGTGAGCCACGGGATTGTGTCCTCGGTGGGAGGATGTCTATCAGGATCAATATTGTTCATAGAGGAATTTTAGCATAGAAAACAACTGCTTTTGGCTTCTGGATTCTAAAGTTGCGCCTGCCACGCCAAAGGCGTGGTTGGACCTTGCCTGCCCTGCCTGTCCTGTCAGCCCTGAGCATAGTCGAAGGGAGCCTAGCCGAAGGGAGCCTGTCGAAGGGGACCTTGGACGCCTGCCACGCCAGAGGCGTGGTTGGGCCTTGGACTCCACGCATAAGCGTGGCCGGGGAGGGGGTAATATTAGTCATTGCGCCTGTCTCGCCATAGCTCGAAGAGCGACGGCGGAAGTCACGCCTTTGGCATGACGAAGCAATCTTGCGGCTCGTGATCTTGGATTTTGGACATTGGATTTTGGATCGACACACCTGGAACTTTGAACGTGGAACTCCACGCATAGGCGTGGCCGGACCCTGGCCATAGGCCACCATTGGCCTCCTTTTTGCAATTTATAATAAATCCCTCACTGCAAAATGGAGATGACCATGAAAAAGAAAGAACCGTCCATGGGAAAATACCCGGGAAACGCATGTTCTTGATGTCGGAAGGAAGACAAATCTTTTTGAGCAAGATCTATTGGAAACAAAAAGAAACGTCCTCCGAAGAGGACGTCGGGCTAGCGATGCTATCACTAGCGCTGTTACTACCTGATTATATATAATCGATAAGGACCGAAGTCAACACATATATCTCTACAAATTATGATGAATAATTATCAAAGAGTGATCACCTATGTAGACGGGTTTAATCTTTACTTTTCCCTGAAAGATAAGGATTGGAAGAGATATTATTGGCTAAATGTAAAAAAACTGGCAGAGAATCTTATAAAGCCTGATCAGCGTTTAATCGCCACAAAATATTTTACTTCGAGAGTGAAAAAGCCGGTTAACAAGCAAAAGCGGCAGACAACATTCATCGAAGCACTTGAAACATTGGATAAATTTGAAATTTATTACGGTAAATATCAGCTAAACCCAAGAAAGTGTAGAAAGTGTGGCTACACCGAAATAGTTCCCAGCGAAAAGATGACCGATGTCAACATTGCAACTGAACTGCTTTCCGATGCTTTTCAGGATAAGTTTGATACAGCTCTACTGATATCAGCTGACAGCGATTTGACGGCACCCTTGAATACTGTCCGTCGGCTATTCGTCAAAAAAAGAGTTGTAATAGCGTTTCCACCAGCTCGTTATTCGTCAGATCTTGCAAAATCCGCAAACGCTCATTTCATAATTGGTCGTAACAAACTTGCAAAGAGTGTGTTTCCAGAAGAAGTTATAAAACAGGATGGATTCACTCTCAAAAGACCACCCTCCTGGCAATAAATAAAATATTTCAACACAAGATAAAATGTAATTTAAGGTATATATACTGAATTCAGGAATCTGAATAACTATACATGGGTCCTGCCTGCCCAGAGCCTGTCGAGGGGAGCTTGTCGAAGGGGGTCATGAGTCTTTGGACTCCAGCCAAAGGCTGGCCGGGAGGGGAACTTAAGGGGAGGGGGCATTACCCTTATTGCGTTTGTCACGCCTGCCACGCCAGAGGCGTGGTTGGGCCTTGGACTCCGGCCATAGGCCGGCCGGGGAGGGGGCACTATTTGATGGTTAATTATTTACCAGAAACCAGCCTGTCCTGAGCATGATTTGTTAGTCGAAGGGAAACCAGAAACTCCAGCCGAAGGCCAGCCCGAACTAATTGCGGATTTCGGGGTATATAAAGCACTTGACAATGTCAGAAAAGTCTATATATTTTCTGACAAGAGGTGCGTTATGAGTGTTATGAAACAAGTAAAGCAATATGTAAGCCGCCTGCCCAAAGGCAAGCCTGTTTCAATGTCTTCTCTTATGAGGTTTGGAACGCGTGCGGCTGTGGATCAGGCTCTGTCCAGGTTGGTGAAAGAAGGCGTTATCACTCGTGCAGGACGTGGCCTTTATGTTCGGCCTAAAATGAATCCTTATGTAGGAGAGGTTCCTCCCGGAATCATGGAAGTTGTCAAAGCTAAGGCAGGTAAGGCCACCGTACAAGTCAACGGAGCTGAAGCAGCTAGAAGGCTTGGACTCAGCACTCAAGTTCCTGCAAAAACTATTTTCCTGACAGATGGACCTGGCAGACGCTTCAATATTGGAGAACTGGAAGTAACACTTAAACATGTGGAACAAAGAAAGCTTCTTTTAGCCGGCCGCCAGGCAGGTCTTGCTCTTTCTGCATTCTGGTATTTGGGCAAGAATGAACTGAGCGCAGAGGTTGTAGAGAAAGTAAGAAAAATTTTGCCGCCAGAGGAGTTCAATGCCCTTAGAAATGAATTGCCCTCAATGCCGATCTGGATGCAGAACGTCTTTCTTGAAAATGAAAGAATGCATTTGAATGCCTGACTTCCTTTCTCTGAATCTGGATGAGCAAGCGGACATCATCACCGCTGCTGCAGCCAGATTGGGCAAAAATCCGGTTGTCCTTCAAAAAGACCTCTGGGTTTGCTGGGCCCTCCAAGCTCTATTCAGCATCCCTGACCGGGTTGAGATGGTTTTTAAGGGAGGAACTTCTCTTTCCAAAGTATTCGATGTCATTCATCGCTTTTCGGAGGATGTGGATGTAACCCTCGATTACCGAAACTGGGGTGACGATCTGGATCCATTCTCTGTAACCTCCAGAACACAACAAAAGAGGCGAATAGACAAGCTTAAGGAGAGAGTGGGTCAATATGTCCACGAAGTTGTCAAACCCCATTTTGAGGAGTGTTTATCCAGCGAATTAAAAGGAACCATCGCCATAGATGTAAGTGATGACGGAGAGAAACTATATGTAAACTACTCCTCCGTCCTCGACGAAAGTGTGTCCTACATTGCCGACAGGGTGTTCATAGAATTTGGAGGGCGAAATATTACGGAGCCGAAGGAAACTCATACGATTAGACCTTACATATCTGAGATTGTGAGTGATCTGGAACTTCCATCTGCTGTTGTGGATGTCTTGTCTCCCAAGAGAACTTTCTGGGAGAAAGCCACTCTTATTCACGTGGAGTGCAACAGGGGCAGAGGAAGCACCCCTGAGCGGATTTCCAGGCACTGGTACGACCTGGACATGCTCCTTAAATGCGATATTGGTATAGGAGCACTAAGGGATATTGGATTACTCCGGGATGTTATCCACTACAAGGAGATGTTCTTTGGCGCGGTATATGCCAATTATGGTGCCTGCCTGAAAGGAGGATTCAGATTGATACCTGAAGGTTCAATGATTTCCTCATTGCAGGATGATTACGGGAAAATGGTTGCATCCGGAATGTTTGATGTCATCCCGCCTTCCTTCGAGGAGATCGTCCAGGCATTAACGGTTGCGCAGGAGCAGATTAACAAGGAGGTTCTGAAAGTCTGAATCGCATGAACTGACTCCCCTTCGATCCCGCCAACGGCGGGACTCAGGGTAGGCAAGAGGCAGGAGGCAGAAGGCAGGAGTGGTGCATAGAACATTGGAGCATTGGAGATTGGATTACTTACTCTCACCCCTCCCTTGACCACGCTGTGGCGTGGTGGGGAAAGGGGAGGGTGGTAGGATATCCCCCTCTCCTCACCAGCCGTTCAATGTTTTTCAACAACGGCCAGTTTCCTCTCTCCTTCGGCGTTGCTCAGGACCTTGAGCCTGTCGAAAGGCCACCAGGCGCCTTCGCATAAAGCTACATCGTCCCAAGGGGGAGAGGAAGAATAAGGTTGTGGTGCTGTTTGTTAGCCCAGCGCCAAGCGCCTAACGCCCAGCGCCTAATTTAACTAACCACCAATCACTTATTTTTGGAGTGCACGTATCTAATTTCCAATATACTTCCTGAACTCCCACGGCGGCATCGGATCAGGGTTAGCCCACAGTCCTGCCTTCGAGGCCCCGGAAGCATCCTGAAGAACCTTCAGTACATAATCCTTGGGGGCGTATTTGCTGTACCACCAGGCATATCCGGCTCTGACCAACTCCCTGTTCAGGCTTATCCCATTCGGAAGGAACACCTCTCCGATTATTCGCCCGTAGCGGTCGCGGTTTTTGACTTTTACAGTGACGGTTTCTTTAAAAGCCAGATCGGAGGTGAACCACTTGGCTTTCTCGCCGTAGGGCTGTTTCTTCTCTGGACAATCAATGCCGTACAGGCGGACACGTTCCACATTGCCGTTATGCAGGACATCGATTGTATCTCCATCCACAATGCCGACTACCTGGCCAGTGAAGGCCACGGCGAAGGCGGGCAGGGCCAGGAAGGTGACGAGGATTACGATCGCTAATGCGAGATTCTGGTGTTTCAAGGATCCTCCTTTCTGTCCCTCTACGGGTGGTTGTAGGACCTTTGAAGGCCGGGTCGTCAGGATAAGCTGGTGTCAAGTGTTATCCTTGCGTTAACTTTATTATAACATAACGATAACGCAGGCAAGGCAGGCTGTCAATCCGTTCTGTTAATGGCGTGTTGCTATTATGTTAAGGGGAAAGTAAGATCTCTGAGAAACGAACAGATGAGGACAATTTGTTTTTGAACCAGGGAGCGTTTCATGCCGAAAAAACTCGATTCCGCGGGTATAAGCAAAAGGATCCGGGAGGAAAGGGCAAGGCAGTCCATAACCCAGGCCAGGCTCGCCAGAGAGGCAAAGGTCACCCCCGCGGCCATCTCCCAAATAGAGAGTGGCAAACGGGTTCCAACAGTCCCGGTGCTCCACAGGGTTGCAGGAGTGCTGAATGTGTCTCTAGACTATCTGATAGGCCAGAGCCACCAGTCACAGATCGAGGACATGGCTCAGAACAGTGAGTTCCTGGCCTTTTACCGAAAGTTCCAGGAGTTATCCAAGAAGGACAAGGAGCAAATATCGGATCAGATGGAGTTTTTGATACAGCGAAAGAAGTAAGTTAGCCGATTATTTAACAACAAAGAAAGTCAAAAGCTAAAAGCTTGTCCACTGCCCTTCGACTTTACTCCCTTCGGCTATGCTCAGGACAGGCAGGGCCATGAGCCTGTCGAACGGTTGGTCGTTGGACACAGGCCATAGGCCAGCTAACCTGGGTCTTGGGTCGTGGGACTCCGAAAAGCCCCTTGTTTGGTACATTTTCATCAGGTATTATACTCAGGGGGCTTTTCGAGAAGGTGGTTAGAAAACATCTAAGATAGCTGCATCATGCCGCCTTTTCTGTGAAGGAAAAGGTGGTTTTTTGTAATGAAAACTGATTTATAAGGTTAAAAGATAAAATACGATCTTATGGTTATGAAATGCAGATAATATAACCTCTTAATATATAAGCATTTTTCAATCACTCATTGACCTTTCTTACTGTAACAGATATTTAGTGTAAGTATCACTAACGGTTGATGGAAGGGTCTTGTATATATGTCATTCAAGTTCATAGATCTATTTGCCGGAATAGGCGGAATACGGATTGCTTTTGAACAGGTTGGTGGTAAGTGTGTGTTTTCCTCCGAATATGACAAGTATGCCCAGAAGACCTATGAAGCATTCTTTGATGAAAAACCTGATTTTGCGGATATACTGAAGGTCAATCCACCCGGCGATATTACCAAACTTCCTCCGGATATGGTTCCGGACCACGACATCCTCACTGGAGGGTTCCCGTGCCAGCCCTTCTCCCTTGCAGGTGTTTCCAAGAAGCAGTCACTCGGGAGGCCACACGGTTTCGATGATCCCACCCAAGGCACTCTTTTCTTCAACATTAAAGAGATAATAGACAAAAAACGTCCGATAGCCTTTCTCCTTGAAAACGTCAAGAATCTCAAAAGCCATGACGGTGGCAGGACCTTTGAGATCATCATGAGAACACTCAGGGGACTGGCATATGATGTATTTGACAATGTCAGCGATGCAAGAGGATGGGTGCCACAACACAGGGAGAGGGTTTTTATCATTGGTTTCAGACGACCGGAGGCCGACCCGGATGGAAAGCAAAAATGGAGCATAGTAGATTTCCCTGAATTTTATGAGATTGAACCGCAAGGAAAGGAGCCTGATCTCTCAAGGGACATCCTGGAGGAAAAGGTACCTGAGAAATATACGTTGGGTTCCGGTACATGGGAGACCTTAGTCAAACACAAGGCTCGTCATGAAGCAAAAGGACAGGGATTTGGATATGGTCTGATTACAAGACCCTTCAGTGGAAAGATTACCAGAACAATATCTGCAAGGTACCACAAGGATGGCGGGGAAGTTCTTATTGATCAGAAAGGTAAGCGACCTCGACGCTTAACGCCTTTAGAGTGTCACAGATTAATGGGCTTTCCGAAGGAGCTTGAGGATTGGTTTAGCCGAAATGGAAAGAAGGAGCAACCTGTCTCTGATACTCAAGCTTACAGGCAGTTTGGAAACGCTGTCGTTGTTCCAAAAGTGGCTGCTATAGCACAAGCAATGGTTGGGAAAATGGAATCTGTAAAAGCCCTCTGATTCTCATTTGATATGGTTGATGTTGTCGACAAGGCTACACGTAGCCGGATGATGTCTGGTATTAGGGGTAAAGATACAAAACCTGAAATACTGGTACGTAAAGCGTTATTTTCAAGAGGTTACCGTTACAAACTTCATGACAAGTCCCTCCCAGGAAATCCGGATCTGGTACTTCCAAAATATAGAGCGATAATACTCATAAACGGATGCTTTTGGCATAAGCATGAGTGTCATCTGTTCAAGTGGCCATCTACAAGAAAGAAATTCTGGAGGGAAAAACTACACAGGAACACCGAGCTTGATTTGATAAACTGTGAAAAGCTGTTTGATCTAGGTTGGAGAGTCATTACAGTCTGGGAGTGTGCGCTAAAAGGAAAAGAAAGCCTTGATTTTAAAGATTTGATCGGAACCATCGACACTTGGTTAAAGTCAGACTTTCTAAGCCTTGAAATTCCTTGATAAAAGTCTGGGGGCATAAATGAGCGTCAATTCGCTGGCAAGTTACTTTTCTGGGGTTGCTGCAAAATATTTGTCAGCAGTTGAAGTAGATATCAGTCGGTCCAATCAGCATGAATTTAACGGGACCAACGCACTTAAAACCCTTCTTGGTCTCATTCGCAAAGAAATTCCAGCAACATTTTTGTTCCTTTCCGATACGGAAGAAGAATCTGTAACTGAAGAGGCTTCGATAACCTGGTATGATGCTCGTGAGCGCCATCCTATCCGGAGCGAGTATCGACTATATTTCCCATCAACTGCAGTATCTGAGGAAATGATCGAAGGTGACCTTTTAATCGTAGCCCTGAAAAGGGATGAGACCGCTATTGTTGTTGTTTGCAGGGGGGGAAGCACTCTGAAAAGCCAGGTAGTGTGGTTATTTGGACTTTCTGATCCTGGAATCAATTTCCTTTTTAACGAACCTGACAAGACTGCACTGGATTACGTCAAGAATACAATACTCGAACTTTTGGGGATTGAACCTGTAGTTCCTGATGAAGAAAGGTATTTGGACATTGTAATAAGTGAATTTGGCAACCAATTCCCCACTACAAAGGTTTTTTCAGCCTTCGCCAGAGAAACAAGTGAAGATGTGGATCCTGTAGCTGATTCTGATGGTGCCCTGATGGTATGGCTGGAGCACGAAGAGCGACTCTTCAGGGCATTTGAGCGATATCTGGTTGCTGAACGCCTAAATGAGGGTTTTGCAGATGATATAGACTCATTTATTTCATATTCTCTTAGTGTTCAGAACAGGCGCAAGGCTAGGGCAGGACAGGCTCTCGAACACCATATCGAAAGAATATTTGTTGAAAACAACATCAAATTTTCGAGAGGCCGGCTCACAGAGAATAGATCTAGACCGGATTTCATCTTTCCGGGAATAGATGAGTATAATGATTTATCATTTCCTGAGGAATCGCTGTCAATGCTTGGCGTGAAAACCAGCTGCAAGGATCGTTGGCGACAGGTTTTAGCTGAAGCTCAACGTGTAAAAAGAAAGCATCTTTTTACGATAGAACCAGGAATCAGTGAGAATCAAACTACCCAGATGCAGTCAAATAATTTGCAGCTTCTTGTACCAGAGGGTATTTTTGCATCTTTTACTAAATCTCAGCGGTCTTGGTTAATGTCTGTTAAGGACTTCGTCAATTACCGGATAGCCTGCCAATAACAGATCTTTCGCAAAAAGGAAAACCATTAAACCAATGGTGTCTTAACCAATATGGTCGGAGCGTGAATTGTGATCACGCTTTCCGCCGTCGCTACGCTGTTGCGTAGCTATGTCGTGACAGGTCAGCGTGACTTCGCCAATAATATTCAGCTCAGCCTTTCATGCCGAAAGCTTTACAAACCTCTGCTCAACAATATAGAATCTAAATAAATTCCTAGGGGGAGATTGGGGATTTCATATAGTAAGTACGTGTTCGATCCTTTAAAAAGACAAAAGATAAAGTGGCTTTTATTTTATTTATAATTATCACTAAGATCTATGTAATAGATTCATTATTACTTTGTGCTAATACTACTTGAATATTTTAAAACCCGGGGGAATGGTAAGTATGTATATATCCAAAGTTCAGATAGAAAATTTCCGTAACTTTAACAACCTCGAAGTATGCCTTGGGGAGCATACTGTTATTGTCGGTGAAAACAAAATTGGCAAATCCAACTTCTTGCACGCACTGCGTCTAGTTCTAGATCCCTCACTTCCGGACTCGGCTCGGAAACTGCGAGGGGAAGATTTTTGGGATGGTTTAAAGCGACCTTTAGGCCAAGAAGATTTTATACTTATTTCCGTAGATATCGCTCAGTTCGAAAATAACGAAAATCAATTAGCGGTACTTTCAGAGTACTTAATTCAACCAGAGCCCATGATCGCTAGACTCACATATGTGTGGCAGCCCTTGCCTAATCTAGAAAGAAATCCAGTTAAAGATTCTGATTATGATTTTTTTATTTTCGGCGGCGATCGTCCAGAGAATCGTATCAGTTATGATGTGCGGCGACGCATGCCAATGGAATTAATGCCTGCATTAAGGGATTGTGAAGCTGATTTAGCCCGCTGGACTAGATCTCCGCTCCGACCACTTCTTGATAATGCCGCTGGTGCTGTTGACCGATCCATTTTAAACGAATTAGCTGAAGAAGTAGATGAAACAACTAGTAAGATTGCACAGGTTGATGAGGTTGATAAGGTTGCAAAAGATATAACTGAAAAACTTCTTAGTATGGTAGGCCCAGCCCAAGCATTTGATACTGCGTTGCGCTTCTCACCAGCTGACCCTGACAAGCTCATACGGGCACTACGTATTTATGTGGACGGGGGACGACGTGGCATATCAGATGCCAGCCTTGGATCAGCTAATCTTTTATATTTTGCATTAAAAACACTCGAGTATGAACAATTAGTCAATGATGGGGATAGAGATCATACTTTTCTTAGCATTGAAGAGCCCGAAGCTCACCTCCACCCAAATTTACAACGACTTATTTTCAGAAACTATTTGAGGGCTCGAACAGATAGTAAAGAAAGCGATTTAGAGCAAATTTCTACCGTCATTTTAACAACTCATTCCCCTTATATTGCTAGTGTTGCACCTCTCAGAAGTTTCCTGCTATTGAAGCTTAACGAGAATTTAGATGCCACAGATGCAGTGTCAACTATAAACATTGATTTCACTGATGATGAAGTTGACGATCTCGAAAGATACATTGATGTTAACAGAGGTGAGTTGCTCTTTGCACGAGGTGTAATACTTGTTGAAGGTGATGCCGAAAAATTTATCATTCCCGCTCTTGCAAAAAAACAGGGCTATGACTTAGACGGACTCGGAATATCTGTTAGTTCTATTGCAGGTACCAATTTCTATCCATACCTAATGTTAGTTGGCCCCCAAGGTCTGAATCTTCCATTTGCAGCCCTGACCGATTATGACCCCAGAGATGGCAAAAAACCGCTAGGGCCTGACAGGGTAGTCAACCAAATGATGTATGCTCTTGTAGAAAAACAAGTGTGGGAAGACCAAGCTTATAAAGAGCTCCTAGAGATGGCTACAGACAGCGGGATATTCATGAACAGTCACACCTTGGAAGTAGATCTATTTCGAAGCGGTATGCATGCTGAGTTTGTAACATCAATGAAGTCATTAACTGATAACGAAAAGATGATAGGGCGAATGAAGAGTTGGGCCGGGGAACCAGACTCTCTAACTACTGAATCGTTTCTTAATGACATTGCGACAATTGGTAAGGGATGTTTCGCTCAGCGCCTTGCAAGTGTTATTGCAGATTCAGACAATGAAGTACTTCCAGGATATATTTCCCAAGGAATTGAGCATGTTGCCCAGAAGTGTAAGCGTTAGCAAGCCCTCTTATTTGTTAGCCAAAGAGCAACTCCAATATAATAAGGGGCAATGGCAGGCATATAATTCCACAGGTAATTGTGTGATTCTGGCAGGACCTGGTAGCGGTAAAACAAAGACGCTAACCATCAAGCTTGCACGTATGCTTTCTGAGGATGGAGGAAACCAATGGGG
>Ga0255052_10000410_pt1 | contig 34814 bp, 31 predicted proteins | sample JV7_2_21_MG_FD_188632 | JGI IMG/M metagenome (GOLD analysis project Ga0255052, IMG submission 188632) | Seawater microbial communities from Jervis Inlet, British Columbia, Canada - JV7_2_21 | ecosystem: Environmental > Aquatic > Marine > Inlet | place: Canada: British Columbia | collected...
GTGTTTTGAGATCGTTTTTTTCAGTGCGCCTAAGGCTTCGAAATGTTTCTCTTTGAGACAGAGGATTCCACGTCCCGCCCCCGTGCTCTGCATCACCATGGAAAGGCCGCTGAGAATACCTTCGGACTCGTTCTCCATCAAAAAAAGGTCGCTCGTCAAAAGCGGTTCGCAGGATGCCCCGTTCCCAAGCACCCTTTCAACATCCGCTTCGAGCTTGATGTGTGTGGGGAAACCGGCACCACCTGCCCCTACGACGCCTGCAGCCCGGACTTTTTCCACAATCTCCTGTTTCGTCATTTATCCGCCGGCGTTTGGCTTTTCCGGTATTTCAAGATTATCGACAATACCGACCACCACGGCATCCACGGGAATCAACGTGTCCTTGTTAAATGCCTGCATGGCAGGTGCGCCTTGAGTGACAATTACCATCTCCCCCATCCCTGCCCCAATCTCATCTGCAGCAACCAGCATTTCTCCGCACGAGGTTAAATCCCTCCCCAGAGGCTGGACAAAGAGAAGTCTTAACGCATGTATCTTGTCATTTTTTTTGGTCGACCAGACATCTCCGACAATTTTACCGAGTATCATACCCAACTACCTCTATGCTTGTTTACAATGATCGGATTACACGGCATCGATGAAACCCACTCCTACAATCCCTCCTCAGCGGATATGGCATCCAGCGCGGCTTTCACAGCCGCAATCTCACCAAAGATACCGATCATCGTCAGATGTTGCGGACAGGTTCCTTTGAGGTCAAAAACCTGTACGTTTGCAGTCTTTTCTGCAATATCAGACGCGTAGATCATATCTACCAATCGACCTTGGACGAGACCAACGGCGCTAAAATCGATCATTTCAACCGTTTTTCGACCGGATGTGCTCATCCGGGTCATCAAGATGCCGATGACACCGGGTCCGGGGTGGGTTATAAACTGAATGTTTAGTGCCATATCTCTGAAGACCTCACAGAATACCGAACGCAAATCTTCCCTGTAAAAGAGAGGAAATCCTCTCAAAATCAAGATTGAAGAACTCCGCAGCCCCGAATATCAGGATTTTCGCCGTGCTTCGATAAGCTGCGGGGAATGCGCTCGCTGTTTCGGTTCAACGCAATGTGAAACGGTTACTCTTCCGCCTTTGGAATGGTAAACTCAACGTCTCCGTGCGGCCTTGGGATGACATGCACTGAGATGAGTTCGCCCACCCTTCCGGCCGCCGCACCACCGGCATCTGTTGCCGCTTTGACCGCACCAACATCCCCGCGTACGAAAACCGTCACAAGACCGCCACCGACAAATTCTCTTCCCACAAATCTCACTTTTGCGGCCTTTACCATGGCATCAGCAGCCTCAATGGCACCTACCAGTCCTCGGGTCTCTACCATACCCAACGCTTGTTCGTTCATGTTTCATTTCCTCCTGGTTTGAATTATCGTTTTAATTTAAACGCTCTGTTTCTCATGGACCATTCTTTCGGCACCTCAATGGTGACCAAAGCAGTATGATCCATTTTATCTGTCTTTCGAACTCTGATGACCGTTGCATCGCCCAGTTTCTGCCCGGCACGATCCAATGCGATGACGGTCTCTTCTTTTTCCGGTAATGGTAAAAATTCGTACGGCATTGTTACCCTGGCAATGCCTTCTGTCGAACTTTCATCGACTAAAAAAATAGCCTGCCCCGGGCAAGGGGGTAGGCAGGATTGACATCCGATACATTTCTCTTCCAACAGATGGGGAAGATTGGTGATGTCTTCGCCCACCTGGATAGCGCCTTCCGGACAGCTCGCTTCACAGGGGTTGCAGGGGATATCCTGGATGCATTCAATCACCGCCACCGGGCCTTTACGCCGTCTCCCCTCGGAAGGGATACCGGGGCCGTTATCCAGCTCTTCATCTGAAAGATATCCTGTTTCTGACATTCCCTTGGACATGAAACTATCCTTTCATCACTGCATTTATATATTCTTTTGCTATTTTCCGTGCCTCTCCGTGGGAACCGCTCCGCAGCCCCACCATGCTTTTGAGTTGCCGGTCACGTTGTTCCAGGAAAGACGAGTCATCTATATAACCCAAGCTGCGCGCAATCGCTAATCCCGCGATCCGGCCTTCGATGATGGCTGTGCTGGCCTCCTCAATACCGGACGTATCACCGGCTACATAAATACCCGGAATAGACGTTTCCTGGCCCAGGTCATGCGCAGGAACCCGTCCACCCAGGGAGGGAACAGGTACCATTTTGCAGCCTAACATATCCAGGAGCTGCGTCATTGGGTTAAGACCCACTGCAATACAGACCGTATCAAGTTCAAATTTTTTTTCGGTTCCCGGAATCGGCTTCCATTCTTTATCGACCTGGCTGATCGTCGCACTTTCGACCCATTTTCCTCCGGCCGCCTCCGTGATGGTATGGGACATAAAAAACGGGACACCATATCGGGCCACCTTGGCTGCATGAACCTCATATCCACCTATGCGGGGAGCAGCGTCTATGATAGCCGAAACCTGACAACCCGCCTGAAGCATCTGATAAGCCACCACGAGCCCAACATTCCCCGATCCGACCATAAGCAGATTCTCGCCCGGTTTTATTCCATGAATGTTGGCAATGGTCTGGGCCGCTCCGGCGCCGATTATGCCCGGCAGAGTCCAGCCTGGAAATGGAATCATGTTTTCTGACGCACCGGTGGCAATCAAAATCTTTTCCGCCCTGACCTGCTCGATCCGACCCCTGATCAGGACATTCATCGTTCGGTTCTCATAGATTCCCATGGCCGCGGAGCTCAGGGAGACTACGACCCCCAGCTTCTCAGCCTCTTCTAAAAAACCGTATCCGATATTAAAACCCCGTTCCTTGGCATGATGTTCTTCTGACCCAAAAAACTTATGGATCTGTTTAAAAAGCTGTCCACCGGCCCGGTCATTTTCGTCAAAAACCAAAACTTCAACACCGTTTCTGGCAGCCTCGATGGCGGCAGCCAAACCCGCAGGACCGGCTCCGACACTTATCATTTCACATCTGCGCACGATTTAATTCCTTGCGACATCCGGACCGGCGCCAACTTGTGTCTGGATCACCGACCCTTCCTTCAACGGCTCCACACAGGTCCGCACATTCGGCGTGCCATCGACAACCATGATACAATCCGTGCAACGTCCGATAGCACAGAAAATGCCCCGGGGCTCGTTTCTCCTCTTCGTGTAACGATGGATCTTCACGCCATTGCTTCTTAAAGCAACGGCGATCGGCTCCCCTTCAAAACCTTCCATCGCTTCATCATCAAATACGAAGGAAACCTTCCGGCCTTTTTCAAACGTTCCCAATATGGGATGATCATCTATCCGCATGCTCAACACTTCAGTTCACTTTTAAAAAAACCCAAACGGTTCGGTAAATGTGAAATTTGTTCCGACCAGGGGCACGCCTGTCATGGCGCAGGCTTCCAGTGTCAGGGACCGCAGATCTTCCCTCTCCATATTCGCCAGGGCGGTTTTGCCCGCAGCCTTCGCAAGGATAACGGCTTCATAGGTCATGCCCTGGATATAGTTGGCGACACGCTTGGCAGCAGCATCGATATCCAGCCGTTTCCGCCGCTCCGGATCCTGGGTCCCGATGCCGTACGCGCAATTTCCCTCGTGACACCGCAGACAAACCACACACCCCATCGCAATCATGGCCCCTGTCCCGATGGCCACCGCATCAGCTCCCAGGGCCAGTGCCTTGGCAACGTCCGCACCATCCTTGATACCGCCCGAAACAATCAGGCTGACTTCGTCCTTTACCCCCATCTCTTCCAGGGCGCGAACGCCTTGGACCAAACCCGGCAGAATCGGAATGCCCAGGTGAGTTGAAGCGACCACCGGCGCAGCTCCGGTGCCTGCTTCCGCGCCATCGATAACGATCCCATCCACGCCGGTTTTCACGGCAATTTTGACATCCTCTCTGACACGGCCTGCCGCAATTTTTACAAAAATTGGGATTTCATAGTCGGTGACGTCTCTGAGTTCTTCCACTTTGAGTACCATATCGTCCGCGCCAAAGATGTCTCCATGCCGGGGGTGGCTGTGAAGGTCGATACCTTCGGGCAGCTGTCTGAATTCCGCAATTTCCTTTGTAATTTTGTTTCCCATCAGATGACCGGCAAGACCGGGTTTTGCACCGATGCCGGTTATCAGTTCCAGGGCATCGGCGGCCTCAATGTTTCGCAAAGAAAACCCCATTCGGCTGGGCGTTATTTGAACAACCTGTTTATAAGAGTTCTCACTTTCCCCGGGCAATAGGCCACCCTCACCATTATTAATTGAGGTCCCGACAATCTGGGTTGACCTGGCCATGGCAGTTTTGGCTTCCTTGCTCAAGGCGCCGTAAGACATTCCTGAAATCAGAATGGGTGTTTCAACAACCAGCGGTTTTTTTGCGTATCTCGCACCGAGAACCGTCTGGGTTTTACAATCCTCACGATAGGTATCTATGGACAGACGCGATAGCTGGGAGGGCAGGATTAAAAGATCGTCAAAGGTGGGATATTTTTTTGTAGACCCACAGCCACGGATACGATGCTTGCCCATCTCGGCCTTATATTTGACCTCGGCGACGGTCTCTGGATTCCATACACCTCTTTGGACATCCTTTGCCCTTGGTTTCCTTTCTTTTTCTGTCATGATTGCGCTCCTGTCTGCTGATGGGTTGGTTTAAACAAAAAGTACTCGTGTCGCCCATAAACCTTGGGAACGATGCTTCGAAAACCATCTACCGCCTGTTCAATGCCGTATTTTTTGAAAAGAGTTTCTACTTCTTTCTTCTCCTTATCATCGATCGGTACAACCCTGACATTGCCGCCGAGTTTATCTTCCACTTCCGGGTCGAGAACATGGATAATTCCTCTGTACATCGATTCGCCGATCCCACGCCCCACTGTGCCCAAAATGATGATGCGTCCCCCCAAGGTCATCTTACCGCTCCACAAACCAGCGTTGCCACAGATGATCAGATTGCCACCTTTCATTCCCCAACCGGCCCGGCTGCCGCTGTGCCCTCTGACCAAAATGGTGCCGCCAGCCATGGAGGGTCCACAATTGCTGCCGGTGTTCATCTCCACGATGAGCTCTCCGGCATCCATGTTATCCCCCGTATACCAGCCGGTATTCCCTTTGATGATAGCAGTGGGGCCCTGCAAAAATCCGCCGGTGTAAAAACCGGTGCTTCCCTCCACCGTAACCGTCCCTTTTCCTTTTAGGGCCGTGGCAAAGTTATGAACCGAATGGGGGTTTTCGACCACAATTTCATCATCTTGCAGGATCAACTCCCTCAGCTTTCGGTTCACATCCCGCGTACTCATACCTTTTATATCTAAACGGACCATACCTTCACTCCTCCTGGCTCCATCTCCGTGGCATAAACGTCGGAAACAATAGGGGTCAAAGCAATCTGCTCCGACCCGAAAAGAACAGTGCCGTCCTCTTTTTCATAAACCACAACTGGCTTGAACGCCAAACGATCCCGAAATGCCCCGATCTGGTCGGTCGTAGCAACCAGAATGGTAAAAATCCCATCAAAGGTATCCAGCGCCAGATGCATCGCCCCCTCCAGGTCATATCCGTTCTCCTTCATTTCGTATGCGATGAAGTGGGCGGCCACTTCCGTGTCATTGGCAGTTTTGAACCGGATGCCCTTGTTTTCAAGACGCCTTCTCATGTTGAAGTAATTGGTGAATTGACCATTGTGAACAAGCGAGAGCTCCGGATATAAATATGACACATACGGGTGGGAAAAATTGACGTTCTCTACACTTTCCGTGGCCAGCCGTACATGACCGATGCCATGGGTACACCTGCCGACCTGTATTTTGTGAGCCTTTTGAAGGTCTTCGGCTGATCCTTGATCCTTATATACTTTGAGCTGTTTGCCGATGGAATGGACACAAAGATCGGGATGGGAGTCGATGTCCCAATGCAGCTGACTGACCTGGTTCGAGTCCATGTCGAGGGACCCATCAAAAAAGGTATAAATCCCGACACCGGGATAGCTTCTTGAATGGGTGACCTTGCCATGGGCCTGGATGATGTCCAGGAGACTTTTTTCATGGGTCGCACTGGTCATCGAGGCCCTGAGCTGAACATCACTGCGCTTTTCATAAATCGCCACCCCGGTGGCATCTTTGCCCCGGTGGACCAGCTCCTTGAGCATATTGATCAGGTCGTTTCCAAGGCCTCCGTTGTTTCGAGTTATCAGCCCTGCTATTCCGCACATGGTATCTTTCTCCAGCTTGTCTATAAGGTTATGATGTTTCAACCACCGGGTCTTTCCTTCACAATTGGCTCATAACTGGGTGGCATATTCGTTAAATTCCCAGTCGGTAACATGTTTGCGAAACCGTGCCAACTCGTCCTCCTTAAGTGCGACAAATGCCTGGATCAATTCCGGCCCCAGCGCATCACAGAGCACTGTATCTGCCTTTAATTCCGTTAAAGCATCATTGAGATAAAAGGGTATGTTTTCATAAATGCCGGGCTCCACCCCGTAAATATCACCCACTGCGTGCTCTCCCGGGTCGATCTCTTTCTCGATGCCGTCCAGCCCGGCAGCAAAGGCAGCAGCAAAAACCAAATATGGATTGGCATCCGCACAAGGCGCCCGGTTTTCCACACGTGTGGCCGAGCCCCTCTCTTCGGGCACACGACAATAGACCGTTCGATTATCCAGACCCCATGCCAGGTAGTACGGCGCGAAGGAGTCGGGGACGTACCGTTTATAGGAATTAATGGTCGGCGCCAGTATGGCTGACATGCCCTTTGCATGTGCCATCTGTCCGCCGAGAAAGTGCCGCATCAAATCGGACATCCCGAATTGACCGTCCGGTTGATCAAAGAGGTTCTTTCCGGTCTTTTGATCACTCAGCGACAGATGTATATGGTAACCGCTGCCACCGCCGTCGGTTGTCGGACGGCTCATAAATGTCAAATGAAAATTGTTCTGGGCCGCAAACTCCTTGCATATATATTTGAAGGTGAAGGTTTGGTCGGCTGTATCGAGCGCATGGTCATGCATCCAGTTTATCTCCCACTGACTGGGGAAAAACTCGTGATTGAGGTAGAGAACGTCGATACCCACGTTGAGCAGATGATTCTGTAAGGTTTGCATCAACCCCATACGATCCAACATCGGGTTTTGCTGATAAATGGAGGATAGGATGGGATTATACAATTCTCCAGGGCCGTTTTCACCGGTGTTGAAAATGAAGAATTCCAGCTCAGAAGCTGAAACCGGCCGAAGACCTTTGTCTTCGTACTTTTTTAAGATCTGTTGGAGAACATGCCGCGGGTCGACCGGAAGCGGTTCCCCCCCCCTGAACGCATTGCCGATCAAACGGGCTGTCCCCTCAAGATGGGGTAAAACGACGTACGTGGAAAGGTCGGGAACGATGGTCATGTCTTTCCACTCGATCTCATATCCGCATCCGGTCCCCGGTGCTACGTCATTGGCCAGATTGATGCCATAGACGGCCTGCGCGAAGTTGAGCCCCTCCTCCGCTACTCTCTCGAGATGTTTGACCGGCACCATTTTATTCCGGCATATCCCATACAGATCCGGGTATTCAATCCTCAGGGTGTCAATATTTTCCGCCTTGATCCTTTCCTGAATTTCTTTCAGCTCCATCTCGCCCTCCTAAATCTTAATAATGGGAATAAAATTGGAATTATTCTTACATTATTAATTAATTATTGTAATATTTCATTCATAAACGGTTGTCAAGCGAAAACACAGATTTAAGGAAAAATGATTTTCAAACGAATGCAGTTGAATATATTATCAATATATTCAATCGGTTAATTGTTTAAGAAAATGATTATTTTCTTACATCTGTGCATAGAATAAGACTCGATTATATCAATAAATCAATACGAATTTGAAAAAAGCATTTGAGATAATCGGCAAAATGAAGATCTTTAACGCCTTTTATTAAACGCCAAAATAGGTTTCTTTTATATATGTTTCCTTTTTTAATTCTTCGGGAACGCCTTTCATCTTCACCCTGCCGGTCTCCAAAAGATAGATCTCCTCTGAAAGTCTGAGGGCAAAATTCACATTCTGTTCGGTGATGAGGATGGCGATTCCGTTCCTGGCCCTAAGACCCATCAGGACTCTGGATATTTCTAAACATACCAGCGGTGCGAGGCCCAAGGTGGGTTCGTCGACCATCAACAGTTTGGGATTTGACATCACCGCCCTACCTAGGGATAACATCTGTAATTCCCCACCGCTCATGGTCCTAGATTCTTGGTTCTGGCGTTTTTCAAGAATTGGAAACATTTCATATACCATTTTAAGGTTGGTTTCCATTTCTTTTCGGGCGCAATAGGCACCGACAAGCAAATTCTCTTTAACGGCCATAAAGGGGAAAAGATTTCTTCGTTCCGGCGCGTAGCCAATACCTAACCTGACAATCTCTGTGGAGGTCAACTCTCTAAGATCTATTCCATCAAAGATGATTTCACCCCGGCAATCTGTTAGTCCAATGATCGAATCCAGCAGAGTCGATTTCCCGGCGCCATTGGGGCCGATAATTCCGACCACCGCCCCTTTTTCAACCCGAACTGAAACATGGTTTAACGAACAGGCCTTCCCATAGAAAACTTGGATATCTTTAACTTCCAGAAAAGCCATTATCACCTTCTCCTCATTATCTTGAAACCTATCTTGCCATTTTATTTATGCAGTTCTAGGTGCGAATCTTCTTCCTTCCCCAAATAAGCTTCCTTAACCTTTTCATCGGCAATGACCTCCTCAAAAGACCCTTCGGCAACAACCTCACCAAAAGATACCACGATAACCCGATCGACCAGAGGACCCAGGGATCTCAAATCATGACTGACAATGATGAAAGTCAGCCCCTCCTTCTTTTTCTCTTTTAAAAGCTCGGATAACTCGGCTATTTCACCGACCGTCAGACCGGCGAATACCTCATCGAGGAGAAGGAGTTTCGGATTGGTCGCCATGTTTCTTCCCAGCTCAAGCCTTCGAAGACTCCCCATGGACAGCTCACTTGGGTACATCGAAAGCTCGTGTTGCTTAAAGCCTACACTTTTTCCGATTTCCCTTTCCAATCCATCCCGTATATTCATTGTCATTACAGAAATTATCTTATCTGGCATAATGCCGACCCGAATATTTTCCGCAACCGTCATCTCCGCGAACGGCCTCGGTATCTGATACGTACGGGCAATGCCCATCTTTACCCTTTCTTGGATCGGATATTTGGTAATTTCCTTTCCTTCAAAAAAGATCTCCCCTTCATCTTGCTTGAGTTCCCGCATAATTAAATTGAAGGTTGTGGTCTTCCCGGATCCATTCGGTCCGATCAATCCCAATGTCTCTCCTCTTTGAACCGTCAAGCTCAGATCAGAAAGAGCAACAAGGCGACCGAAAGTCTTCGTAAGATTCCGCAGTTCCAGTAGGCTACCCATATTGCTCACCCCGTCTCATCCTCCTCCCGACCCAATCGAACAGACCTTGGAAAATGCTGTAAATCCCTTTTGGGGCAAAATTGTAGACCACCAGAGCAATCACCGAATAAAGGAGAAACCGCCAGGCACCGGGGATGTATGGGCGTAAATATTCTAAAAGAAAGGTCAGGAAATAGGCTCCGAGTATCGGTCCCACAATGGTGTGCTCACCGCCGACCAGCGCTGCCACCAATATGGTAAAAAGAAAAGTGATGTCAAACATCGCCCTCGGTGAGATCGATCCCAGATAGTGCGTGTAAAAAGACCCGCCGATGCCTGCCACCATTGCACTTACGGTAAAAGCAAACAATTTAAACTTCGTAGGGTTCAAACCCGCACTCTTCACAGCGCCCTCATCCATACGTATCGCACTCAATACCGTCCCAATACTCGACTTTGCCAGTACCCACAATCCAATTCCAACCGTAAGCATAACAAAAAGAGACAAATAATAATTGGGAACAGCCCCGGTCACCACGAATGGTAAACCGGTGAGTCCTCTGGTTCCGCCGGTCACTGCCGGCTTCACAATCTTGAGCAAATGATAGGTCACTTCCATAAATGCCAACGTGACAAGGGCAAAGTACGTTCCTCTTATTCTTAGGGCAGGAAAGAAAAAAAGTGTTCCTGCAACCATTGTCAGCAATATGGCGAAGGGCATGCTGATGTAAAGGGGCGTTCCCAAATGCCGAGTCAGTATGGCTGTTGTATAACCCGCGATGCCGATTAAAAAGGGATGGCCGAAACTAATGTATCCGGTATATCCGGAAAGAATGTCCCAGCTCATGGCAAAAATAGCCAAAAAGTTAGCAAATATAAAAATTCTAAGGGTTCCGGTCGAAGTGAATATCGGGAGTGAAGCCAACACCGCACCACAGATTACCCACCAAATCAGTGATCTTTTCAATTGCCCCCCTTTATCGGGTTGGGGTTAAATCTCCTCTCTCCCGAACAGACCTTTTGGAAGAATGACGAGAATTATAATTATAAGTAAAAGCGTGAATACGCCCCGCAATTGCGGGGTTATTAAAGTGGTCGTAATCGTTTCCAAGAAACCGATGATATGGGCGGCCACGAGGCTCCCCATGATACTTCCAATTCCGCCCACGATTACGACCGCAACGGCTGTAATAAGCGGACCCACCCACATGGCCGGATCAAGCTGCGTATAGGTGGCAAAAAAAACACCGGCAATGGAGCCCAATGCGCCGGATAACCCCCAGGTCACCAGATTAATCCGATTGGGATCTATCCCCGATACCAGAGCCCCTTTTCTGTCCATGGAGACCGCCCGAATCGCCCGGCCCACTCGGGTCTTTCGCACGAAAATCAGTAAGGAGACCAGGACCACCCAGCTGATGATCATCGCAACCAACAGGTTCTTTAAAACACTGACACCGAACAGATGGGCTACGCCGGGAATCAGGGGCCAAATGGATCTGGGAGCGGGTGTGAAAATCAGAATCATGACCGCTTGCATGGCAACAGCCAAAATAAGTGTCGAAATTTCGACCGCAATCGGATTGTTCTGGAGACGCCTCACCAAACCGACATAGGTGATAACAGCAAAAATTACTCCGGATAAGATCGCACACAGGAAACCCACGGTTTTAGGAAGATGCGCCAATTGGACCACCGTGTAGTAGACATAACCACCGAGCATAATGTATACGCCATAAGCCAGGTTAAGTACCCGCCCTACGCTAAAGATCATTGTAAATCCGATGGCAATTAAAGCATAAAAACCGCTGATAACAATACTCTGAATGATTATTCCGCTCATGGTATGGTGCCCTCATGGATCTTTGGGATCAATCCTGGATAAATAGCTTGAACCAACTTCTTGACTGACAATAGAATCGTGTGAAGGCCCGGGCAGGCAGCCCGGGCCTTGGAAAATACGCGCATACAGTCTAGAATGCAGGAGAAAGGGTTTTTGTTTCCCCTTTTCTCTTGCATTCATCACCTCATCGTATCACTATCACGATACAGATTGCTGCCTATTACTTTGTCCAATCAGGTACCTTAAAGTTGCCGGTCGCATATTTTTTGGGATAGATCGTTTTTACCGACCCGTCCTTGTACCACTGGATGACCACCATCGGGGGGTGCCCTTCGTCAAGGGGCGGGGAAATATCAAACCGATTATTGTGCGGGAATGTCAGGCCGGTTTTCGGTTCCTTCTCACCCGGTTTCCAGTAGGCATAGCGGAACCAAAGCTTACCGTCCTTGTAAAGTTTGATATCTGCGTTTTCCATTTCTTTTACCCATTTGTCCAAGGGTTTGAATCCGCCTGCACGCTCGGCGGCATTCATGGCATTGTACATGCCGTAATAGGCGTTAAATCCATTGAAATGGGGATACCGTGGCCGGCTGTTACCATACTTTGCTTTGTATTTATCGAGAAATTTCTGGGTCCGGGGGTCCAACGCCATTCCCAAAGAAGGCGGCGGCACCAGGGTTGACATGCCCCCTCCCATGCCTCCGGTATCGTCCCAATACTCCATGCCGAATGCGGAGACGTTGATTCCGGTAATCGGGACCGGTACCTGCAATTTTACGTATTGGGAGGATGGCACCTGACTTTTTACCGAGGAGATAAGATATATAAAATCGGGATTTGTCTTTATGATCTTGTTGTAAACAGGGCTGAAATCGACGGAGTTGACGTCATAGACAACATGATCCACAATTTTTATATCCGCAGCAGGGGCGATTTGATCTTTAATCCACTCATAAACCCCGGCTGCATACGCCGTGTCTTCCTGCATAATAACCGCTGTTTTCCAGCCCATTTCCTTTGCGAGGATGTCCTTGCCAAATTGCATGAAAACCTCGCCCAGCGCATAATCACAACCAATATTCATAAAATACATTTTGTATTTTTCATATTCGTCGCGGACCATTTCGATCGCCAGGATGGACGATGTCCAGGTGTCCAGCGTGGGGGTTCTGTATTCCGCCATCCGTGGGAACCACCCCAATGAGACATCGTCTATACTGCCTGAAATAATAAAATCCACCTTTTCTTTTTCATTAAGATATTCATATGCCTTAATCCCTTCGGTCACATCCTCGGCTGAATCCGCCTTTACGAGCTTAATGGGCCGTCCACCCAAGACCCCTCCAGCCGCATTCATTTCCTCAATCGCAATTTCAGCACCTCTCAGTGTGCTCCTTCCTGTGTCGCTGGCGAACGATCCGATAAATCCGACGACCACCGGCTTCTCTGCTGCCAATGCGCCCTGCTGCATACCGACAAGCAGCAAGAGAACTAAGGTCGCGACTACCGTTAAAGAAATAAACCATTTTCCCTTTTTCATTTAGTCACCTCCTGTTTTTTGTCTTTGGCTCTTTTTATTAAAGAGTCGTTTGATTAGAAAAAACTTTCTCATGCCCCGGTGTGGAGCCACCCATAAGCGCTAAGTTGCTTTGTAAACATTCAACACTTGTCCGCCTTTGGAGGATTCGATGTTGGACGTTCGATGTTCATCTTCTTTCAGTTAACCTGAATTGCAAAAACGTGTCAAACAAAAAGTACCACTTTGTGGCGAGATAGGGTTTGGTTGAGCCTTTTTTCCCTCAACCGAAGTAAACGCAAGCCATGACAAACGTCGGTCCTATACCGGACAGTTATTGACACAAAAATTCCTGTTTGATAGTTTCGAGTAGAATGGGGAACGATTAGGAGATATTTATGAATCGAGAAGAATATATCAATTCTCTGAGAACAGATATGTTGGCCATGGTGGAAGAATATCTGACACCGGTGGCCCTGCGTTACGGGTACAGTGACACGCCGCTGGAAGCCAACATCAAATGGCGGCCCCTTGTGCTGGTGCTGGGCAACTATTCATCGGGTAAATCCACGCTGATCAATGATTTCTTGGGCGCAAATATCCAGGCCACCGGCCAGGCACCGACAGACGACTCGTTTACAGTGATCACCTATGATGACACCGAATCCGAAAATAATTCCATCGGAGTCACAGAAGAGCGGGATGGTCAGTTTCTGCTGAACGATCTCGAATACCCCTTCGAATCCCTCAAAAAACACGGTCAGCGTTTTGTCTCACATTTCAGGCTCAAAAAAGTGAATTCTCCCTTTTTAAAAAACCTTGCCATCATCGATACGCCTGGCATGCTCGACAGCATAACGGAAAGGGATCGCGGCTACAATTATCAGCAAGTCATCGGCGACCTGGCTCAAATCGCCGACCTTGTTCTAATTCTCTTTGATCCCCACAAGGCGGGAACGGTTCGTGAAGCGCATACCAGCCTCAGGGACACACTGCCGAATCGAACATTTGAAGACCGGATTCTTTTTGTGCTGAACCGCATCGACGAATGCACCTCCCTGATGGATTTGCTGCAGGTCTATGGAACCCTGTGCTGGAATCTTTCACAAATGACCGGACGTAAAGACATCCCGACAATTCATCTGGTATATTCGCCTCAAGCCGGTTCATCGTCGGCCAATGGGGTGAAGCGGGATACAAATTTTTTGTACTATCTCAAAAACCAGCGGGAAGAATTAAAACAAGCTATCTCACAAGCCCCCCGTTTTCGGCTGGATCACCTGGCCTCATTTGTTGAAACCCATGGAGAACGGTTGTCCCACTTGCTCGAAGGTTTGATCAGCTATCGGACCCAGCTGCGCAGGTTTCGGATGAAATCCGGCTTCATCGGCTTTTTGGTCAGCATAACAGGCAGCGCCGCAACGATCTTTGCCTTGAAAGAAATGGATATTTTGCCGCTCACCGACCCGCAGGTTGTTTTGGGTGCCGGTGGAATTCTCGCTTTGATATTTTTTTTCATATGGACCAGTGCACTAAAACGTTTGTCTGAATCAAGATTCCACCGTCAACAAATGAAAGATATCGACAAACTAACACCGTTGGAAAACCAAACCCGGCTGGACAGTTGGAAGGGTATCAGGGAGCTTGTGAATAATTATTTGAAAAAAACCCTCGGCAGATTTCCCCTTAGAGAAATTAGAAAGGAATATTCTGAAGTGCAACGGGTTTTTGACAAGGGGGCAAAGGAAATCCGTGAAGCGCTGGCCGATCTTTCAAACATCAAGGACGACGAATCAGAAAAACAGGACGAAGTGGACGCAAAACCATCATCACCTTCTCTATAAAAAATACACAAAAAACATGGGGGGTCGAGTAGAATGTTACCAAAAGACTTGATGAAAGGCGCTTTGAGGTTTCAGAATTTACCCAGGATACCTGTGTTTCCCTTGTGTATTTCCTGGTGGGCATTTGACCACTTCGGATATACGGTCATGGACGTGTTCAAGGATCCTGAGAAGGGCGTTGATGCCCAACTGAAGACATCAGCAATTCTAAATTTCGATGCAATTGAAAGTTTCTGGGATTGGTATTGTATCCTCGAACCGCTGGGTTGCAAAATGCAGATAGAGGACAAAGGCAGCCCGTTGGTTCTGGATACACCTCCTATTAAGGACCCGGATGACCTCAAGAACATGGATATGCCTGATTTCAATAAGGATTGGAGAGTTAATTCAGCGCTCAAATCGGCAGCGCTGCTCAAAGAAAAAGCAGACGACTATTATCTATTCGGGACATTCCTGGGCCCCTTTTCCCTTGCCGGCATGCTTTTCGGTTTGGAAAATTTGTTGGTTGAGACCATTGAAAGGCCGGATTTTGTACATGATCTTTTGGATTTCTCAAAAGATGTACTGCTTAAACAGGCGGATCTTTACGCCCCATATCTCGATGCCATCATGTATTGCGATCCGAGTGCATCAGGCGATCTTATCTCTCCAAAAGCGACCGAAACCTTTCTGATCCCCTGCTTTAAGAAGCTAAATCAAGAAACGAAAAATCTGGGCATTGACGTATTGAATCACATCTGTGGAAACACAACCGGCGCCCTGGACCTCATCGCTGGGCTTAATGCGGATGCTTTTAGTCTGGATTTTAAGGTTGACCTGGCTACTGCAAGGGAAAAACTAACCGACCGGATGGCTTTGATCGGCAATATCGAACCGTCTTTTCTATTAGATGCAGAATCTGCTGAAATTGAAAAACTTTCGCGTGAAGCCTTGTCCAAAGCCGGACAAAAAGGATTCGTCCTCTCCCCCGGATGCGATGTTCCTTTGGGATCGCCCATTGAAAATGTAAAGAAATTAATTGATGTGGCGGGTAAGTAAACCGCCAACCCTGCCAAAAAATCCCCTTCGATCTGCAGGAAACCATATTTTTTCATTTGCTTTCCTTTTGCCATCCACGTTCAAGGCCTGGCTTTGATGCGTCAATCAAAACGCTCCTGAAATTTTTTAGTGGTAATGCCAATTTTTTTAAAAATGACTTTTTGGCATGACATTTGCTTTAACAAATAGAAAGATTTTCAGATAAATAGCCATGTACTACCCCAATTGAGCGAAAAAAGGCTCAACCGGGGAGTTATTAGTTAAATGTTAATGGTTATTTGCTTTAACCCCTTTTACTAAACTCTATTTCTTGTATAGATGAGATAGGGTTTTGATTTAAACTTTGCTAAAACCAATAACTAATAACTGATAACGAATAACTACTAATCGAGTTTTGACTCGATTAGGGTAAAACGCTAAGGAGGGCGCATGAAGACAAGAGGCTGGGACAAATTTATCTTCATAGCATTTTCGATTTTCTGGCTGGGTGGCTGTGGAAGCAACGATACCCAGGTCAACATCCAGGAGCTATTGTCCAAACCGATGACCTATGTTGGTTCCGGGGAGTGTAAATTCTGTCATTTGGAGCATTATGACTCCTGGAAAAATACCCTCCACAGCCGAACAATCACAGACGTTACCGAGAATCGGGACGCCCTGATCGCTGAGATCGACCCACAGGTCATTCGGGCGGATTTGAAGCTGCTGGAAAAAGAGCTGAAGGTCCCGGTGGATCAGGTTTACATTCCCAAAATTGAGGAGATAAAGTACACCATCGGCATGCAGTGGAAACAGGGGTTCGTAGTCGAAAAAAACGGCGTACTCTACGTGGCTCCGATTCAATACAATGCCAAGACCGATCACTGGGTCAACTACAATGAAGATACGTGGGACAAGCGCCCCTGGATCGAGTACTGCGCCGGCTGTCACGCCATGGGCGCCGATTTAGAAAAGAATACGATTTCAGAACCGAGCGTCGGGTGCGAGGCTTGCCACGGTCCCGGCTCCCACCATGTTGCCTTGCCGGAGACAGCGATTTTTGACAAACGGCTGACCATCGTCAACCCGTCCCGTCTTCCGGCTGGATTCAGGACCCAAATCTGCGGATCGTGCCACGCAAGCGGCACGTCGACCAAGGTGAAGGGTGTCAAATGGCCCGTGGGCTATCGGCCCGGCCGGGCATTGGGCCTCTATTTTAAAACCACAAGTTATGGTGGTAAAAATCTTAAAGAAGCATACGCCGACGATTTCAGCAAAGGGCACCACCAGCAATATCTCAGCTGGAAGCTTTCCACCCACGCTGACGAAGGGGTCACCTGCACATCCTGTCACTATGTTCATCAGCTTGGCGTACCCCCGACTCAATTTCAAACCAAAGGGTCCGGTTCCCAACAGTGCCTGATGTGCCATCAGGTGATCAACCAAAAGATGGCCCATTCCATCCATTCATTTGCCAACTGCATCGGCTGCCACATGCCCAGAATAGCCAAAAGTGACGAATCCGGAGACAATCACTCCCATGCGTTCGTGACCCTGTTGCCCAAAGACACGTTGAAAAATCCCAAAGTGCCGAACTCGTGTCAGACCTGTCATAAGCACAAGGACGCCGATCTGGCGACGCTGCAGAAGCTGTACGACGGCCTGACCCAAAAGAGCCTGTTTCGTGTCCATCAATCCCGTCAGAGGTGGTAGATGAAAAAATTTTGGGCCATGATTTACAGAGATGCACAAAAGACCAACCGGCGCTTTCTGATATGTCTGATAGGAGCGATCCTGTTCGCTATCCACGGTATCGTTTACACAGCGCCGGCTTTTGCACAGAAAGAAGTCACTTCCAGTAGCTATCGCCAACAAGAGCGTGAAAGGCGATCGAGGATATATGAAAAGTATGAATACAAACGTTACACCCATCAGCCTTTTGTGCAAAGAAAGACTCCCAGAACAGAGTTGATCACCCTGGCCCCAACCGCCGAGAAAGTCCGTTTCCGAAAATATATGGCCGATTCTCACTGGGGCCTCCGGTTTTATAAATATCGAACTTGCATCAGATGCCATCCAAAGCAAGCCCGAAATTTGCACAGGGTGAGGGCCAAAATCACCTGCCGTCAGTGTCATGGCGAGGAGCCGATCGCGGGTAACAGCCATTACAATTCGTCGATGCAACCCAGAAGGCGATATATACTCGTATGCGCCAAATGCCACGAAGGATCGAGCCCCTCCTTTGCCACCTATATGATCCACGAACCGATCCCCATCGCCAAAACCACCCAAAAGGCTTTTCCGTTGCTCTTTTATTGCGTTTGGGCCATGGTCGCCATTGCCGTGGGCACCTTTGCCGCCTTCTTGCCTCACACGTTTCTGTGGGGTTTAAGAGAATTTTTGCCGGATTCTATCCTGGCGGGTTTTAAGGATTTTCTGTTTAAAAAAAGAAAACAAGATGAAAAGGATTAAACGCTTCACCCCGGCCCAGCGATTGTTTCACCTGATTCTGATGCTCTCCTTTGTTTTCCAATCGGTATCCGGTCTGGCAAGGATGTATGTCGGAACTGAGTGGGGTCTCTTTTTGGCCAACCTGTTCGGTGGTTTTCAGGAAGCGTTGATCCTCCACAAGTGGGTCGGCCTCTTTATGCTGGCCGGCTTTGGCGTTCATCTTCTCTACATCTTGATCAAGATCGATTGGCGGCGTTTCCCGAAAAGTGTCTATGGGCCGGATTCCCTGCTCCCCCGGTTGGAGGACGCGAGCCAGGCGCTTCAGCATGCCAAGTGGATGGTGGGGATGAGCGAATGGCCACGTTTCGATCGGTGGGGTTATTGGGAAAAATTTGATTACTGGGCCGTCTCCTGGGGCATATGTGTTCTCGGCGGCACCGGGTTGCTTCTTTATCTCCCTGTCTACTCCAGCCTCTACATTCCCGGCTGGGTTCTCAACATCGTTCTTTGGGTTCACCGGATCGAAGCCATCCTGGCCATGGCCCATGTATTCATTATCCACCTCTTCATCGGACACCTCAGACGGCATAATTTTCCGATGGACCTGGTCATGTTCGAAGGAAGCGTCGATCTGGAAAAGGTCCGTCATGAGCGGCCGGATTGGGTGGATCGCTTGGAAAAAGAAGGGAAATTGCAGGAAGCAACGGTCGACAACTCGCCGGTCTCTTTCCGTATCGCTTGTTACATTTTTGGTTTTGTGATGATCGGTGGCTGTCTCTATCTGTTGGTCAACGGCCTGTCAAATGCGAGAGAACTGTTCGGATGATTTAGTGTCCATCCATAAATGGCCCTTTTTGCCCTGTTCGGCGTTCTCCGCGGGTTTTCGGTTGCGGCGTACAGCACGTACGCCTCACAGCAAACCCTTGTGCGGCCTTGATCAGGACAAAAATTGCTCATTTCTGAATTGGACACCTCTATTATTTATTTTAAAGTCGTGGATGGGCACTAACCAATACCCATGAAACCGCCCCACGCCGAATGCGACTCATTATAAAATTGATGAACTCGTAAAAAGACCATATTGCTCTCTAAATGACCATTTTAGGGCGAAATTTGAACTTGATTAAATAGTGAAAATCTGGTCAAATGACCAGATCGAATTGGTGATTTGACCAGAAATTCGAATTTTTCACTTCTTTAAATTGCGGTTTCGCTTTAATAATTTTTTTTTTGTCAGCATAGGTATAAACAATGAAGAAAAAAATAATCATCATCACAAGCCTCATCTGCCTGATCTTTCTGGCGGGCGGCGTATATATCATCACCAGCATTAAATCCGCAACATCAGAGCTTGATCATCTGATTGAGCTCTATCAGGTGGAAATACAGAGAGAACACCTTTTAATCCAGGTTAAAGGCGTGCAGTCCGACTTCTTCCTCATGGGTACCCACTTTGCCAAAAGTCGGGATACGATTGTTACCAATATAGAAAAGATGAAAAGAGTTTCCACCGCCTGTTTTCACTGTCATCATGAACCGTCTGTGAAAGACCGGCTTGAAAAATTAGACAATGATATTGATTTATACATCGGTTCGATCAACAAAATTTTAAATGCCAGAGGCAATCGCACCCTGTTAATCAAAGAAAGCAACATTGCTTTTCGAATTTCGGAAAATGTATTGGCCCAAATCAACGATATGGTCCACATCGCCAATACCAAGCTTGCCGAAAGGACAGATGCTTCTCTTAAGGACATTGCAGATTCCAAAAAAATACTTTACGCGCTTGTAGGGATTACACCCTTTATTGCTGCCGCCGTCTGTTTATTCTTTATCAGGGCATTAACCAAACCGATTAAAATTCTTCTGGATGCAACGCGCAGCTTAAAACGCGGTAATTTAGATTATAAAATCAAAGGGTTAAAAAATGAATTTGGGGAACTGGCCACATCTTTCAATGGGATGTCAGATTCACTGAATCAGACGATGCACAAAATACAGGAAAGTGAGAACAGGTACCGAACGCTGTTTGAAAGTGCCGGAGACGCCATTTTCATATTGGAAACCGAAGGTGAGAACATAGGAGACATTTTAGAAGCAAACCGTGCGGCTGCCGAGATGCACGGTATCAGCATCGAAAAACTGTTGACGCTCAATCTGATAAAAGACCTCGATGCGCCTGATGCTGACGAACAGGCCCCGGGCCGCCTTGAGCGCATTTTAAAGGGGGAGAAATTAAAGGCTGAATTAAACCACAGAAAAGAAGACGGTACCATTTTCCCTGTGGAAGTCAGCGCCAGTTTGTTGGAATACATGGGTCATAAATATATCCTGGCGATTGATCGCGACGTCTCAGAGCGCAAGGAAATGGAAAATATGATTCTACAGTCCAAGCTTGAATGGGAGAGTACCTTTAACACCATCACCGATATGATTACCATCCATGACAGGGATTTTAATATTATCCGGGCCAACAAAGCTGCTGAAAAAATGCTGGGACTGCCGGTTTTGAACCTCACTCAGGCAAAATGTTATCAATATTACCATGGAAAAGACTTAGCACCGGATGATTGCCCCAGTTGTGAGTGCTTCAGAACAGGGAAGGCGGCCACTTTTGAAATGTATGAGCCCCACCTTGACAAGTTCCTTGAGATACGCGCCATGCCCCGGTTTGACAGCAATCACCAGATGATCGGATTGATCCATGTGGTCAGGGATATCACCGAGGGTAAAGGTGTAGAGGCGACATTACAGCGGACGGAGCAGTTGAAAATGGTCGGTGAAATGGCGGCCGGGCTGGCCCATGAGATTAAAAATCCGCTGGCCGGTATCAAAGGTTCGATGCAATACCTCGCCGAAGAGGAAAGCATCTTGGAGGAAGACAGAGGCCTTATCGTAAAATCTGTTGATCAGATCAAACGAATCGAATTGCTTATAAAAAGCCTGCTCAACTTTGCAAAACCTCCCCAACTCCAACTGATGCTCACGAATATAAATGACCTCCTTGAAAAAACCATTTCTTTTTCATTAAAAAACCCCGCGCTATCTTCGAATTCTCCGGCACCGATAGAAGTTAAAAAAGATTTCGAGCAGGGCATTCCTGAAACAATGGCCGATCCAATGCAACTGCAGCAGGTATTTCTAAATCTGATGCTCAACGCAATTGAAGCCATGCCGGACGGTGGCATATTGACGGTCAAAACTTCCTATGATGCCGAACGAAGTGTCATCCAAGTAGCAATTGCAGATACCGGCAAAGGCATGGACAAAGCTGTGCAGGAGAAAATCTTTCAGCCATTTTTTACAACCAAGCCTAAAGGTTCAGGGTTGGGATTGGCGATTACCAGGCGACTTATCGAACAACATGGAGGAGATGTTTGTGTTGAAAGCATGCTAAATAAGGGAACTGTTTTTAACATCTCTCTTCAGATGCAACCGGAAGAGAAGGAGCAAATCGTATGAAACGAAAAGGCAAAGTATTTCTTTTAGATGATGAAGAGCTGATTGTCTCGGTCCTCTCCAAGACGTTAAAGAAGGAAGGTTATGATGTTTATGCCGAGACAAAAACAGATGATGTGATCGATAAAATAAAGTCGTGGGAGGCGGATGTGGTTCTGTTGGACATCAGAATGCCCGGACAGACCGGAATAGATATACTCCAGGATATCAAAAAGGGCAACGGGATTGAAACACAGGTTGTTATGCTGACGGCGGACGATAATATCGAAACAGCGGTTAAGGCCATGAAACTGGGCGCAGCCGATTATCTGACCAAACCGTTTAATACCGATGAAGTCAAAATTGTCATTAAAAACATCATTGAAAAAGAAGACCTCAAACAGGAGGTTAAATTTCTGAGAAAAGCCTATTCAGAGGTCTTTGAAAAGGAGTTCGTAGGCCAATCTAAAGCCATCAAAACATTGGAGGAAAATATCCAAAAGATGGCCCAGGCTCGGGTCTCTACTGTTCTTTTAACCGGAGAAAGCGGAACCGGCAAGGAACTGGTGGCCCGACATATCCATAAATTGATGTTTAGCACCGATTCAACAGGCCATACGCCTTTTATCGCAGTAAACTGTGCATCCATCCCCGAGTCCTTGCTTGAGAGTCAGCTCTTCGGCTATGAAAAAGGGTCTTTTACCGATGCAAAGTCGGGAAATAAAGGATTGTTTGAGCTGGCAAGCGGCGGTTCAATACTCCTCGATGAGATCGGTGAAATGAGACCGGACCTCCAGAGCAAGTTGCTAAGGGTTTTGGAGGATCGGAAAATAAGGCGTATCGGCGGAAAAGGGGAGATTTCCTTCGATGCAACTGTCATCGCAACCACCAATCGGGACCTCTCGGAAGCGGTGAACAGCGGCGAATTCCGTAAGGATTTATTCTTCAGGCTGAGCACATTCTATTTACATATCGTTCCCTTAAGAGAGAGAACAGATGATATACCGCTGCTGATCAAACACTTTTTTTCACATTATGCCACCAAACATAATTATAAAACAGTAAAAGGCTTTTCCCCTGAAGCTGAACAAAACCTAATTTCTTATGGTTGGCCGGGTAATGTCAGGGAGTTGAAAAACCTTGTGGAGCGCCTGGTTGTGCTTGAAAAGGAGGATGTCATCCAACCCGAGCATTTGCGCACATGGATTTTTGGCGAAGCAATCGCCACAGACCGGCCTTTGGCCGAGAAAATCATACTCCCGGATGCAGGCATTTCTCTTGAGGATGTCGAAAAAGATCTGATCATCCAGGCTCTAGAAAAATCAAAGCAAAACAAGACCCAGGCTGCAAAGCTTTTGAATATCAGTTACGACACACTCAGATACCAAGTAAAAAAATACGGCATACAATGAAGCTTCCCGTCAAAATTCCCGGCTTATGTTTTTGTCTACTTCATAGCATACAGCCTAAGCGCTAAAGACAGGCAACATATTATCAAGGTGGAATATCCTGTTGATAAAACGGTTATGGAATTTGGCCTTGTCAACATTTCCTTAAGCCTGCCCCATGGCATGGCTGATTTGATAGAAATAAGGGTAAACAACAAAATCAGGGCGAGTCGTGTTCCGGGTCGGAAAATCGAATGTTTTTCCGGTCCAGTCGCCCTAAGCGGACAAGCAAAACCAAACTGAAATATTGATGTCCCCTCACGTCATCCCACTGGTCGAAATCCATAAGAAAAACCAACAAAGTCATGCGCATAGATCGAATTTAGTACCATGACGGCAGCTCTCTGGACGATCTTGTCTTCGAGGGCTAAGACCCCTATAGGTCATCTATGACGCATTAAATTTATTGTATCAACCAGGGAGAACAGTGAAAACTGTATTATAGCCCTTTCAAATCTGTAGTGTCAAAATCACATTTTTGAGATGGCTATCTTATTGATATCATAGAGTTTAATTTTTCGAAACATGAACTTGGGTTAAGGTCTTTTGTGATAAACCTGACCTTCCCCGCAGTACAATTGCTGTCTTATATCTGTCCTTACAAGATATTGGGATGCATCTTTTTACAGCACACAACCCCAAATTTTCCTTTACTCCGCTCGCGAATGAGTACTTCTTATCAAATCCTTTGACAAAAAGATAAACAAATGTCACAAATATACTAAACAATAAAACATTAATTGTAATAATTCAGGGGTAAATTTTACCATTGGAGGGCGAGACGTGATATTTACACGAAAAATCGAATCGGAATTAATGCGTTGGAAAAGCGCCGCGAACAGGAAACCGATTGTTTTACGGGGGGCCAGACAGGTTGGAAAAACATTTATTGTCAATCGATTTGCCGAGGATTTTAATTATTTTATTGACATCAACCTTGAAAGGCCGAAGGAACGCGATCTTTTTTCCGGATTCAATACCGGTCAGGAGCTTGTTGAACGAATTTTACTGTACAAAGGACAACAAATCGATACAAAGAACGCTCTTTTATTTATTGATGAAATTCAACATTCTGCGGAAGCGGTTCAATCGCTCAGATACCTTTATGAAGATGTAAAGGATTTGCACGTTATCGCTGCCGGTTCACTTCTGGAAGTTTTTTCAAAAAGAGAAGGTTTTTCTTTTCCTGTCGGCAGGGTCAAGAATCTCTTTATGTATCCGGTAACGTTTATGGAATATCTTGAAGCAAGAAATCCGCTCCTTGCAAAAAAACTGTTACAACCGAATGTATGGGAAGAATCTTCCATTCATAATTTGCTGCTTGATGCGTTTAACGCATATGCATTTGTTGGCGGCATGCCGGAAGCCCTTTCCGTTTATGGGGAAACAAGATCTTATTCAACAGTGAGGGAAATTTATGACGCCATTTTCATGGGGTACATTGAAGATGTCGAGAAGTATTCAAATTTAGCGAAAGCAAAATATTTAACCCATGCGATAGACCGGGCGCCCTTATATGCCGGTGAACGGATTACATATGAAAAGTTCGGTGAGTCTTCATTCCGATCAAGAGAAATGAAAGAGGCGTTTGAAGTGCTTGAACGCGCCTTGATCGTGTATCGTGCAAGACCTTCCGTATCAACCGACATACCTGTTATTGAAAAACTGAGAAAAGCCTCGAAGCTTTTTTTTCTTGATGTTGGGCTGGTGAATTACCGGATTGGATTCAAGGAATTTTTCAGCAAACAATCCCTGGACAATGTTTATCAGGGAAAAATTGCGGAGCAGCTCACGGCCCAGGAAATCGTTGCACAGGCATTCGGGCCGCCGGCACTTCGGTTCTGGATACGGGAAAAAGGAGCGGCTGAAACGGATTTTCTTTATCCCTATAAAGACGTGCTTATCCCCATTGAAGTAAAGAGTGGGAAGACCGGCAAACTGAAATCCTTAAACCTGTTCATGGAAAGCAGTCATCATCCATATGCGATTCGAGTCTATTCCGGCAAAATCCGTATCGATCAGATACGGCTTCCATCAGGAAAAAAATACCAACTCTGTTCCATTCCGTATTACCTTTTATCAAGACTTGATGACGTCATTGAGCGGTTGGTGTCCGGGGGTAAAACCTGATTTTTTATAGCGAAATTTTTACAATCTATGTATAATAATCACAAGTTTCGCACCTGATATTTTCAGGAAAGTCGCATCAATTCAAAGTGGCCGGCTAAAAAAAATTAACTGGGATTTAGTGCGGGTGAAAGTCAAGATTTTGTAACTTTCTTTGACCTTGATAACTGTTTGACTTTAACAACCTCTTTTAATGATATAATTTCTGGATCTCCGGTGTATATGACGCCGTCTATCTTAAGAGCAAGGGAAACAGCAAAAGCGTCCGCATAAGATAACTTGTGCAACGCTTTAAGCCCGGCGGCTTTTAGGATATCGAATTGTGACGGGACCTGGATAGTGATCGGCAGCAATTGAATCGTATCAATAACTTCATCAGCTTCTTGAATACCTTTTTCCTTCCCTATGGAATAATAAACCTCCCCAACGTTTATCCAGGATGAAAAAACGGATGGTTTGTTTCTATGCGCTTGCTCAAAAATCTCTTTAACAATTCCTGCTGCCGGCTCTTCTTTTAGTATCAGCGCCAGAATTGCCCAGGCGTCAAGAACGATTTTCTCGTTGGATTTCATCAGCATGCTCCCTTTCCAGATCATCCAGAATTTTTTTGTTTTTGAATTTACCATACAGCTGTTCGAGGGGACCCTTTTTTATCGGTGTAAGAACGACTTTGCCCTTTTGAACGTGAATTTCAAAAAACATTCCGGATTTAATATCCAGTTGAGCCCTGATTTTTTTCGGCACTACCAGTTGACCTTTGGATGATATTTTAGCGGCAATCATTTCTTACCTCTCAAATCGTTTTACCTAAGAATAAGGTAAATTATTTTGAATGTCAATTCGAAACTTACCGGATTTTGTGAGCCTGGATGTTCTCAGATGGGGACGTCAGATGGGGACATCCTTCAACAATTCAGTTTCCTACCGAATATGACAATGATAGAGTCAATACATACTTCTACAAGCACGCCTTGACCCTCTCGGTATCATTCAAAGTGGCCGGGTAAGAATTTTTAAAATAAAATACGTCATCAGTTTTAAGAATTAGAGCACGAACTGCTTCGATTCGTAATTATGGTAACACCCATTTTGCAAAACAATAACATTTCACCGCCTGCTCGTTTATGGAAATTATCTTGTTCTGATATTATAGGTCTAACTCAGCCCTAAATGGACGGCGATTTTCAGCAGTTTACGATCGACGGAAAATATGCCAGCACCGTGTTCTTCGGCCAGTGCTAAATTGAGCGTATCATACACACTTAAGTTATGCTTCCGAGCCAGTTTGTAAGCACGGGGTAGCAGGGGTTCATGAGGGAAAAGACGAATGGGCAGTGAAAGAACGTCAGTTAGGAGTCTGTCACTTTCATCTTCGGTAAGTTCTTCTAATTTTTCCTTTTTATTTATCACACTGGCGGCTTCAGCCAATAACAGCTCCGGAGCTATGGCCATGTTGAGACCTCGCTCGACACCTCGCAGGAACTCAACAAAATCAGTCGGTAGTAGGCCGTCCGGAACAAATAGCCGGATTAATGCAGATGTATCGACGACTCCGATCATCGATCTCGATCCCTTCGTACTGCATAACCGACTGAAACTAAACTTAAAATCTTAATGACATCACATGACGAGTCTATTTTCGCTTGTTTCAATTGCGTTTTTTCAGGACCAATATCGGGAAGATTATTTTATTTTCCAGAATGGTTTCTGGTGATTTGACCAAATCCATAGGCAATGAGTTGTGGAAAAAGGGAGGATCATAACAATTTAATTGACACGGTGCGCCCCCAGGTGGCATATGTTTGCACCGGAACCAAAAAAATCTCTCGCAAAGGCGCAAAGAACGCCAAGAATTTTTCCTGTTTTTCCTTTGTGCGCTTTTCCCGCCCCGTAGCTCCGGCAGATGGTACTGGAGCGGCTTTGCGTGGGAAAAACAAAATTCAGAACTAAAAAACTAATATGAATTTAATTATTTTGCGTCTTAAAAAATACCGGTACGGACTGATAGTTCTGGTGCTGATGCCCATCTTTAATTACGGTTGTGGCAGCAATCAGGATGTTACGGTGATTGACTTCTCCGAAACAGTACCTGCGGAGCAGTCGCCAGACCGAGCATCGGAGTATCCCTACCTGAGGGTGGCGGTGGGGGCGATGATTTCGCCAAAGGAGACGTTTACCTATTACCGGCAGCTTATGGAATATATCGGGAGCAGGCTCGGTCGGAACGTCCAGCTCATTCAGCGTAAGACCTATGGTGAGATCAATGAACTCCTCGGTAAGGGTCAGATTGACATCGCCTTTATCTGTTCAGGGCCTTATGTTACTGGAAAGGAAAAATACGGTTTCGACTTGCTGGCTATCCCTGAGGTACGGAAAAGCACGTTTTATCAATCCTATCTGATTGTCAACAAGTCCAGCTCATTCCAACAACTTGAAGATCTCAGGGACCGTGTGTTTGCCTTTACCGATCCTGATTCCAATACCGGTAAAATGGTCCCCACTTACTGGCTTACACAGATGGGAGAACACCCGGAAGACTTCTTTGAAAATACCATTTACACCTATAGCCACGACAATTCAATTTTAGCGGTGGCTCGAAACCTGGTGGATGGGGCTGCTGTTGACAGTCTCATATGGGAATACTACCATCAGAAAAATCCTGTTTTTACCTCCAAAACCCGTATCATCAAAAAATCCGAACCGTATGGAATTCCGCCCATCGTTGCTTCCGGAAATTTATCCTCAAAATTTAAAGACACCATCCGTCAGCTGCTCTTTTCAATGCACCTTGATCCGGAGGGTCAAAAAATCTTAAACGGGTTGAGGATCGATCAGATTATTGCGGCAACGGATAAATGGTACGAAAGCATCCGAAAAATAGAAGAAAATATAGTCATTTTAAAGGAGTCAACCGATGCGTCTGCAAAGTCTTAAAAGCAAGCTGCTGCTGGCTGTAGCAGGACTTGTGATCGGCAGCAACCTGATCATTTCGCTGCTGGTTACCCACAGCTACAGTAAAAGCCTTCTAGAATCGATGACTGCCAACGCAGAACATTTGGCGCATATTGTCGGTCTTGAAGTCACAGATAAAATTCTCATCAACGATTTGGTTGCGTTGCAGAAAACATTAGACCATCATTCCCCCAGCAGTCCTTCAACAGCCTATATTTTCGTTCTTAAAGACAAGCAGGTGCTGGCACACACCTTTTCTCAAGGTATTCCTCTAGAACTGATCGAAGCCAACGATATCATCCAAAATGATGCTGGTCACTTTAAAAAGATCGTATCCACGGATGGTGAGCATTTTCTGGATATTGCCTGGCCTATTTTCTCTGGAAAGGCAGGCGTCCTGCGTCTAGGATTTTCCGAGAAGCCGTATAAACAACAGGTGAACCAACTATGGTTTCAGATGACCGCGATTACTTTTGTCATTCTTTTGCTTGCCTATGCCATCAGCCTCTTTTTTATAAAACGGTTGACCCGTCCATTAACAACGCTGGCTGCGGTAGCGGAAAAAATAGATGAAGGGCACCTGGACAAAAGAGTCGAGACAAAAGGAAACGATGAAGTCAGCAAGTTGGCTTTTTCCTTCAACCGCATGGTTGAGCGCATTAAAGAATATACCCAACGGCTTGAAGAAAAAGCCCATGAGCTGGATCGCGCCCACCGGCAGACCCGCACCTCTTTTACCATCGCCCGAGAAATCGGCGCTCTCCCAAATCTGAAAAATGTTTGCGTCTATCTGATAAAAAAGCTCCAGGAGATAGTCACCTGTGAACAGATGTTGGTTCTGGTCTTCGGCACACGAACAGAACTTCTCTTTAGCCAAACGGAAAGGGAAACCAAAATACTTTATAAAGAAGCGGTTTCACAGGCTGCTGATTTCATGAATGGACTGAACAGCATGCAGGTTATCGAAAGAGGTTCTATCGATTTATCGTTCCTTCCCCAAAGTTTTCAATCAACAAAAAAAATGGCTGTCTTTCCGATCCACCATGAAAAACAGCTTTTAGGCGCAATGTTCATTGCCTGTCCCAATAACTGCAATTGCGTCCGCAAGGAGCTGGATGTGATTGACCTGATCATCAATCAAACATCCGGTGTCATCCAGCGCTCCGCCGTGTATGAAGAAGAAATTCAGGAGCTGAAGACCCGCACCGAAAACACCGCTGAATTTAGCGGCATTATTGGAAAAAATCCACAGATGCAAGTCGTTTATAAGCTCATCAGGGATATCGCACCCACCGATGCCACGGTTCTCATTCAGGGTGAAAGCGGCACGGGAAAGGAATTGGTTGCGCGTGCAATACACCGGCAAAGCCCCCGTAACGACAAACCGTTCGTTGTGATTAACTGTTCTGCCTACCCCCCTACTCTTTTAGAAAGTGAACTCTTCGGCCACGAGAAAGGGGCCTTTACAGGAGCCGAGCGCAAGAAGCCCGGTCGTTTTGAACAGGCCAATAGCGGTACCGTTTTTTTAGATGAAATCGGTGAAATCGATTCATCCGCACAGATCAAACTGCTCCGTGTACTCCAGAGCAAAAAATTTGAACGGATCGGGGGGGAGGAGACCTTGACGGTGGATGTCCGTATTCTTGCTGCCACAAACAAAGATCTCATCCAGGAAGTTAAAACCGGGCAATTCCGGGAAGATCTCTTTTATCGTCTCAATGTTATCCCGATTCAGTTACCCCCATTGAGAAACAGACGCAATGACTTACCCCTGCTCGCCCGGTACTTTCTTGCTCGATTCGCTGATGAACAGGGCAAGAAAATTCAGGAATTCAGCTCCGAGGCCCTTCGGTTTCTTTTGGATTATACTTGGCCTGGAAACGTTCGTGAACTCGAAAATATCATTGAACACGCCGTGGTGCTGAGCAAAGGAAACCGGATCGAGGTGTTGGATCTCCCATCGGCCCTGGTGAATGCCCACTCCGTTTACACAGGTGGAGCGCACGGGACCATATATGAAAACGAGAAAAAATTGCTTGTAGAAGTCCTGGATGAATGCGGCTGGAACAAAAAAGAGGCGGCGATCCGCCTCGGGATCAGCCGCAGCACCATTTATGACAAGCTCAAAAAATACCGGATCAGCAAGCCGACCATGCATTAGTCATGTTCGCAAAAAAAATAGCCTCCGCTGTTTTGAACTGAGTTTTCATGTATGTAGATCGGAAAATTGTGTCCGGTTTTTATACACACTTAACTATCTATTATTACATAACTTATTAAACAAACTGTTTTTCAATGTATGAAATTCGGATTTAAGTTAAGAAATTCCTCCCCGTTTCTTCCAAGCGCCTAAAATAATGGTTGCGCTGCTTCGGCCCGCTGTATTTTATTTTGACATTGTTATCACATAGTTACCATGTTAAGTCCCTTTTTCCCAATCCTTCTTTAATTAAAAATAGATAAATTCACAATTTGGCATAAATGTTGCTAGATATTATTTCCTTTTTTGTTTAAAACGCAGCCATCAGATCAAGGAACAAAGGTGCCGGATGGAAAAAGGGGTTGTGGTATTAGATGCCGATCAGCAACAGTGTCAAGATCTCTGTTTGGATCTGAAAAAATATCGATATTCAGCCAGCCCCATTTACTCGATCGAAAATCTGATGGAACGCCTTAATGAAACCGATTATCTGGCGGTTATCATGGATATCGATACCATTGATATCGACAATCGCACTGTCAGAGAGCTCACAATCAAGTACCCTGGGGTCTATTTTTTTTGTTTATCAAAGGATCGGTTTCATCCTGAATTAAAAGATGCCATATGCTACCACATTTATGCATGCCTCAAGAAACCGGTTGATCTGGATGAACTTTTTTACTGGCTAAGGAGTATTTATGAAAATGAAGCAGACCCTCGTACCGAATCGGAAACGTGATTACCGTATTTTTTTTATCATTTTTGGGACAATACTGGTGGGGACCCTATTTTTGCTGGGCACAACTTTTGGATCCGAACATCAACCGCAACCCCGGATGGAACTGCCGCCGCCTGAGATTCCCCAACCTCAGATGTTCTGCGGGTATTGTCACATTCTCACTTATCCGAGCATTGTTCAAAAAGGTTACACACTTTGGAAAAAGGGCAAACATAACCAAGTTGGCTGCGTCGAGTGCCACTATCCACCCAAATCGAAGACCAGGGCATTGGCAGAATCAAGCCATATCTCCGGTCAGCCGCCGGCTCGATTTTCTTATATTTCGCTGGGTGGCGAGACGATCCGGACCAAACCGCGCATATCCGACACCAGTTGCATGACCTCCAATTGCCACGGGAACCTGGATGATCAGTTCAAGACCAAGAAAATCAAGTTCACCGAAAAAGTGCTTTTTGTCCATGAACCTCATTTTGATAAAAAGAAGCAGATCGAAGGCATGCAGGTCAACTGCACCACCTGTCATCAACACGAAACAGATCAGAAGAAGTTTGAAGTGAGCACGGCCACCTGTCATCTCTGTCATTTCACAAACATCAAATTCAACGAGGATCGAGGCAGGTGCGAACTCTGCCATGAACTGCCAAAAAAACCGATTCAGACCTCCGGGGATAAGCCGATCACTCACCAGATGCTGAAAGATGCCGGTGTCTCATGCGCCGGCTGCCACATCGAGCTCATCCAGGCAGCGGGCGGTGGAAAGTACGAGGCTTATTTCGAAAATGGCGAGCTCAAAACGACCTTGGTTTTAGGCGCCGGGAGAATGAAAGAGGAGAGCTGCCTGGCCTGCCACGATCAGGCCCAGGCGCTCAAGGAAGAAAAAAACAAGAAACTGATGCACGAAAAACACGTGACGATAAAATCAGCCCGTTGCTTTGATTGCCACCGGCCGATCACACACGCCAAGGCTGATTTAAGCAAGCCTTTAAAAGACCTACCTATGCGCGTGGGTTGTGAGGCTTGTCATTCCGAACCCCACCGTTATCAACGTTTTCTGTCCGCCGGTCCCAAGCTTGAGGGGGTCTCCCGGACGCCGGACTTCATGTTCAAAGCAAGGACCAACTGTCTGGGATGCCACGTTGAGCAGAAAGTCACGGAAAAGGGTGGAAAGGTTATGACGGCGTCGGGAAAAACCTGCGTCCGCTGCCACACCAAGGACCACGATAAGATGCTGGCTGAATGGATAACCGAGCTCGCCAATGAAATCAAAGATGTCAAAGAGGTGGAACAGGAGGCCGTGGACGCCCTGTTAGAGATCAAATCAGAACTATCAGAAGCCAAACTGACCGAAGCCGAACAGATGCTGAAAGAGGGACGCGAAACCTTGAATATCGTCCAGCATGGCAACGGGGTTCATAACAAAAAATATTCCATCATGCTGATTGATGCGGCCATCACCCGCTTCGAAGATATGATCGATTATCTTGAAGAGAGTGAATAGCCTTAACTATTTCTAAATTGTAAAGGAGGTTATTATGAGTGAAAAGGCTAGTTTATCAAGACGAGACACACTTAAAGCGGCAGGAATGGCGGCGGCTGGAATTGCTGCCGGGACGCTGCTGCCTGCCATGGAGGCTGCCGCCGCAAGGGGCGAGGCTCCCCGGTGGGCCATGATCTTTGACCTGCGCCGGTGTATCGGGTGCAGAGCATGCACGATTGCCTGCAAGGCCGAGTATGATGTTCCCCTGGGGGCATGGAATACGGTAGTCAACGAGGAGATCGTCGGCAAGTACCCGGATTCCAAAAAACCTTTTTTGCCCATCCGCTGTAACCACTGCGAAGGCAACGAGGGCGATAAGGTTCCGCCCTGTGTGAAGGACTGTCCCGAATACCCAAAGGAAAGGCAAAAATATGTAACCGCGGACGGGAAAAAGATACGTTACCGGGACGGCGCCACCTACAAGCGCCCTGATGGGCTTATCCTTAATAAGAATGAATTTTGCACCGGATGTGGCAAGTGCATCAAAGCCTGTCCTTATGGCGCGCGCGCGTTTAATACCCGAATAATATCCGGAAAAGACTCATCTAAAAATGGAATTACCAAATGCACCTCATGTCAGCACCGGATCGATGCAGGAGTTGTGCCTGCCTGTACCAACATCTGCCCCGGCCGGGCCAGGGTATTTGGTGATTTAAACGATCCCGAGAGCGAGGTCGCGAAACTTGCCAAAGAGTTTAACCTGGTCAAAAACAGCGACAAAACGACGCTTCTACCGGGTGAAAAAACGGTTCCCATGAACTTTTATATAGAGCACAATGATGCCTTGACAACCAAGATGGCCACACGGAAGTACAAGGACAATGAATCATTCACCTGTAAGGTAGGCTAAAATCATTGAAAATATTACACTAATTTAATATTAAAAATAAGGGGGTAAATATGCAAAAAATGACGCGACGTGACCTTATGAAGATAGGTGTCGCCAGTGGCGCTATCCTGGCCACAGGAGGGATCTTCAAGCGCAATGCCCTGGCCGGTTCCATTAAGTTAGAAAAGGGAGGCCGCGATTTTTCACCCAAAACCGGTGCTGAAAGGAAGATGATCCCTTCAGCCTGCTGGAACTGTGTGACCCGCGACTCTATGATCGGCTTTGTGGAAGACGGTCGTCTGGTAAAGCTGGAAGGACATCCCGATTCCATCCGGGGCAGGGGAAAGATCTGTGCCAAAGGGGCGGCCGGTATCAATCAACTCTATGACCCGGACCGGGTCCTTTATCCTATGAAGCGAGCCGGCAAGCGCGGTGAAGGCAAGTGGAAACGCGTTACCTGGAACGAAGCCCTGAATGAAGTCGGGGGGCGGTTGAAAAAACTGCGCGACGAGGGGCATCCCGAAAAATTCATGTTCCACTACGGCCGCATGAAGGCCTCCTCCAGCAAAATCATTAAAAGCGCTTTTCTGGGGGCTTACGGCACAAAAACCGTGGGCAATCACACCTCCATCTGCGAAGGCGGCAAATGGACCAGCCAGGAACTGACCTGGGGCAAACACTATGACAATTGGGATTTTGAAAACACCAAGCTGGCGGTTAACTTCGGGAGCAATTGTCAGGAAGCTCATACCAATTCAATTCCCGTTTCGATACGATTGAATAACGCCATCGTGGATAACAAAATGAAAATGGTCACCTTTGATGTGAGGATATCCAACACAGCCGCCAAATCGACTGAATGGATCCCCATAAAACCGGGTACCGACGGAGCAGTGGCCCTGGCCATGTGTCACGTCGTCATGAACGCCGGGCTGCAGGATAATGATTTTTTCAAATTCATCAAGGCCACTAAAAACCGTAACGCCGGAACGGCTGAAAAAGTTGCCGCTCTAAAATCACACCTGGCCAAATTTACACCCAAGTGGGCTGAAGAGATCAGCGGCGTCAGCGCCACCAAAATAGAGTCGATTGCGCTTGAGCTGGCCAAAACCAAACCAGCCTGTGTCGTCAGTTATCGCGGCGCTGTAGCCCATTACAACGGCTGTGAAAATGAACGCGCGATACAGATGCTGGCGGCCATCACCGGTAACATCGATAATCCCGGCGGCCGCTGTCGGGGTGTCGGGGCCAGTTGGAAATACCCCAAGGGACCCAAGAAAAAACCCAAAGGCAAAGCACTGGAAATTCTTAAGGGTTTCAAGGGCGATGCTGCATACCCGAGCCATGGTGCCAGCCACCAGGTCCTCAAGATGATCAAAGACGGCAAAGCGGGCCGGCCCGATGTCTACATGTGGTACTGCTACACAC
>Ga0255052_10000411_pt1 | contig 34795 bp, 32 predicted proteins | sample JV7_2_21_MG_FD_188632 | JGI IMG/M metagenome (GOLD analysis project Ga0255052, IMG submission 188632) | Seawater microbial communities from Jervis Inlet, British Columbia, Canada - JV7_2_21 | ecosystem: Environmental > Aquatic > Marine > Inlet | place: Canada: British Columbia | collected...
CGACGGCTAACAACCAGCCTCGCGCTGCTGTTGCATGCGATCCGGCCGATCCATCGACATTCGGTGAGTGCGGCACTTTGTTGCTCGGCATGACCGACGCCGATGGCGAGTTTGTCAATTATTCGGTCGATGTCATGTCGCTGACCCTCGAGAAAGCCAACGGCGCGATCGTACAGGCGCTGCCGAACAGCATACGAATAAACTTTTCAGAATACGTTGACCTGACAGAGCTGACGAGCGTCGCGAATGTACCTCCCGGTACCTACACTTCCGGAACCATCACACTCGACTACAACAATGCCGAGGTTTATGTCGATGCCAACGGTGTTGCAAAGGCAACCACCGTCATCGACGCAGCCGGCAATGCGCTGGGGCAGACGTCATTGAAGATCGTATTGCCCGCAAGCGACCGGCTCTTCATTAGCAAAGGCAGCACGTCGTTGCTGACGGTCGATTTCGACCTCGACGCATCCCACACGGTGGACATCGTTTCGACGCCTGCGCTGGCGGTGGCCGAGCCGTTTATCGTTGCGGAAGTCGATCCGGTCGATACGAAGGAGTTTCGCGTACGCGGGCATTTGCTCGAGGTCAATGAAGTGGAGAGCTGGTATTCGGTCAGAGTACGGCCGTTCCACGACCGCGCAAACGACTTCGGCCGCATGCGAGTCTATGTGACTAATGACACCGAGTGCGAAGTCAACGAGGAATCTTTCAAGGGCAACGACTGCCTGCGTGCACTGAATGCCGCCGGCGAGGGAACCTTGACTGTCGCACAGGGAACATTGAACGTCGGCGATCGGAGATTCAGCGCCAACATCATCCTGGCCGGATCCAGCGTACCGGGTGATCGCAAAGACGCCGCCAAAGGAACTATCATTGCGCGAGACGGCAATGGGCTGGTTCTGCGGGGCGGCACTGTAATCCTGACCGACACTGCGTTGTCCGATGCGGACCGCGCATTCTTCCGTGACGATATCACGGTCACCGTTGGACCCGACACCATTGTCTACAAGACGCATACCAGTGACCGTCCGCTCGGTATTCTGGATCGGCTTCTCGACATCAGCGCCATCTCTCCGGGCCAGTTCGCCACGGTTCGCGGCACGGTAACGGCGAATGATGAACTCGGCGTGCATATTGATGCCACAGAAGGTGCCGTGCTCCTGCACGTCACGCGCCTCACGGGCACGGTGAATTCCGTCATGTCGGGCCAGGTCGATGTTGATCTGCACACGATCGGCAGGGTTCGTGCAAGCGCCGTTGATTTCATGTGCACGGGCCTCTGCGAGCCGAGCACGGATGCCAATCCCGACAACTATGAAATCTCGACGGGCAATCTGTTCACGACCATGAGCTTTGCCGACGATGCGGCCGGCCGACCTGTGGCAGCCTGGGGATTCCCGAGCGAATTCGGCAAGGCACCTCCCGATTTCGAAGGTCGTACGATCATCGACTACTCGGACGTTCGCAGCGCACTGGGCGTAGGCTGGGGTGCGGAAGGCACGCTCAGACCATTTACCATGATCGAGACGAGCGGCCTGACCCTGTTTAACAAGAACCCGGATATCGACCAGCGCCATTACATCAAGCAGGGCCCGCTCCTGATCGACCTGACCCGGCTCGACTCGGACACGCTGATCGCACCGCGTGAGACGGGACGCAAGCTGTTTGTCGTGAAGACTACCGACAGCCTGCAGCTCTATGCGGACTTTGCGGACTTCACGATGGCGTTAATGGATGAGCTCAACGGAACGAACAGGGCACGATCCATGTATGCACGAGGTCATTACAACGCGGATACCAACGTATTCACGGCATACAAGGTCTTCGTCTATATTCTCGAGCCTGCAATTTGAATTTTCCCGGCAATCCTTCCCCGAGACTCCGGGATTATTGGCTCCGCCCCACACGGCAACGTGTGGGGGCTTTTTTTTAAAAGCGCCTAATGCCGGTGGCATTGGTATAAATCCCGGTTTCTGACACGATTTCCTCGGCGTATAGTGGAGTCTTTCTCTATCCAAGGAGATTTCACATGATCTGGTGGGCTTGGATGATCCTGGGCGCTGTGCTTTTCGGCGCGGAGCTTTTTGCGGTCGATGCACAGTTCTATCTCGTATTCCTGGGCCTGTCGGCAGCCTTGGTCGGCCTTGCCGGAGTGGCAGGAATTGCGATGGCGGAATGGGTTCAGTGGCTTGTATTTGCGGCGTTGTCGCTGACTTCCATGTTTACGTTTCGCAGGGCTCTTTACAACAAGATTCGTGGCAATGTCCCCGGTTTCAAAGAAGGCCTTGCCGGTGAGTATCTGGAATTGCCGGAAGATCTCGCCCCCGGACATCAGGGGCGGGCCAGCTTCCGCGGTTCTGACTGGACCGTGGTCAATGATGGATCCGATCCTATCGCCGGCGGAACCCGGGTAAGAGTCATACGTAGTGAAGGCCTGACGCTGCATGTGAGCGCCGATTCAGAATAGTAATCTGCCAGTGAAGACAATAAATCTTCGATAGCACAAGAAAAAGGAAAGCATGATGACGTCTCTATACGTTTCAGTGGCGATCGCGGTTGTAGTTGTATTTATCCTTGCCAAGACCGCTGTCGTAGTACCGCAGCAGAATGCTTATGTTATTGAGCGTCTCGGCAAGTTCAGTCGAATCCTTCGGGCTGGTTTTCACATACTGATTCCGTTCATCGAGCGGGTGGCCTATCGGCATACATTGAAAGAGCAGGCCGTAGATATCGACGAGCAAGTATGTATTACGAACGACAACGTGCAAGTCGGTGTTGACGGTGTACTTTACATGCAAGTCCTGGATGCCGGTCGCGCATCCTATGGAATCGGCGATTACATGTTCGCGATTTCCCAGCTCGCGCAAACAACCTTGCGTAGCGAGATCGGCAAGATCGATCTTGATCGAACGTTCGAAGAGCGAGGCACCATCAACCAGAATGTGGTGGAGGAACTGGACAAGGCATCCGACCCCTGGGGAGTAAAGGTGCTTCGCTACGAGATTAAGAATATCAATCCGCCACATGACGTTCTTACCGCGATGGAAAAGCAGATGCGTGCAGAGCGCGAGAAGCGAGCCGTCGTACTGACATCGGAAGGCGAGCGCGATGCCAAGATCAATCAGGCGGAAGGAGAAAAACAGCGCGTGATCAAGGAGTCAGAAGCTGTCAAGCAACAACAGATCAATGAAGCAGATGGCGAGGCTCAGGCCATTCTGGCTGTCGCAACGGCGACCGCGGATGGTCTTGTGAAGGTCGGCCGCGCGCTCGTTCAGGATGGTGGTAGCGAGGCCATGCAATTGCGTGTCGCGCAGCAGTATATCGACGAATTCGGTAATCTCGCGAAGGCCGGCAATACTCTCGTGGTACCCGCGAATCTCTCCGACTGGCGTCGATGGTTGCGCTGGCCACGACCGTCGCCAGGGACAAATCGTCCACGAAGGGCGCCTGAATTTCATTCGAGCCGCACGAACAAGACTCAATCGAATGAATATCCCTTTCTCTCGGCAAGCGCCCTGAGTCCCTTTTGCATAACTTCGTCGAGTCCCTTGTCTTCATCCTCTGCGCGTAGCGCCCTCTCCTTCTCGATGTAGTCGCGGCGGTCCTCGTCGAGTCGGCTGATTCGGGCCTGAAGCTCTTCTCTCTTCCTGGCCTGTTCGCCGACGTATTCCTGACGTTGCTCGTCGTTCATCGATTGCATTTCCTCGGGAAGTTTTTCCGGCTCTATTTCCTCGAGACTGACGCCTTCCTCAAGCGCGTCCACGAGGTCCCAGCTCGAGTTATCGTACATTTCACCGGCCTTCGTCACGACGCGGCTTGCCATTGCCGAATCACTCATTGCACCGGCATTTGCATCCTGCTCGAGCTGATTGGCCCGGCGCTGCTTGCCAGCCGTGCCATAGGCAAGGTAGGTCTTGTTTAGTTCCTGATTGAGCGCGGCCAACTCGTCGTCCATCGGCGAGGCGATATTCGCAACCGCGGCGGCATTCTGATCGATACTGGCATACATACCATTCGTCATCGTGGCCACATCACGCCAGCCGGCAGCGATGTCGTCATTGTCGCTGCCACAGTAAATCGTGTTGACAATGATTCCGGCGCTGATCGCTACTTGCGTAGCCGCCTGCGTCGATATCTGCGGATCCTGAGTTGCGGCTTCATTACCGGCGACGAACAGAATTTTTAGTGCGTCGGGATTTTCGCTCCATGAAAGCTCGTTGACCGACGTCGTGATGGCGCGTGCGACATACTCTTCGCCGCCGGCGGTGCCGAAAGCGAACAGCGTCTGGTTTACAGCATCGAGATCAGTAGTGAATGGCAAATCTACCCGGACATAGCCGGTACCGGCGCCATATGAGGGCCTGCCAAAACTAATGATCGACATGCGTAGCTCGGGCCGGGGTTGTGCGCGTCCAACCTCGTTGACGATGTCCCAAAGCCTTTGCTTGGCCGAGTCGATCAGACCGGACATGGAACCACTGACATCGAGGGCGATCACTACATCGACCTGATGGGCGACCTGGCTCTTGGCGTGCACGATATTCGTTAGGGGTGACCCGATAATCAGGATCAGAGTTATAGCGCTTGCAATTTTTTTGAGCATATCCGACATCACCTTTCTCCTTACACGTGTCTCGCGAACTGTCCATGTAGTGTGTCGAATCAGGCATGCTCCAAACCAGACGCAATTCGGTAAAAATCGCCGGCCCCGGTTTACATTCTTTTTACGTTCACCGCCTGTTCGCAGCCAGTGAAATGTTATAGACGCCCGCCTGCCTTGCGCCATCCATGACTTGTACGAGCGTATTGTTGAACGAGCGTTCATCGGCCTGAATAACGACGGATCCTTCGGGATTCTCTGCTCGCAATCTTTCGATGTTTGCCCGCACGGCGCGAGGATCGATCAGTCGCCCTTCTATCCAGATATCACTGTGCTCGTCGATGGCAACGAGAATACTGACTTTCTCAGGCTCCGGTTTCGCGACCTCTGGCTTGTTGACATCGATGCCGCTCTCCTTGATGAATGAGGCAGTTACGATGAAAAAAATCAGCATGATGAATACGACGTCCAGCATCGGTGTCAGATTGATTTCGTTTTCACGCTCTTCTGTATCGACAGTTGTTATGTCTCTTGGCATCGTACTGCCTCCGTAAGAAAGGGGGTGGACCTGAGCAATACCCGGCGGGAATAAAGGCACGCCCAAGTCCGAGCCCCCAGTAAATCGAGACAAACTCCGATTCTTGTTGTTATTTCTCCATCTCGAACCGAAACAGGTTTCTCAGGCCCTTCGTCTCTTGCGGTACGCCGTCGATAATTCTTGGCTTGAATTTGAAACGGTAAGCGGCGGCGATCGCCGCCTTGTTGAACAAGCTGCTGCTGGATTCGATGACGACGACATTTTCTACGGTACCAATCGTCGTTACGTCGAATTGAACGAGCACTGTGCCTTCGAGCCCTTTGGCGACAGCACGTGCCGGATACTGGGGCCTGACCCTGATAATGTTAACCAGCGGGCCGTCGCCGAAGTTGAGCCTTTTGAACGCCGGTCCGCCCGCCGGCCTCGGTGCCGGAGGACCGGGCGGCGTGAAGCCGATTACAAGGTCGTCTGTCAGTTGAGATGATTCGATCGCGGGTGGAATCGGTGGAGGTTCCGGTCTCTCCCAGTCAGGTGGATCAACGATTAGCCGTTCATCGGTCTCGAGTGCTATCCAGATGAGTTCGGAGCGCCTACGTTCATCTACAACTATCTCTTCGCCGCTTGCGATGAGGTACTGCATCAAAAAGAGCAATCCGATAGTGACTGCCATGCCGGCTGTAGCGGATGAAAGAATACGTGTCAGCATCGTTCTATCCTCCTGCGGCCCGCCTAGATACCTAGAGCTAATAGGTAATATGATACATACCTTGAACTAAAAGGTATATATTGACATACCTTGTGATTCGAGGTATGGTGCCCGAATCCTCGTCCAAAGGTCATCCTTCCCCATGGGCCAGACAAATCCTCCATTCATGAGCGGCGTTCCCGAATTGTTGTTGTTGCGCTTGCTGGCACAGCGAGAGATGTACGGGTACGAACTGGTGAAATCGATCAGGCTCGTGACCGACGAAGCGATCTCACTCGGCGAAGGGGTGATCTACCCCGTCCTGCACAGTCTGGAGAGGAATGGCGCGCTGAAAGCAAAGCGCAAAGCCGTCGGCGGTCGAACCAGGGTCTATTATTCGCTAACGGCGAAAGGCAAACGCCGCCTCGAAGCACTGCAGCAGAACTGGAATCGTATTCAGGCAGGAATAAACGCGTCTCTCGATGCGCCGAGCCATGCCTGAGCGTGATTTCGACATGCTTCGTAACCAGCTACTCGATTCGGGAGTAGCGCCACGACATGTCATCCGCATCATTTCAGAACTTAGCGACCATCATGACGACATCGAACGCGAAGGATTGGAGAACGGAATGTCTCAGCAATCTGCAAGCGCCATGGCGAGTGATCGAATCGGCACGCAAAATACGCTCGCTGCCCAGGTCATATGCAAGCCCGAACTGAGAAGCTGGGTTTATCGCTATCCCCGATTGGCACGTCTTGTCCTGCCTGTTGCGTACGTCGCCATGCTACCGCTGGCGCCGGTATTTGCCGGCGTCGCAAATGCCCCGATCATTGCCAGATGGTGCGCATGCCTGTTCCTGAGCGGCCTGATCACAGCAGCAATGATGCTGGTGATGCAGATATCGATCGCCCTTTCCTGAGCCCGAATGTTCGAGGATCAGGGCGCAATTCCCGCAATTAATTTGTGTCTAATCAGACATTTGTGACGCACTTCCCGCTTATTGACCGCCCGCAAGCATAGCTTGGGGATGCGACGGACCGATTCTCGGTTATTGTCGGGAGGGTATGACGATGAAAAATATTGGTGGACTCATGGTCCTGTTCGGCGGCGGCTCGATGCTGCTTAGTTTTATCGGCTACGAATTCAGCCTGATGATGTGGGTAGATAACTGGGGAACCGGCGTGGGCTGGGTTATCCGTGCTGCCTTAGTCGTTGTCGGTGCAGTGCTTTGGTTTAAGGGCCAGGGCGAGGACGTCGATGACGGGCATTTCGAGGAATCTGACGCCGCTTGAGGTGTCCATCTGACGCCGCTTGAGGTGTCCATCTGACGCCGCTTGAGGTGTCCATCTGACGCCGCTTGAGGTGTCCATCTGACGCCGCTTGAGGTGTCCATCTGAGACGCCGCTTGAGGTGTCCATCTGACGCGACCGGGCACCTGGCTGCTATGGCCTGAAGGGTGCCCGTGCTCAGACTCGAACCAAAGACAACCTCATTACGACGGGCAGGCATTTGCCCTAATTACCTGTTTTTAACGGGTGAAATCACGGGCTAAACGAACAGTTTTGGCCCGGCGAACTTAAATGGAAGTTTGGCAGCGCTCAAGGCGCATCGGTAATTCAAGAACCTGGCGCTTGCCCGATTCGTAAGCAACGCATGCCAATGCTTGGAATTTACTTTTTGGCGGCGAGATCGGTATCGTGAACTTCCCTGTCAATCAGGGACATCCATTCGTTTCTGCCCGTGGAGTCTGGAGCGTAAATCAGTCCAATAGCCACACGAGAGTTCTTGCGCGAAGGCCAGTGATCGACAAATGGAGGTTTCTCTTCAATATCTACCCATAATTGATAATCACCGTAGGTTAGGGAACGTCCCCTGCGCTTCCAGTGACCGTATTTCGCCTCGAGATTCGACAAATAACGGTCCGCAAAGTCGTTCGCAGATCGTGCGCTCGAGAAATACCATTCACCGAAAATACTGCCGATCATCGTACTCTTCGGAGACACGTAAAGTGTTACCGAGTCGATGTGATGAGGCTGCCGTTTCGGATTCACAACATAAATCATCGCGCCCGTAATATGGTCCTTGCCGGCTAATCCTCTGGGCACTTTGAACCTCTCGCCCAGGTTGTAGCCGAGATACTCACCATCATTTGCATCGGCATATGCAGATGGACCCAGGAAAATCAAACTCGCCAGAATCAGGACACGAGTCATCGAGCAGCTTCCAGTAACGACAGATTCTCTTCGGCGGCGGGAAAGTAAGTCGGAGATAAGCGAATAGCCTCATGCAAAAAACGCTCCGCTTGTGTGAAATCTCCATTCTCAATCGCCGCATGACCGGTATTGTTAAACGCGTGCGCTGCGCTCATCACATGCTTGTAAGTTGTTATGGCATCCTTGTACGAACCCTGTTTGGCATAAAGTCGGCCAAGATTGGCCCACGCCAGTTGAAATTCCTGATTATTGGCGGCTTCGTAGAAATCGAGCGTTGCGCCATCAAAATCACCGGCCAGGAACTTCGAGTAGCCGCGATTGTTCAACACGTGTGCCGCGTTAGGATTGATCGATAAGGCGGCGTCATAGTGCAGCTGTGCGGCCGCAAAATTTACGGCCTTGTCCGCATACACTCCGAGTGCGTTATGCGCGCGCCAGAGTTGATTGTCGATTTCGACAGCCGAATTCAATTCATCGACGGCTTTTTGGTGCTTACCTTGGGCCATGAAGATCAGCCCTAGACCTTCATGAGAGCGAGCGTGGTTAGGGTCGTAAGTTAGAGCCGCCAGGAAGGCCCGACCAGCCATCACATAGTTTTTGCGCCGCATCTGGATTTCACCAATATGCGCAAGCAATTCGACGTTATCAGGTTGAATCTGCAGTGCTCGCACGTAGAAAAACAGTGCTTTGTCTACCTCGCCCTCGTTCAGTGCCCGTGCTGCCCGTGCGATTGCATCTGCCTCGGACTCCACCGGAAACTCCGTGGCGAACAGGACATCAAGTGAGTCGTCGTTGAGGTCCGCTCCGGCATGTTCATTCGTATCGATGTCTGGCGTGGTAGCGCAAGCACTAAGCAGGCCGAGTAAACAGAATTTTATGATGCCCAGTTTGGTGAAATTGATTGTCATTCTTATTCTCCAGAATCGTAGCGACCTCGGCCACCTCTACGGTGTACCAGCCATCCAAGCCATTATCCTCAGCACGGCGGGTCCAATCGCTACGATAAAAAACACCGGGAACATGCAGAGTACCAACGGGAAAAGGAGTAATGTCCCCATTTTGGCAGCCTGTTCCTCGGCACTTTGCATGCGCTTGTCGCGGAATTCCTCTGAGTAAACGCGTAGTGCGTCACTGACGTTGGTGCCAAAGCGCATCGTCTGTACCAGTAATCCGACAAGGCCCCTGATGTCCGGTAAGCCGGTCCTGTCGGCGAGATTTCTTAATGCCTGTTCGCGAGGCATTCCAGCACGAATTTCCGCGTTGACGGTCGACAACTCAAATGCCAGTTCGGGATGGCTGACATCGAGTTCGTCAGCCACGCGCTGGATTGCGGCGGCCAGCCCGAGACCCGACTCGACACAGACGACAAGTAAATCCAGGGCGTCGGGGAAGGCGTTGCGCAGGTCCTTGATTCGCCTGTTGACCAATTTACCAAGAACATAGTTGGGCCCGAGTAGTCCGACGCCACAGGCGATCATCGCGTAGGTCATCATGGAACCGGTCTCAATATTCGGAAACCATCGCGAACCAATCAGCACGAGCAGAGGAAGGGCGACGGCCAGTAGAGACTTTATAACGTAAAACGCCTGCAAAGCCTGCGGCGACCGTAATCCGGCGCGGACCAACTGTCGCGTTACGTTATTCCGTTCCAGGTCTTTCTGCGGCAATACATAGCTCGCAACCGGTCCCAGCGCAGTAGAGACCCGTATCATGAGCCGCTCCTTGACTACTGGTTCGTCGTCGACGAGTCCCATCCGGCGGCGAATCGGGGCCGTCATGTTCATGACCAGGCCGGTCAAACCGAGACCGAGGATGAAAATCGTCGCTGCAGAGAGGAAAACCAGAACCCGACGAACGACAACCTCATCGTTCCAGTAGCTGTTCAGGAGATCAAATAACGCCTCCATAAGCTTAGACCTCGATCCTCAGAATTTTTCGGATCCAGAGTATTCCGACCACTCCGGAGAAAAATCCGTACGCAATCATTTTGTGGCCGCGCTCGTCATCTAACATTGTAGGAAGATAGTCAGGTGAGGTGAAATGTAACGAGACAAACAGAACCAAAGGCACCATTGCCAACACCCACGCCGACATCCGGCCTTCCGCCGTGTAGGTCTTTACCTTGCGTTGAAATCGAAACCGGCCGCGAATCACGACCGCGATTTTTTCCAATATCTCTGCAAGATTGCCACCGGTTTCTTTCTGCACGAGGATTGAAGTGACCAGCGCCATTACGGTTACACTTGGCACCCTCGACAACAGGCCAAGCATCGCCCTGCGAACGTCGTTGCCATAATTGATATCACCGAATGTCGTTTCGAACTCTCCTGCAACCGGGTCATCGAGCTCCTCACTGACAAGTTTCAGGGAGGCCCCCAGGGGATGTCCTGCCTTCAGGGCACGCTTCATCGTGTCGATAGCGTCCGGCAATTGCTCCTCGAACATTTGCATGCGCTGTCCGCGGTCCATGCTGATTTTCATGAAAGGTAAATACGCCGCCAGTAATGCGATTGACACTGTCGCTATGGGCATTCGGAAATAGGACCAGCTGACCAGCAACGCCGTCACGCCGACCGCCAGTGAAATGAGCACCAGCCGGTACGCGAGCATTTTGTGACCTGCCTGTTCGATCTGGCGTGCCAGAGATTCCATGGCAGGTAACGATTCCAGCCGGCGTTCCAGCGGTGACAAGTTACGCAGGTATTTTTCGCGCAGTAACGACGACAGTGCCTCCGAATCACCCGAGGCTTCAATGTCGGCGATACGTTTCCTGAGCCTTTTACGGTTTTTGGCACTTTCGCCGAAAACTGGCACAACCAGCCCCTGCATCAACAGCACGACCGTGGCAAAGACCATCACAAGGAATATTTGCGCGCCATTACTCATTTAGTTTTTTTTCCTGATTCAGACCAGTCCGGCTCAAATACATCTACAGGAAGATCAATGCCACGGAGTTCCAGACGCTTGTGAAAAGCGGGAATGATTCCGGTCGATCGCAAAGTCCCGCTGATCTTTTTGTCTTCGTCGATGCCTTCGCGTTTGAAAGCGAATAACTCCGACATCGTTATGATGTCGCCTTCCATGCCGTTTATTTCCTGTACGCTGACCAGCTTGCGCTGCCCGTCCTCGAGGCGAGCGACCTGCAGTACGATGTCGATTGCTGACGAAATCTGTGACCGTAACGCGTTTGCAGGAAAATTAATGCCAGTCATGGACACCATATTCTCGATCCGACCGAGGGCGTCTCTCGGAGAGTTCGCGTGGATCGTCGTGAGCGAGCCATCGTGCCCCGTGTTCATGGCTTGTAGCATGTCGAGGGCTTCGGCGCCGCGAACCTCGCCGACGATGACGCGTTCCGGCCTCATACGCAGGCTGTTCTTCACCAAATCCCGGGACGTCACTTCGCCTTTTGACTCGATATTCGGAGGTCGGGTTTCCAGACGAACAACGTGAGGCTGGCGTAGCTGCAACTCGGCCGAGTCCTCTATCGTTACGATACGCTCATCCTCGGGTATGTAGCCCGACAGTATATTGAGCATCGTCGTTTTTCCGGAACCCGTACCACCGGAAACGACGACATTGAGCCGTGCCTTGACGATCGCTTGCAATACCTCGGCAACTTCCGCTGTCAGTGTTTGCATCTCGATCAGGTTGTCCATCCCAAGCAAATCGACGCCGAATCGGCGAATAGACATGCTCGCACCGTCTATGGCCAGAGGAGGAATGATGGCGTTTACGCGCGAGCCGTCAGCCAGCCGTGCATCCACCATGGGTGATGACTCGTCAATGCGTCGTCCGACTGCTGAGACTATGCGATCGATCGTGTTGAGCAGATGCGCATGGTCGGTAAAGCGGGCGTTGGTGGCTTCGAGTTTTCCTCGTCGCTCGATATATATGGTATCGAAACCGTTAACGAGAATATCTGAAATCGTTGGATCGGCAAGCAGGGGTTCCAGGGGTCCAAGCCCCATTACCTCGTCCTCAATTCGATCCACAATGAGCTGCCGTTGCTTGCGACTGAGGGGCGCGGATTCTTCTGCCAACAACCGCTCCGAAATTTCGCGAATCTCCTTGCGTGCCTTGTCTGACTCAACGGTGTCGATGAGAGACAAATCAAGCACAGTAAGCAGTCGCTCATTGATGAGTTGTTTCCACTCAGATTCCTGTGGCGTGAGCGGGCGGGTTCGATCCACATCATCGACAGCAGCCTCGCCCCGTTCCTTGTTCAAACCACTCTGTATGACCGTTGCCATCTACTCAGCTCCTTAATATGTTCGGCAGTGCACGTGCCAGAAAATTCTCTGCGGGCTTGCTCTCCGTATTGTCAATTGACGCCCGCAAGTTTCGTATTCCTCTCGTCAATGGCGCGTTCTTCGAAATATCGGCAACCGGTATACCCGAATCGATACTTTCGGCGGCTACCTTGTACTGGTTGGGTATAGTGATCACCTTGTCCTGACGCAAAGCCTTCTGAATATCGCCGACCTCTATCTGCGAATTCTTGGAAAATCTATTGACTACAATGTCTACGCGCGAACTGCCAATGCCGATTTCGTCTGTTAACATCTGGAGCATCCGCGCGGCGTCCTGAATGTGGGGCAAGGATTGTTGAACTATCAAAATAATTTTGTCAGCACGCTCCAGGAAGTACTCGGTCATCGCGTCCAGCCGGTTGGGCGAATCGGCGACGATGTAGTCGTTACAGGACAGGAAGACATCCAGCAAGGCATCAAGCGCTTCGATCGAGATTTCGCTCGGCAGCACAAGACGCTTCGATGGCGCTGCAAGTAGTCGCAAGCCGCTGGAATGCTCACAGGTGTAAGCATCTACCGACATGTCATCCAACTGTGTCGAAACTTCGAGTGCCTCGAGAATGCCGACCTTCGGCGTAATATCGAGATAGCGGCATAAGCCGCCAAACTGAATGTCCAGATCGACAAGCGTGGCTTGTTTCTTGTCGTCGACGACAAAGGAATGAGCCAGATTTGTCGCCAGGAAGCTCGCGCCGGAGCCGCCCTTGCCATTTAGCATTACGATCAGCTTGCCTGCCCTTGAGCTACCCTGTTCCAGGGTTTCTTCCTTAACTCTCAGCAGACTCGCGATCAGATCGGAATCGGGCGCGGCCGCCGGCAGATAGTCGCGTGCACCGGCCTGCATGGCCAGACGCATCGACTCCGGGTTATCGCCGGGACCGCATACGATGAGGGGAATATGGTTTCTCTGGCCCTGCTCCACTAGGTATCGAAGTTCACTCTGGTCGGGACCGTCATGGAGTAGCAGCAGATCTGGTGTTTCACTGACGTCTTGCAATGGATCGCAATGGCCATTGCTCATGATCCGTGTATTCACGATGAAATCGCGATGATTGGACAGCGACTTGTTAAGGTGATCCGCGGCCAACTTTGAGCGAGTAGCAATTAATATCTTCAGCCTAGCCACTTGCATCCCCCGAAAGAATTAGCATGGCGTTATGACACCCGTACGCGGAATACCCAGACTTTCCCTTGGCAATACAGCGGCGTACTGCGGCATGAAGAAAGTCGTCGTCAGAAAGGGTATGAATATCTGGTGTTGATAGCCGACAACCCGCGCCCGCACGAAGCGAATCTGGCGAAATCCTGCCGGGTCAGCCGGGTTGCCGACGATTGCGAAATTGCTGTCCAGGTAATCGACCACGATGTCGCCGGCATCCAGATCCGGAATCAAGCCGTTGTTGAACGCCGCCGCCTGGAAGATAGCCGGGTCGTTGATCGGACAAACGGCCGCCATGCGAGCACCACGCCGGGTTGCCTCATCAAGCGCCGACGCCACAAAGAACCCGCGTCCAAATTCGATGACGCCAAAAATCAGCACAAGCAGCACAGCGCCGACAATCGCGAACTCGACCGTCGACAGTCCTTTTTGTTTTTCGAATGCTTTCATCTCACAATGCCCTCATTGTGACTGTTGCCTGCAGATTGTGTACCAGGTTGAAATTGGGGCCACCATAGAAACTGCTCAGTACCGGGCCGAGTAATCCGCTGATGGTATGCCCTGCTGTGACTTGAATATCGTCGGCGCCGAGAACCGTGACCGTAACGTCGGCTGGGACCAGTCCCGGCAGCACGGGCGAACCTGTCCCCGTAAAATTCCCATACACAACCAGATTCTGCGTTTCGGCCCGGAGTGCCGCGCTGATCCAAACGACCCCCGTTGTGCCTTGAAATGCGTTCGCCGCAATATATCGCACGCCAGTGCGCACAGATTTTGTCAACGTATTGTGATCGATGAATGCACGCGTGACCTCGGCGGTTGCCAGCATTAGAAACAGCAGGATAGGCGACACAATCGCCATTTCTGCAAGAATGGCGCCCCGTTGACGACATTTTGATTTTTCCGCCAATCGCATCATCACGAATCCCCGGAGTCCGGATCTTTGTATAGCTGAATGAGATACGGGCCTTTGCCTTCCCCGGGGTTCGGTCCTGCCGCACCGCCTGCCAGACAGCCGTCGACGAACTGGCCGAATATATTCTTGTCCGGGCCGCCATATGCGCCGACTTCTTGCAGCATGAAATAGCAGGCGAAGCCTTCGACTTCCAGGGTCGACTGTCCGGTTTCATCACCGCTACAGTCGGCGACCGGCATCGCCAATACGCGCCGCCATTCAACACCTGCCGGTGAACCATCGGGCGCAAAATCGTATACGCCATTCGTGGTGTTATAGGTGTAATCGTCATAGCTGTAGTTGATGGCGCTGGCGCTCGTCACAACCGGCCCGCCGATTCCCTGGGTAATAATGTCCGCGCCGGTAATCGGATCCGTGCCGGGGTGATGAAGCGGCGGGTCGGGCTGTTCGACGACTACGTCGGGCGGATAGTCGTCGGGGCCGATGGGGCCGGCATATTGTCCGAAACGGGTATTGAATCCCTGCGAGGTCGGGCCGGCTGTAACGCCCGGTTCCGTATCGACTGTCTGGTCGGTCGTTGCACAGGCGTCGTATTGGCCCGCCATGGCATCGCGAACGCAGTCGCCACCCGGGCAGTCAAGGCGCAGCAGTTTGTAATTACCCGGGCCGACATCGTCATGGTCGCCGGGGCTCGGCTTCAGAACCATCAGGTCGTCCTGGTTGAAACCATAGTATGGGTCGGTCAGATCGTTTGCGCACACCAGGATCGGGGCGATGTTGCAGGCGCTGTCAATGGCCGGGCTCGGACCCGCGACCGCGGATGCCGTGATAGGGATGTCAGTAATGCCAAGCACGCCGCTCAGTCCGGTTGCCATATCGAAGCCGGCGGCAATGACCCGGACGTAGGGTCCAATGCCGGACGGTGTGAAAGGATTCAGCGTCTGTGACCACTGCACGGTCACCGTGATATTGCCACTGTCATAGGCGTTGTCGATCTCGAAATTGCCATTGCCATCGGTGTTTTGGCCAAAAATACTGTTGGCAGCGGCGTTGGACGGTACGGTGTCCGCCGTCTGGTCATAAACCTTCGCCGCCGCCAGGGCCGCAGCATCGACCGTGTTTTGCAGGCGTGTCTTGTTTACAAAAGCGTGACTGCCGTCGAGGGCGAGCCCGGCGATAGCTAGAATCGCGACCAGTCCGATGACAACTAGAGGCATCGCTACCCCATGCTGACGATAACGGCTGCCGTATCGTTGCGCGGACCTCCGATCCTGATTGAATATGTTCACCGCCGTTCTCCCGTGTTCAAGCCGTTGTCACTAATTGCCGACGTTGATGTTGATAGGTTGCTGCACCTGCTCCGTATCGGCGACGTCGCCGCGGTGAGCGTCCAATGCGGCATCCAGTCGATAGGGGTCACTGCCCTCGACGGCATCAGGGTTCGGATGGATGGCAGCCTCGTGATCGTGGATCTGGCTCTCCATGACGTTTCGCACTGTTTCACCGAATTCCACATCCGGAATTGTTGGCTGGCGACTGCAGCCACTTGCCAGCACGGCCGTAACAAGCAGTGGCCAGGTCAGAATGAATTTTTTCGACATGTTCTTATTCCTGTTCTAGAGCCCGGCCAGGCCGTGGCGTAGTGGTTTTCTTATGACCGCTGCTCATTTCCGGCGGCCTTCGAGACTTCCTTGCAGAAACCAGCCAAAGTCGCTCGGCTCCACGAAGTTATCCGTCGGTAACTGAACTTCGGCAGGCACGAGTGGTTTGGCCAGATGCGGCGTTACCAGAATCAGCAGTTCCGTCTCACCCTTTCTGAATTCCTGACTGCGAAACAACGCACCGAGGCCGGGGATGCTGCCGAGGCCGGGGAATTTCGTAACGACCTCGCGGAGATTCTCATTGATCAGGCCGGCGACGCCTATGGTCTGACCGTCCGCAAGCTCTACAGTCGATTGGGCGCTTCTCGTGGTCAATGAAGGAATGAGGAAGGTTGAAGACACGCCATCGGTACTTATACTGACGCTGTTGTCGCTGACCAATTCACTGACGCTGATATTGAGCTTGAGGCTGATGCGCTCCGAGTCAAGTACGACTGGTAAGAATCGGATGCCGACACCGAATTCCTTGAATTCGATCGTGGTGCCGTTGATCCCCTGGGGGACGGGAATCGGGAACTCACCACCGGACAGGAATTGTGCCTCGTGCCCTGTCTGTGTGACGAGCGTCGGCTCTGCAAGAATCTTGGCGAGTCCGTTTTCCTTCGCTGCATCGAAGGCCAGGTTGAAAAGCGCGTTTTCCGACAGGAAACTGGCGAAGAATCCTTTGTCGCCAATTAAGAGATCATTCGGTGCAAACTCGTCGATGGCGGGACCAAAAGGTGCAGGGTTGGTGAAGACGGGCCCGAGGCCCGCATCCGGAAATGTGGCGCCACCGTTAACGCCGCCAAAGTTCCACTGGCTGCTGCCAGTGAATATGGCATTGAACCGGACATCCAGTCGTTTGAGTTCCGTACGGGAAATCTCCGCGACTTTGACTTCCAGCATCACCTGTTGCACACCGCCAACGCTCATCATATTGATGATTTGTCCAACGCTCTTGTCTTCGCGCGTCGTTGCGGCTTGCTCAAGTTCAAAAGTTTCTGTTTCGACAGCCGCGGCAATTTGAGTGAAATATCCCTCAGCTATCCGCAAAGCAGCATTCATGTTCACGACGTTAGAGACGCGGCCGGCGAGAACGATGTTTCTCTGTGCAGAGTAGACCTCGATCTTTTCCTTGGGCAGCAGACGGAATAGTTTTTCCTTCAGCGACTTAAGATCGTGCGTTACTTCGATATTCAATGTACCGATCAGGATGTCGTCTCTGTCCCAGAGCAATACATTCGTTGTACCAAGATCCTTTCCGAGCACATAAAGCTGGGTGGACCGCAGGATCAGAATGTCTGCAACGTCGGGATTACCGACGGATATTCTGGCCGCCGGCGCGTTAAGCCCGATGACGCGTGATTTATACAACGGCACAGTGACTGAATTTTCGGCACCACCGCCCAGGCGGGACAACTGGTTCTGGGCGCTTGCCGGGGTGAGCCAGATGAGAAGCATGAACACAAGAAACATCTTCCATGCATTACCGGGATTAATTCGTGATTCACACATCGTTTCTTACCTCGTTGTCCTTTCGTCCGAAATATACGAATCCGGCTCAGGTCTTGGTCTTGGTTTTACCGACAGTGGTACCGCGAATCACAATGACCTCCGATGGGGCCGGCGGGCGTTTTGTTGGCGGCCTTCTGACTACTCTTTTCTTGGGTGGTGCTGGTGGAGGCACGATCTCGAGCTCCAATGGATTACGCAATGTAAGTTGTATGGTTCCTTCCGTTCGTGCGCGGAAAAGCTCCTCGGCCTGTTTTGGCAGCATCTCCAGGGTTACCGCACGAACAATGACGGGTTCGTTGTCTTCTGCCGATGCTGTCTGGTCGACCGCGAGTACTTTGATGTTTTTCAGTATCGTCTCGGTTACAGCTCGTTTGTTGGTTTGCTTGCGTGAAGCAAGGACATCGACTGTATTACCTGGCAACAAAAATCCGGCAACACCGACAACGTCGTCAACACGCACGGTAACTGCCCGCATATTTTCATTTACAAGCGCCGCGAGCGTGCTGCCGGCTGAGTGGGCTCGAAATCGCTCGGCAACGAGTATCTCTCCACGCGCGATCTTGGTCGTCGATACCCTACCCACTACGTCCTCGAGTGAATCGAAAAAACCTTCCGGCGTCAGGCCCTCGGGCATCTCGACTAACTTCACATGTCGTTCCTCAACCTTGGTTGCGAACGGTATTGACATTGCTGCAGCTACGACGTGTGCCGAATTACCATCCTCCGCCTGATCGGGCATAACGCGGGCAATGACCCACTCGTTCGCCACAAAAGCAGCGCCAACCGCCATTAACAGAGATAGGAAAATCAGAAACATACCTCTACGTTTTGCCATGGTCGTGTTCTCCTGATCAGGGCGAATCGCGCCCGGTTAACTGGGAGTCTCCGTTTACCGAGACGAAATAGTTGTCCCATGCCCAGCGCAGGTGGTCGATGCTCACGTTGCGCGAGTTGTCCTCGTAAACTGCATGATCGACAGCCATGCCGAGCAAATCTCTCGGATGGCACGGTAAGAGCGGCACATGCGTCTTGGTGTGAAGCTGATTGATCAGATAGTCCAGGACATGTGACTCGTACTCGACTTCGTAATGCACACAGGCGGCACGCCAAATGAGTTCATATTGCTCCGCGGTCAGCGTGGGGAATTCGATTTTGTAGCCGATGCGACGAAGGAATGCCTCGTCAGCGAGGTCCAGAGGATTCAAATTCGTTGAGAAGACAAGGACCACGTCGAACGGCACGGTAAAATGCCGGCCTGATCCGAGGGTCAGATAATCCCGTTTTTCTTCCATAGGAATGATCCACCGGTTGAACACCGCAGCGGGAGATGCTTTTTGCCGGCCCATGTCATCGATTATGAAAAGGCCATTGTTGGCTTTGAGCTGCAACGGCGCTTCGTAAAGCCTGGTTGATGGTTCGTAATGAACCTCCAGCATTTCAATCGTTAGCTCACCACCCGTGATTACCACCGGTCTCTCACAGACGACAAATCGGGCGTCGTGACCCTTTTCCAATTTCAAATTGTCGCTGGTCGCTTTCTGTTTTAGTTTTTTGTGAACCAATGGATCGAAAATCTGCACGACGGAATCGTCAATCGCGATGGAATGCGGTATCAGCACCGGGTGTTGAAACAGTCGGCACAATCGTTGAGATATGTAGGTTTTTCCGGTGCCGGCCTCGCCATAAAGAAACATGGCCCGGCCGGAATTCAGGGCAGGGCCCAATCGATCCAGCATTTGAGCATCCAGCACCACGTCCTGGAATGCTGTACTCATGGAATCCTGGGTGACCGAACGCTTGTGAATCGTCTGCGCGCGGGCGATCTCGGCGTAATGCCTTAACGGTACCGGAGCGGGCCCAAGGTAGCCGCTGCGCATCATCGCGTCCAGAGCAGCCACGCGCCCCCTTTCCGTGAGTGTGTAAGCCAGGCCGCCGGTACTCGCCTGTCCGGGTCGAATTTCGACGCGTGCCTCGGTCCGCATGAAGTTCAGCACGCCTTCTATAATAGAACCCGCGAGGGCAACGATTTTGGCGAGTTCGCCGAGAGACAATGTACCTCGATCGAACAAATGTTTGGCAATCAAGTCGGCAACGAATGTCTCTGATAAACCGGTGTCGGCTAGCTTGGCCGGCCGCGGCGCAAGTCTTGATGCTCGCAGAAGACCTAGTTGGTCCCATTCGCGATTTGTTATCGCTGTATCGCTCGTGCTCATTCCATCTATCCTAAAAATCGTTCTGGCAAATAGTCGATGTAGCGGAGGGCGGCCACAGTTCCAACAGCAATTGCCGGCGCATACGGAATTTCGATAACCCGCTTGCCGCGTCCCAAAGGATGCGAAACAGACGTTGTGCGCAACTCGGTTTCGGGAGAAATCAGGAGTTGCGTAACTTGCAATTCAAGTACGGGCCATACGCGTTTCCACACGATGATGGCAATCCCGAGGACGGCGCCGACCATCATGGTAGCCAGACCCGCTATTGCTGCGCCCCACGGCCCGAGAAAACATCCAACGACACCGAGCAGTTTTACGTCACCGGCCCCCATGCCGCCAACAGCATAAATCGGCAGTAGCATCGCAAGTCCAATCACGAGCCCTCCGACTGCCGTAATCAGACCTTCGACGCCACCACCGATCGTGTGCAGAATCAGTGCCAGATTTAGCGCCGACACAAGCAGAACATTTGGTATTCGATGATTTCTTAAGTCGGTAGCGACTGCTGATGCAAGAAGAACAAGCAGCACGAACGCCGATGCAATGCTTAAGATTTCATTGTCATGGGTCATGTCGCAAATCGCATAGGAGCAGATTCCGATTGGCACCCTGGGCCAGCGAGACCAGAGATTGGTCCCGCATGGCACAAGGTGTCCTGATCGGCTAGATGTTTAAGATCAGGAACTGGATGACGCCGTCGACAGTACCGCCGAGCAGCGTAAAGGAAGCCACAACAGCCGCCGTAACTAGACCAGCAGCAACTGCGTACTCAACGATCGTCAATCCTTCTTCATTGCGAAGAAATGCGTTCAGATACTTTTTCACGGTCATTCTCCTATCTTTAGTTCTTAGTAGACCTACTTGTTTTGACTCTGAAACAAAGGAACGCGTTGTTAGTTGATTGAGACTACAACGACGATTCCAGGTCGTTTCGGAGACAATCCCGACCATATTGGAATTCACGGTTCATGAATTAGAAGTTTCTTGTTGACTTGGAGAACTATTTTGCGCGATCGGGGAAAAGTTAGACTTGGCTCTCAGTTTTAATACTAAGATACTGATTTTTCGCTGATTATGTAAAAAGAAAGCAACAAAGTGACGGTCCGCCTATTAAGGTGATGCAGTTCAAAAAAATGCAGCGGCGCGAACTTTGTTTGTTCGCAGTCACGCCTACAATAAAAAAAAGAGGTCCTTGTGGAACGACCCAAGCTTGTCTGGTTCGACATGACGATTGCTACTCATCATGCAGAAGTAGATCGAAACTTCTCTGAACATTTCGACATCCGGCACTGTTCGAATCCTAAGTATCCTGACGATGATCTGATATCGGACTCGGGCGTAATAATATGCTTCGAATATGATTATCCGGACCGACCCGGTTTGTCTCTGTTACGCACTACTAAAGAACGTTACCCGAAAATCCCGATTCTGATGCTGACAACGCACCATTCGGAACGACTGGCAGTGTGGGCTTACCGAAATCGAGTCCTGGACTACCTGGTCAAGCCGGTATCAACGGAAGATTTCCTTCGATGCAAGGAACTTCTGCAAGCGATACAAACAGCGGAAAACCAACAGAGTGGTCGCAAGATAATTGGCTGCAAGCCGAATATTCCCGTCGAAATTCCAGTTGGTCAGAGAACGGGCGCCGTGAGACTGGTACCCGCCGTGCATTTCGTGCAAAAGAACTTTCAACAGCCGATTCGAAATGCGGAGATCGCGAAACTTTGTGGCATGAGTCAATTTCACTTCAGCCATGAATTTACCGAGACATACTCGCTGACTTTCCAGGAATTCGTGCTTCGATATCGCATTCTCGAGGCATGCAAGCAACTTCAGCATCCCAACGTTCCGGTGGCCAATGTAGCTTATGCGGTTGGTTTCAACGATCCGTCGTATTTTGCACGAGCATTTAGGCGTTTCGTCGACTTGTCGCCATCGGAGTATTGCGAAAAGATCGGGGGCGACGGACTTGATCAGCCATTGCACGATCTACTGGAACGATTGGAATTGCCGGACCTGGTGTCGGCACAATCGAAACGTCTGGATCCTCAAGTCGCCCGCCCGCGCCAAAAAGCGCATTAATGGTCTAGCATCAAGATGAAATTAATACATTCGTCAAGGTCCAGGGAAGCAGCGTGAATGTTCGATCAATGACTGCCGGATCTTCGTTGCGAGGAGTCGGTCTGGCTTTCACTAATTTGGGCCTGGCGACACTCTTTATTCTGTTTGCGATCGCCAACGCCAAGAGTTTTCTTGCCAGCCCTCGATTGAGCGTCTTTCTAATCGTCGCCACCGAATCGATTGTTGCCATATTTCTGATAACACGGCGGAATGCAGATGAAACCCAGCATACCTGGCAGACGTGGGTTACCACAACCTGTGGAACTTTTGCTCCGTTACTTCTTCGTCCGATTGACGCCACGGAAGATTTGCTACCGGGCGAGATATTGCAAGTAATCGCGTTCTGCATGCAGATTGCTGCGCTCCTGTATTTGAACAGAAGCATCGGTCTTCTACCTGCGCATCGTGGAGTTAAATCTGCCGGCCTGTACAGTTGGGTCAGGCACCCGCTTTATACTGCATACGTCGTTACTTACCTGGGATACTGGATCAACAATCAAAGCCTGCATAACGCCGTTATCGCCTTCGCTGGCACCGCTTTTCTCGTAATGCGTATTTACTATGAGGAGGCGTTGTTAAATAAGTATCCTGATTACAGGCGTTATTCGAAGCGGATCCGATGGCGCCTGATACCATCCGTTTGGTAAGTAAGTCCTGACAATAATTGGGCAACTGCCTGCCGGTTTCACTCACAGCGAGGGCAGAATACTTCTATCGGTTCGCAATATATTGCTAGCCCGCCTCGAGATATCGGTGCTATATCTCAAGCTGGTGGTCCGAAACGCCTTTCAATTCAGAGCGGCCTGGCCGCAAGCGTCGCGCCAGTTTGTCGATTCGACAAAACACCTGGCAATTAAGGATGAATCCTTGTATCAAAGGAGGACCGTGTGAGGCTCGATAAACGCATCATCTGTACCGCGAGACCGCTGCTAATGCTGTTATCTTTTTCCGGTCTTGTCTGCGGATGCGCCAATCCGGAGTTTGATTCGGCTGCATCGGCGAGGCAAGTGCAGCAGGCCGTCCCGGATTCGACGCACCGTGTAACGTCACACCTGAAAGATCAAATCGCGGCGCTTGAGGGCCAGCAGTTTGTGCCTGTGATCATTCGCTTATCTGAAGAATCGGACCTGCGAACGGCGAGTCGTGTTATCGAAGCCGAAGATAATAGTCATCGCCGGGCCGCCCTTATTTCGCATTTGCGGCAGCATGCCCTGAACACTCAAGGCGACGTCCTGGATTCCCTGTATTCTTTGCAAACGGCGGGCCTCGTTCGCAATGCTCAGCCACTGTGGGTGGTAAATGTGATCAGTGCAGAGGTCACAACAGAGGCGATTGATCACTTGCTGGCAATCTCAGACATCGAATACATCGCGGCAGATACGCAGGCGCCGCTTTTTCTGGCAACAGCTACCTCGGGCATAAGGCAAATTAATTCGCAGGATGTATGGCTCCAACCGTCCGGTGGTTACACAGGTGAAGGTGTGGTGGTCGCAGTGCTCGATAGCGGCGTCGATCTCGACCATCCGGACCTGGTCGAGCGTTTCTGGATCAACCCGACCGAAGATCTCGATGGTGACGGCAGGCTGACGAGATCAGATTACAATGGTCTGGATGACGATGCGAACGGATTCGTAGACGATGTCGTTGGCTGGGACTTCGAGTCCGCCGATAACGACCCGAGTCCGAATTTGTTCGAATCTGGACGAGGCAGAGGACATGGCACTCACGTCGCCGGGATTATTGCAGGGGACGGAACAAACGGGGTGTCAACCGGAGTCGCACCAGGTGCCAGCCTGATGGTCCTCAAGATCAGTTCGCAGAGCTCGGTTTGGGCTGCTATGCAATATGCCCTTGCCAATGGGGCCGACATAATAAACATGAGTATGGGATGGACGAATTCATTGTCGCCTGATCTCAGTTCCTGGCGGGGCGTCATCGACAACCTGGCTGATGCCGGCATCTTGGTCGTGACCGGTGCCGGCAACGGCGGCCAGGCTCCGTTGATCCATGCGCCGGCTCCGAACGACATCACGACTCCCGGTCGCGTTCCGCGGGCGATGACGGTTGGCGCCGTAGCCACACCGACGAACCTGGCCTGGGTGGATCCAGTCGCACCATTTAGCTCAAGTGGCCCAACGAGTTGGCAATCGGTCGAACATTTTGATGATTACCCGTTTCCACCGGGTCTCCTTAAGCCAGATATAACCGCACCTGGCGTGGGGATTAACTCCACGATGATTGGCGGTTCCTATCAAGTTAAAAGCGGTACCTCGATGGCAGCGCCACACGTATCGGGAACTGCTGCCTTGATGCTCGAAAAGGACCCGAACTTATTACCACACGAACTGGTTTTCATAATGCGTGAGACGGCGTGGCGTTTTTTTGATGCAAATAACGTCAGAGGGTGGGGGAGAATCGACGCTTTAAGAGCAATCAATCACCAATACGACAGGTCAGCTTATGACCTTGCCATCGGCGCCGCGAATGACCTCTGGCTAAATGAGAGTGTATGGATCGATAACAATGGCGATGGACTTCCCGATAAGCCGATAGCCGGCATGACCAATCGGGTTTACGCACGTATACACAATGTTGGCGGACAGTCAGTTGGCAATGCAGAAATCAGATTTTATTACACCGACGCCGCAACGGTCAGTAGTAACGGATTCGACGCCATCGGTAGCAGAATTCCAGACAACGAAAATTTTCACTATATCAACTCATACTTTGTACCGGTCATCGGCCCGAGCGGAACAAATCAGGATACCGTAACTGGCGCAGTCGACTGGTTCGTGCCATCGTCAGATAGCGGTACCAACCACTGGAGTCTTGGCGTGGACGTGGTCAGTCCAAATCCACCCAACCGGGAGGAAACAAACCGTACCAACAACATTGCCTTCTCGAACAACTTCAATATCACGCTGTTCCCCGGTGAGATATTCACGTTCCGCTTCTTTTTACATGGTGACCCACATGGCCTTGATGAGCCATTCGATCTGGAGGTGGTGCGCAAGACCCTGTCGCAAGATTTCGATGTGCAACTTTCACTGGATGAGGTATCAGCAGACAAATGGGTGGAAAGGATGCGTGGCTTTGAACCAGTAAATCCTGTTGTCGTTGCTGAATTCCCGGCCGACGTCGCTGAATATGTCAACAAGAGCATGAAGCTACTCGGCGACAGAGGTCAACTCGAGCGTATTTCATTGTTGGATGGGCGCCCGGTACCTGCCAGGATTGTCATACGGGCGCCGGAAATTGACAGGCGCTACTACGAGCCGGCAGAACAAGAGAATCAATATCTCGTCATAAATACTGCCAATAGCAGCGGCATTTTCGGCGGGCTTGCACTCAATATATCGATAAGCCCGGACGCGACGCCGATCAATAACGTTATCTATACGGTGAGATAGGAGCGGGCTATTCCAGCGCAGCGTGTCTGAGATCGGCCCTCTTAGCCAAAATACAAAATAATCCTAGAGTAAGACAAAAAAATCCTAGCTGGGTCGGTCATTTCTCGCGTATAGATAGTGTCTGCGATAGTTTTTGCAAAGCAATGAATGGGAAGACAAATTCACTCATGGATCAGGGTGGCATGCACACAATTTTCGCAATATCAAACGGAACCCCTTCAGGATCACTCCCGATCCTCGTTTTCTCTCGATTCAACGTCTCTTAATGGCTGATAACAACAAACAAATCGAAAAATCGGGCGCCTACGAGGACGACGATCCAACCGCGGAACTGGAAGTTCTGCCCGGACCAGGTAGTGCGGAATTCGAGGCTGAAAGCAGAGAATTCGAGGCTGAAAGCAGAGAATTCGAGGCTGAAAGCAGAGAATTCGAGGCTGAAAGCAGAGACGAAACAGAATCCGACGAACGCACATCTGACCCTGCAGCGTATGTCGCCGACGTCGGGGATGCCGACGAGGCTGTCGTAAGTTTTGAGTCAGGTTTTCAATCTTGTGCTGAGACCGTCGAGGTATTGCAGTTCCAAACAGAGGCGCCGCGGCCAGAACGAACAGGATTTGAAAAGGAAGTCAATGCCCTCGAAGCGATGATAAATAAGATTACGGAAGAGTTGCAGATAGCGCATGAGAAACAGTTTCACACGAGTGAGTTACTCAAGAATCGCGACAAGGATATCGACGCACTGAGATCGCAACTGGAGGGCCAAGAGCGAATGCTAATAGAGTTTGCCCAGCAGATTGACGATGCAAAGAACAATGTACAGGAATCGAAATCCATCGATTCCAAATCATCGCTCATCAATCGTCACGAGCGAGACCTGAACGACGAGCCGGACGAATTAGCGTCGCTGGTACCGGTCAATGGCAATGGCTCGAGCGAGCATCCGATCAGAACAGGGCGACTTAGCCTGGGGAGCAGCCCGGACAATGACATCCAGATCAAGAGTGAATTCATCAGTCGCCACCATGCGCAGATCGTCAGCAGTTCGACGGATTCAGTCTTGGGAGATTTGAACAGTACAAACGGAACATACGTGAATTCCAAACGAATCAAGAGGCATGCGCTGCGGAATGGCGATTCGATAACGATCGGCAAGCTTCGCTTCAAGTATGTCGAAAAAAACCCGGGCAGCTCCGACTAAAGGAGTGCTGCACTCAAAGAACAAGCGTGAAATGTTGAGGTAATGAGTAATGGCGCAGAGCATCGCATCGTCGCAGGAAAATGTTAGCCCAGCGAAGCTTCCTCGCGGAAACTGGAAGTCGTTTATTGCAGGACTATGGTCGGCGTTGGCAGTCAAAAGATCGAAGTTCACATCAAGTATCTGGGAATCCGGAAGTACTTCCGATTCTGACATCTCAGCAATCTTGAACATTGAAAGGATTTCGGCACGACTCGCCATAGAAGACCGTGCAAAACTGGACGGCAGGATCGATCAACCACCTTCAACTGAGGAGGGCGTGTCGGGAACTCAGAGTGAAATTGTTGTTTACTTCAAAAATTTGCAGAGAGGAGCGCAGCATCAGATCGCTGATCTGGCAGAAGAGCTCCGCGAACATGGCGAAGAGATTGACGTACTGGGAGTAATCGGCAGCGTCCGTGACATCCCATCGCAATGCGAAAACGAAGTCCTCAGGCTCATTGCAGAGTCTCAATCACAGCTCAATTATCTTGGAGAGCAAGAAACGCAACAGCAACAACACTACGTGGCGTTGCATGACAAAAGCAAGCAAGACCAGGTTGCCGAGCGCCCGATGTCACCCGTCTTTCACTGGGTATTCATAGCGTTCCTGATTGGCATGGGAGCGTTCGCGATTGCCAAGACTTCAGTGTCGGGATTTGGCAACGCAAGTTTCGTCCCGCCATCCTGGACGTTCTTGATCTCTGTGATGGTTGTGCTTGCATCGTCTGTAATCGCACGCGCCGTCTCTCATTTAAGAGACTCTGTCGGGCGATTGACGGGATGGCTCGGCGGTGCAGTCGGTCTTGCTCTTATCGGCGCGATGGCGTCATTAGCTGCCTTCTACATTGCGGCTGTCTCAAGCAATCCCGGAGTTGCCGTGCGCAGCGTGGTCGACTCGATCCGGGTAAACCCGATCGCTATTGTCACTGATGTCGCTGACTGGAATGGCTTCGGCATCGTTATCTCGGCTGGCTTATTGGCATTTCTGGTTAGCTATCGGCCAGCTGGTTCCCACCCGGGCGACGGTGCCATACAACGCGCCATCTATCGCATTCGCAAGCAACGTGATCGCCTGACCAAGCGAATTCGGATGAAGATAAATCATATTATCGATGTGGCCGATTTCGAGGCGACTGAGTCGCCGAAGCGGCTGAAAGCGAAGGTCAGAAAATATTCCCGATTGGTGGACGAATCCAAGCGCATTCCAGAAAGATTGAGCGACTACGACGTTGCACTGGAAGATGGCTGCAATATCTTGTTGGACCGTTACCGAGCGGCCAACACGAATGCGCGAAAAACAGAAGTACCGTTGAGTTTCTCCGAGCACATTTGCTTCAGGCCTGAACATGAACCGAATGTCTCGATGTTTGCAAACGAGGAAGGTCGGCTGGAAGAACTTCAACAAGGTATCGTCGAACTTGAAAGCGAAGCTGCCCAGGTTCGTGTAAAACTGAGAGATTTGAACTCGCGAGCGATCAGCGCCTTAGAAGACACGCCCGCACCGGTCTGACATGCGCAGAGCCTTCTCGCCTCAGCATCCTGGCAACTGCCGCTCAATATTCCTGTGCTCTGATTATCTCAAGGCGACGACTCTACTGATCTCGGCATTTTTCATACTGCTGTCGAATAACGTTACCGCAAATCCAGCTGTGGGCGCCTCACCTGATCAACTCAGGGAGCAAGCGGTTCAAATCGGGAGATCGGGTGATTACGACTCCGCAATCGCAATTCTGGAGCGCCTCCTCGAGCGTGATTCCGGCAATGCCGGCGCACTGCACGATCTTCTGATTATTCTCGGGTGGAGTGAGCGGGACCGGGAAGTGCTGGGGCTTGCTGACCGCCTTGAACCCCGGACAGCGCCCGTGGACGTTCTTGAAACTGTAGCCAAGTCGGCGCGAAATATCGGTGATTTCGAGCAGTCGGTTCGCTGGTACGAGCTCGCGATTTCCAGTTCGCCCGCCAGACTGGATGGCCACCTCGGGCTGGCAATGGCCTATGCCGACCTGGATCGGCAGGAAGAAGCCCTTCGGACGCTGCATTCTGTATCGATCGACAAACATCGTCGCCCGCGCCTGCTGATGGCCGAAGCCTATATTCATAGCAGCTGGGCTGATTATGGACAGACGATCTCTACTTGCGACGCAATCCTGATAATTGATCCGAATCATCGGGGCGCCCTGAGAAGCAAAGTGCTGGCAATGCAACATCTCCTTTTGCCTGAGCAGGCCCTGGAAATTGCGTCGGCCCACCCGGGGATCCTGACCGAGGATGAACTCGCGCAACTCCGCTCCGATCGGGCAGCGGTACAAATCCGCTGGGCGAATCAAACCGTCAAAAGTAAATCGACGGCCGACAAGCCGTTGGAAATCACATTGAACGAAATGGCTGACATTAGCCGACAGTTCGAGGATAACGACGCCGTGCAACAGCGTACCCGTTTCGATCGCATTGTTGCGCTTTGGACTGAGCAGCGAATGACGGAGGTGGTGTCAGAGTACGAACAACTCGCAAACCATACTGACTATGTCCCGGCCTACGTCTTGCGTGCTGCCGCCGGCGCATATTTATATCTCGAACAACCAAAAAAAGCACAGGAGCTGTTAGTCAGAGCGCTGGAGCAGGAGCCGGGCAGTTTCGGTCTGAACCATGACCTGTTCTACGTTTATGTTGACCTGGAACAGCATCAGCGGGCGATGGACCTGGCTGAAAGCATGCGGCAAAGCCAGCCCGTTTGGCGTCAGCTGCCAGGCTCTCGCGTTATCAAAGGAAATCCCCAACGTATGCAAGCGGAGATCACCGCGGGCGTATCGCTGGCATTGGCCGATCAGTTGCCCGAGTCGCAAATACATTTCGAAAGCCTGTTGGCGCAGGCACCACACAACACCGACTTACGGCAGGAACTGGCTACGGTCTACCGCAGGCGTGGTTGGACCAATCGTGCCCTGTTCGAATACCAACAGGTTTTGTCCGTCGAGCCAGACCTGACCTCAGCTCGTATCGGTCATGCTCATGCCTTGCTGGATAGTCGGCAATATGAGCTTGCGGATCAGGAAATCAGTGCTCTCGTCTCTGATATGCCTGCCCGGCCCGATGTGATACGCCTCAGCAAAAGGTGGGAACAACACAATAAACATCAGGTCCACGTTGAATCGAGTTTCGGTGACAGCTCCGGGGACCAATTCGGTAGTCAGCAGTACAGCGTCGACGGGTATTTTTTGGTCAAGCCACTTGCGTACCGGTATCGGCCATTCGTTCATACCAGCGACGCATTCGCCGAATTTCCGGAGGGCGATGCGCGGCGTCAGAGAATAGGTGTGGGTGTCGAATATCGTGGCGCTGATTGGCTTGGCAGTCTGGAGCTGAACGGCAGCCGCAGCGGCGGCGGTGAAATTGGCCTTAGCAGCCACATGGAATGGATCGCCAGCGACCACTGGTCCCTGGCGGCAGGGTTGGAGACAAATAGTAATGCGGTGCCACTGCGGGGCCACCGGGTCGGTGTCGACACAGACCGTTTCGGTGCTGGCGTCGCGTATCGTGCCAACGAATCGCGAAGGCTGTCACTGTCCGGCGAGCGGCTGAAATTCAGTGACGGTAACGAGCGCAACAGCTGGTCACTGCTGGGCCGTCAGCGTGTGTTAACGCGGCCAACATACAAACTTGACCTGGATGCAGAAATTTCTGCATCAAATAGCAGCGAACAGAATGTCGTTTACTTCAATCCAAGTCACGATTCGTCGATATTGTTTACCGCGATCAACGAATGGCGGACTTATCGACGCTATGACTTCGCATTTATCCAGCAATTCAACATCGGATTCGGTTACTACCAGCAAGACACTTTTGGCACGCGCCCAATCGGCTCATTGGAGTACCTCGGAAGCGTCGATTTCAATGAGGGCCTGAACGTACAGTTCGGTGCGCGACATGCGCGCAACGTCTATGACGGCGAGTCAGAGGATGCGACGTTTTTCACGCTCGCGATGGGGGGGTCATTCTGATGAATCGAGCCGCGAGCATCGTTGTATCGATTCTGTCGCTTCTCGTCTTTACGGCGCACGCGGATCAGGGTTTCATCGCCCTTTCGTATCACGACGTCCGCCATGATGTCGTGAGTGATTACGATCCCGACCAGCTAGCCGTCTCGACACAACACCTGGCCGCACATTTCGCCTGGCTTGACCACCATGGCTATACGCCCATTGGTATCGATGACCTCATTGCAGCATCCAAGAATGAACGACCATTACCGGATAAGGCGGTGCTGCTGACATTCGACGATGGTCTAAAAAGCGTCTACACCGACGTATACCCGTTATTGAAAATCTTTGAATATCCTGCGGTCGTGAGTGTCGTTACCGACTGGCTCGACCTGGCACCTGACGAGTCTGTCGAATATGGCGATCATGAAATTGATCGCGATGACTTCATCAGCTGGGACGAAGCACGCGAGATGCAGGCATCGGGCCTGGTGGAAATCGCCTCGCACAGTGCCAACCTGCACCGCGGTATCGTCGCCAATCCGCAGGCTAATCTGATGCCGGCAGCCATTTCCCGGGCTTATAGCGGCGGCCGCTATGAATCATATGGAGACTTTGATGCACGCATCGCCGCTGACCTTGCACGCAGTCGTGAATCGATCCGCGTTGCTATCGGTTCGCCACCGCGACTCATGACATGGCCTTACGGCAAATACACGCGGTCAAGCCTGGAACTGGCCAACAAACTCGGCATGCCTATCTCGCTGACTCTTGAAGTCGGGGTCAACACGCTGGCCGATTTTTCAAGGATTCGACGTATTCTGATCCGCGAAAATCCGGGTATCGAACAGTTTTCCGCTGAATTGATGTTGCCTGAGAAAAAAGCGGTCGTCAGGGCCGCGCAGGTCGATCTCGACTACGTCTATGACGAAGATCCAATACAGCAAAAGTCGAATCTGGATGCGCTGCTCGACCGAATCAAGGAATTGCAGATCAGCCACGTTTTCCTGCAGGCATTTGCAGACCCCGACGGCAACGGTGCTGCGGACGCGTTGTATTTCCCGAATCGCCACTTGCCGATGCGGGCAGACTTATTCAGTCGCGTTGCGTGGCAGCTAAAGACGCGTTCGGATGTGCGTGTCTTCGCATGGATGCCTTTGCTCGCGTTCCAGAACTCGGAATTCGATCCCGACTGGCAGGTTGTCGAATACTCCTCGGGAACAGCCGAACCAGATCTGAGTGCCGAACCCAGGCTGTCTCCGTTTCACCCCGAAGCACGCCGGGTGATTCGCGAGATTTATCAGGATATGGCGAGCTATGCGGACTTTGACGGCATTCTGTTTCACGATGACGGCCGCCTGAATGAAAACGAGGATGCCAGCGCTGCCGCGATGGACATCTATCGTCAGGAATTCGGTAACGATTTCGAGATCCCGTTGGCGCAAAAAGACCCGTCGCTTGGCAGAAAATGGTCGAGATTCAAGACACAAACACTGATAAATTTTGGTAACGAGCTGGTCTGGGTATTGCAGGAACGCAAGCCGGAGCTCAAGTCAGCCCGCAATCTGTTTGCTCCAGCCGCCCTGGATGATTCAAGTGAAACGTGGTTGGCACAATCCCTGAGCCTGTTCCTAAGCAATTACGACTATGTGGCATTAATGGCGATGCCTTACCTGGAATACAGCAACGAGCCGGATCGTTACCTTGACCGGTTGGCAGTAGCGGTGGCACAGCACGATGGCGGGCTGGATCAGACGATTTTCGAACTACAGACTCTCGACTGGCGCACCGGGACCGCTGTTCCTGCAACCATCCTGTACGAGCAAATGCGCAGACTGCAGGCAGCAGGAGTGAAACATCTTGCCTATTATCCCGACGACTTCATCGCCGGCAGGCCGGCTCTGGAGCAAATCCGGCAGGGCATTTCACTGGCGGACTATCCGTTCCGTCATCGGTAAGATCTTATGAATACCCTATTCAGTTTCACTTTTTATTATCCACTGTTAATGGCGTATACGTGGATCATCGGCGCGCTCTTATATTATTTCCATCGTGAGCGAATTGAAGCTCATTCGCCAGACGATCCACCAAAACTGCCAGAATACCCCGGGATTTCCTTTCTCGTCCCATGCCACAATGAATCGACAAGCCTGCTTGACACCATCGAATCGCTGGTCCGGCAGGACTACCCGGTTTTCGAAATCATCGCAATCAATGATGCCAGCGATGACAATACTGGCCAGCTACTAGACGAGCTGACATCAAAGCACGATTGCCTGAGGGTCATTCATTTCGATGTAAATCAGGGCAAGGCCATGGGCTTGCGGATGGCAGCAATGGCGTCACGATATGAATTCCTGATTTGTCTCGATGGTGATGCCCTTCTCGATCCAAAGGCGTCGAAGTGGATTATGCGTCACTTCCTCAGCGGCCCGCGAGTCGGGGCCGTTACTGGAAATCCCCGTGTTAGAAATCGCACAACCTTGCTCGGCAAGATTCAGGTCGGCGAATTCTCCTCGATCATCGGTCTTATCAAACGGGCGCAACGAATTTACGGCCGGATTTTCACCGTTTCCGGTGTGGTCGCGGCGTACCGCAAGGAGGCGCTTCAAACGGTCGGATTCTGGAACCTCAATACGGTAACCGAGGACATCGACATCAGTTGGCGATTGCAGCTCGGTCATTGGGACATTCGCTACGAACCCAATGCGCTATGCTGGATTCTGATGCCGGAAAAACTGTCGGGTCTCTGGCACCAAAGACTGCGTTGGGCACAAGGTGGCATCGAAGCTCTGATGCTGCACAGCAAGAAATTACAGGACTGGCGCAGCCGTCGCATGTGGCTGGTGACTATCGAACTACTGGCGAGCACCTTTTGGGCATATGCGATGCTGACAAGCTTTTTGTTATGGACGCTCGGAAAATTTGTCGATTTGCCCGATGTCTTACATGCGCCTGGCATCATTCCTGGCTGGGGCGGCGTACTGCTGGGCTTCACCTGCCTGGTGCAGTTCGCTATCAGTCTGGCAATCGACAGTCGCTACGAGCCAAAGCTCGGTCGCTATTATTACTGGATGGTCTGGTACCCATTGGTCTACTGGGCCTTGCAGTCGGCGGCAACCTGTGTCGCGGTGCCAAAGGCGTTATTGACCGGGCTCAAGAAGCGCGGGACCTGGACCAGCCCAGACCGTGGTATCCATCCAAGTAAGGTAACTTGAACGACCATGCTAGACGACACCTACATCGTTTCGATCGAGCCCAAAGACCGCCGGCACCAGACCAGGGACACTGTGCTGACCTTATTAATGTGGGCAGTCTATGTATATCTCTGGGTCCCGTTGATCACTCTCGGTGCGTGGCTGGTGGGTTTCGAACGCTTCTATGAAATCATGATTACCTTTGGTGGCTTCGATGTCGTACTGGATCTGGTGGGCTGGTATGCATTCATAATCATTACGATTGCCGCCTGCATCATTAGCTGGGCGGGTATAAATTACAGTCGCTTCCATGACAAGGAACGCAGATACGCTGCGCCCATGACAAAAGCGCGAGAAATCAGTGAGTTTTTTGGCATCGCAGAGACTGAAGTTGACCGTGTCCGATCCTCCAAACGGCTTCGGATCGAACTCGATGAACTTGCTTGCATTTCCGATATAACGCATTACGGTCATGCTAGGGCTGACGATCAGCCGCATACTGTCGTACTCGAGGACCTGTCGTCACCTCACTCGTGAGCTACTCATGAGCGGATGTGCGAACCACACGACAACAATCATTACACTCACCGCCGGAATAAGGTGTAACCCATGTCTCCAGCATGGACCCTTGAATTTATGGTGCCGGTACTCGGATTCGAACCAAGGACTTCCTCATTACGAATGAGGCGCTCTACCAACTGAGCTATACCGGCATCCTGCTGGCTTGCGCCGGGCACTGTAGAACTTATTGTTTTCGAAGCCAAGCATTCGTATTACGAATTAGGCGTCCACCCTGCGCTGCCGCGCCCCGCTCTACCGGGCGGCGGCGCGAGTATAGCGTTGCTTTCCTGTGCTGTCAGGCCTTTCTGTCGCGGACGCGAATCAGGACTTCGACGGATTCCTGCTCGGTTCCCTCGGGCAGGTCCGGCAGGCTCATGATGCTTACCTGGTCGGCCGGAATATCGGAAAGCTTGCCTGAATCCACGTGATAGAAGTGGTGATGGGCATGCGTCGTCGAGTCGTAGAACTTGCGTGTCGGATCGACGTTTACTTC
>Ga0255052_10000412_pt1 | contig 34768 bp, 29 predicted proteins | sample JV7_2_21_MG_FD_188632 | JGI IMG/M metagenome (GOLD analysis project Ga0255052, IMG submission 188632) | Seawater microbial communities from Jervis Inlet, British Columbia, Canada - JV7_2_21 | ecosystem: Environmental > Aquatic > Marine > Inlet | place: Canada: British Columbia | collected...
AATTGATCCACCACCCAGGCACGGGCTTTGACCAGTTGATCTACATTTTCGTACTCGTGGAATTTTTTTGCCAGGCATTCATCAGCCTCTGCCAGGGCATTTCTGAGCGACCCGATTAGCTCGGCAAAGGTCTGGCCGTGGGCTTTGCCAGCGAGTGTCTGTGGGTCCAGGCAACCTTCAGCCGCGGTTGGTCTGGACAACCGGCCCCGCAACCTGATTTTCATCGGTGAGTTACCAAACGGGTGAACGACTCAGAGCTCATCGCCCGGCAGCTGGGTCAATACATTGTGACCGTCTTCGGTTACTGCGAGGGTGTGTTCCCACTGCGCTGACAGGCTGCGATCCTTGGTGATGACCGTCCAGCCGTCGCCCAGCAGGCGGGTTTCCCGTCTGCCCATGTTGATCATGGGTTCAATGGTAAAAACCATACCGGGAACCAGTACTTCACCGACACCCGGGCGGCCGTAATGAAGCACCTGTGGGTCTTCATGAAAAACCCGCCCAATACCATGGCCGCAATACTCACGTACCACCGAGCATCCTTTACCCTCGGCGTAGCGCTGGATAGCGTGGCCGAGATCGCCCAGGCGCAGACCCGGTTTGACCATTTCAATCCCGACGAGCATGGACTGGTGTGCGATGTCGCACAGGCGGCGTGCCCGGACGGACGGTTCACCGACCAGGAACATCTTGCTGGTATCACCATGCCAACCATCCTTGATCACGGTAATATCGATGTTGAGGATGTCGCCATCCTTTAGCTTGCGGTCACCGGGGATACCGTGGCAAACAACCTTGTTGACCGAGGTACAGATGGATTTTGGAAAACCACGGTAATTGAGCGGTGCCGGTATTGCCTGTTGCTCCTCGGTAATATGGGTGTGGCATATTTCGTCCAGTTCAGCAGTGGAAATACCGGGGCGCACGTGCTCTTTGAGCATCCTCAGAACCTCGCCCGCCAACTGGCCTGCGACCCGCATGGCTTCGATTTCCTCGGGCGTTTTTAGCACTATTCCCATTGTTTATTCTGTTTCCGTGGGTGAATATTTACCGGCAGTATCAATGACCGGAGACCGGACCGGGGCATATTGTACCTTTTGGCGCTCAGCTTGTAGCCCCGTACGCAAAAAAACTGCCCCCCGATACCAAAACATGGCACAGGCGGAAAAGAAAAGTCTGTATGCCCAACTAATGCCCTATGACTAAACCGCCGCCAGGAGCGATAATTGCAACAAATCACCAGATAGAATGCCTTTTTTCCAGGTTGGAAGGAGATTTACCGTTATGGGTAAGTTTTTCAAGTTCTTTTTACCGCTGGGTCTGATCATGATTTCGGTCATCATGGTCGTCGCGCTGGTAGCCTGGTCCAAATCACAACGCGCCGAACGCAAACCGGAAACCGGCAAGGCCATCCTGGTCGATACCATTGAAGCCGAAATTACGTCGCTGAATTTCGTGGTCAATTCCCAGGGCACCGTAAGACCACGGACCGAAACTACACTGGTTTCAGAAGTAGCCGGAAAAATCGTTACTGTCGCTCCGGATTTTGTCGCCGGTGGTTTCTTCCGCAAAGGCGACGTATTGCTGCAAATTGATCCCAGCGATTACCGGGCGGCATTGAAGCGCGCGCAAGCAAACCATGCCTCGAGAATTGCAAAACTTGCCGATGAAACAGCACGTTCAGACCAGGCGTTGAAAGACTGGCAAAACCTGGGCAGGAAAGGCCAGCCATCCGATCTCGTCCTGCGCAAGCCACAGATGGCGGACGCCAGGGCCAACGTCAGCGCGGCCGAGGCCGATGTCGAGAAAGCCCGCCGGGACCTTGAGCGCACGCAGATCACGGTTCCCTATGATGGCCTGGTCAGGCAAAAATCTGTGGACATCGGCCAGTACGTCACCCTGGGAACCCGGCTGGGTGTCACATTTGCCATTGAGACGGCGGAAGTTCGCCTGCCGTTGACCAACAGCGACCTGGACTACCTGGACCTGCCCTCTGAAACCGAAGTAAAAAGCCAGAAAAAGTCATTCCCGGAGGTCACGCTCAGCGCGAAACGAGCCGGAAAAACCGACATTTGGCAGGCGCGGATAATTCGTACCGAGGGTGTCGTCGATGAACTCAGCCGGGTGATATTTGCCGTGGCGCAGGTTATCGACCCCTATGGCGTACTGGGCCAGAGCCATCAGCAGGAACTGAAGATCGGCACGTTTGTGAATGCGGAGATCACCGGATTACCCGCAGACAATGTTGTGGTTTTGCCGCGTTATGTTTTGCAGCCAAACAACACCATCATGGTTGTCAACGCCGACAACGAGTTGGATATTCTGCCGGTAACCGTGTTGCGGGCCGAACCGAAGAAAGTCTATATCAGTGCCGGTATCACAGCCGGCGCCCGGGTGATCACCACCACGCTGGACGCAGCGGTACCCGGCACGAAACTGGCCATAAACGGTGCTGACGAGATCGCCACAGCCGCTACGGACGGTAGCGAGCCATGAACACGAAACTCGGGCCTTACGCTGCAATTATCGAATGGTTTGCGCGCAATTCGGTAGCCGCCAACCTGTTGATGGGCATCCTGCTGGCAGGCGGTCTTTACACCGTCACGACCATCAAAAAGGAAACCCAACCACCGATCGAGACCAATTTCATCACCGTCACCATGCCCTTCCTTGGATCAACCCCGGAGGACGTGGAAGAAGGCATCCTGGTCAAAATAGAAGAATCTGTCCAGGACATCCAGGGTATACACGAGATCGTTTCCACCGGCCGCAGGGGTAGTGGCACGGTACAGATCGAAGTTGCCGCCGGATACGACGTGCTGGAAATAATGAACGAAATCAAGAACCGCGTCGACGCCATACCGACGTTTCCGGAAAACACGGAAAAGCCGATCGTCGCCCGCACCCGCTTCCAGCAGATGGTTACCATGGTTTCGGTGTTTGGCGATGTGGACGAGCGGGCACTCAAGGAATACGCCAAACAGGTCAGGAATGAGATCGTGACCTTACCCGGCATTACACGCGCCGATATCCTGGGTTCCCGGCCCTATGAAATCAGCATCGAGGTCAGCGAATTTATGCTGGAGCAATACAGCATGACCCTGGCCGAAGTCGCCTTGGCCATTCGGCGCGGATCACTGGATCTGCCGGCCGGCTCGATCCGCGCCGATTCGGGTGACATCCAGCTACGCACCAAGGGCCAGGCCTATACCGGTCTCGAATTTGAAGATATCCTGATCCGCACCAACGCGGACGGCTCACGGGTCCTGCTCAAGGATATCGCCGACATCAGGGATGAATTCGCCGAAACCGGGCGGTTCTCGGAATTCAACGGTAAACCCGCTTTTACCATCCAGGTGTTTTCTGTCGGCGACCAGAACGAACTGGAAATCTCCCAGACCGTGCGCGATTACATAGAAGAGAAACACGCTTCCATACCATCGGGCGTCGACGTTGCCGCCTGGGCTGATGTGACCTATTACCTGAAGGGTCGCCTCGACATGATGGTCAAGAACCTGGTCATGGGCGCCGCCCTCGTGTTCCTGTCACTGGCGCTGTTCTTGCGGCTGAAGCTGGCATTCTGGGTTATGGTGGGATTACCGGTGGCGTTCCTTGGCACCATATTCCTGATGCCGCAACTTGGCATTACCATCAACATGATCAGCCTGTTCGGATTTATCCTGGTGCTGGGTATCGTGGTGGATGACGCCATCGTTATCGGTGAAAGCGCGTATACCAATATGCGCGCGAAAGGCCATTCCATAGACAACATACTCGAAGGCGTACTCAAAGTTGCCATGCCCGCCACCTTCGGCGTGTTGACGACCATCGCCGCTTTTATTCCAATACTGATGATTTCTGGCGTCATGGGCCAGTTTTTTGCGTCCATCGGCTGGGTCGTAACCCTGTGCCTGGTGTTTTCCATTGTCGAGTCAAAGTTGATCCTCCCGGCTCACCTGGCGCATATGAAGGTCAAACACTATGGTAAAGATACGCACAACGCGCTGCTCCGGTTTCAGAGATTTTTCAGCGAAGGCCTGCATACCTTTGTCGATAATATGTACTCCCCATTCCTGGCCAAATGCCTCAAGCGCCGCTACCTGACGCTGTCGGTGTTTATTTCCCTGTTGATCCTTTCCATCGGCCTGATAGCGGGCGGTATTTTGCGTTCCGTATTTTTTCCCGATATCGCGGCCGATTTCCTGCAGGTCGAAATCCTGATGAACGAAGGCACGCCGGCAGCACGTACCCACGACGCGATCCGCAAGGTCCAGGACGGTTTATGGCAAGTGGACGCCGAGGTGAGCAAGGAACATGGTGTGGACTCGGGGGCCGTCGTGTCCAGCGTACTTTCTTTTGCGCAGGGTGAAATCAGGGGTCAGCTCATTACTGAATTGGTCAAAGATGAAAAAGCGATAATCGGAGGACCGGAAGTGCTGCGTCGCTGGCGGGAAAACGTCGGTGAAATACCGGGGGTTAAACAACTCGGCTTTTCAGGCGCTACCGGGAACGGTGGCAACGCGGCGATTTCGATCCAGTTGATCGGCGCCAATATTGACCAGGTCGGACGTGCCTCGCAGGAATTGACGCGCAGGATGCAAACCTATGAGGGCCTGTATGACATCCGCAACACCTACGAGCGTGGCAGACCTGAAATCAAGCTGAACATCAAGCCGGAAGCCGAAGCGCTTGGATTAACGCTGCAGGATCTCGCCAGCCAGGTCCGGGCAGGGTTTTACGGCACCGAGGTCCAGCGGATTCAGCGTGGCCAGGACGAAGTCAAGGTCATGGTGCGTTTCCCGCAGCAAGAGCGGGACTCCGTCGGCTACCTGGACAATATGAAAATCCGCACACCCGGCGGTGGACGCGTTCCTTTCCATGCCGTCGCGGAGGTTGAATTGACCGAAAGCCCGGCATTTATCCAGCGCTATGACCGCGAACGGGCGGTACGCGTGTCCGCGGAAGTCGACAAGGAAAAGTACGAACCCGGAAAGATCCAGGCAGATATCATGGACAAGGAATTGCCCAAGGTGCTGGCAAACTTCCCCGGTGTGCGCCCGAGGTTGAGCGGCGCGAGCCAGCAACAGGTTGAAATCCAGCAGGACCTGGTGCGTGGCGGTTTGCTCGCCGTGTTCCTGATTTACGCGTTGATGGCCATACCGTTGAAGTCTTATGCCCAACCACTGATTATCATGTCAGTGATTCCTTTTGGTGCGATCGGCGCTTTGGCTGGACACCTGATCCTGAACATACCGGTCAGCATGACCAGCTATTTTGGCATCATCGCACTGTCCGGCGTGGTGGTGAATGACAGCCTGATCCTGGTTGATTTCGTTAATCGCGAACGTAAAACGGGGGTGACACTTTCCGAGGCCGTGAACAAAGCGGCAAAATCGCGTTTCCGGGCCATATTGCTGACCTCGTTGACCACATTCCTCGGTCTGATGCCCATCGCAATTTTTGAGAACAGCCTGCAGGCGCAACTGGTGGTTCCAATGGCGGCCTCGCTGGCGTTCGGTATCCTGTTCGCAACGGTCATCACCCTGTTCCTGATCCCATCCCTGTACCTGATCCTGGATGATTTCAAGAGCTGGTGGAAAGAGGCGTGGAGCCACGCCATACCGCAGCGGTTCCGGCAAGGCAAGCCGACCGAGATAAAACCAGGGATAGTGCAACAGTCTGAGCATGGCACTGAGTATTAAAAATCTGTTGACGACCGCCCGTCAAAAGCTGGCTGACAGTCCGTCAGCACGTTTTGATGCAGAAGTGCTGATGGCACACGTGCTGGAATCCAGCCGCTCCTTCCTGTATGCAAACCCTGAACTGGAATTGCCCCACAGACGATCTGATTGCTTTAAAAAACTTGTAAAACAGCGGGCGCATGGTCATCCCATCGCCTACCTGACGGCCAGTAGTGAATTCTGGTCATTACCGCTTAAAGTCAGCTCCGCCGTGCTGATCCCGCGCTCGGAAACAGAGTTATTGGTTGAATCCGCCTTGCGAAAAATCCCGACTGGTACAAGCTGGCGAATAGCCGACCTGGGGACCGGCAGCGGTGCCGTTGCGCTGGCTTTGGCGACAGAAAGAAGGTTCTGTGAGGTCCATGCCACCGATATCAGCCAGGCCGCGATCCAACTCGCGCAGGAAAACGCCAGCCGGTTGGGCGTGTGCAGGATCCGGTTTCACCAGGGTTCCTGGAGCGAACCCCTGCAGGGTCAGTTTCATCTGATTGTGAGTAATCCACCCTATATTGGCGCCAGTGATCCGCATCTGAAACAGGGGGACTGCCGCTTTGAACCACGCAAGGCGCTCACCCCTGGCCCGGACGGGTTACGCGCGATACGCAAGATCAGTGGACTTGCGCGGGAAAAACTCGTTGATGGCGGTTGGCTGATGTTTGAACACGGTTGGGACCAGGGGCCCGGAGTCCGTGAGATCATGGAAGATGCCGGTTTCATGGGGATTGAAACACTGCGGGACTTGCAAGGGCATGAACGGGTTACGATGGGTGGGAAATTGGTGAGTGCGTAAGTGGGATTATTGGTGGACATGAATGTCCACCCTACGGGATTTGCAATCATTCACTCCGGCTGATCGCTGTCATCGTCTTCGGTGACCAGGCGCAGGTGGGCCTCTTCTTCAGGCGATTCATTGGGTTCATCACCGACAGCCTTCTCGACCAATGCAGCGTCCAGCTGTTTGGCATGACGGGCTCCCAGTTTGCTTAGTTTTTCTGTCTGCCCGACGAGGTTGCCCGCTCCGGTAGTGAGTTGGCTGTAGGCATCGTCGTAGGATTTACGGGCTTGTTCCAACCGGAACCCGACCTGGCGAAGGTTTTCAGTAAAACCGACAAACTTGTCATATAAAAAGCCTGCGCGATCGGCAATATCCCGGGCATTGGTATTCTGTTTGTGTACCTGCCAGATCGAGGCAACGGTGCGTACCGTGGCGAGGAAATTCGCCGGTGACAGCAGCGCCACCCTGTGTTTCAGCGCGAACTCCGGCAAGGTGGCATCGTTTTGCAGAGCTGCGATCAAGGCGGATTCTATCGGTACAAACATCAACACAAAATCCAACGCGTTCAACTCTTCCACATCGGGGTAGTTCTTTTTGCCAAGCCCGGAAATATGCGATTTGATGGATTGCACGTGCTCAGCCAACATGGCGCTTTTGTGGGTGTCGTCATCCGCTGACTGGTAACGTGTCCAGGCGGTCAGCGAAACCTTTGAATCAAGGATAATGCTGCGGTTCTCGGGTAAGCGCAAAACAAAATCCGGTTGCAACCGCTCACCATCCACCCCGGTGGTGGAGTACTGGGTGTAATAGTGTTCACCCTTGCTGAGCCCGGCCAGTTCCATCAACCGTTCGAGCTGTTGCTCACCCCAGTTGCCCTGGGTCTTGACGTCACGCGTCAGTGCCTTTGTAAGACTCTGTGCCTCATTGTGCAGACGTTCGTTCAAGCCCTCCATCTGCTTCAGTTTTTCTTGTAAAGCAGCGTGCTGCCGGATGTCTTCGCGGCTATTCTTCTCGACCGTCGTTCGGAATGTTTCGAGGTCTTTTGATAATGGTTTCAACAATCCGGACAATTGCTTTTCACTCAACTCCGTGAAACGTTTGGAGCGGTCGTCAAACACCTTTCCAGCCAGTCGTTCAAAAGACTCCGTCAGGCGTTTTTCAGCCTCTTCCAGGGAAGCCTTTTCAGCCCGGTAATGTTGCTGCTGCTCCTCAAGCCGGGTCTCGGCAACGGCCAGCGCACGCTGCGTTTCAGCCAGTGACTCATCCCTTGCAGCCAGCCGGGTTTCAAGATCTTCGTTGAGGGGTAACCATCGCTTCGATTGCTCATTTGCACTCTTACGCCACCCAAGCCAGGCGGCAATGACCGCCATAAACAGGCCGGCTAACAAACCCGTAACCAGGCTGTTGATATCCAATCCTGCCAGCCATTCGTTCATGCGCTACGTCCTCCATCTGTATGCCGCTTGATCTTCTGCCACAGCGTTTCCATTTCCTCAAGCGCCATGGCGTCCATGGCATCCTGCCCTCCTGCAGCCTCTTCCAGTGCCCTGAACCGGCGTTCAAATTTTGCATTTGAGCGCCGCAGTGCAGTCGCTGGATCGATATCGAGTTTCCGTGCAAGATTGGTGGCGACAAACAACAGGTCACCGAGTTCGTCCTCCATGGCGCCGCGGTCACCCGAATCCATTGCCGCGTGCATTTCAGCCAGTTCTTCGTCAAATTTTTTCATCACCAGTACGGGCGAATCCCAGTCAAAACCGGCTTTTGCAGCGCGTTTCTGTAACTTGACGGCCCGCTGCAATTCAGCCATGGAGACCGGAATACCATCCATCAGGCTGTGCTGGCCTTTGTCTTTTCTCTCCTTTGCCTTGTAGGTTTCCCAGACCTGTTTCTGGTGCGCCGCGTCATGGATAGCGAGATCAGAAAAAACATGTGGGTGACGGCGCTGCATTTTTTCGCAGGCCGTTTGATGCACGTCATCAAAATCGAAACTGCCCTGCTCCTTGGCCATCTGGGCGTGGAAAACCACCTGGAACAGCAGGTCGCCAAGCTCGTCTTTCAGATCAGGCATATCACCGCGGGCGATGGCGTCCGCCACTTCGTAGGCCTCTTCGATCGTGTACGGTGCAATGGTGGAAAAATCCTGCTCAATATCCCATGGACAACCGTTTTCCGGATCGCGTAAGCGTTGCATTATTTCGAGCAGTTGCTGCATTCTGTTTTCCCATCCCCCGGTTAATGCGTTTTCAACAAGACACTGACCCCGGCGCCCCCAAGATCACTGTCACCGATAGTAATTTCCCCATTGTAAGCACTGACAATCTCCAGCACGATCGCCAGGCCCAGACCCTGGCCTTCAACCCGTTCGTCACCCCGCACGCCACGCTGCAGCAGTTGCCGACGCTGCCCTTCCGCGACTCCGGGGCCGTTGTCCTCGACCTGCAGGTGGATGCCGGCTACGGGGTCTTCGTGATCAACCGCAGTTGCAGATATACGAACCTGTCCGTTGCCGTATTTACACGCATTGTCGAGCAGATTACCCATTAACTCCAGCAAATCACGTTGCTCGCCATAAAACACCAGGCCAGGCGCTATGGTGGCATCGATGTTTATCAATTGATGAGAATAAACATGCAACAATGACTGGATCAACCGTTCCGCCTGTGCTTTGACATCCACTGCCTGCGCCATGGTCCTGCGGGTGGAAGCGGCGGCCCGTTGTAAACGGGTGGCGATAAGGTGTTGCATATCCACTACCGCATTTTCCACTGCCGCTGATTTTGCTGGCGTGTCGGCCGGTAAACTCGTACGGATAACCGACAGGGGTGTTTTGAGGCTGTGTGCAAGTGAATCGAGAGCATTACGGTAACGGATCTGGTTGGCTTTCTCCGTGTCCAGCAATCGATTGAGATTACGTATGAGCGGATCAAGTTCCTTTGGGTAACCGCCTTCGAGTCTTTGCAGCCTGCCCGATTCGATACCGGCAATATCAAGGGTGATCCGTCTCAGTGGCCTCAGGCCCAGGGCGAGAAACAGTAACTGCGCCAACACCAGGATGACACCCACAGAACCGAGTGACCGTGATAAGCCACCTCGGAACGCCTGCACTTCCTGGCGCAATCCCTGCGGATCTTGCAGGATGGTCACGCTAACCGGAAGCAACCGGCCATCGGGTAATTCCCAGCTGACACCATAGCGGAATGTGTAATAAGCAAGATCTTTGGCGGGTACCATGAACAGGCTTTCACCCGGCTTGATCGGTGCCAATTCCGGCAAGCCGATACCCAGTGAAGAGGACGAGGTCCACTGATTTTCTTCACTGCCTATGCGGGCATAGGTTCCGGAGCCCGGCTGACCGAGGCGTGGATCGCCGGGATCATCCTCAACGATCAGTGAACCATCGTCAGTAAGCTCGGTGGCGGCAAGCACCAGGTACACCAGGGATTCCATACGTGCCTGCAAGCCGGCTTCGCTGCTCTTGTGAAATGCGGCGTCCAGCGCGAAGCCCACCAGACCCAGTGAGATCATTACCACCAGTGCAGCCAGCAATACCAGCCGCAAACGCAAGGATAGGGTCCTTTTCTGTTGGGTCTTGAAATTCACAGGATTTATTCTACGACCTTGTTCATGGACCAACCGGTATATTGCTCCAGGGAATTACGGCGGATTCATATTCAGGCGATAACCCCTGCCCCGCAAGGTTTCGATGGGATTCAAATCACTTTGCGGATCAATCTTTTTACGCAGGCGACCGACGAAAACCTCGATCACGTTGCTGTCCCGGTCCATGTCTTCTTCGTAGATGTGCTCGGACAATACCGTTTTGGTCACGACTTCGTCGGGATGCATCAGCAAATACTCAAACACCTTGTACTCATACGTGGTCAGGTCAATTTCCCCTTCTGCGCAAGACACCCGCTGACTGGTCAAATCTATTTTTAACGGACCCCATTCGATCACTGGCTGTGCATGGCCTCCCGCCCGCCGCAGCAGGGCACTGACACGGGCTTTGAGCTCTTCAGGATGAAATGGCTTGGTCAGGTAATCGTCCGCACCGGACTCCAGGCCTTCAACCTTGTCTTGCCACTCAGACCTCGCGGTCAGTATCAGGATCGGGAAGTGGCGTTCCCGTTCACGTAATTTACGGATGAGTTCCAGACCCGATAATCCCGGCAGACCCAGGTCGATAATGGCCAGATCAATGGCATATTCTTCACCGAAAAACAGCCCTTCAATACCATCGCCGCTCACATCGACGGCGTACCCGGCCTTGCGAAGAATTTCCGACAATGAGCCCTGCAATCCGCGATCGTCTTCTACCAGCAAAATTCGCATCAGCGTCTTGTCTTGTCCCCGTTGGCCGGCGCGGTCACCGTTTTAACCACTCCCTTTTTGGTCAGCAGCTTGATCTCATGCCATCGCCGGTTATTTTTCTGAACCGTTTTCGCTGACAAGACCTTGGCATCATTATATTTTGCGGCCCTTATCGCAGCCTCTCTCAATGAGACGGCAAACGCAGGCACTGGCACCAATAATGCCAATAGTGTTGCGCAGATGATCGACTGTTGTATTCGCCTCATGGTTAACTCTAATTATTATATCGGGCTAGATTCTACCTCAATAACGTGAATTGCACCTGAACGGTTCGCGTCAAAATATTTCGGCAACCACACAACGCAGGCTGCCGCCTGGCCTTTTAAATTTATCCAGTGGCGTGGTGTAATTCCTTAACTCCGGGTCTTGAGCTTTTTGTGGATGAAGAACCCTGACACATCCCTACCCGCCGGACACTGTCCGCATGGCACTGCTCGCCTGCTGTAACAAGCCCGTATTCCTGTCGTCACGCCAGGCGTTTTCACTCAGGTAACGCCGCCAGTTCATGGCACCTGGCATGCCCTGGAAAAGACCTAACATATGCCGGCTGATGTGCTTGACTGCCACGCCTTGAGATACCTGGTCATGCAGATATGAGGACATTGAATCGATGACGTGCTTTCGGCTCTTATCCACCTTCCCGTCAAAAAACAGCTGCTGGCATTCCGCCAGCACCCACGGCGTTTGATAGGCTGCACGCCCCAGCATGACCCCATCTACGTGGTCAAGGTGGGTGTCTGCCGAAACTACGGAACTGATACCGCCGTTGATGACAATTTCAAGCTCAGGCATTTCACGTTTAAGCCGGTATACCCAATCGTGGTGTAACGGCGGAACATCGCGGTTTTGTTTCGGACTCAAACCGGCCAGGATCGCTTTACGTGCATGCAGGATGAAAACCGTACAACCGGAATCAGCCACGGTGCCGACAAAATCGCGCAGATATTGATAACTGTAATGGTCATCCACACCCAAACGTGTCTTGATCGTCACCGGAATATCGACCGCATCGTGCATTGCAGACATACAGTCTTTCACCAGCACGGGTTCCAGCATCAGGCAGGCCCCGAAACGTCCGCGCTGCACGCGATCGGATGGACATCCGACATTCAGATTGACCTCATCAAAACCGCGTTGCTCGCCAAGGCGGGCACAGGCCGCAAGGTCCTCCGGTTCACTGCCGCCCAACTGCAGGGCCAGTGGGTGCTCCTCGGGGTTATAGGCAAGAAAACGGTCTGCATCACCATGGATGATCGCACCGGTCGTCACCATCTCCGTATACAGAAGAGCCGATGGCGCCAGCAAACGGTGAAAATACCGGCAATGCCGATCGGTCCAGTCCATCATCGGTGCTACCGACAAGGTCCTGTCCAACCCGGTTTTTCCTTGCCTGCCCATAGACCGGAATTTTACAGATTCCTGCGCTGAATCGTTAGCTGTGAATTCCAGCAACGTTGTTTACACAATACTAATGGTCATGTCTCGGCCAATCTGAGAGCCAGAGTTTCTGAATACAGCCGGAACCAGTGATGGGGTGAAACGACTGTCACACATCAAACGAAGGGTTGTACATCACAAACCGGCACAAGCCGGAAAGAGTGACCGTACGCCTTCCAGGACCGTACGCGTCAGGGATGACGCGTCCGAGACTACAGGGAAGTACTTGTGGCGGGTCCTGGAAGGCGTACGGTCGCTCTCAGCCGGCGCGCCGAATGGAATGATTGATTAGAAATGACGACATCTTGCACCATACGTGTTAACAACGTTGCTCGAATTCACAGTTAGCCCGGAAATTGCACCCTTCGGCACAGGCAACTGCCACTCCGGTCCGGTCTACACGACATCCCGCTTCACATTTCGGTCTGCACTCAATGCGAATTCCGGTCCCATCAACATGGCTTATGCTTGTAATTAATTAACCGTTTAATTAATATATAGATCATGAAACATACCAACCAAAAAACTGCGGTCCCAACCGGTCGGCCCCGTGGCCGACCGGTTGAAACCGGCCAGCAAAACCTGAAAACGCAGATACTCGATACCGCAGAACAACTGTTCACCGATCTTGGTTATGCCGCAACTTCCATCAGGCGTATCGCTGATACCGCTGGTGTCAACCCTGCATTGATACATTATTACTTTGGCAACAAACACTTATTGCTGCAATCCGTGCTTGAGCGTTCACTTCAACCCATGGCTGAAGCAATAGCCAGCCTGAAGGACGGCACAGATGCGTCTGTCCAGCACATCGCCTGCCTGCTGATCGCCATGGCGGCAAAACATCCAAACATACCGCGACTGTTGGCGAGGGAGGTGTTTCTTCCGGGGGGTGAAATGCAGGACTACTTCATAAACAACCTGGCGCCGAAACTTGGCGGTGCCCTGCCCGCTTTGCTCGAACGGGAAAAATCTGCAGGCCGTATTCGTCATGACGCCGACCCGGTCATTTCAGCACTGATGATTATCGCTGTATGTGTTTTCCCGTTTATCGCAAGGGCGCTGGCCGAACCGGTGCTCGGGGTTGAGTTTGATGCAGACGGTGTCGAGAAACTGACACACAACGCCACGCAGCTACTTAAACGGGGACTGACAATATGAATGAAAAATATTGGCTCATCCTGCCAGTGATACTGATATTGGCCGCGTGTGACAACACAGACAAAGTCTATATGGTGGGTACCCTGGAAAGGGATCGCGTTGAGGTCAGCGTGGAAAGCAACGAACCCATCATCGCCATACACGTGACCGATGGCCAGTTGCTGAACGCCGGCGACCTGATCCTCGAGCAGGACCCCGCCCGGCTTGAAACCATGCTCGCTCAAAAAAACGCATTGCGGAATCTGGCAGCAGCGCGTCTGGCGGAGTTGCAGCGCGGACCACGCCCGGAAGTCATCCGCGAAGCACGCGCGCTGCTGCAATCCAGCCAGGCCACCGCTGAAAACGCATATACAAACCTGCAACGTGCAAAGGAGATGTTCGCACGCGACCTGTCGAACCAGGGCACGCTGGACTTCGCCCAGACGACGTGGAAGACGGCCACGGCTGCAAAACAGGCAGCGTCCGAGTCATTGGATAAGCTGCTAAATGGCACCACCGTAGAAGAATTGCAGCAGGCATCGGCCGCATTCGACGCGGCCCAGGCAGGCGTAGCGCAGGTTCAACTGGATATATCACGTTTGAAAATTTACACACCGGTTAACGGGATGCTGGACAAACGCCTGTATCAACTCGGCGAACGCCCGCAGCCAGGGGCAACCGTTGCGGTGATACTTGATTCCGCCAGGACCTTTGCGCGTATCTATGTACCGGAGCCACTGCGGGCCAGGGTACAACCGGGTGAGCGTCTTATGGCCCGTATTGACGGCGTCTCCGGTGCGATGACGGGTACCGTCAGATGGGTCTCGGCGGATGCAAATTTTACCCCCTATTTTGCCTTGACCGAGCATGACCGCTCGCGCCTGAGCTACCTGGCCGAGGTCGATCTTCCAGGTGCGTCGACAGTACCATCCGGTGTTCCGCTCGAAGTGGATTTCCCGGCCACGGTAGCAAGCAATGACTGAACTGGCGATTCAATCGAGGGGACTTTGCAAAACATTTGGCAAGGTCAGGGCCGTGCGGTCACTGGACCTGGAGATTCCACGCTCACGAATCTATGGCTTTCTCGGGCCCAACGGTTCGGGTAAAACAACCGCCATTCGTATGCTGTGCGGCCTGCTTACGCCCACTGCGGGAGATATCAGCGTACTCGGTCACGCCATCCCCGATGAAGCCGAAGCCCTGCGGATGAAAGTGGGTTATATGACGCAAAAGTTTTCCCTTTTCGAAGACCTGACGGTCAATGAAAACCTGCAATTTATGGCCGATATATACACGCTAGGCCGAGCGCTCAAAAAACAGCGCACCGCGCTTGCTATCGAGCGATACGGGCTGGCGAAATTTCTCACCCAACGGGCCGGCACCCTGAGCGGCGGCCAGAAGCAACGACTGGCGCTGGGCGCCGCCACTTTGCACAGCCCGGAATTGCTTTTTCTGGATGAGCCTACCAGCGCAGTAGACCCGGAAAACCGCCGCGCGTTCTGGGAATCGCTATTTGATCTTGTGGATGAAGGCACAACGATACTGGTGTCCACCCATTATATGGACGAAGCCGAACGTTGCCATGCGCTGGCGATACTTGACCACGGCTCGCTGGTCGCCGAAGGCAGCCCCACCGATCTGGAACAACAGATCGACGCCAGTATCGTCATTGTTGAATCTGACCAGCCCCGCCGAGTAGGAAAACTGCTGGAACAGCAGACCTTTGTCCACAGTTCCGCCCAGGTGGGAAACCTGCTGCGTGTAATGGTCGCACTGGAGCAGCATTCACCTGCTCAGGCGGTCAAAGACATCATCGTCAACCAAAACCTGGATCTGAAGCAGTGCCGGGTTGCCAAACCTGGTCTGGAAGACGTATTCGTCGCGGCAACACGCGCCAGGAAACGTGCCGCATGAAATCCCTGCAACGCATATTTGCCATCGTCAGAAAAGAAGTCAGACAACTTCGCCGTGACCGGTTGACCTTCGGAATGATCGTGGGCATCCCCGTCATCCAACTGTTGATGTTTGGCTACGCCATCAATATGGATGTACGCCATCTGGATGCCGCGGTCGCGGACCTGGCCGGCACCTCCGCTTCGCGCCAGGTCGTGATGGACCTTTCCCAGTCGCAAATCATCAGGATTGTTGCACAGACCAGTGACGCGAATGAACTCGAAATGCTCATGCGCCAGGGAAAAATCAGCGTTGGCATTTACATCCCGCCGGATTTCGAACGCCGCTTGCGTCAACCCGATCGTGCCGCGGTGCAGTTACTGGTTGACGGCTCTGACACCGTGGTGCAGGGTGCTGCAGCCCAACTCGCTCAAATTGCCCAAAAACCTACAAATTCTCCCTACAATGATCCTGCCCCGGCACTCGAAATACGCACCTTTTACAATCCGGAACGACGCTCACCGGTCAATACCGTCCCGGGGTTGATAGGTGTCATTCTGACCATGACCATGATCCTGTTCACGGCCGTTGCAATTGTCCGTGAGCGCGAACGCGGCAACCTGGAACTGCTTATCACGACACCGCTAAAGACACCGGAACTCATGTTGGCCAAGATTACACCCTATATCTTCATCGGCCTGGTGCAGGTCAGTCTTGTGCTGTTGCTTGGCCATTTCCTGTTCCAGGTACCGATGCGTGGCAGCCTTCTGGATACTTATATTGTGACCCTGGCGTTTATTGTCGCCAACCTGGCCCTGGGTCTGGTTATCTCGACCCTGGTCAGCACCCAATTTCAGGCCATGCAACTGGCCTTCTTTGTGTTGCTGCCTTCAATCTTGCTGTCCGGGTTCATATTTCCCTTTGCCGGCATGCCACGGCCAGCCCAGATTATTGCCGAGGTCCTGCCATTAACCCATTTTATAAGGCTGATCCGCGGCGTCATCCTGCGTGGAGCCAGCCTGCAGGAACTTTCGGATGAATTGGCGATCCTCGGTGTGTTTATAGTCGTTTTGATGTTTTTGGCGATAATGAGATTCAGCAAACGTCTGGATTAACCCGGGAATCCAGTAGGGTGGACATTTATGTCCACCATCGACCGATAATGTGCGGTGGACATTTATGTCCACCCTCGACCGATAATGTGCGGTGGACATTTATGTCCACCCTCGACCGATAATGTGCGGTGGACATCAATGTCCACCCTACGGCTAAGTCGGTACACTGTGTGCCATGAAAAACGCCAGCATTGTCATTTGTGGCGCCGGTATCGCAGGCATCGCGACCGCGTACTACCTTGCAGTCAAATATCGTCAGCAAAATATCGTTTTGATCGACAAATACCAACCCATGTCATTGACCACCAGCAAATCGGGTGAAAATTTCCGCGCTTACTGGCCACAACCCTGCATGACTGCGCTTACCAGCCACAGTATCGACCTGATGCAAAGCCTGGCAGCTGAGCAAGCACACGCCTTTGAACTCCGTTACAGCGGTTATGATTTTGTCAGCGAGTCACAAGGCAGGGAAATTTTTCCCTCGGAACATTTCCGGCACGCAGATTCCGCTGACAAGCTGTTGCGTGTCCGGGGCAAGGACAGGATTGCAAGCTCTCACCCCTATCTCGCGGACTCGATACAGCAACTGGTGCGGTTCAAACGGGCCGGGGCGTTTGACGTCCACGGGCTCGGTTCCTTGTTGCTCGGGAAAGCAAAAAGAGCCGGCGTCACATTTCTCCAAAAGCCCCTCGACGCGATCGAGCACGCTCCCGCGGGCTTCAGGCTGGTATTGTCCGCTGGCGGGGACCGTCAGTTGCTGGATACGGAAAAACTGGTGTTGACACCCGGGCCGTTCATAAACAAGTTGGCCGCAATGGTTGGAGTCAGCGTACCGGTGGAAACAATCCTGCAACGTAAATTCGTCATCCCCGACCCGCAACATACGATCCCCCGCGACATGCCGTTCACCATTTTCTCCGACCCGCAATACCTGTGGTGGGATGATCAGGAAAGAATGTTGATCGGTGAAAGCCCTGAGTATGCATGGTTGCTGGATGAGTTTCCCGCAGGTCTGCATATCAAGCCGGAGGGCAACGGCCATATCAAGCTGGGGTGGGCCTTTAATCGCGAACCGGAAACACCACGGTGGGAAACTCCGGACGATTTTGATTTTCCCAACATCACGCTACGCGGGGCGCGCCGGTTTATTCCGGCATTAACACCTTATGTCGACCAGCCACCGACCCCGATCATCCAATTTTCAGGTTACTACACACGCACACGTGAAAACCTGCCGCTGATCGGACCGTTGCACCCAAAGGGGCTATTTACCGTATCCGCTTTATCCGGTTTCGGCACCATGGCCGCCTGCAGCGCGGGCGAGTTATGCGCAGACTGGATGATGGCAGCGGACCTGCCGGGATATGCGCGGTATTTCAACCCAGACCGTTATGACGATGTTGCGCTGATGGATGAAATTGGCCTCGTGGGTAGTGATGGGCAGCTTTAATTGACACCCTGGTGGTGGACGCAGGTAGTGGGTGCGCGTGACGTAAATGGTGGACATGAATGTCCACCCGGCTCGTAAAAAAGGCGCGATCATTTGATCGCGCCTCCCGTTTTTACTTAAACCTCGTTGCGGAGAACTACCAGGCCCAGGTGCCCCTCAGGTACCAGGCGCCACCTTCGTAGTTCGCGGCACTGCGTCTTGGATACTGCAATCCAACGCTCAAACGATTGGAGTTCGGGGGTCCGATCTCGTCTATAAAGCTGTCGAAAACGTTAACGGCACCCAAGGCCAGGCGGAAGTTTTCAGTCCACTGGTAGCCCAACTCCGTGTCAAAGTAGATGGTTGAACCAATCTTGGCACTGGGCTCGACATCGGCACCGATCCGGCCCCGCTCGTCCCAATGTGAACCGTAATAATTCGCCCGTATCAACCAGTTCCATTTCTCACCGAACAAGGTGGTGGCTGTCAATACGAAACGGTGGTTCGGATAGTTGTTTTCAATGTCCTCGACCAGGCCATCATTTACCGGCTGAACACCATTGATCAGTTTCTGGTCGGTCACTTCGACCTCGTTATAGCTGTAGGCGAAGGTAAAGTTTGTCGTACTGCTCCCAGACCAGTCCCAAACCGAATTCACCACCAGGTCTACACCGGTGTGTTCAACATCCAGTGCGTTGGTGTAAAACGAAATGGAGGCAGCGGGGCCAGGGCCGGTTGAAGGTACCGGGATATCACCCGTGCGGTAAATACGATCACTGACTTCAATCTTGTACACGTCCAGGGTCAAGGTCGTGTTATCGCCGATATCAGTGGTGAAGCCGAGACTGAAGTTGACCGCGGTCTCTTCCTTCAGTGCGGTTCCGCCCACCTGTTCTACGCGGGGGTCGGTCGAGGGCACGAGGCCTTCTTCGACCTGCAAACCGGTCGCGCCATCAAAGGTCGTAATGGTTGTGCGAACATTGGCCTGGCCCGGCGTCGGGGCATGGAAACCGGTTGAAATGGCACCGCGAAACGCGAATGAATCCGTAACCCTCCAGCGCGCCGCCAACTTGCCGTTAATGGTGCTGCCAAAGTCGGAAAAATCCTCAAACCGTGCCGCGTACTGCAGCAACCATGCGTCGCTGATATCGTGTTCCAGATCCGCATATGCGGCGTAGTTGGAGCGGTCGAACTGGCCGGAATCTTCAGCTGTGATGCCCTTGAAACCGCTGGAACCGGCACCCACTGATGCGCTGGGCTCACCGGCAATGACGGTATAGGTTTCCTCACGCCATTCTCCACCAAACGCGAAGTTCATATTGTCGCCCAGTGGCATTGAAAAATCGGCATTCAGATTCAGCTCATCCTGGGTGTAACCACCCACATTAAAGTCCATTTGCGGGATCTGCAAATCGTCATCCAGACCTAAATCCGGGTTGACGGTGTTGTTGAGGAAATAGTCGAGTTCGTTTTCACCATAACCAACGCTGAAGTCGTAATATACGCCGTTGGAGAATTCGCCATCCAGGCCAACGACCAGGCTGGTGTCTTTTTGATCACCATCCAGGAAGGGTGTGAATCCGGCGGGCAGACCGGTAAAGCCCATGGCACGCAATGGCACCAGGCTGGAATGATCCGGGGGACGATAGAAGAAACGGTAACGGCCTTCAGTGGAAGCATAACCGAAACGTGCGTAGAACTGCGAATTGTCGCCAACCAGGAAACCGGAGTTTGCAAAAAACCGGTAACCACTGGTTTCTGGCCGGCCCCAGGATTGCAACAGGGGTGAATCACCAAACGGGGCATCCGCGCCGATGGTCTCCGGCGCAACGCCTGCTGCCAGTAAATTTGCAACGTCATTGACACGCTGTACACCGCGTGAAAGCGCATCATTATTGATGTATTCAAGACTCGCGTTGATAAATCCACCGTCACCGATGCCAAACCCGGCGTTTGCCGCAAATTTGACACTCTGTTCACCTTCATAATGTTCACCATATTGAAGATGTACCTCACCGCCTTCCGCGGCGTCCTTGGTAATAAAGTTGATGACACCGGCGATCGCGTCAGATCCGTATTGGGCTGCGGCGCCATCACGCAACACTTCTACGCGCTTGATTGCGATACCGGGGATCATCCCGATGTCAACGCCGTGCGCACCGTTACCGGCAGCAGGGGCAAAAAACTGCACCAGGGCGGAACGGTGTCTGCGTTTTCCATCCACCAGCACCAGTACCTGGTCGGGTGCGGTACCACGCAGCGATGTCGGTCGTACAAAAGCGCTGCCGTCACCGGTTGCCGGGGTCGCTGTATACGATGGTACCAGTGATTTCAGGTTGTCGGTAAGATCAGCCGTACCACCGTAGGCGTTGAAGTCTTCGCCGGCCAGCACGTCAATGGGCACGGTAGAATCTGCTGCAGAGCGTGGCTTTGCGCTACGCGTACCGGTGGTAATCACTTCTTCCAGTACGCCTTCATTGTCATCAGCCTGGGTCAGCTTTGTGACCCTCGTTTGTTCAACTTCGTCAGTATCGTTTGATTTTTCAGCGCCATCGGCTTGTGCCGGATCTGCGCCCAGCACCGGCGTTGAAAACACCAGGACCAGCGTATAAATACCTGTTAACAATTTACGGCTTATCTTCACTTTTTTGTCCTCCCACTTGAATATGAACAGTGTGTCAACGGCTTGGCTCAAATTGTTTGCCAGTCCCTTGACCACAGGCTGTTATTGAAAAATAATTGCAGTTTTGAATATGTTAAAATTTTGTTGCCAGAGATCATAACACATAAAATAGGAATCATTATCCTTTAGTTGAGTCAACCGTTCCGGAATTCCATTGGGAAAAAGCAATGTATCGGGATCATAAAAATTGCAGCCACTAGAACCAACCGCATGGCCTGAAGCGCTGGAGGACATAAAGACCTTTCTGGGTATCCCTTTGAATATCCACAATATAATGGCCCACCACCCTGAACTGCTGAGTGTCTGGATGCCGTTGCGTAATCACGTGGTTGCCGCCAGCAGCCTGTCACCGCGACAAAGGGAGTTGCTCATCCTGCGTACCGCACACAATTGCGAAGCAGATTATGAATGGCGGCACCACGTGAGCCGTGGCCTGCTGGCAGGTCTTACACAGATGGAAATTGACCGTGTTAAGAAGGCTGTCAGCGCGTCCGACTGGCGGGCGGATGAGGCCGCCCTGCTGAATGCCGCCGACGACTGCCACCGGGCTTACCGCATCTCTGATATCACTCTTTTGGAAGTAACCCGACATTTCAACCCCAGACAGCAGCTTGACATTGCGGTAACGGTGGGTATGTACATGACATTGGCATTAATCATCAAAACCTTCGATGTACCAATGGAGCATGATTGACACCCTTGTACCCACAGCCCGGGTATGGGTGCAATACGTTCAGCCTGACCGAACAGTCGCTTCCCTGGCAGCCACCTTTTTCTCAGCGGTATCCACCAGCACCGTTACCGCGGCATCACCGGTGACATTTGTCGCGGTACGCACCATGTCCAGGATGCGGTCTACACCCAGGATCAATGCGATACCGGACGACGGGACGCCCACGGATTCGAGCACGATGACCAACATGATAATACCCGCAGCCGGCACCGGTGCCGTGCCGATTGATGCCAGCAACGCGGTCAGTACGATCGTGAGTTGCGCGGCCAGGTTTAGCTCCATCCCCAGTGCCTGGGCGATGAATACCGTGGCCACCGCCTGGTACAGCGCGGTCCCGTCCAGATTGATCGTGGCACCCAGCGGCAGTACAAAAGATGCGACCTCGTTCTTGACGCCAAGATTGTCCTCCACACACTCCATGGTCACTGGCAGGGTTGCGGCACTTGAACTGGTCGAAAAGGCCAGTAACTGGGCAGGTGCGATACCGCTAAAGAATTCCCTGAGACTGAAAGGCGTAAAAAAGTGCACAAATGTGGAATAGACCAGCAGCACGTGTAAAAACAGGCCCAGAACAACTACCAGTGTGTAAAAACCCAGCGAACTCAACAGGCTCAATACCGTCTCGATGTTGTCGCCGGCAACCGCGGTAATCGTACCGGCAATCAACGCAAACACGCCAACCGGGGCAATGTACATGATCAGGTCGACCATTTTGATGATGACGTCATTCATGCCCTGGATGAAGGATTTTACCGTCCGGGTATGTTCATTCGGCGCCAGCACCAGGCAGACACCGAAAAACAGCGCAAAAAACACCACCTGTAACATGCGGATGTTCTGACTCAATGCCGCCACGATGTTCTGCGGGACGATATCGACCATCGGCTGTAACGGCCCCCGTTCCCTGACCTGGTCTATGGTTTCAGACCGACCTTCTATCTGTTCCACGTAGGAAGCCTGCAGGTCGGCGCTGACCTCCGGCGGTATGGATTTGCCGGGTTGTAACGTATTGACGACCAGCAAGCCGATACTGATGGAAACCACCGTGGTCAACAGGTAAATGCCGATGGTCCTGCCACCCATGCGTGACAACTTGCTGACATCCGCCAACGAAGCCACACCGGTTACCAGTGATGCAAATACCAACGGCATCGCGATCAGTTTCAGCAGATTGACGAACAGGGTACCAAATGGCGTAACCCAGTCGCTGGTGAAATCACCCAGTTGATTGAGCGCGGCAAAAATACCGAAAACGACACCCGATAACAGGCCGATAATGATTTTCCAGTGGAGTTTCATTTTCATTGTTTTTACCCGCTTTATCCCATCCAGCCAGAAGTTCCTATAAATAATGCCACAAGCGATCACGGAAATGGGGCCCCGTACATTTTATCTGTTCGAATCCAGATCAGTTTGGCATCATGTCAGGCCGGATAAACAAACCCTGTTTAGCTTTGAATAATTGACACGCCAACTCAGCCATCTCGATTTATTTGTTGTCGCAGTGTATTTGCTGCTGATATTTATCGCCGGCATGTGGCTGACCCGGCGCGCGGGTCGGGCACTACGCAACTGGATGTTCGCGCTACTGGTGCTTTTCACCGTTAATTTCAGCATCGGCTGGATTTTACTGCGCTGACACGAAGGCCTCATATCCCGCTCGCACCCCGCTTGTTGGTGAAATGTGCGAAACAGGGGCGTCGATTCTGGTTTTTGCGTTCATTTTTGTTATTTCCATGGTCATTTGAAGCAAAATTGTTGGCAGGCATATTATGCAGCAGAGTTAGTCGATATAATTGGCTATCAACACGATATTGCGGGAATCCAGATGAGCGAGACAACATCCGAACGTGAAGTCATGGAATATGACGTAATCATCGTCGGAGCAGGACCGGCCGGTCTTGCCTGTGCCATTCGCCTCAGGCAACTCAAGCAGGATCTGATGGTAGCAGTTATTGAAAAAAGCGCCGAGATCGGGGCTCACGTCCTTTCCGGTGCAGTCATAGAACCGGGACCGTTGGATGAGTTGTTACCCGGCTGGCGTGATAAGCCGCCACCCATTTGTATCCCGGTCGAGCGTGACGAACTTTCCTTTCTGACAGCGGCGTCCAGACGCAGGCTGCCAACCCCGCCGCAACAGAAAAACCATGGTAATTTCATCGTCTCGCTGGGGGCGATGTGTGCCTGGCTGGCACCGCAGGCCGAAGCCCTGGGTGTGGACATCTTCCCCGGCTATGCGGCCTCCGGTATTCACTACGCGGAGGATGGTTCGGTCGGTGGTGTGATTATCGGTGACATGGGTGTGGGTCAGGATGGGCAACCCAAAGACACTTACATGCAGGGCATTGAAATCCATGCGCCACTGACCGTCATGGCAGAGGGCTGCCGTGGCCATCTGAGCAAGCTGTTGATAAGTAAATTCGAACTCGATGCCGATTCAGACCCACAGGTGTACGGCATCGGCATCAAGGAGCTGTGGCGGGTGGCACCCGGAAAGTGCATACCCGGACGGGTGCAGCATTCCATCGGCTGGCCGTTGGACAAAAATACCTATGGTGGCAGTTTTATCTACCACATGGATAAAGACCGTGTCGCGGTCGGATTTGTCTGTGCGCTGGATTATGTTGACCCTGAATTTTCGCCATTTGAAGCCTTTCAGCAATTCAAACACCACCCCAGCGTCAAACCCCTGTTTGAAGGCGGGGAAATCCTGTCCGGTGGCGCCCGTACCATCATCGAGGGCGGCGCCCAGTCACTGCCCCGGGTTGAAATGCCCGGTGCGCTGCTGATTGGTGATGCGGCCGGGTTGTTGAATTTGCCCAAGATCAAGGGCACGCACCAGGCCATCAGGTCCGGTATGCTGGCCGCGGATCACATCGCCGATAACGGCACCGGGGACGGTTTTGACAGCGTGCTGCGGGCTTCCCCCGTCATGCAGGAGCTACACAAGGTCCGCAATATCCGTCCGGGTTTTTACAAGGGCCTGTGGCGCGGTTTGATCACCGCTGGCATCGAAACCGTAACCGCCGGCAAATTACCACGCACATTGCACAACCATGCGGACCATTCCGCATTGAAAAAACTGGATGAATTCAGCCCGCCGGAGCGCGCCTGGTCCACGCGTGACCTGGCGCCACGCGACCGCCTGGCGTCGGTATATTTTGCAGCCACCGAACATGATGAGGATCAGCCGGTGCACCTGCAAATACTTGAGCCGGATGTCTGCATCACGCGCTGCGGTGAAGAATACGATCATCCCTGCACCCGTTTCTGCCCGGCCAACGTGTACGAAATGATAGACGACGGGCAGTTACAAGGCGGCAAGCGTTTACAGATCAATGCCGCAAATTGTGTGCATTGCAAAACCTGTGATATCAAAGACCCGTATCAGATCATAAACTGGGTCACCCCCGAGGGTGGCAGCGGACCCAATTACCAGAATCTTTAGTACAGCAACAAGCATTGAAGGAATTACCATGAAAATACTGGTTGGCATAAAACGTGTTGTGGACTATAACGTGCGCGTCCGGGTCAGGCCCGACGGCAGCGGCGTAGACACGGACGGCGTCAAGATGAGCATCAATCCATTCGACGAGATAGCGCTCGAGGAGGCTTTGAGAATCCGCGAAGCGGGACAGGCCGAGGAGGTCATCGTTATCAGCCTGGGTGGCAATGAGTGCCAGCAGCAGTTACGCACCGGTCTTGCCATGGGTGCGGACCGGGCGATCCAGATCGACACCAACCCGGATCAGCAGCCACTGACCATCGCACGAGCATTCCTGAAAGTAGTGAAAAAAGAACAACCCGGACTGGTCATCCTGGGCAAACAGGCCATTGATGGCGACAACTCCCAAACCGGCCAGATGCTGGCCGCATTGTGGGATCGCCCGCAGGCTACTTTCGCTTCCGGGTTGAAGCTGGTCGACAACACCGCCACCGTGACCCGGGAAGTCGATGCCGGTCTTGAAACGGTTGAGGTGGATTTACCAGCCGTTATCACGGTGGATTTGCGGCTCAATGAACCGCGTTTTGTCAAACTGCCGGACATCATGAAAGCCAAGCGTAAACCACTGGATGTGATAGCGCTGGATGACCTCGGTGTTACTGCACAAAATGACCTGCTGCTTGCCCACCATGCACCACCCCCGGTGCGTGAGAAAGGCATCATGGTCGAAGACGCGGCACAACTGGTCACGGCACTCAAAACACGCGGATTGGTGTAAGGAGATCATCATGAGCAGAACTTTAATCATTGCAGAGCACGACGGACAGAACCTTAATCCAAGCACCGCAAAATGCGCCAGTTGTGCAACCGTCATCGGCCAGGATTACGACATTGTTGTCATGGGTTCAGGCATCAGCGGGATCGCCGGCCAGGCCGCCGCCATCGATGGCGCCAGCACCGTTCTTGCCATTGACGCTGGGCACCTTGAAAGTCCACTGGCCGCCAGCCACGCCGCGGAAGTGGTTGCCATCGCGGATGCTTACAGCCACATCATGGGCCCTTCGACCACCTATGGCAGGGACCTGATGCCACGCATCGCCGCGCTACTGGGTGTAAACCAGGTCAGCGATATCTCGGCGGTGGAAGGTACCCACCAATTCAAACGCCCGATTTACGCCGGTAACGCCATCGTGGACGTGCAGGCACCGGAAGGTATGACGGTGGTTGCAACGGTACGCATCGCCTCGTGGAAAGCCGCCGGTGATAGCGGTAGTGCACCGGTCGAAGACCGGGCTACGAACTCAGCCCCGAGCGAACACACGCGTTACAAGGGTCTGCAAACCGGCGGCGCGGAGCGTCCCGATCTGCAAACGGCCAACCGGGTCATCTCCGGTGGACGCGCACTGGGAAGCGAGGAGAATTTTCAACTGATCTACAAGCTGGCCGATCTGATCGGCGCGGGCGCGGGTGCCTCGCGCGCCGCGGTTGATGCGGGCTATTGCCCAAACGACATGCAGGTGGGCCAGACCGGCAAGATCATTTCCCCCGACCTGTATATCGCCTTTGGAATATCGGGTGCGATCCAGCACATTACCGGCATCAAGGATGCCGGCACCATCGTGGCGGTCAACAAGGACGCAGATGCGCCGATATTCGAGATTGCAGATATTGGCCTGGCCGCCGACCTGTTCACCGTGATTCCGGAAATGGAACGATTGCTCGGATAAGGACATGACACAAGCCCTTTGGTCGCCTCCGGACCATCGCATACAGCGGGCCAATTTAAGCCGCCTTATCCAACTGTTGCGAATGGAGCGCGACCCGGGGATCATGGATTATGCGAGTCTTTACCGGTTTTCGATTGATTCACCAAAAGCATTCTGGCGCACGGTCTGGGAGTTTTGCGGTGTTGTAGGGTCTGCCGGCGACCGTACGGTTGAAAACTTCGAGCGGATGCCCGGTGCCCGCTGGTTTCCGGATGCCCGTCTGAATTTTGCCGAAAACATGCTGCGTTACCGGGATGACCGGGAAGCGCTGGTCTTCAAGTCGGAAACCGGCTTGAAGAGTTCGCTAAGCTACCAGCAGTTGTACCGGCAGGTCGCCGCCGTGGCCTCTGCTTTGCGCAAATCCGGTGTAGAACCGGGTGACCGTGTCGCAGCTTATCTGCCGAATGTTCCGGAAACCATCATCGCCATGCTCGCTGCCACCAGCATCGGCGCGGTCTGGTCATCATGCTCACCCGATTTTGGGATCAACGGCGTCGTGGACCGCCTCGGTCAGATCGAACCCAAAGTCCTGTTTTGCGCAGCCGCCTATACCTATAACGGCAAACAGCATGACTGCCTGGAAAAGGTCAGGGAGATCCAGAAGCAGATCGCCAGTATCAGGAAGATCGTGGTTATACCGTATGTGAATCCGGATCCGGACCTGGACATACTCGATAACGCTGAACTGCTGGCCTCTTTCAGCGATGCCGACGCCAATGAAATCGAATTCGAGCGTCTGCCCTTTGATCACCCGGTTTATATCCTCTATTCATCCGGAACCACCGGCGTGCCCAAGTGCATCACCCACGGTGCCGGCGGGACCTTGCTGCAGCATTTGAAGGAACTGATGCTGCACACCGATCTGAAACGCGACGACCGTTTTTTCTATTACACCACCTGCGGCTGGATGATGTGGAACTGGATGGCCAGCGGTCTGGCCGTGGGAGCCACGCTGGTACTGTATGAAGGCTCGCCCTTCCACCCCGGCCCGGCAGCTATGTTCGACCTGATCGATGAGCAGGCGATATCCGTATTTGGCACGGGCGCCAAGACAATATCGGCCTGGCAAAAAGCGGGTCTCAAGCCACGTGAGAGCCATTCGATGACATCTCTGAAAACCCTGCTGTCGACCGGTTCCCCGCTGGCGCCTGAGAGTTTTGATTACGTTTATTCGGACATCAAGAGTGATGTCTGCCTGTCATCGATCGCCGGCGGCACGGACATTGTCTCCTGTTTCGCGCCGGGTTGCCCGGTGCTGCCGGTATACCGCGGCGAGATTCAATGCCTTGGGTTGGGGATGGCGGTTGAAATATGCCGTGACGATGGCAGCTTTGCAGATATCAATGAAACCGGCGAGCTATGCTGCCGGCAGCCCTTCCCGTCCATGCCGGTGTATTTCTGGGACGACCCCGGTGCCAGCAAATACCATGCCGCCTATTTCGAGCAGTATACCGGGGTGTGGGCACACGGCGATTTTGCAAAGATCACCGAGCACGGTGGCATGGTCATTTTCGGCCGCTCGGATGCCACCCTGAACCCTGGTGGTGTGCGGATTGGCACCGCGGAAATCTACCGGCAGGTTGAAAGCCTGGATGAGGTCATCGAAAGCATATGCGTTGGCCAGGACTGGGACGATGATGTACGGGTGGTGTTATTTGTACGTCTGCGCGAGGGCTTGGCGCTGGATGAAGACCTGCAGACCCGGATTCGTAACGTGGTGCGCAAAAACGCCACCCCCAGGCACGTACCCGCGCGTATTGTACAGGTCGCTGATATCCCGCGTACCGTCAGTGGCAAAATCGTGGAACTGGCCGTGCGTAATATCATCCACGACAAACCGGTCAGGAACGTGGACGCACTGGCAAACCCCGAAGCACTGGACCTGTACCGGAACCTGCCCACCCTGCAGCAGTAGCAGGGTGGACATTCATGTCCACCGCGTTTCTTCGCCAGCACAAATCTTCGATCAGCAGCAGCCTGTTTCTGTCGACAAGATCAGCAATCCGCCTTGCGCCGCAGGTAGTTCAACAAGTCCACCCGTGTGATCAGGCCCAGGAACTGCCGGCCATCTTTCACAATGGCTACATAGTCCTTGTTGAATATCGGCATCAGGTCATCGACCGAATCATGCACATCGACCACTGCGAGTTTGGTCACCATCGCGGAACTCACCGGCTCATTAAAGCGTTCGGCGGCATCCGAGACGGCCAACAGCACATCCGACTCGTCGATAAACCCGATGATGTCCCGGTTTTTTATCACCGGCAGTTGCGAAACGTCATACAGTTTCATACGGTTATAGGCATTGGCCAGTGGTTCGTCCGGACCCACGGTAATCGTGTCATTGGATGCAAACGGCCTCGCGATCAGGTCACGCAGGTCGCCATGCTGCTTTTCAGTTATGAATCCCTGGTCGCGCATCCAGAAATCGTTATACATTTTTGAAAGATACCGGTTGCCGGTGTCGGCAGCGAAGGTGAGTACTTTCTTTGGCTCGGTCTGCTCCCGGCAATATTTCAAGGCGGTTGCCACCAGCGTACCCGTCGATGACCCCGCCAGGATGCCCTCCTTGATCAGCAATTCCCTGCCTGTGAGCATACTTTCCCGGTCACTGATGGCATAGGCTTTGGAGATATGGGTGAAATCGCTGATCGTCGGTAAAAAATCTTCACCGATACCCTCAACCAGCCAACTGAAACTCTTGTCGGTTAACACCCCTTCATTGATATAGCGGGCCAGGATGGAGCCCACCGGATCCGCCAGCACCAGTTCAAGATCGGGCGCGACCCGGGTGAAATAGCGCGACAACCCGGTGGCGGTGCCACTGGAACCTACTGCGAGGACAATGGCGTCCAGGTCGTGGTCCATCTGCTCCCAAATCTCCGGACCGGTGACCTCTTCGTGCGCTGCAGGATTGGACGGATTGCCAAATTGATTGATGAAAAACGCCCCGTCAATTTCATTGGCCATGGTCTGTGCCAGGTCCTGGTAGTACTCCGGGTGGCCCTTGGCAACATCCGAGCGTGTAAGCACAACCCGGGCGCCCATGGCCTTCAAGTTGGAAATCTTTTCCCGGCTCATTTTGTCCGGGATGACCAGGGTCAGTTGATAGCCTTTTTGGGCCGCGACCAACGCCAGGCCCAGACCGGTATTGCCGGCGGTACCCTCGACCAGCGTCGCCCCGGGGCTGATCAGGCCGGCCTTTTCAGCATCTTCGATCATTCTCAGGCCGATCCGGTCCTTTACTGACCCACCGGGGTTCTGGCTTTCCAGCTTGACGTAGAGTGTGCACGGACCCGTATCCATATGATTGATACGTACGATAGGCGTATTCCCGATCAGGTCGAGGACGGAATCATATACTTGCATGCGGACTATTACTCCGGGTGAAAAAAAGCCGGGTCAGAGTCTTTTAAACAGACCCTGACCCGACCGTACCACATTTCATTTTGAAAGAGACTTCAGGCTTGCGTCGCATCCATAAGCGTCGCCAGCCTGTCCTTGGCCCAAAGCTTTTCTTTTTTTAACTGATTCAATGCAAGGTCTTCCATCGGAGCCGTCCCAAGTTCGGCCGCTGTGACGCGTTTGTCCAGCTCCTGGTGACGGCTGTAGATCCGACGGAAGTCTTCACTTTCTTTCATCAGTTTTTCCATTTTACCCTGGCGGTGTTCAAACATAACTTTACTCCTGTGAGGATGGTCACACGTAATATACGGGCGCGACAAATTCGCCCGTGATACGGGTGGTATTACAAACGAGGGATCAAGAGGCAGGATGTGACGTGTAGCAGTAATGGACAGCGGGAGGCTTGAGGCCATCGCTGCCATCAGTCACGATTTCCTGTTGTAAAGACAAAAATCACCATAGCGATGGGTTAACATTAGCGCAAAGACGGGCCTCTGGCAAGCCGCAACCTTTCATATTCATTTCATCAATTGGGCTTATTCTTTGCGTTGCGGTGTTGTCTGCAGATAAGTGGCCTAATTATCCAGCAGGATCACATCAACACGCCGATTACGCGCGCGGCCTGCTTCGTCTTCATTGCTGGCAATCGGGAAATCCTGCCCCATGCCCACCGCTGCTACCCGCTCCTCGGCGACGCCCAACTCGACCAGGGCCGCCCGCACTGCCTGCGCGCGCTGCTCAGACAGCAGAAGATTTGCCGCGGCATCACCCATCGAATCCGAATGCCCTTCAACGCGGATCTTTTTGTCCGGTTCTGTCTGTAACAGGTCCACAACTTCCTCCAGGCTGGAGCGCGCGCCTTCGAGCAGGCTGGTCTGGCCTGATGCAAACAAGACGTCGCCCAGCGTTACAACGACACCGCTTTCTGTCTTTCTCAATTGCAGGTTTTCAAGTTGCCGCGTCAGCGAGGTAACCTGTTGACTGGCCAGGTCGGCTTCGCGGCGTGCAAATTCAGCTTCTGATGCCCGTGAATCCGCCAACCGCCGCGCCTGTTGGGCTTCTTCTGTCGCCAACTCGGCGGCACGCGCTGATTCGGCTTCCTTTTGTAGCGCCTGTTCCTTTTCCTGTCTCGCTCGCTGCGCATCCTCGGAGGTCGTGGCCACCAGTAACCGAGCGCGCTCAGCTTCATTCCGCGCTTGCTCGGCCTCCAGCTGGCTGGCCCTGATCAACATGGCGCTGTGTTTGTGTTCCAGTTCGTTGCGGACTTTCTCGTGCTGTTCCCGCTCTGCCATGGCGCGCGCTATCTGGATGCGGTGGTCGGCCATGTAAATCAGGTGGGCACGGTAATACTTGTTGCCTGCCGCCTGTTCCGCATTGCGCAGAGCACGCTCTGCTTCTCCCAGCGCGAGCGGTGCGTAACCTACCAGCTCGTTGTTGGCTTTTAAACCATTCAGGTCGTCACGCACACGTTCCAGTGCAAGGTCTTTTTTTGGCGCTGCCGTGCAACCCAAAAACAGTGCGAGTGCCGAGATCATGCAGACCCGATAAATTGACCGCTTCATTTGAATTCATCTCCAAATGTTTCCTGTAATCTCGCTTCCAGTTCTTTATTGCTTTTACGCTGTTCGTTGACCCTGCGCCTCGACTCACCGGTGCGGGATTTCTCTATGGCCAGTTCTGCGTTAATTTCTGACTGCTCCACCAGGTACATGGCCACTTCGTACTTCTGCTTCTCCATCCCCAGTCGCGCACTCTCGAGCTTTTCCCGGGCAAAACGCATTTCGACCGGTGCAAATTCATCACCGCCCGCCTGCTCCGCCAGGCTGATGGCCCTTTCCGCTGATACGAATGCATCCGGACCGGGGCGCAAACCGGTGCAAGCGGCCAGCGCAACAAAAACAACAGAAATCAAAATGGGTTTCATGATCTGAATACCTGAAAAATGTATATATCAATGTTGGTTTGAATTATGAACCAACAATGGCCGGTGTTGAACCCTTGATTGCGTTTACCTGCCATCCAAGGGTCTTTCATATGGACTCGGCATCCGGTTGATTCTCCGGAGCAGCCTCGATAAAAGCCGGTAACTCGCGACACCGGGACACGATTTGGCGAATCCTGGGATATGCGCTCAGGTCCGTCGCAAAGCGTTCCGCGTTGTAGACCTGCGGTACCAGGAAACACTCGAACAGGCCGGGACGGATGTCTTCATGTGAATCCAGTGCAAGGTCGTGGTCATCAAGTTGTTGCTCTATGGCGCCAAAACCCTGGTTGATCCAGTGTGACATCCAACCGGGTGCATTGGCAGATTCACCATATTGTTGTTGCAGGTACTTTTGTACCCTCAAGTTATTGAGTGGATGGATTTCACATCCGACCTGCAGCGCCAGTGAACGGGTCCGGGCACGATCAGCAGGGTCCCGGGGCAGTAAGGCGTAGCGGGGGAACCGCTCTTCCAGGTACTCGCAAATGGCCATCGATTGCGACAGTATATGACTCCGGTGTAGCAAGACCGGCACCAGACCCTGGGGATTGACGGAACGAAATGTGTCGTCGTGCTGCTCACCGCCGTCCCTGACCAGGTGAACCGGTACCTGCTCAAAGTCGAGCCCTTTCAGGTTCAGTGCGATCCTGACCCGGTAGGCGGCCGAACTGCGCCAATAGCTGTACAGCACCAGGCGGTCGTTTTCTTCAGATGTCATAGCGCACAATTTTTTGATCGATGGCTCCGAAAATGCTGCTTCCACCCGCGTCAAACATTTCCACCCTGATCGTGTCCCCGAATTTCATAAAGGGTGTGGAAGGTTTCCCGTTGGCGATGATTTCCAGCATGCGGATTTCCGCCAGGCATGATGCACCCCTGGTGGTATCTTCATTGGCGATGGTTCCGGATCCAACCAGGGTGCCGGCAACCAGCGGCCGGGTTTTGGCGGCATGTGCAACCAACTCGGCAAAATTGAACTGCATGTCCTCGCCGGCTTCAGGTCTGCCAAAAAACGCACCGTTGAGCGTGCTGTGCAACGGCAGTAACACCTTGCCGGCTTGCCAGGCTTCACCCAATTCGTCCGGTGTCACCAGCACCGGTGAAAGCGCCGAGCGGGGTTTGGACTGCAGAAACCCAAAACCCTTGGCCAACTCCGCCGGGATCAGGTTTCTGAGGCTGACGTCGTTGATCAGGCCTATCAGTTGTATGTGTTGTTCCGCCTGCCCGGTTGTGACAGCCATCGGCACGTCATCGGTGATGACGATGATTTCCGATTCAAAATCGATACCGTATTCTTCGCTGGGGACCGGCACCGGATCACGGGGGCCAAGAAAACCCGCAGAGGTCGCCTGGTACATCAATGGATCAGAATAAAAGGACTCCGGCACCTCGGCACCACGTGCACGCCGCACACGCTCTACATGCGGTAAATACGCGCTGCCGTCGAGAAACTCGTAGGCCCGCGGTAACGGTGCCGCCAGCGCATCGATATCCAGGTCCCGGGTGCCGGTGACCATTCCCTGGTTCAACTCCGAATACAGGGCATTGAGCCTCGGTGCAGCCTGCTGCCAGTCATCCAGTGCAGCTTGCAGCGTAGGTGCGATATCCGCGGCCAATACATACTGGCCCAGTACCCGGTCGACAACCACCAGGCTCCCGTCCCGGCCTCCGGTTTTTAAAGAAGCGAGTTTCATGGTTATAAAAATACTCCGTACATTTTACAAAAAAGGGTTCGATCGAACCGGACAATTGTAAGGGATTTTGCCAGGTCTGTGCGTTGGCCTGCGTGACAAAGACACAATACGGATGATTTCTCCGCTATCATTGGGCAAGCCACAACGCAGCAGGAATAGCTATCATCATTTCTTCAACATCCATACTGGTCTGGATTATTCAAATAGGCTTGATCGTTCACGTGCTTAAGACCGGCCGCAACCGTTATTGGATCATGATGCTGCTGTTTTTACCTTTAATCGGTGGTATTGCCTACCTGGTGATCGAGTTGATCCCGGAGTTTTCAGGTAGCATCACCGGGCAGCGTGCGGTGAGAAACGTAAAAAAAACGCTCAACCCGGGAGCCGACCTGAGACACCACGAAGCCGCCTGGGAACAGTCGCCCAACGTAGACAATGGCCGCCGTTATGCAGAAGCCTTGCTGGATTCGGGGAACCCCGTTGAGGCCGAAGCGATAGTGCAAAAGGCGCTCAAGGGCTTGTTTAAGACCGAACCGACGCTGTTGTTGCTGAAAGCGCGGATCCAGTTTGAACAAAAGCGCCCGGATGAAGCAGTAACAACCCTGGAGTCTTTACAACATCACAACCCGGATTTTCGTACCCCGGAAGGCCACCTGCTGTATGCACAGGTGCTGGAAGATACAGGTCAAAACGAACACGCGATCCGGGAGTATTCCGCCGTATCCGGTTATTTCCCAGGCGTAGAGGCCCGTTACCGGTTAGCCTTGTGCCTGAACAAGGCCGGTAACGAAACCGCCGCGAGGTCGGAACTGGAATCCATACTGAACGACGCGAAACTGGCACCACCGCATTTTCGCAAAAGCCAGAAAACCTGGCTGGACGCGGTCAAACGCGAACTTGGCTAGTGCAGTGTAAACCCTAAAACGCCGGATCAGTGGTCACCAGAATGTTCAGCACAAGGCATGCTCGCGCAGGCATAGTGGTTCTACGTCAAGCGAGTGTAACGCCGTGATGGATATTCTGGTGTCCACCCGCAGGGCGAGCTCACAAGCTGTCATCTGCTGCGTTAGCACTTCTCGATATAGAACCACTATGTCTTCGAAGCGCTGCCTTACAGCTAACAGCTTGTGAGTTTGCTGATCCGACGTTTTAGG